>JAABUN010000182.1_pt1 | contig 161208 bp, 131 predicted proteins | sample 5559311 | NCBI WGS metagenome assembly JAABUN01 (sample SAMN10711877, study PRJNA513370) | rock metagenome | isolation source: Antarctica rocks | place: Antarctica: Victoria Land, Siegfried Peak sud
ATTTTTTTGTGATTCTTTTATTTTGGTAGGCGCTCCGCTTCTGGGGGCATCTTGTAATCCTTTAAATCCAAATTCATTAAAGCGCTTCCTCCATAAAGCGATGGCTTCCCTATGAACATTACAAATTGTGGTTGTCTCATCATAACTTTTACCTTCATACCACAACATAATGATCCGAGCTCTTTCTTTTATTCTGCTTTCAACTTTTTTACTTCGAAGCACAAGTTCCAATTCGTGTTTGTCCGAAGGGTTCATGATAATTTGAGCGGAAGGTCTTGCCATCTTTTTTATCTTTCGCCAAAGATAGCATTAGTTCGGGTATTAAGAAATCTTTACACTAGTCGTTATAAATTACGGGCGAAGAAGAAGTGAAATAAAAAGATTAGTGTTTTCACTACCTCTTTCAACCTTTTTTAAAAGAGTAGAATAGCAAAAAGAATTCAAAAGACAAGAGAATTCTGTAAGGATAATATTAGAAAACACCTCGTTATAAGATCAGCCATAAAAAAACACCTTGGAGAACCAAGGTGACGTGCATGAGAAAAATGATCTATTATTTATCATAGCAAATCACTACCGTCTTGTTAATATATAGTATAGTTCTTTGAAAATATTGCTGGATAAGGGTTTCAGAGGTTTCTAATTTCAAACGATTTGAAATGATTTCGGTTTTTTGATTTACAATTCCTTGTAAATCATTTTACTATGAATCAAGGTAAGTATGTTTTTGCTCAATTAATTGAATTTTTATCTCCTAACGATTTTATTGGTTGTGTATCCAAATACAAGGGTAATTATAAAGTAAAAACTTTTACCTGCTGGCATCAATTGCTCTATATGATTTTCGGTCAGTTATCTAATCGCGACAGCTTGAGTGATTTAATCATTTGTCTTCAATCGCAACAAAATAAATCCTATCATCTTGGTATGGGTAATGGTACGTCGAAGGCAAACCTTGCTAAAGCAAATGAGAAAAGAGATTACCGTATTTATGAATCCTTTGCTTCCATTTTAGTGGCGCAGGCTCAACAACTTGCAATCCCGTATGAAGCATTTGATTTGCCGGTACAAGCACCTGTATATGCTATCGATGCTACGGTGATTGATCTGTGCCTTAACGTGTTTTGGTGGGGCAAATTCAGAAAGCATAAAGCTGCTGTAAAGTTGCATACGATGCTCGATGTAAAAACCAATATACCCACCTTCATTTACGTTACCGGCGGTGCAGTTCATGAATTAAATGCATTAGACATTTTTCAGTTTGAAGCAGGCAGCTATTACGTACTGGACAAGGGTTACATAGATTTTGGCAGGCTATACCGCATTGATCAATCACGAGCTTTTTATGTAACCAGGGCTAAAGATAATTTTAGGTTTGTAAGACTTTCTTCCCGCGCAGTAGACAAAAGCACAGGATTAAAATGCGATCAGACTATTCGGCTGAAAAACAAAAAAGTTTCTTTGTCTTATCCCAATCATATTCGCCGAATAAAGTATTATGATAGTGACATCGAAATGGAGTTTGTATTCATTACAAACAACTTTGAAATAAGCGCCCTGGAGATTGCCGGTTTATATAAGTACAGATGGACAATAGAGCTATTCTTTAAATGGATAAAACAACATTTGAAAGTAAAAACATTTTGGGGTTATAGTATGAATGCAGTAAGAATACAAATTTATATTGCAATGATTACTTACCTGCTGGTTGCTATTGTAAAACATCAATTAAAGCTCAAACAAACACAATATGAAATACTGCAAATACTTAGCATATCCTTATTATGTAAAACACCTTTACTTGAATTATTTGAAAACACTTATCCGCAATATGTCAAAGAACAAGAATCTAATCAATTGAACCTATTTGATTTATAACAAGACGCTAATGATTAGTAAATATCTAATAGCAAAATGAAGTAATTGTAAAATGAATATGACTATAATATTAATTTTTTATCTTTTCTAAATATTATCCGTCTCCTATTTTAATAAATTGAAAGTTGCAAGTTAGTATCTTAAATATTGCTTTTATTGGCAGGTATCTCAATTACTTATAAAGAGTATAAATCAAAATCACCACTCAATCTTAATCTGTAAAAGTCAAGTGTATGCTTATCTTTTCCTTTTGCCAGGTCTTCTATTATAGGAGCATAATTAATAAGGTTAAGCGCTTTAATAGCTTCAACAATTTTTGCATATTCCTGTGGTTGTATGCCGTACCCTTCTAAAAAAAACTGTTTATCATCTACAGACAAGTCATGAAGTGCAATGGATAACTCCCAGTAAGGAGCCGGGTTTGAACAGCATTCTTCCCAATCTATAATCGCAATTACAGATCCTTTATCATTTACAATCACGTTTTTTCTTCTCATATCACCATGATTTAAAACAGGCTGCGAATTGTTATCCCCGATTTGTTCCAGATGATTTTTGAGCTTTTTTAAATTTTCTTTCGACATCATCTTGTACTTCTCTAAAATTTGCAGCCTGTTCATTAATTCCAATTCGTTTTCGAGAAACGCATGCCACGTAGCATTCTTTGACAACTTGTTTTCTGACCAATCAAAAACTTTTCCATAATCATTCGTATTTATATTATTTATCAGGGAAGTGTATTCTCCCATTTGCCGTAATACTTTTTTCTTGTCAGGATGATAAAGCGCTTCCTGCCCATCCTGTTTTTTTTGCACCATATAAGGTAAAGGGATAACATCGTTACCTACTTCGAGAATTTCCGCTACAGGAATTCCTTTTTCTCTCACCCTTGCAACAGCCCATTGTTCTTTGGTAAAGTTTTTAAACTTAGCAGCAGACTTGGATATCCGGATTATATATTCTCCATCCGGTATTTTTACTTCAAACACAAAATTGGTACGACCCATAGGTTTATAATTCAACTTACCTGGTTTTTTACCAAAAAGATGTTTGATTACTATTCTTGCGAATTCGGTGTTTTCAGTTATTTCTTTCTCTGAACGTTTTTTCATAATTATTTACTTGGCTGTCTTTTGCATTGCAGCAAGTTCAAAAAGTAATTCCCCTAATTCAGACGAACCAAATACGTGTAATGAAGGAAAATTTCCATGATAAGGTAAAATATTATTTCCTACATGTATTGCCATCCCTACACCTTTTAAAAACGTATCCATCTCTGTATCTCCTGCTCCTACTGAATGTTCAAGATCGAAGTTTAGTTTTTCAGAAATTTGCTTAGCTCCAAATAATTTATCAACTCCAATGTGAGTAAAAAAGCTACTTTTCTTTGTATGCTGGTAAGCCATAAGCTTATCCTGTGGTATTTCAATCAGCAGAAAAATCATGCATATATCTTCATTTTTTAGAGCATCACATAACATATTTGCGTCACTGGAATATACCAAAGAAGCACTACGATATTTATTTTGTACAGCGCCTATTTTTTTTTGAACCGGTGTCCAGATTATTTCTCCTTTAGTCCAATCTCTTGGATAATAAAAGACAAGAAGATCGTTAATACCGTTTTTCGCTAAATCTTTTACACTTACTAACGCTTCATCTATTTCACTTTCTTGTAAAGGAAATGCTGCAATCTCTTCATACCCAAGCACACCTTCTTTTCCCTCTACCATATATCCAAGCTGGCTTCCATTCATAAGAACCGTAGGTACAGGGGCATTAGATATTTTGTACCACTCTTTGCCAAAAGTTCTTATTACTGATAATGGGAATCTAAGTGTATTGATAACTACAGGACGGCCCAGGTCATGAATTTTTTTCAGACCAAATTCAACAGATTTAGGAACTGAATATTTTCCCTTGTATTCGTGAATAGCTGTACCATCAAGGTCAGTAATTACAGCCCCGGCTGTTGAAAAATTGGTTTTATCAAAAAATTCGCGAAGTTGTTGGTATTGTTGCGGTGTAAGTTTCATAATTGTTTTTTAAAATAATTTTATTCCGCAGTTATCATCTATAACAGCTTCCATTCTACGGAATTCGTTACTCAATAGATAATTCATAAGCTTGAATTGGATCTCTAATTAAGATTCATTCAAAGTTAAAAACCAAGTATTACCTCAATATAAATGAACTATTAACTTTCAATTACTATTGTAAAGAACAATACTGTTATAACTGTATCGTAAAGAATAAGAAGTGAATGCTTAAAACTTTCTTCATCTATTAAAAGGAGTTATTTATATTTGCCCTCTTTTAAAAGCAGTTAAGAAGGCCTCTCTTTTTGCTAATTCAGCTTTTTGCAGTTGATTAGTCAGTTGAAGCTTTTTGTGATCAAGAGCAAAAAAAAATCCATTAAATCATTAGCTACTTTCCTTTGCTTTTCCAAACCTGGCAGCTTAACATATAAATCTTCGAATTGAACTTTGCTTATTGAAAGTTTTTTTGATGCACTTTTCATTTGCTCTTGAAATGGAGCAGAAATAAGCTGGAAGTATAAGTATTCTGGTATTACTATTTCGTGGGGTGTTATTGAAATCATTTGAGTATTGCAAGCGCCTGTTGTTCTGCAAATTCCTGCTTTTCCAAAATGTTGACCCTGGGTACAAACAAGTACTGAATTTTCTTTAAAAGATCTTGCTTCCTGTAAACCCCTTGCGGACAGGTGCGCTTTGGAACTTTGAATATTCATTCCCTGCTCAAGAGCACTAGTATTAAAAAAAGGAAATTCTTTACCAAAATATTTTTTTATTGACCCACTTGGAGTTTTTCCGGCTTGAACTAATCCACATTCTTTAATTTGAACGAATTCTTTTTTTTCGATACAAAGCTCAATTTCATTTTCACAAAATGCAATACTGCTAAACGCTTCCTGCAAAACATTTTCTCTTTGATTATTTAATTCAACTATTTCTTTCTTAATCTTTCCAATCAATTCGTCCGCAGAGTCTAATAGCTTTTTTAATTCTTCTACTATTACTTTTTGGAGTTTAATAGATGGTATTGGAACATCTAATTTTGAAAGTAAACCAATTGAAACACGATCTAAATACCTTGACGATTTTATTATTTGGTTTTTTTTAAAACATAAATAGTAAAATAAATACTCCGGATCTATTATATTAAAATTGGCAATTGAATAATAAATATTATTTTCTACTACAGCATCAGTTCCCAATATGGCGATACTTCCTGCTGTTGGACCCGAAACCGTAATTAATATACTTTTTCTGGGAACTATTTCAATTCCAAGCTTCTCAACAATTTCATACGATAGTTTTTTATGACTATTATATATTGTATCAAAATGAATATCTTTTGCCTTAATGAAAGGGATATTCCCATCAAGAAATATTGAAGCGGTTTTTGATGATAACAACCCTTTTTTTGTTACACATATCTCACTTAATTTTAAGTTTTGCCAATTTGAGAGATTAGTGTAGCTACTCATGTCTTCTTTTAATGAAAAACCCGCCCTATTTTGCGGCGGGTTTTTCAGGTAAAAATATAAGGTTAACGCTTTAAAAACTTTTGCACCAATTTACCTGGGCTCGCATTAATCGTTGTAACGTTCATAAAATAATTTCCTGAAGGAAGATACTTTACATCCAAACTGTAATTATTGTTTCCTTGTAATACCTTAATAACCTTTTGAGAAACTATCCTTCCATAAACATCGTTCACTGTAATTGAAACAGCCTGATTTGATGGAGACGCTATTGCGATGTTTAATTGATCTGCAACAGGATTTGGATAAATGGTAGCGACAAGTAATTGATTTAACTCTGCTATAGCTAAAGTTACTATCGATGAGAATACAAATCTTCCATCTTTATCCATTTGCTTAAGCCTATAATAGGATTTTCCTTTCAATGATTTTTTATCGATAAAACTATATTTCAAATTCTGAGTGCTGGTTCCATTAGTAGCTTTTGAAGTAACAAATCCGATAGAGCTAAAGTCAATTCCATTTACACTTCGCTCAATTTCAAAACCAGCATTGTTGATTTCAGTAGCTGTTTCCCAATGCAAAATATTATCGTTATTTACACTTTCACCATAAAACTTAACCAGTGTAATGGGTAAGGCAGCATCGGAGAAATTAAAGTTCCTTAGTGCAGGTGAACCTGGTGCAGGGCGGTAGTCAGGATTTAAAAAGTTATAAGGAGTAATTAAGACACCACTGGTAGTACCTAAAGAATCATTGCTGTTTGCTGCTGCAAAAAACACAGTTCGTGAATTGTCATCTTCCGCTGCCCTTTGTGATGGGCCCGCAAGTGCCACTATATTATTTCTAAACCTAAGCACACCACTGTTTGCATTGGCAAACGCTGCTGTTCCATCTATAAACAGACCTGTTGCATAGTCCATTAAAATGCTGTTGAATATCTTTAAACCCGTGTTTCTGCGAAGCCTTGCTCCACGCCGGAAGCCTGATGCTACTGTTGCATTAGGATCGCCCCGGTATGGACCTATTACAGTTATATTTGAAAATACTGCTGATGTTTGTGGAGTATTAGTTGAACCGTTGGCATCATTGTCTGATTCAAAACCTTCTGAAGTGGATACTGTAGGATTGTCCGAGATGTTTGGATCTCTCACTCCCAAACCAAATTGTACTTTACCGCTATAGCCATTATCAGTATCAAAATCATCATCCAAACCACGGTAAGCTACAAGGTGACTGCAATTAACACTGCCTCCAAACCATTCAAAAGAATCATCATTTGAAAAAGAAACCTGTACATAATCTATTGTAGTACCCGCTCCAACAGAACCAAAGGTTAATCCGTTGATCTCCTGGTTTGGTGCAAATATATATCCCGCATATTCTATCCGTACATACTTTAATACACCGGAGTTGTCTGCATCATCTGTTCCGCCAAAAGCATTATCAGCAGAGGCTGCCAAACCTTCAATATATCCTATACCACCGGTTTGGTTATTTCTGGCCCGGCCAAGAAGAATGACCCCACCCCAGTCGCCTTTGTTTCTGGAACCAACGGGTAAATTAGAAGTGAATATAATAGGATTACATGCTGTGCCTTCTGCAAGCAATTTACCCCCACGCTTAATAAGCAATGATGAATTGGCTACTGCATTGTTTCCTCGTATTACTGTACCAGGCTCAATAGTTAGGGTAACAAGGGTATCAACATATACTACACCGCTTAACAAATAAACATTGTTCTTTGTCCAGGTGGTATTGGCAGTTATATGTCCACTCACTGTAACACTTGTGGGTGCATACACTGCATTCTGAGGATCCCAGTTTGTCCAGCTTTCTGTCCACATCGGGGTTGGCGCAGGCGCAAAAGCTCCACGGTAATTAACTGCTGTAATTGATCCTGGTAGTATCACGCCATCAAAAGCAGCATCGGAGAAATTAAAGTTCCTTAGTGCAGGTGAACCTGATGCAGGGCGGTAGTCAGGATTTAAAAAGTTATAAGGAGTAGTTAAGACCCCACTGGTAGTACCTAAAGAATCGTTGCTGTTTGCTGCTGCAAAAAACACAGTTCGTGAATTGTCATCTTCTGCTGCTCTTTGTGCAGGGCCCGCAAGCGCAACTATATTATTTTTAAACTTCAACACACCACTGTTTGCATTGGCAAATGCTGCTGTTCCATCTATAAACAGACCTGTTGCATAGTCCATTAAAATGCTGTTAAATATCTTTAAACCTGTGTTCCTGCGAAGCCTTGCACCACGCCGGAAGCCTGATGCTACTGTTGCATTAGGATTGCCACGGTATGGGCCTATTACAGTTATATTTGAAAATACTGCTGATGTTTGTGGAGTATTAGTTGAACCGTTGGCATCATTGTCTGATTCAAAACCTTCTGAAGTGGATACAGTAGGATTGTCCGAGATGTTTGGATCTCTCACTCCCAAACAAAATTGAACTTTACCGCTAAAGCCGTTATCAGTGTCAAAGTCATCATCTAATCCGCGGTAAGCTACCAGGTGACTGCAATTAACACTGCCTCCAAACCATTCAAAAGAATCATCATTTGAAAAAGAAACCTGTACATAATCTATTGTAGTACCTGCTCCAACAGAACCAAAGGTCAATCCGTTAATCTCCTGGTTTGGTGCAAATATATATCCCGCATATTCTATCCGTACATACTTTAATACACCGGAGTTGTCTGCATCATCTGTTCCGCCAAAAGCATTATCAGGAGATACTGCCAAACCTTCAATATAACCTATACCACCGGTTTGGTTATTTCTGGCCCGGCCAAGAAGAATGACCCCACCCCAGTCGCCTTTGTTTCTGGAACCAACGGGTAAATTAGAAGTGAATATAATAGGATTGCATGCCGTTCCTTCAGCAAGCAACTTACCACCACGCTTAATAAGCAACGATGAATTGGCTATTGCATTGTTTCCTCGTATTACTGTGCCCGGTTCAATAGTTAAGGTAACAAGGGAATCAACATATACCACACCGTTTAACAAATAAACATTGTTCTTTGTCCAGGTGGTATTGGCAGTTATATGTCCACTCACTGTAACACTTGTTGGTGCATACACTGCATTCTGAGGATCCCAGTTTGTCCAGCTTTCTGTCCACATCGGGGTTGGCGCAGGCGCAAAAGCTCCACGGTAATTAACTTGTTTTAACTGCGCTGAACTGTGCAGTACTAAAATGAGAAAAGTTGAAAGTGTGATAATTTTTTTCATAACTCTGTTTTAGGTGGAAGGTGATGAGAAATTTTGTAAGGTGATGGTTCGAAATTATTTTATGAAATTCAGAATTCTATTAGGATAATTTGGTAATTGTTTATTACCAAATTATTAATTCTATAACTTGAATTCTATAACTTGTTAATGCTATACTTGGACGAATTAAATAAAGAATTTTTTATTGTTTGTTATGCAAGATCTATTGATAGATATCTATTGATAAATGCAGGTGTAATTTGATAAATACTGCTTCTTAACTACATGTACCTAAAAATGTAAATTACATAGCTCTGTTGCCCGGATCAAAAAAAAACCACAACCATTTTTAAGTTGGGTTTTTATAATTTAGAATTTATAGGTTGCACTTAACGAGAGTATTCTTCCAAAAGTATTTCTGGCAAATATTCTGTCAGTACTCTCATTATATTTTTTATTCTGATCTATATCGTAAAAGAAAATTTGTTTTTGGGCAAGCACATCTTTTGCATTAAATTTTACTTCCCATTTATCTTTGTTGAAAGATCTGGCAACCTGAAAATCAAACACCGTTCTTCCCTGCTCATAAATATCAACATCATTTTTTGTTCCTACTATGTATATTCTTGGGCCTACCCTGTTTGCTGAAAAAGTGGCTGAAATTCCTGTCTCATCATTGGCATAAGTAAGACCGCTATTGAATACATAAGGAGATTGCCCCTGCAGGTTTCGTTTTGCAATTAAATCTTTCACATTGATAAGACCATAATTACCGAGTTTAATTTCTGACCATAACAGGGCAACGTTGGCAGACAAAGTCAACTTATCCAATATGCTTTTTTCTGAAGATCCAAACAAAGGACCAATCAGGCTTCTCACTTCTCCCTCAATTCCATAAACTTTAGCAGATTTAGCATTTTGATAAATTGCGGATCTGCTTCCGTTGGGGCTTGATACCAATTCTATAGGGTTGGTAAAATCTTTATAAAAACCGGAAACAGAAAAAAGTTGGGATCTGCCGGGATAAAATTCATAACGAAGATCATAATTATTGATTGCAGCTCTTTGCAACGAAGTATCACCTTCAATTGAATAACGGCTAACGAAATCAAAAAAAACGAAAGGAGCCACTTCTCTAAACTCCGGTCTGTTGAGTGTTTTAGAGTATGCGAAACGTAAATTTTGTTGTGAATTAATAGAGTAGATTAGGTTAACAGATGGTAAAATGTCTAATTTTTTTGTAGTAATATGTATTGGATTATAAGAAGTATTTACAGAATTTAAAGTTTGGTCATAATTTTCCAGCCTTGCTCCATAAAGCGCCCTTATTCTTTTGCCGAACCTTTGATCAAGCATTGCATATCCACCAAACAAAGATGAATTGGCATCATATACATAAGTTGGTTGAGTACCATCACTTAAAGAAAAGCCGCCCTTACCATTTGTTAAGGTGCCACCAAGATTTTGGGGAGCAAATATCTTATCCTCGGAAAGTTTCAGTAAGCTATTATCAAAACTCACATTTCCCACATTATAAGTTGTAAATCCAAGCAGTCTTGCATTAAAATCTCTCACCCTTCTTTGAAAAGATAACCCGAATTTAAGCTGGTTTTGTATGCTTGCCCCTATAGAGAAAGGTTGTGTGAAATCAAGTTTCGCACTTGCAATGTTTTCATTTGTAGTAGAATAAAAATGCGTTCCGCCGTTATCAGGCACTGGCCTTTGTGTAGCTACATCTGCCACAAAGGTGGAACTTGAGGAAGTCCCGAAATAGATTGATTGACGAAGATCAGGAATAGACCTTTTAACAAAGCTGTAAGCTCCCAGCCAGTCCATTCTTAAATTTGATTTATTGATTAAATGACTTCCTGAAAGCTGTGTTGAATATATAAGATTACTCGTAAACCATCTGCCATTTACTTTAGTAATAAAATTAGGATCACCTACAAAATCCGGTGTGCCTTGCCTTTGGATTACCCTGTCGTCACTATTTATACTTAAAATATTTTTCCAGTTTAATGTGCTTTTGCTGTTTAATTTAAAAGAAATATTTGCCAGTCCTCCAAGAAGAGTTTGCCGGAAATATGTCTTATCCCGGTACCTATCCTTCCAATCGGGCGCCTGTCCTGGTGCTGATCTGTCGTAATCAAAAATGTTCCGGTCACCTTCTGTATAACCGGAGTTATTGTTGTAAGTAAGTGAGAAAAGCATTCCTAAATAATCGTGTCCGTTTTTTTGAATATTGAGTCCTTTTGTAAACTGTATATTAGCATAAGGCAATGCTTTTTTTGTTTTAAGCGCCCAGTTGTTATCAAAATAAGTTGCATATTTTGCTTTATCTGCTGGCAATAATTTATTAAACTCTGCAATTCCTGGTATTTGAGAAGGCATTGCTCTTGTTCCATCATCAAATCCCAGAAAATCCCATTTGCCACCTTTGTAATAGGTCTTATCCTTAAATGTAGCAAGGGTATTATATCCAAGTCCCAAAGAAAGAGTAGTAAAATTTTTAGCGGGTATTGACTTGGTAGTAATATTTATAAGTCCTCCCGCAAATTCGCCCGACATTTCCGGAGAAGCGGTTTTAGTAATTACCAGGTTATCGAGAATATTAGAAGGAAAAATATCGAAGGCAAAAGCCTTTCGGTCGCTTTCTGAACTTGGCAAAGGAGCGCCATTAAGAAAAGCTGCATTATAACGATCGTTTAATCCACGAATGATTACAAACCTATCGTCCTGAATACTTGCTCCGCTTACTCTTTTCAAAACATCACTCGTATTTCTATCCGGCGTTCTGCGAATCGTTTCTGCAGATACGCCATCACTTACACTCCCGCTGTTCTTTTGAGCAGCTAATAATGAGCCGACATTTTCCCTGTTTACCCTTGTTGTTACCACCACCTCCTGTGTGTTAGACTTAAGCATTTCATCAAGAGAAATATTAAGGTTTACAACTTCATTATTAGTAACAACTAAATCAGAAACTATTTTTTTAGCGTAAGAAACAAAACTGGCTGAGAGAGAATAAGTACCTGGTTCTACACCGGAAAAAGTGTAGTTACCATTTAAATCGGTGGCAACACCGCGATGAAGAGTGTCTAAACTTACCGTTGCACCTATAAGGGGTTCACCTGTTTTGCTGCTGATAACTTTACCGGTTATTTTACCGGTTTGAGCGGTTAGCGAAAGACTGAAAAATATAAAGCAAGTTAAAATAGATAGACGCATCATAATTTGAGATAATACCGGGTGAAGTATTTAAAATTCAGGCAAAAATAAATTTCGGGAGGGATGAAATTGTTTTTCTAAGATTACGTTATTGTTATTTAATTATTACCTAATTGTTACCACTAAAATAACCGATCAAGATTTTGTATTTAAAGCAATCCAAATAAAAAAAAACTCAGGATTTGCTGCACGATAATATTATCACTAACTTTAAGTAGATTTAATTATAATATTTAGCCCAGTTGAAATTAGAATTACCTATAATATCACTTTTTTTTATGATCGCTATGCCTGCTGTTTCCAACAGTCAATGCAAATCTGATATTGTTCGTGTCAATTTTTATGGGGATACAATTAAAATTGCGGTAAACACATCTTTTAAAATACATCTCGATTCTCCCCTTTCTGATTCCTCTGTTCAATCATTTTACACACGGCTCAATTCCAGCAATTACCAACCTATAATAGAAAGCCTTATTAGTTACAAAGAACATCATCAGTTAGACGACTGGTTATACTACCAGCTTATCCGCAGTACTGTGGAAAGAATAAGTCCTAAGTCTGCAAACTACCAGCGCTATACGTTGTATAAATGGTTTTTTCTGACCAAATCGGGGTACGCCTCCACAGTTAGTATTAGAAATGAAAGATTGTTATTGTATGTACAAAGTGATGACGAAGTTTTTAATATTCCCTATCATTTACAAAACGGTAAACAATATGTCTGTTTAAATTCTCATGATTACCAGGCTATTGATTTTAACAAAGAAAAGTTTAGCCCTGTCAATATCTTTATGCCAAAGGAAACTAAATCTTTTTCGTATAAAGTAACCAAATTGCCTGATTTTAAATGGGAAAATTATACAGTAAAAGAACTACAGTTTGATTATTATCAGACACAGTATCATTTTAAAGTGATGCTGAACAAGCAGATAAAAAGCATCTTTCTTAATTATCCTGTTGTTGACTATGAGACTTACTTTAATATTCCGTTGAGCAAAATAACATATGGTTCTCTCATTCCTTTACTGAGAGAAAATATTAAAAAGATGAACCAAAAAAACGGTATAGATTACTTGATGCGGTTCACACGTTATGCATTTGGCTTTGAGACGGATACTGAAAATTTTGGTGCAGAAAAACGGCTCTCACCTGAGCAGACACTGCTATATGACAATAGCGATTGTGAAGACCGTGCCGCTTTGTTTTTTTATCTGGTTAAAGAACTTTATAACCTGCCCATGATTGTATTATCCTACCCTCAGCATATAACCATTGCAGTAGAATTTGATAAACCAATTGAGCATCCCATAAAATATAAGGGTAATAATTATTGGGTTTGTGAACCCACTCCACAAAGGAAAGACCTTCGTATAGGGCAGTCTTTGCCCGGTCTTCGCAAAATTCCTTTTGACGTGGTGTATTCCTACAATCCTAAAGTTTCATACTAAATACTAAGGAATGGCCAACACCTTGGGTTGTCATTCATTTAGCTGCTAATCAAATTCCCTTTTTAGGTTTTACCTCCTTCGCTTTTAAAAAGAAATCTCACATCACATCAGGGTTAACTATAATCCATTTATTCGCAGTGTTATTTAACCCTTCAATTACTATCTTATAAAAGCCGGATTTCATTTTACTTATATCTATCAAACAATGTTCTGTAGTTACCGGCACTTCAGCAATCAATTTATACTTATCCTGTTTTCCTTCTTTAAAATAATTGGTTGAAGTAATCCATATTTTCACTTTTCCTTTTGCCTGCAATGCTTTCCAGCATACATCAATGTTTTGTTGTATTACATTCGTCTGCACGCCTGTAAAAGAGAGCAGCCCTGTCAGTGGCGTCCCATCTATTTCCCATGCCCCTTTTTTATCAGTGCTTATATTTAAAAGACGGCAAATAGTTGGCATAATGTCCACAATGGCAGGTTGGTAAAACCGTGCATAATTATTCAGGTCAGCAAGGTTTGTTACAAGCCATGTATTGCGTTGCCTTGGCGTTTGTCCTCCATGATTCTTTCCTGTCTTTTCATCCCGGCCATGGTCGGTAGTAATAAAGATCAACCAGTCTTCATCGAACTGTTTTCTACGATATTGAATAGCATCCCAAATCCTTCCTATCTGTGCATCCATCAGTTCCACCGCTTTATAAAATTGCGGGCTATCGCCATACATATGTCCCATATCATCAGTGTATTCAAGATAAACCCATGACAGATCCGGAGATTGTTTTTGTATAGTTTCACTTGCTGCATCTGTTACTGCTTCATCAATGCGATGCATAAAATTACGTTGGGGGTCGTGAGGAAATTTTATTGTATCCAATTCAAAACCATCAAAGTGATAATCAGGTTTTATGTTGCCTGCTTCAGAAAGTCCTTCGCCAACAAGTTTCGTTCTGTTATCGGTCCAGCTTGAAAAAATAGCTGTCTTTTTATTTGGATATTGTTCTTTTAAAAATCGAAATACATTCCAATAGTTATAATTAGGCGCTTTGATACTGTTATCCCATACGTTATGTTTATTTACCCATGTTCCTGTTAATAAACTATTGTAGCTAACAGCCGAAATGGTGGGTGTTTGGGAATAACCATCTTTTTCGCCGCCAACATAAGCACGCATGTATTTACCTTCTTTAGCAATGGCATCAATATTAGGAGTAGCAACTTTTTCTATAACATCTGCAGGAATACCGTCAGCAATTATGAATACCACTTTCTTTTGTTTGCTTTGTGCCATTGACATTGTGCTAACAAAGTACAATAACAGGCAACTATAACGGATTAATATGATCATGGTTAAACTGTAAAAGTGTTTAGCATAAAAAGAGGTTTGTATTTGTCAACATTTATAAAACGAAGACTCAGCTACCCAATTGGTGTGTTCGGATAAACGGCGTGCTACGAAAGCCATTTGAAATCATCGCCAGTATTATAAAATACATGGGGAGCCTTTTTAGCGGATTGAGGTTTTATAATGATCCTTCCGTTGTTCGTCTTCATCGTCCATTTCAGGACCTTGCATAATCTTTCGCCAGTCAATATTTCTATTATAACGCTTCATAGCCTGTTGCGGATCGAAGACACTTTTAGAAGGCATTACTAAAGTATAAGGTGTATAATCTGGTTTGCTGATAAAGAAGTCCTGCAACACTGATGCGGTGGCATCATACTGATTTACATAAGGAACACCAAGAATATTATAAATGATTTTGAGAATAGAACCAAAATTTGCATGTGTATGCGAAGTGTATCCTCGTTTTACATAAGGGCCTGCCATCATTAAAATACTGCGGTGCGCGTCTACGTGATCTACGCCACCCTGGGGATCATCTTCGGTTATAATTACCAGCATGTTTTTCCAGTAAGGTGTGCGGGAAAGAAAATGCAATATTCTGCCCACAGCTAAATCGTTATCCGCCACATACGAATGCCTGAAGGGATAACCATCGGCAGGTCTTGCACCTGCAGTGTGGTCGTTAGGCACCTGCATAGTAATTAATTGCGGCATTTTCATTTTTCCCCTTAACCACATTTTCGTAAAGTTTCTTTCAAACTGCTCCATGCGGAACTGGTCGGGAATATTTGTATTATAGCCTGCATAATCGTGGCTGGTTCTGCTCCATAAAGCTTTTTGCATGGGCACCATTACAGCATGTGCGGCGCCGGTTGCTGTATCGTTCCATTCTTCGCGTACATGTGCTGTTTCGTTTGCTTCCCCAAAATTGTAAAAAGATACTTTGCTGCGATCTAATGCTTCCCAAAGGCCGCCTCTTTCTGCATAATCTTCCGGGTCCATACTACCTGTTGAACCCGGAAATCGCCGGCCCGATGCTTTTGAAAATATTTTTGCTGTTTTATTTACACTTGAGTTAGTTTCTACCCATTCGTTTGGTATTACACCCATCATCCAGTGATGGCCGTGAATAGAGGCATCGCTGTCGCAATAAAAATTATCGCTGAAAGCAAATTGCTGTGCGACTTTTAAGTGATTGGGTGCTACGTCCACATTTTTTAAGCTGTCGTTTTTCTCAATAATGGATACACGTGTGCCAAAACGTGCTAATGTTGAATCTCCTTTGCCGGTTAGTAACTGTCCCAACACTTCGTCATATGTCCTGTTCTCTTTAGTAATATAAACAATGTGTTTAATCGGGCTATCTCTTATACCTGGTAAGAGCGGCAGGGGATTTTTTGGATCATCCATTACAGGTATTTGAAGAAAGGTGTTATCAACCGATTGTTTGGTATAAGCAACTAATTGCTTTATATCAGGCATTGGTATTTTTTGAAAGGTGCCTAATTGAATATCGCCAATATAAGTTCCTTGCACCGGGGCAACAAAATATTGACCGCCGTTAGGACCTGCACCATAGCCACGACAGGTTATTACATAGAGTTCTTTTTCATCTTTACTTAACTGCACTCTTGCCGGTCCCCAGCCCGTTGGTATTAAACCTCTGGTTCGCTTCGCTTCTAAATCAATCACCGCAATGGCATTAAAACCAAGCAAAGCTGCATATAGTGTTTTTTCATCTTTGCTTAAGCAAATTCCAAAAGGTAATAAGCCCCGGTAACGGTTAATTAAAGGATCCACCTTGATAGGTATATGTCCAACAATTTTATGGCTTCGATAATCAATTACAGATATATTATCGTTGGTAGCATTACTTACGTACGCATATTTACTGCCAACTGCAATAGAGTTTGGACTTGCTCCGCCTACTACTTCGGCATCTTCAACCATCTGGCCAATTTGATGGCCGGGTTTAAATTTATCAATTATTTTATTGGTTAAAAGATCAATGGTATAAACGCTCATTGCCTCGGGCGCTAAAGGACTGCCTACACCCGGCACTTTTCTTCCCTTATATTCATAGCCTTCAATTGACTCTTTCGAATTGTCAGCATAGGGATGAAAAGGCAATAATAAACTATCCTTATTTTTTTCGGTGAGACCGGGTAACAAAGGGTAGTCGTAAACGCCAACATTAGCTACAAAAGCCATTGTATTATCGGGGCTGATAGCGAGCCCAAAGGGTTGCCGGCCCGTTTTTACAGAAGCGGTTATTTTCCTGGTGTTTACATCAATTCGTACCAGGCGAAAGTTAGCCCGGTCTAATACCAACAGTTCGTGATTGCTTTCGTTTAATAAAAGATCTGAAGTAAAGCTGTCATCATAATCGATGTCGCTTATGGTGCCATTTAAAGAAATAGAATCTAATCGTTGCAGCTTTTCAATGTCATATACTATTACAGCACCATTATCTCCTCCGCTTAAAAAAACTGTTTTAGAATCTGATGAAAATGCTACTCCTAAAAATGACCCATTAGATAAAGGTGATGCGATGCTGCTATCATAGGAGGGAACCCTTGTATGGGTTAATGTGCGATTATTGATTATTGTAAAAACGCCATTGTGCAAAGTGACTGTCTTTGTACCATCAGGAGAGACAGCCATACCAAAAGGATCGTGTGTAATTTGTATTGTTTGCCCCGCAGGAGTAACATAGCGCCCGCTTGGCAAAACTGTTTTGCCGTTTTTGTTGATGTGCGTGTATTCATCTTTACCGGGAACAGTTAAAACTTTTACTCCTTTTTGAGCAATCATTTCGCTATTAAGAGAAATGAGGAAAATGAAAAGAAAATATTTGATCTGTTTATGCATCTTATTGTAATAAAAAATGTACTGAAGTTTCTGATCTAAGATAAACACTATAAATAAGCACTGTTAAAAACTATTTTGGTTTGGTCAATTTCAAGTAGTACAAATAGTGCTTATAAATCATAATCCTTGAATTTCTGCAACCATATCGTAACTTATTTTTGTATTGAAATAAGTAAAGCGTTTTCTGCATTATTAGCAGGATAGCTTTTTGATTTCTCGGTTACATAATAAGCCGGCAAAGTGATTTGTTCACCTACAGGATGATTTGCTTTAAATTTGAGCCCTAATATTGCGGCCACAGTTTGAGCAATTTGTTTAGGATAAATTTGTTGTTCAGATTTCATTTCTCCTATATTTATTATACCAGGGCCTAACAAAGCTAACCACGTTTCACCTGACCCTTTTGTAAAGAGTCCATGTGTGTGCCATGTGGATGCTTTTTTACCTCTTCCATGGTCTGTAGTGATTATTAAAGTAGTATTTCCTTTATAGAAGGGATCAGTCTGAACATAATACCAAAGATCTGCAATGAATTTGTCTACCTGATTTGCCTTTTGAAGATATTGGTCGTATTGCCCTTCATGAGCATATTTATCAGTCTCACCAAAACCTATGAAAGTTACTCTGGGATGATTATGTTCAATGTATTCTTTTGCACTTATATAAGTCAACAAATCATATCGGGTATTGGTTTTTTTAAATATACTTTGCTGAACTGTGTTAATTATAACATTGTTTGTGTCAATAGTTTCATCTAACATTTCATAACCACTGTTTACAAGCAAGTTGCTTCTCTTTTCATTTAAAATATAAGGCAATATATTCCATGAGCTAAAAGCTGCTACTTTACCCCTGTAATCATCCTGGCTATTTAAATACTCAAGAATGTTTGTGCTTTTGTTTTCTATAGGCAGATTACGATTAAATTTCAGATTGCTATAACCGGTTAATATTTCACTATAACCAGGATAAGATATTTTAGAAAGATTGGTAATGTTCACTTTATTTTTAAAATCCCTGTTGCCATACAACTGCCCATTATTCGCAATTACAGTCCATAAGAAAGGCATAAGTTTTTGCCTGCGTAACCTGGGATCTTTATCCCAATATTGCTGCACAATAAGACTTGTATCGTTAACCAAACCGGGATTACGTATATAAGCGGAATCGGCACCCCTGAATACTTCCTGCCATCGAAATCCATCTGTAGTAATAATAATTATGTTTTCTTTTGGAGATTTTTTTTGAGCAACAACATTCAGGCACAGACAGGTTAAAATCGCAAATGATAAATTTTTCATTGACTTGGTTTGCCAAAATTACCGAGGCTATGTAAATTTAAAATGAAGTACAAGTGAAGTTAGCGTTATGATTATGCACGTTGAGCGTTAATATCCCTTTATGAACATTAATGGAATATAAAATAGTTTTTTCCTTAATTACCTTCTATAAAATGCCCCGTTACCATAGCATCCAATACTTATCCAACTCTGTTGATTGGACTAAAGACATGAAGCAGAACAACATAAAATAAAAAGTGAATAAGGATAACTATATAATGATTCATTCATTTTTGTTTTCATTTCGATTTTTAATACAAACTACTTATTGATACTGCTTCTCAAAGCCGGATCAACTCTTAGATATTTATTACCTGCAAAACTTATTATATAATCTGATTTGAAATGAGTGCTTTTTTGATAATAATCGGTTGTTATGATTTGAGCGCCTGATTTACATGCAGCCTCAAAAGATGACTTGTCATTATTTCGGGCTTCCCTGGTATCTGAATCTGCACGGGTACGAACGATGTATCCTTTCTTAACCATTGATTGTATAGAATCCCTTTTTGCATCATTCATAATCATGATGGCAGCTTCCGGAGTCTTAGGTTTACTGTTTGTAAATAAAATTCTTCCTTGCAAAGATGGATGTCCTTTAATGTAAGTTGTTATTTTATCGCCAGTTTCATCCAGTACAAACAGAAATTTACCTTTTACATTTTTTATTGAAGGCCAGTTGTGATGTAAGACTGCGCTTTCTAATGTTGGATATTTGCCTTTAACCATTTCTGGGGTAATGAGTTTCTCTTTACCGAGATATGTTGTAATCTCATTGTCTAAAAAATCAAAAGTTGAAGAAGTGAATTTTTGAGGAACTGCAGCCCATTCTCTTTTAAGGCCTTCATCTTTGGCATTCATAGTAATAAAAATCGGGTAATGACCGGGGTGTTTTTCAGACCAGCTTTTTAATTCCTGCAGGCACATTTTAAAAGTGAGGCAATTGCTTCTAAAGTCAATATCAGGGATATGAAACACCTTAAATCCAGGCTCTTTCATTACTCCTTCAGGGTCAAAAGGCGGTTGTCCTTTCACCATTTCAAGCCCGCGGGGATGACTATATTTTCCGCCTTTGGGATCAGCATATATATCTATTTCAAGGTCCAGCAATCCTAAATCTAATTGTTGTGATAAAGAAATATGGCTGTAATCAATCGTGCTTAAAGCAGCCGAATCTGTTTTACTTAAATAAGCAAAAAGAGCAGGATCAATAGATTGTTTGTAGCTATTATGTGAACCAATTACCTGTATTTCATTCAACCTCAAATTATCCAACTCACTTTCAGAGGTAATATAAGATTCGCAAATAAAAAGAACCAGCAATAAAATCATTTTCATAAATGCTAAGGTTAACTATGGAAATATAATAATTACCTCAGCCACTATTTATAATAGCGGCTGAAGTTCTTTTTGTTTTTCATAGAAAATATCTAAAAAACCGAAATATTAATATCCCGGATTTTGTATAAGGTTCGGATTAAGTTTTAATTCTGTTGAAGGAATGGGATAGAGCCTTCTGGACACGTCGGTGTTCATTTTCAGAACATCGTTTGGCAACGGATATTCTTTTTCATACTGGCCGAAACGGATAAGATCATTTCTACGCCATGCTTCCCATGAAAACTCACGTGCACGTTCATCGAGCAAGCCAGGCAAATCAATTCCTGATACTAAAGGTGCTCCGGCACGGGCTCGTATTTTATTTACCAATACATCAGGTGTTTGCATTTCTCCTTTTATAGCCGTTGAGGTTGCTCCCCTTAAAATTGCTTCTGCTTTCATCATCATTATATCAGCCAATCGAAAAACCGGTACATCGTTTCCGTTTAATCGTGTTGCCTGAATGATTTTAACATCGGGATAATATTTTATAGAGCGCACTCCTTGAGACTGGGCAGCAATCGTATTTCCCAGATCCATTGGTTTTGGCGGTACTAATATTAAATTTGGAGTTATCTCTATCTGTGTTGTAGTCCCTGGATAAAAAACAGGTTTATTTTTGTCGGGCATTCTATTAGCATCCGGCGCAAATTGCTTACCCACCAGCCAGGTGGTATTTCTTATGTCATTTGCAAGATTGAAACGGTTAAAAAATTCGGGAGTAGTGCTCATGGCAATACTTAATCCTACATTAAATCCATAAGCCGGGGCTAAATAATAAAAGAAGCCAAAGCGTGTAAACTGATTGCCCGGTATTTGCTGATCATAAGGGATGGCAAATATGGTTTCGCTTATTTCCGGGCCATTTTCAGGGGCAAAAATATCAGTATATTTTGCGGTTAAGCTATAGTTGCTGTTAGTTAAGATGCTATCGGCCATTACTACAGCATCATTGTAACGGGGTGTTCCAATATACACTTCGGCATTTAAATACATTTTTTCAAGCAGTGCAAAAACCATTGCTTTCGTTGGCCTTCCATAATACAAAACAGCGTTGGAAGAGGTTTTTTCCGGCAGTTGCTGCACAACGTTTTTAAGCTCATTTTCTATAAATGAAAATACTTTAGCCCTGGTTTGGGTTGCAGGTAAATTAGCTACAGGAAAAGTATCAATCAGAGGTACGTTTCCATATAAATCCATCATAAAAAAGTAATACAAAGCACGCATCGCTTTTGCCTCGGCAATATTGGTTGCTTTACTTGCTTCGCTTGCAGAGGATGAATTTGTAAGATTAATTAAACGGTTGCAATTATTGATACCTCCAAAGCCCCATTGCCATATACCAATTACATTGGGATGATCAAAAGTCCAGGTATGATAATGTAGCTGCCTGTACTGACCGCCATCATCGAAGTTACCATCCCTTGCAGGTAAAATTGCCTCATCCGTTGATAGTTCCTGCATACGCCAGTAAGGCACTGCGTAATTGGAGGATAAGTTTGAATACATGGTACCGAAAAGCGCTGAATAATCTGAAGTCGTAACCGGAAAATTTCCTGCTACATATTGAGAATCGACCGGTACATCTAATTTTGTACAGGAGTTCGTTGCTATTATTGCAGTTATCATTAACAGCAATAAGGTTATTCTTTTCATATCTTAAATCTTAATAATTAAAATGATGCAATCAGTCCAAAAAGGAAGGTGCGTGTTTTAGGATAGTAATTGTTATTGTCAATACCAGGAGTTAAACCGCCAATATTAATTTCGGGATCAATACCCCTGTATTTGGTAATTACAAAAACATTATTACCCGTTACATACAATCGAATGCTTTTGACAGCGGTTATATTTGGTCTTATTGTATAACCTAAAGTAGCATTATCCAAACGCAGGTAAGAACCACTTTCTAAAAAACGGTCTGATACGAGGTAGCCGTTTATGTCTTTAAAAGACTCCCCTAATGTAAACCTGGGTATATTCTGAAGTTTAGAATCGGCAGGGTTATTCAATGCTGCTAAAGTGACATTTAAAATATTATTGCCTGTTACCCCGCGCACTAAAAAATTGAGGTTGAAATTTTTATAAGTAAAGCTGTTGCTCCAGCCATATACCAGCTTGGGTTGGGCGCTTCCTGTTAAGCGGGCATCAGTGGTAAGGGGCTGTGTATTTATTGTTGATCCATCAGCTTTTTGATAAGTACTTATGCCATTTTGGTCTTTACCCAAATAATGCCATAAATAATAAGTTCCTAATGCATAGCCGGGCTGCACCACCTGGCTGTAGTTGCCCGACTGACCTTTACCACCAACCTGTGCAGTTGGTATAGATGGCAATGTGAATTTGTCGTTAGATAAAGTTTCTACAACATTGGTATTATGAGCAAAGTTTAGGGATGAATTCCATGTAAAGCTTTTGCTTTTGAAAGGGACTGCGTTTAAAACAAATTCAAACCCCGAATTTTTTATACGGCCTACATTAGCTGTATAAATGGGTAAGAAGTATTGTGTGGTAGAAACCGGGTATTGATCGTAAATGAGGTCAGATGTTTTTTTGATGTAATAGTCAACAGAACCATTGATGCGGTCCTTTAAGAGACCAAAATCCAAACCGATGTTTACAGTAGATGTACTTTCCCATTTCAAATCAGGATTATCACTTCTTACAGGTCCTATTGCATTGGTAATATTTCCATTATACAAAAATTTATTGTTCCCTTGTGGCGTTCCATATACCAATAATGCTGAGAAGGCATCAAAGCCTAAGCTATTACCGGAAACCCCATAACCTGCTCTTAATTTCAAATCACTTACGGCCCGCACATTATCCATAAATTTTTCACCAATAATTCTCCAGCCTGCAGAAACAGCAGGGAAATAACCCCATCGTTTATTTTTACCAAAAGCTGAAGAACCATCGTTTCTTAACGAAGCCTGCAGCAAATATTTATTATTGTACTGGTATTGTACGCGGCCATAATAAGAAATCAATCTTAATGTTGATATCGGATTATTGTCAAAGGCAATTTGTGAAACAGATGAAGGGTTTGATAAAAACAAATTGTTGTACGTTAAATTATCATTTGAGAAACGCTGGCTTTGCACACCAAATCCATCGTTTGTACGGTTTTGCTGGTATGAATATCCTGCCAATAGTTTTAGATTATGCCGACCAAATATTCTGTCGTAATTCAAATACGATTCTAATACATCGTTTTTATTTAAATAAGAATTTCTCCTGGCTACACCTCCTAAATTAACAGCAAGGCCTGAAGCACTGTTGAGGTAGCTGTTATAATTATTCTGCTCTTTTTGTGTGGATGCCGAAAGCGTGAACTTCAAACCTTTTAAAATATCAACCTGGGCTATGCCATTAATTAATATTTCATTATCAATAATTTTGATTGTATTATTATCAATCAATGAAAGGGGGTTGAGCGGACCGCTACCTGTTCTGGTATAGTTTTCCTTGTAAGTTCCATCCAGGTTAAAAGGACTTACGGTCGGAAGATAGAATAACATACCGGGCAATATAGCCGACTGAAAAACATCAGAAATATTTGAACCGCTCTGGGTTAAAGATATACCGAGTTTTAGCCTGTCTTCAAAGAACTTCTGGTTGATATAACCTTTAAAAATAGTTCGTTTAAGCGAGCTGTTCTTTAAAATACCTTCTGATTTTAGATAGTTTACGCTTACCCCATAATCGGAACGAGTTGAAGCGCCTCCAAAAGATAAGTTGTGGTTTTGAGAGTAGCCGGTTCTTTCAACCAGGTTTTGCCAGTCTGTATTTGCGCCATCGTCGTTAGCAGGACTTGATAAGGTCTGCCCGTTATCTTTTAAATAACTCCGCAACTCATCTCCACTTAGCACATCAATTTTTTTAGACACTTTTTCTACCCCCGCATAAGCGCTGTATGATAGCCTTGTCTGACCCACTTTTGCTTTTTTGGTTGTTACGATGATTACACCATTTGCAGCACGTGAACCATAGATAGCTGTTGAGGCAGCATCTTTCAATACATCAATGCTTTCAATATCGGCAGGTGCCAGTAAATCAATAGAAGCGCCGGGCACTCCGTCAATTACATAAAACGGCTGCTGTGCACCCCCGCTGCGCAATGTGGATGGCCCTCTTAAAATAACTGCCGGCTGCTGGTTTGGGTCACCGCTTTTGGTTACGTTCAAGCCTGCAACTTTACCCTGCAAAAGCCCTGCAGGAGTAGTGATTACTCCCTGGTTAAAGTCTTCAGATTTTATTGAAGTAATAGAACCGGTAACATCCTTTTTACTCGACGATCCATAACCAATTACTACCACATCTTTTAACTGCTTCGCTTCGGATACCAGCGAGATATTTAAAACATTAGCTGTTCCCGCAGGCACTTCTTTGGGGGCATAGCCAATAAACGTAAAACTGACAACATCATTGGTTCCATTAACCATAATTGTATAGTTTCCTTCAGAAGTAGTAACCGTGCTTTTTCCGGAACCTTTAGCACTAACTGAAACACCCTGAAGCGGGGCTTTATTCTCATCGGTTACTTTGCCCCTAATAGTTTTACCCTGTTCTTGAAAAGCAAACGAGTGACCTGAAAATAAAAGGAGACAGCAAAATGTTATAAGTTTGAGGAAATGAAGTTTACCTGCAAACAGATTTGAATTATCTGAGTAATTCTGTTCCATAAAATAGTTTTGATTTTGATTTTATATTTCTTTGAGGGGCTGCTAAACTTGTAAAAGGTTTGAAATTCTTTACAAAGAAAGTAGTTAATGTAATGTTAGAAGCAGGACGAGATCATTGATAATGATTAGTTAATGTGCATGCACGATAACTTAATTTGTTGACGATAATAAACAAAGGTGGAGGCAAAAAAATAGACCCCCTGGGAACAGGCGGGCCTTTAAACGATTGCTTGCTATATAAAACTTTTTTTTTGAAATTTTCTTTGCAAGAGTACTATCAAATGGTGAAACTCATACTGCCTTGCGGGTAAGTAACCATTATCAAAAAAATAATCTGTTTAATCATATCAGGTTGGCAACAACTCAAACTTTTATTGCTTATTTATTGCGTTGAATTTAATACTTCTTCTGCGAGTCCGAAAGCTAAAGTCATACCTGCACCTCCTAGTCCGTTTACTACAGTCACTCCTTGTTTAGGAGAATAAATAAAATCAGTTTCACCGGTAGTTATTTTTGAGTAAGTACCGTTCCAGCTTTGTTTTAAATCCCAGCTTTTAAATCGTGAAAATTGCTTCAGGTAATCCAGGATTAATTGGTTGATGAATTGCTTATTAAAAGGATCGTGCACGTGGGCATATTCGTGACTATCGCCAATGGTTAATTCGCCTTCTGCGTTCTGCGAAACCATTACATGAATGCCCCATTTTAAATATTCCGGCATAGTTTGCTGATAATGCTGTTTTAATTGAGGCAAAGAGGCTGCTACGTCGAATCCTTTGTAATGAATCAATGATAAACCTGCGCATAACGATGGGCCAATTCGCCAGTTGTTTGGTTGTGCGATTAAACGCATCATTTGCAGTTTGCATTTTGTAAAATGATTAGCCTCAAAAACTTCAGGATATAGAGTTTCAAAATCGGCACCGATGCAAACATATATTTCATCCGCACTCCATTGTTGTTTTCCGCTTAAGACAGAAGGATATTCAATAGCTATAATCGCTTTATTAGAATGAAACTTTACACCATATTTTTGATTAAGATAAACAGGCAGTTTTTCCATTGCCACACGTGATTCAATAATCATTTCATCTTCGCTCCACAATGCTCCTTTTAAACCTGCGGGATTGATTGCTCCGCTTTTCTTTACTGCTTCTTCTGCACTTAAAACAGAAACCGGTCTTATGTTATGATTTGCTTCAGCAAATTCCTGTATAACAGTTTGTTCAAGCTCATTATAAGACAGGTGTAAACTACCTTTTTCTTCATACCACAATCCAGCTTCGTTACAAACCTGTTTCCATATTGCTTTGCTTAATAAAGCCCGCTCATATAATTTCCCATTTGGCTGGCCGATTGGCCAAATCATTCCAAAGTTTCTGATAGAAGCACCCACTGTTTTTTCATTTCTCTCAAACACTGTTACTGTATATCCTCTTTCAGCAAGACTTCTCGCCATAGACAGCCCGACTATTCCTGCTCCTATAACAATCGCACTTTTATATTGCATAAGCTTCTTTAATATTTCGTTCGTCTACATGATATTTTCTGTAAAAGTAAATGGCAGAAAGGATAGTTCCGGCTATACCAACGCAACTGATTGAAAAGACAGCATAAATAAAAAAGGTGGTCCATGAGAGATGCAGACCAAAGAATTGTTTTGCAAATAAAACAATCACACTTCCTAAATAACCAAACGCATCTGCTATGTACATAATAAAACCAACGTTGCCTTTTACTTTATAACTGGCTATCAACCGCTCAAAGTACAGCGCATTAAATGGAACATAACTAAGATACAAACCCGTTCCAATCATTACCATCCAAACTACGGCGCTAACCTGGTTATTTTTAAATAACAATGTTGAAACGAGGGCTAATACATATCCTGCAATAATGATGTAATGGTTGATCATAAATGCTTTGATATTGTTCTTGACAAGAATAAGCAAACTCATGCTAAACAGTACTATCAGCGATACAGGGATCTCTGTTTGGGTGAATATAGAAGCCTGGTCTTTAAATCCCAGCTCCGTCCATATCTCGTTAGCAAAATTGTCCCTGAAGTCGCGGAGAATGGTTAATAAAACATAGGTGCTTACAATCATTATAATTCCGGGAAGAAACAATGATAAAAATGTTTTTCTTTCCTGTTTGGTCATTGGCTTTCTTACACTTCTTAATTGAATATCCTGTTCTGTTGGATGGGGAAGATGATTTAAGAGCCATGTAAAAAGCAGCATGGGTAAAACAAATAATCCGCCTGTAAAAAAGGGCATCCAAATTTCTGAAACATCCCAATTAATAAGTAAACTTTTACCAACAGTCTTAACAACTCCCGACGAGAAAATAAAACTTACAGCTAATACAGCGCCCATAAATTCAGTTTGCTTTCTGCCTTCAAGGTAGCTGAAAACAAGACCCCATACCATACCCAGCGGAAATCCGTTTATTAAAAGAAAAAAAATATTGAAGGGTGCAGGTGTGAGCGCAAACAGCAATAAGGCAAACCAGGATATAAGTATCAGTATTACAATAGTGTTTGCACGCTTTTCTTTATGCATTGAAGAGATGAATCTTATTCCGTAAAATTTACTAAGCATATAACCTATTACCTGTGCAGTAACAAGCCAAACCTTATAATCAATTTGCAGGAAATGCAATCCTTTAAAACCTGCAGCCGTAAATGGTTTGCGGAAAGCATACATGCAGAAGTAAACACCAAAAGAGCATAAAGCAGCATATACCGCTAACACCCAGCCAGGCTTTTTCAATAACCAGTTATGTAAAGCAGGCAAAACAAGCATTAGCAGCTTACTGAATATTGTCTATAATAGTTATCAGTTCTTTTAAATCATTTAGGATAAATGAAGGCTTATATTCAGCCAGATCTTCTTTTGTAAAAGCACCTGACGTAATACCAATTGAATACAGGCAACCTGCATTTTTTCCCTCATTAATATCTACTTCGGTATCACCCACTTTAATCACTTTTTTAGGATCTTTTAATTTAGCTTTCAACATTATTTCTTCTATCATGTACGGAAAAGGCCTGCCTGCAATAACTTCATTGCTTGAAATAACATAGTCAACTTTATTATCCTTTATCCATCCTAAGCGATGGATAATGATATTAGTAATTTCTTTGGGAAAGCCTGTATCCAAACCAATTACTATATTTCTTTCCTTTAAAGAAGCGAACACTTCCTCGGCAAAGGGCAAAGGCTTCAACTGTTCGGTAGTTGAATAAAAATCCATCATACGTTCTAAAAAAAGCTGATGTATCTTTTCGATGTATTCAGTTGAAATTTTTTCCTTTTTAATTTCATATTCCCTCACTAATCGTTTTATGGCTTCTTTTTTTTTATAACCCATCAAAGGATTTATTTTTTCAACAGGTATCTTATATCCAAAAGTCCGGAGGGCTTCCTGAAAAGCTATCGCTATTTCTCCGTTATCGGCTACCGTGGTTCCGGCAATATCAAATACTACTAACTCAACAGGTTGTTTCATCCGGTATAATTTCTATCAGTTAAATAATTGCGGATCAAGGTTTGAAAAAAGCTTAATGGCAACAGATACGCTTCTGTATCTTTCGCCGATTCATCCCATAAACGCACTTTAATAATGTCGTCAAAAAAAGGATGCTTGCTAAATCGTGTTGCTTCTTCAGGCGACATAGGGCCTCCCTGCCATTTAAGTGTCTCAAGGCTTGCAGGTGATAGTTTTTCTTCATACGTTTCATCGGTAGCTACCAGATACCGTTTAGCTTCTACATGCATATTTACAATAGAACAAACTCTTTCAGAAAATCCTCGTTGCTGTAAATAAACCGCTCCTATTTCTTCGTGATTTGCTACCCCATAATTTCCCATCGTTTCAGCATGTTCTTCATGCTTAAGTAAATGGCCTATGTCGTGAAGAAAAGCGCCTATAACCAATTCGTCGGATTCTCTTTCGCGTATTGCCAGCATGGCGCATTGTATCATATGAGATGCCTGCGATACAGGTTCACCATCATAACCTTTATGTCCGTAGGTTTTATATAAGTTGATAATATCACTTACAGCGGTTCCGGCAGTTGTCATTTCATTTATCTTTTGTGATAGAAGATTTGGGGTATTCATTTAGTTTTCTTGTTTATACAGAACTCTTAAAAAATAAAAGCGATAATACAATCCTGAAAAAAGGTTAGTAATCATTTTATCAACCACATATCTGCATTAATATCATCATTACCCCCAAATTGTCTTTGAACTGCTTCTTTCCAGTTTGCATTGTTGGTAGTCTGTTCGCTTGCGGGGTATTGAAATCTTTTTGGAATACGGCCACCATTTCCCGTACCTGTACCTGTTAAGAAAGTTGGCACTCCTGTACGACGATAGTTGAAATAGGCTTCCCAACCAGAGTTTTGAAAGAAGGCAAGATATTTTTGCTGCAACACCTGCATTAAACCTGTTGAATTATTTCCGGCATATTTTACAGATCCCTGTGGGTAATACACTCCTTCAAAATCGAAAGGGATAGTATATGTAGCTGAGCCTGGAGCATTGAAAGGATAAACCTTATTAAAAGTACCTGCACCATTCACCGGAATACCATAGAAAGAAAGGGATGCTTTGATACCTTTCTTATACCAGTCTTCTGCATTGCCTGTAACCCAGCCCCTGTTAATTGCTTCTGCTATATTAAAACACATTTCGGGAAAGCCAATAATAATGCCCGGCTCAGGATTGTAAGAGCTGTAATAACGGCTGCGGCTTCTTAAAGAGTAGGGTGCATCGTTTACATTACTCATTTTAGACGACATATCAGCCAGGTCCTCTCCTGAACTTGCTCCATTGTAAGCAGTTATATCTGCCGGTGTTTTCCCCGCTTTTAGCTGTGCAGCAGCGGGTTCGGCAGTAACAAAAGCTCTTGGATCTTTTAAACTTACCAAGGTATTAAGATATGTTGCCGACATGTTATACCGGGTAGCATCAAACCCTAAATTATCTGGATTACTGGGATATTTATTAAGGTTGTTATAGATATACTGGAGATTATCAGCTTCACTTTCAAATATGGGATATTTGATTTTATTAGAAAGCATATTAGCAAACTGTTGTTTGATATTAAGATCAGCATCAGCTTCTTTTTTACTTAAGGCAATCAAAACTCTTAAACGGAAAGTATTTACCGCTTTGCGCCAGTTGCTTAATTTACCATTGTTATTAAAATAAAAATCTCCCTCTATTTTCGCATCACCCGATTTACCTATTACAGTTTCTATATCACTATTTGCCTCATCAAGCCATTTAAGTATTTGCATGAATACGTCTTTTTGAGGATCATACTTAGGTGTTGGCATTTCAATTGATTTCAGTGCTTCATTTAAGGGAAGGTCACCGTTCAAACTGGTCATGCGGTAATAAAAAAATGCCTTGAAAAATTTAGCCAATGCTGAATATTGATTTACATCGCTTAATCCAATACCTTTTGCTTCCTGCACCATACGTTCAACATTATTAAGTGTGCCATAATTCCAACTGGCTCCTGTCCAGTCGTAGCGCTGATCGCCATAGTAATTATAATTCACCGCATCAAACTGGTTCCAGCGGGATACGGAGCTCCATGGCCTGTCTATATTTAAATCATTAGCTATACCTGTAAATACAAGTGAAGGTGGCACACGCTCAGCCCGGTTAGGATTGACGATATATTCATCGTATTTTTTATTACAGGCAATAAGACTTGTAATTATTAAAATCATTGATACCTGTCTAATATTTTTAGGTTTCATATAATTAATTATTTTTTGTTTAGAATGTAATATTCACATTAAATCCATAGCGCTTTGTAGTAGGTGTTTGCAAAGTCGAACGATCCTGGCCACCTGCATACTGGTCAATGTCAACATCTTTATACTTTGAGAAGTACAGCAGGTTTCTTCCTACCAATGAGACATTAGCCTGTTTTATAAAACCACGACTAAAAAACGCTGAAGGAATATTATAAGTTAATGTCACTTCGCGCAGCTTTCCAAAAGTTTTACTGATGAGATTAGCTTCGTTTGTGTTATAATAAAAGCTGATGTAATCCTGAAGGAAAGTTGCCGTTGTATTGGCGCCATATTTCAGCTCTCCATAATTAATTACATTGCCAAAGGCATCGTATTTAATGGCAACGCCATTAGATATTACAACACCTTCGCCCACCCATGATTTTTTTCCAACATAATCCTGGTACCGGGCATCTCCCATTTTACCTTCAACAGTATTAATATGGCGTCCGCCACGGTAAGTTTGCTGCTGAATGTAATTAATCATTTTACCACCTACCCTGCCATCAAACTGAAAACCTAATTTGAAGTTTTTGTAACCGATGTTGTTGATGAAACTCCAAACCCAGTCGGGATTAGTATAACCTAAAAACTGCGATCTGGGATTACGGATAGGACGGCCACCGGCATCATTAATTATTTGACCATCAGTAGTACGGATAAATCGTGAGCCTATTAACTGATCGGTTCTTGTACCAATTTTTACAAAGTTGTTTAATTCGGTAGTGCCGGGGTATATGTCGGTAAGCACTTCTTTAAATGTTGACCAGTTGGCCATCACATCCCACCTGATATTCTTATTGCGTATAGGAGCAGCATTTGCTGAAACTTCCCAGCCCTTTTTCCTTGTAATTATACCATTTTCTTTAGATGCAGTATAACCAGTGGCAGATGAACGTGCAAGATTAAATATCCCCGGGCCATCATCTGAAATAAAGTAAGTAACATCAAAGCCAGCCCTGTTCTTAAACAGTTTTGCTTCCAGTCCTGTTTCATATACTGTAGTGGAGAATGGCCGTAAATCAGGATTTGCAATAACACCTGTATAATAAGCACCTACCTGGTTATTATAAACAATGGGTGTTGTATAACTGTTAGAGTTATCGTAATTAGGTCCATCGTAGGATGAATAATATTCAAAGCCGTATCCCAAAGGATAAGATGCCTGCGGTGTTGCTCCAATAGTTGCTGTGGTCAATCCACCCTTAACATTGGCATAAGAGCCACGGAGTTTAAGGAAAGAAACAACATCAGGCAGATTAGTATAATCGGAGATAACTGTACTTAATGAAACTGAAGGATAAAAGAAAGTATTGTTGTCTTTAGGTAAGGTAGATATTTTATCTACCCGCCCCGTTACCGATAGATTGGCATATTTTTTAAACCCAATATCAGCATATCCATAAGCGCTTAAAACCAGCATATCACTTCTAAAGCTTGTGGCTCTTAAAGGATTTCTTGAATTAGCAAATGCATATAAACCAGGTACATTTAGATAGTCTGTAGTAACAAAGCTTGAGTTGTATTTGAAAGAGCGAACATTAGCGCCTGCTGATGTTCGTACACTAAATCCATTTGCAAAATCGTTATTAGTATAAGTTAGTAAAACGTCGGTGTTATTTTCAAACAGGCTCCGCTTATCTTCACGATAGTCACCCCTGTTTTCTTCTCTGCCGTAAGGGTGGGCAGAATAAGGCAGTTTTTCATTTCTAAAAAGGTCGTAGGTAGTTGCCTGGGTTCTTATAAATGCATCCCAATTTTTGCTGATCTTATACGACAGCTTCAGATTACCGTTTACATCTGTTTTATAGTGTTCTCTCAACCACTCGTTTACTACAAAGTATGGATTATGATACCGCTGGTATTCCGCATAAATACTTTGCACCCCTTCTTTACCAGGCTGCCAGTAGTTACGCATGTCATCAATGTTCCAATCGGCGCCACCCCAGATAACTATGTTATATATTAAACTGTTGGGACCATAGTTCACATCAGGAAAATTTGGTGAGTACTGGCGGTTGTAATTGAGATAAGATTCCAGCCTGATCTTGTCAGAGAAATTATAGCCTGCAGAAATATTAAAATTGCTGATGTTCAGCTTCATGTTAGGCACGATAGCTTTTTGATAAGCATGAGACATGGAGAAGCGCAAATCGTACCTATCAGTTTTTGAAGAAATTGCAAGGTTGTTGGTTGATAATACACCAGGCTCCAGAAAACGCTTCAGATTGTCTCGTCCGCGTGCAATCCATGGGGTACCTTGTCTAACGCCTGTTACAGGATCAACGGGGCTATCATATTGAGGAATTAACTGACCTTCAAACTTAGGCCCCCATACATCATAATCACCATCATTAGTACCGCCGCCTTTTCCATCAACAAAAGCATATTTACCATGATCGCCGGGGCCATATTCATCCTGTACTTTTGGTATAGCGTTAAATCCTTTATCCATCATTGTTGATGAATTGAACTCAATAGCATAGCCACGTTTATCTTTAGTGCCGCGCTTGGTAGTTATCATTATTGCACCATTAATTCCTCTAAAACCATATAGTGCCGATGCTGTGGCTCCTTTCAAAACGGTGAAGGTTTCAATATCGTCAGGATTAATATTCCATGTATCTGAATTAATAGGTACTCCATCTACAACAAATAAACTAATCCCCCTGCCACGAAGCAGTAATTGGGGGCCTTGCAACATTTCCGCCGAAGCACCAACTGTAAGACCGGCTATCTTACCAACAAGGCTGTTAACCGGGTTATGCTCACGGGCTTTTACCAAATCTTCGCCTTTTACTTCCTGGACGGCATAACCCAGTTTTTTAGTTTCTTTTCGTATGCCTAAGGCAGTCACTACTACTTCATTCAGTTGCATAGAGGCAGGGGCAATTTGAATTAATAATAATTCGTTGCCTGTTACTTCAATAGTTTTATCTGTATAGCCAACGAATGTTATTTGTAATTCATCGCCTTTTATTGCAGGGATTGAAAATTCTCCATTCGCTTTTGATGAAGTTGCCCTCGAGGTATTTTTTACAGTAATGGTTGCTCCTGAAATTGGTTGCCTGCTTATAGAGTCTGAAATTCTTCCTTTAATTATAAAGTCCTGCGCCATTAAACTGTAATTCAGCAATAGCGATAAGCATGAGAATATGATCGTCTTTAGAAGATGAGAAAATTTAGATTTCATAAATTAGTATTTGATTATGCGGCAAAACTAACGGCAGGAAAAAGTGGATTCCTAAAGAGGCCTGTTAACAAATGATGAAGGAATTGTAAAGAAATTAAGGTTAATAATTTATTAATGTAAATAGTTAGGTTGTAACAAAAAGATTCCTATTTTTCTGCTCGCGACTATTTAAATAATCAGTTGTAAGCCTAACGCCCCTCGTAGAGAATAACTCTTCCACATCACCATAACTAAGGCTGAATCGTAATTTGAAATATACTGTTTGAAGAATAATCTCTTTAGAGAAACAATGACCTTTGAACATGATATAGATTTAGTCCCTAAGCTAACTAATCAATTACAGATGCGACAGAACCAGCATTCCTATTAGTTAAGGTCTTTTAGACTGCCATGCAAAATTAATATTTACATAATGTGAAAAACTGTTTAAGAAGTAAGGGATTAGTTTTCTTACATGCCCGTTCAATTTTTTTCAAACAAAACCTTTTTGCAGTTAAAAAAACTTTTAAATGAATTCTAAAATTACCCATCATTGCATAGCGGAAAAATTCTCTGCTTTAAAATGTAAAGACAAGAAAGTTAACAACCTGGGTCTTTTCCCTAAGTTATTAGTGCGATTGTTTACGATACTTGCTTTAATAAGCTTCCATCAAAAAACATTGGCCCAGCTTGCCCAAATTAATCTCTCCACTTATGTACGCATTGGCCGGTACGATCTGCCGGAACCTACCCGAACTACTCCGCCTGCTAACAGCTTGCTGGCGCAGGAGGTTTCAGCGGTTACGTACAACTGGGATACTCAAACATTATTTGTCGTTGGCGACGGTGGTACATCTGTAGTGCAGGTAACCAAGACCGGGCAATTGATCAACTCCATGACATTGGCTCCCGGCTCCAGTCCGCAAGGCACAGAATTTTATGATCCGGAAGGACTTACTTACGTGGGCAACGGCCAATTTGTGATGAGCGAAGAGCGTGACCGGCAGGCCGTTTTGTTTACTTACGTTGCCGGCACTACGCTTACCAGGAGCGCAGCAAAAACAGTAAAGCTGGGTACTACTGTAGGGAACATTGGTATTGAAGGCATCTCTTACGATCCACTAACCAGTGGTTATATTGCGGTAAAAGAAACGCAGCCATTAGGAATTTTTCAAACAGGTATTGATTTTAATGCAGGTACAGCAACCAATGGTTCGCCAACTACCGTAAATTCTGTAAACCTTTTTGATCCGGCACTGGCTAACCTATTGGATTTTGCAGATGTTTTCGCATTATCGAATCTGCCCGCACTTAACGGAACGCCCGAATACAGCCGCCTGTTGGTGTTAAGTCAGGAATCAGGAAAGATTGTAAACATTGACCGTGCGGGAAATATTTCCAGTTCACTCACTATCGTTTCCGATCCTGGTAATCCACTAACCGTTCCAAACCAGCAACATGAAGGCCTTACAATGGACCGTAATGGCATTTTGTATGTTGTAAGCGAGAATGGCGGGGGCGATTTTGACCATCCACAGCTTTGGGTGTATGCACCGTCAACGGGTGTAAACCAGCCTCCAACCGCAGTAACGCTAAATAATGCCGTTACATCCATCCTGGAAAACACCAACACAGCATCTCCTATAAAAGTTGCCGATATCCTGGTAACTGATGATGGAATTGGAACGAACAAACTCACTTTGAGTGGAGCCGATGCAAACTTCTTTGAAATTACCGGCACCGCATTATATATTAAAGCAGGAACCGTTCTTGATTATGAGACCAAAACCAGCTATAACATTACCATTAATGTGGACGATACCACGGTTGGCACAACACCGGATGCAACAACAACTTACAGTCTGGCCGTAATAGATGTGGTTAATGAAACACCTCCTGCTTCAACGCTTTTTATCTCTGAGGTGGCGCCCTGGTCAAGCGGTAACAGCCCTGTTGGCGCCGATTGGTTTGAAGTATCCAATACCGGTACCAGTGCTGTGAATATAACCGGGTGGAAGTTCGATGATAATTCCAACTCTTTTGCTTCATCAGTAGCTTTGAACGGCATTACCGGCATTGCCCCGGGCGAATCGGTAATCTTCCTTGAAACTGCTACACCTGCTACTACTATCCCTCTTTTTATAAGCACGTGGTTTGGAGCTAACCCGCCTGCCGGATTGCAGGTTGGCAGCTACACCGGTAGTGGAGTTGGATTGAGCACGGGTGGTGATGCTGTTAATCTGTACAACAGTTCGGGCTTGCTGCAGGCCAGCGTAATCTTCGGTTCATCACCCTCAGGGCCGTTCTCAACTTTCGACAATGCGGCAGGTCTTAATAATGTTACCATATCGCAAATGAGCACAGTGGGTGTAAACGGCGCTTTCATAGCGGCAAACGATGTTAACGAAATTGGTTCACCGGGTACCATAAGCGGCACGCCTGCTACATTACCGGTTACTATTACTTCATTAAAAGCTGCGCAAAAAACAAATGGCATACAGCTTGACTGGAGTGCATACACGGAACAAAATATTGAAAAGTACGAAGTAGAGAAATCGTTAACCGCTGTAAACTTCAGCAGTATTGGCAGCGTAGCCGCAAAAGGAAATGGCACGTTGCTTACTAATTACAGCTACATTGATGTAAACCCGTTTGCGGGTGCAAATTACTACCGCATAAAAGTGTTAGGTAATAACGGTGAGGTAAAGCTAACCAATATTGTAAGGGTACAGCTAAACACAGGTAAAGGCGGAGTAGAAGTATATCCCAACCCTGTACAAGGCAACAGAGTAACTATTGAGTTAAATAATGTTGACAAAGGAAGATATATGCTTTATCTTTATAACAATATGGGTCAGCAAATTTTTAGTAAGCAAATAGACCACCAGGGCGGTTCAGCCACGCAGTCTGTTCAGCTATCGCAGGCATTGTCAGCAGGTGTTTACCAGCTAAGGGTTGTAAATAAAGACAAACAGTTTACCCAAACCATCATTGCCAATTAAAAACGCATTCTAAAAAATGCTTAAAAAGTAGTGAGTTATTTGTTGTTTGTAAGTGATTTAAAGAGGCTGTCCTGATAGGGCAGCTTTTTTTAAAAGTATAAAAGTATGGTCAGCTTTACTTCCTCGCCGGATAAAAATGTGTAATGATTTTTTTTGGAGTATGAGAAGGGAACAAAGGGCAAATACCAGTTAGTAGTAAGCCAAAAGAGTTGGAACAACCTGAAACAAAAGCCCAAAATAATAATCTATTTTAATAACTTACCCAAAATGTCCGCCAACATAATTTTTAGTCAATTCTTTTTTTGGATGATTAAAAATATTGTCGCAGGTATCAAACTCAATCAGTTCTCCTAAATACATAAAAGCAACTTTATCTGAAATACGTTGTGCTTGCTGCATGTTGTGAGTAACAATTATGATAGTATAATCTTTTTTTAGTTTGATGATTAAATCTTCAATTTTTCTGGTACTGATAGGGTCGAGGGCAGAGCAAGGTTCATCCATTAAAATAACTTCAGGTCTAAGTACAACAGTTCTTGCTATGCACAACCTTTGTTGCTGTCCCCCTGATAATTTTACGGCAGGTTTTTTTAATTCGTCTTTTACCTCCTCCCACAAATAACTTTCTTTCAAAGCATTTTGAATTAATTGTGGAATATCTTTTTTATGAAAGTTGTGAATATTGAGTGCGTAGGAAAGGTTCTCATAAATGCTTTTGGGTAAGGGATTCGGTTTTTGAAACACCATCCCAATTCTTTTACGTATCTCAGTTACTGAATTTTTTTTATCATATATATCCAAATCGTTTAGTTTTAGCTGCCCTTCTATTACTGCATCGGACGACAAGTCGTGCATACGATTAAACGAACGCAATAAAGTAGATTTTCCACAACCTGAAGGTCCGATTAAAGCCGTTACCTGGTTCTTCAGAAAATCAATACTTACATTTTTAAGGACTTGTTTTTTTCCAAAATGCAAATTCAAATTATGTGCAGAAAGTTTTATTTCATCCATAATTAATCTTGTGTTCTATGTTTAAAACGAATAATAAAGGCGATAATATTTAATACAAAAACCAATACAATAAGCACCACCGCTGTAGCATAAGCCAAAGGTCTTACTTGTTCTATGGCGTTGTGCTGCGTAGAAAGCATATATAAATGATAAGGCAAAGCCATAAATTCCTGATTCACGGAAGTAGTAATGCCATTAATATAAAAGGCAACTCCGGTAAATAAAATAGGGGCTGTTTCGCCGGCAGCTCTTGAAAGTGTAAGAATAACTCCTGTTAAAATTCCAGGCAATGCTTTGGGCAATACTATATCTTTGATGGTTTCAAATTGGGTAGCGCCCAATGCTAAGGTTGCTTCTCTCATACTGTTAGGTATCCTTTTTAAGGCTTCTTCTGTGGTAGTAATAATATAGGGTAAAGAAAGTAACCCCAATGTTAAACCAGCCGATAAAACAGAAGTGCCAAACTGCAAAGCCTGAACAAATAAAGCCAGGCCAAATAATCCATAAATAATAGAAGGAATGCCTGCCAGATTTCTAATGGATGCCCGGATGATATTTGTGAGCAGTGAAGGTTTCGCATACTCATTAAGATATACAGCACAAGCCACACCAAAAGGAACAGCAAAAAGTGTTGTAATGAAAGTAAGCAAAATGGTTCCCACTATGGCGGGCAAAATTCCACCTTTAGTCATTCCATGTGTTGGAAATTTATGAATAAAATTCCACGACAATGCAGGCAAGCCCTTAGAAAAAATATCCCATAAAATAATTCCTAAAAATGTACAAACCATCAGGGTGCTTCCGGAGAGAATAACCCAGTTTAAGGTATGTAACAATTTCTTTTTCACGAATGGAATCTTCTTAAACGATTGGCAAAATATTCTCCTGATAGATTAATTGCAAGTGTTATCAAAAACAAAATAGCAGCAATGGCAAATAAAGCAAAATAGTGCGTGGTTTGATAAGGCACTTCTCCCATTTCTATGGCTATGGTAGCAGTGATAGTACGTACTGAATCTAAAAAACCTTTGGGAATAGCAGATGCATTTCCGGTAGCCATTAACACAGTCATTGTTTCGCCTAAAGCCCTTCCCAAACCCAGCATTACAGCAGCAATCAAACCGGGTAAAGATGCCGGCAGGGTGACTTTAAAAAGCGTTTCCCATTTATTTGCTCCCAAAGCCAGCGATGCTTCTCTATGACTTTTGGGTACTGCATTAATAGCATCTTCACTAATAGTAATAATAGTAGGCAAAGCCATTATGGCCAATAAAATAGAACCGTTCAGTGCATTCAATCCATTTTGAATGCCAAACAGTTTTGATATGCCGGGGCCAAGTAAAACAATCCCCAGAAAACCGATTGCTACTGATGGTATGGCTGCCAGCATTTCTATAATTGGCTTTAACACCATCTGAAGTTTTTTAGGTGCTAACTCGGATAAGAATGCAGCGGTGAGAATACCTAAAGGAACTGCTATTAACATAGAGCCAAATGCAACAAAGGCTGTGCTAACAATTAATGGCACGATGCTGTAACTGGTATCAGGATCCCATTGGGAACCTGTAAAAAAATCTAACGGACTTACTTTTGCAAAAAACGAAAAACTATTATATAACAGCATAAAGAAAATGCCACCCAGAAGAGCAATAGTAATAAATCCGGTTGCTTTAAAAACCAGTTTGAAAATCCAGTTCGTTATCTCCCGCTTATTTGTATTCATGATTATTTTGTTACAGGATAGTAACCTGATGTGTGAATTATTTCAGTTCCTTTTTTTGTTTTTTCAAAATCCAAAAAAGGTTTTACTTTTTTATAATCCCGGGCTTTATAATATTGAAATAAAGGCCGCTGGAAAAAGTAATCACCCGAAGCAATTTTCTCTGCATCTAAGGGTGAAATGGCAGGACTGTTTTTAGAGTATATTTTTAATATTTTGATCCCTTTATTACTCCCTTTAATTACATAGCCTGCACCAACATAACCAATACCAGAGTTGTCTGCTTTTATAGCTTCTAAAATTTGTGCGTTGCCATTCATTTGTTTGGCATAAGGCGAGAAATGTATTTTTAAAATATTTTTTACGAAATCATGTGTACCTGAATTGCTTTGCCTTCCATAAATATTTATAGGAATATCTTTTTGGGTTAACCTTGACCAATTCTTACAGTCACCACTCAGTATTTCGGCTAAATCCTCTGTATTAATAGAGTCCAAAGGAAGTTGGTCGGAAATGACAAAAGCAATGGCATCCTGAGCAAAAATGAATGAGTCTATTTGGATAGTTTTTTTCTTAAACAAAGCAAATTCTGCATCGTTAATACTCCTGGAAGAGTTGGCAATATCAGCTGTGCCATTTAGTAAAGATGCAATGCCTAATCCTGAACCACCGCCTGAGATGGATACTAATAGTTGGTCATTTTCATCGTGAAATGATTCTGCTAACAGTACTGCAAGATTAACTTCAGTGTCAGAACCTTTTACTTTAATGGTTTTATTATCCTTGTTGCAGGAAGCAAATAGTATTAAAACAATTAATAATCGCATTCGCAATAATGCAAACTATTTGCCGACTATGTTTATCTGGCAAGTTATCTTTTCATTAAATAAAAGGGTTTGTGAGGTCTGTAAAAAAATATCAGCTAACGGATTACTACTTTATGCAATTATTACAGATAAAAGTGTGCGACCAACGACGTTTAATATATAACAACAGCTAACCCCTCTCCACCGACCCCTGCTAGTAACTCCTGCCCTTCCTCAACAACTCATTTGCTTTCTGTGCTCTTTCTTTAATGCCAATCTTCTTACAATAGTTTACTTCAACCGAATACACTCCAAACTCTTCCACCACTTTTCCTTTCATACTATAAAAGCCTTTTCCTGTAACAGGGTAACGGTTAGCGGTTTGAGGAAAGAAAACAGTATCAGGCCAATCGACTCTAGTATCGATAAAGGTATGGAAGTATATTGTCTCATTCTTAATAGTATGTACAGGTTTTGAAGTAACGGGGTAACCCCATACACTTACTTCCTTTCCTAAATGTTTTTCAATTTCATCTGCACGTAGGTATTTATTCGGGATCATCATCAACAAGCTCAAACATTACATAGAAGAAAGCCAGGCGATTTTATTTTAAACAATAATTATCGTAACAGCAACACTGTTCCTTTTAAAAAGACGTCTTTGCCTTGATAATTACTGCCCCTAACGAAATAAACATACACCCCCATATCAGACAATTTACCTTTATACTTTCCATTCCAGCCTTTTTGTACGTCAGTTGTTGTAAAGACTTTTATTCCCCACCTGTTATAAACAGTAAACTCTTTTAATTTAAGCGAAACAGCAGGTGGAATTCTAAACACATCATTTTTCCCGTCTTCATTTGGGGTAAAAGTATTAGGCATATACAAGTCGGTAATTACTTTTATAGTTGCTTCTTTACTTGCCCGGCATCCTTCTGCAGATACTACATCAAGTTTATAAATAGTAGCCGTTTGAATGGGAAGAGTAAGAGGAGATAATGTTTGAGAACTGGTTAAGGTATTTACAGGAGACCAGCTATATGAAGCTATATTTCCTGCAAGTGTAGCCCTCAATTGCACCTGAGTACCTATCGTTACAACAGTGTCAGCAGGACTTAAAGTGATTCCTGGAGTTTGCTTTATTGAAAGTGTAATAATGTTTGATGTATCTGTTGATATTGTAGAGCAACCTTGAATAACAGACGTGACAATCAATTTTATCTTGTCACTATTCATTGGAGAATTGTGAGTATAGGTTGGATTATTTGTTCCGACTTTATTACTATTCAGTTGCCAGGTATAAGTTGGAGAACCACCAATATTTTGTGTACTTGCCGTAAAAGTAATTGGCTTAGTGCTGCAAATGTCATTAGCCGATGCTGTAATGTTAACTGTGGCTTTCACCGGAGTGGTTACGTTAACAGTTATGGCGTTAGAAGATGCGTTGATATTTTTAAAGCATTTTATAAATGGATCAACAGTGAGTATACAAGTTACTATATCACCATTATTTAAATTTGATGTTGTAAAGCTTTTACTGTTCTGTCCTGCATTATTGCCATTAATCTTCCATTGATAATTGGGAGTTGTGCCTGCTTGTGACACGCTTGCATTAAATGCAACATCTGCGCCTTTGCAAATGTCTGTAGAGCTTGAAGATATTGTAATCGATGGATCTAAAATCGGATTTACGGTTATTTTAATAGGATCAGAATAATCTTTTGTAGTGCCGACACATTGAGCTACTGTCATCATGCATTCTACAACTGATCCATTTGTCAAGGCACTGGTCGTGTAAATCGTACTATTTGTTCCGACGTTTTTGCCATCTACTATCCACTGATAAATGGGGTTTGGGTTTCCACTTTTATTGGTAGCTGTGAAAGTAACACTTGTTCCTGCACATATTGTGTCTGCCGTTGCAGCAACAGTAACTTCAGGAGTAATGTCCTGGTTTATTGTAATTGTAATACTGTTACTTGTAATTGATAAAGGTTGAATGCATGTTCCGTTAGCAGTTAAAGTACACGTTATTACATCACCATTAAGAAGTGTATTGGAAGTATAAGTTGAACTATTCGATCCTATGACACTTCCATTCTTTTTCCATTGGTAACCGGGATTGTTGCCTGCGTTGCTAATTGCTGCTGTAAATGTTATAACTGTGCCAGTACAAATATTATTTGACGAAGATGAGATGGTTATGGAAGGAGAAACTAAGGGATTAACAGTAATAACGATAGCATTACTTGTGGCCGTAATTGAGTTGAGACAACTATTGCCTGAAGTTAAACTACACGTAATAATGTCTCCATTATTTATTAGGTTATCAACATATGTGGCGGAATTTGTTCCAACGTTTAAACTATTCTTCTTCCACTGATAAGTAGAATTTGTGCCTGCATTAGCAGTGGTAGCTGAAAAAGATACAGTATTGCCGATGCAAATATTACTGGACGAGGCACTAATGGTAACAGTTGGAGGAACAGAAGAAGTGACGGATAAAGTAGCAATAGCGGAATAGTTAGGCCCACATGCATTAGAAACCAAACAACGATATTCGTATGAATTCATAGATGAAGTAGCTCTGCTGATTTGTAAAGTATTTGTGTTAGCTCCTGTATATGTTCCGTCGTTAGAAACGTTTACCCACCCCGAACCTGCATTAACCATCCATTGATAGCTTGTTGTATTACTGGCCTGAATGTTAAAGCGGGTACTGGTATTATTACATATAGTTGCATTTACGGGTTGAACATTCACGGTAGCTGCTAAAGGAGAACTTACTTTTCTGATTCTATTGTTATATGAATCTGTTATGTAGAGATTGTTGCATGAATCAACTGAGATGGCTGTAGGAAACCAAAGTTTAGCGGAGGTAGCAGGTCCGCCATCACCCGAGTAACCCGCTTGTTTTCCCATCCCGGCAACTGTTGAAATAATTCCTGATGTATCAATTTTTCTAATAACGTGGTTCTCATAATCAGCAGCATAAATATTTCCAGCATTGTCAATAGTTATATCGTTAGGGGAATTAACCGCAAATTGTGCAGAGGTAGCTTGCCCGCCATCCCCACTATAACCATAAGTGCCTTTTCCCGCAATTGTGCTTATTATGCCGGCAGAATTCACTTTCCGGATAACAGCATTTTGACCATCAGCTATAAAAACGTTTCCAGTATTATCAACTGCAACTCCGTCAGGAGAGGTAAACTGTGCAACAGTAGCAGGGCCTCCATCACCGCTATATCCCGAAGTTCCATTTCCAGCGAAGGTGGTGATAATACCAGCCGTGTTTACTTTTCTAATGACCTTGTTATATTTTTCTGCTATGTAAATATTTCCTGCAGGGTCAATTGCCAGATCAAACGGATTATTAAGTTGAGCAAGAGTAGCAGGACCTCCATCGCCGCTATAGCCCTTTGTTCCGTTCCCTGCTACCGTACTAATTATGCCAGCCGCATCTACCTTTCGTACAACTGAATTAACAGCTTCAAGAATAAACAAATTGCCTTTACTATCGATTGCTACACTAATAGGGAACCAAAGTTTAGCAGAGGTCGCCGGGCCTCCATCACCTGTATAGCCAAAAGCTCCTGTGCCAGCAACCGTACTAATAATTCCGGATGATGAAACCTTCCTGACAACATGATTGTTCCCATCAGGAATAAATAAATTACCAAACTTATCTGAAACTGTTCTGCCCGGATAATTTAGTTTTGCTGAAGAGCATATCCTCCATCACCTGCATATCCCCCGGAACCTGGTTGTCCTGCGAACAGGTCAATGGTTTGAGAATTAATATAGTTAGCATAGCCAAGAAAAAGAATAGGTAATAATAGAAAAGACGCGTATTGATGAAATTTTTTTTCTTTCTTTTTAATGATCAAAAGCATTTTTTAAAGGATAGCTTTAAAAGTTGTAGCATTAAGTCTTTAGGGCAAATTTGTTATGGCTGTTCTTTGCTTTATATTGTTTGAAAATTATGCAATCTGAACGATAAACCATTCTTCTTTGTTGCTTATTTTATGTACTTCCTGCCCGGAAGTGTAAAAGAGAAGGATTTACAGTTTATCGGAACTAATATTTTTACTGATTTTACGACAATAACACAACTTATCCGTCTAAAACCGCTTCTGCTAATAACTCTTATTCCCAATAACTCATTTGCCTTCTGTGCCCCTTTCTTTAATGCCAATCTTCTTACAATAATTTACTTCAACAGAATAAACTCCAAACTCTTCCACCACTTTTCCTTTCATGCTGTAAAAACCTTTGCCCGTAACATTATAATGGTTAGCAGTTTGAGGAAAGAAGACAGTATCGAGCCAATCACCTTTGGCATCAATAAAGGTATGGAAGTAAATCATTTCGTTCTTAAATGATGTGTAGAGGTTTTAAGTAATGAGGTAACCTAATGCCGTTACTTATATTGTACTTAGGAGCGTACGAAGTAGCGGAGAAGTTGAATGCCGCAATCACTCTTTAAAAGTATGTTGTTCTGAAGCATGAGGAATATCACACGTAACTCTTAAAGCATTACTTCTATCAACTCACCATTTATATTATCTGTTTTGTTTGTCCTTGGTATTGTACTTTGAAGCGAATGCCTGAATGCAGTTGCCGGTGAAATGAGCAATGAGCAAGTTGCAGTTATGGCATGAGAATGCCATAGCGGAGACAGTGTGTAAGCTATGCAAATGGAAGCGGCTTGCCTGCAATGAAGAAAGGAGCGGAAAAGTGGAATACCAATACTCTTTAAAAGGTGTATTATCCTGAAGGATGAAGGATATTGCACCGCAAGTCTTGAAACAACTTTTTAAATATCATTATTATATTAATCGTAAAGCTTCCTAAGCTGCTGCCGATAAAGGGACGTGATGGAATTATTACAGGAGAATAATGAAGCGCATTTATTTAAAGAAGAAATTATGCAGGTAGCCAATTACAAACAACAAGAGTGAAGTTCCTAATTTCCTTCTAAGTAAGGTTAAAGCCCGCATTTTATGATTTCGTACGTTGTTAACAGATATATGAAGTTCAGATACTATTTCTTCATACGATTTATTTTCTAAATAAAACAGATTGAAAACCTTCCGGCATTTATCGGGCAGGATGTCGAGTGATTGATAAATAAGATTTATTGTTTCTGCTCTAATAATATGGCTTTGGATGCAAGGCTCGCTTTTCTCGCTTAGGTAATTTAAGTCGTTTTGAAGTGTAGCCTGTGTTTTACAATTACGTAAATGATTAATAGAAGAATTACGAGCTACTTTATAGAGAAATGATTTTATCTGGTTTTCGCTTTCGAAAATATGATGTCTATCCCAGAGTTTTAGAAAGGCATCATCAGCTATTTCTTCGGCTGTAGGTTCGTCTTTTACAATGTTATAGGCAAAATAGCACAAGGGTTTATAGCAGAGGTTGAAAAAATAATTGAAGCCGCTTATATCTCCCGACTTAAAAGCCTGCAATTGGCACTGAGTATTTTTTTGGTTGTTCGTCTCCATTTGTAAAGCTTACTGATGTGCAGAAAACTTTGTAAAAGCTCAAGTTCTGCCATAAGGTGCATTTCGCAAACATTAGGGGAGTATATCGTATTCTATAAAGGGAGTATTTTATCCAGTATCATATCCTTTTAATTGCTTATTTTGCAATGACCGTTTAACCCTTTAAGACTATGACAACTACAGACACTCCACGACCTGTGCACGAAGGAAGAAACCTGAAGCGGATACGCGAAATGCTTCAGGTAAAGCAGGCAACCCTTGCACAGGCATTGGGTGGCGACTGGAACCAGAAAAAGATCTCGCAGTTGGAAGATAAGGAAGTTATAGACCCGCAAATATTAGATGAGGTTGCTAAGGCTTTACATGTAACGCCGGAAGCAATTAAGAATTTTGATGAGGAAGCAGCAGTTAGTATTATTTCCAGCACTTTTAATGATCATTCTATTGATTATGCAAGAACTTATTCTCCCACATTCAATCCAATTGATAAAGTTGTCGAGTTATATGAGAGGATGTTAAAGGATAAGAATGAGATGATTGAGAAGTTGGAGGGGTTGTTAAAAGAGAGGAAGTAGAAAGAACAAAAGATGGTTATATCATTTATAATACAAATAGCAATACATTAAAGCTCAACTTGAGTTGAAGTGCTGGAAAAGGAAATTAATCATTATGGCTCTTCAAATTCTCTTTTTTGTTCATTATCTATGTCCTTTCTTAGCCACATAATTCTTTGTTCTAAGTATTTCAAATGATTTGCATAATCAAGAATATCAGGAAGAGTTTTAATCATAATGATAATTTCATTACAAAGGTCAATTTCTCTTTGGATTCGAGGAACACGACTTCCTGTATAAACACCACCCTTGTCTAAATAAAGGCTTCTAAAAAGCTCGAAGTCTTTGTTTAATAGTAGAGTTTGTTTCAAAAAACTTATAAGTTGATTTTCGAATCTATGCATTACAACATTTAGGATTACTAAAATGTGTTGCTTTTTACAAAAGTTTTCGGTAATAAATTCTCTAATAAACTCATTCACTTTTGCAAGTAAATCATCGTTGATATTTTGAAAAGTAAACAAGACTGTTGCCGGATGATCCCAATTAGAAAAAGTTGGAGACTTCCTTATAATAATATCAAGGGATTTTACAATGATTTCCTTATAATTAGGAAGTCCCCATATACTATCAAGTTTAAAATCTTCCAGCTTAAAAGTTAAGTATCTGTCATCAACGCTTTTTTGTTCAAGGTATTCAATGAAGAAATTATTATCTAAGTTTAAAACAGCTTCAAATTCTTTGCCATCATAATCAAAATGATTATCAGATTTCTTCAAGTATATAAATGCCTGCTTTAACAGGTGAAGGTTGTCCAAAAAATATTTGGAACATTCTTGGCAAAAGTGAAAGCTTAAATCTATTCTATGTTTTTCTTGCTTGGATAAAAGGGTTTCAGTTAAGTAGGAGATTATATTATGGTTGTCAAGTTTTAGTTCAGCATGATTTTGCTTGTATTTTTCAAAAGCCGCTTGAAATTTAGAAAAATCACTCATTCTGTATATGTGTATTGGGCCTGCAGATCCCTTAAAGACTTGAATCAACAATTCCACAAATTGAATATCAATTTGATTTTCCGGTAAAGCATCCAACAATGAAATTATCCAATATTGTTTACCTGCAAACTCATATTCATTAATAATGGAAAACAATTCTTTCCCTGATAAAATTTCCTGATTTAAAATATAATTTACAACCCTTGTCTGAAAAGTAAGAGATACAGCACCGCTAAAAAATAACCTTAATGCCTTTATTATATCCTCTTTGCTTTTACAAGCGATAGCAATAAATATATCGGATATTCCTGCTTCTATAGACCATTTTGACCCATCAGTTTGTTGTTTATATAGCTCGTCAATAGAAAGTAATAAGCTTTCTATCTCTTTCCAATTTTTTGAAAAGGCAAATTTTTTAAACTCTTCTCTTTTTTCAAGTTCTCTTTCTTCATGACTCTTCCCTCTATAATCTTCCCAATCTGTTTTAAGGAATTGTGATAACTTAATAATATCAGAGTCTATAAATGCGTCCCATTCCTTTGGCCGTTCAGTTTCTGCTGCGTTTAGTCTTTTAGATAAACGTTCTACAAACTTGCAATGAGCATATTGCAGCGGTGATAATTTTTTAGAGATTAGCCTTTGATAAATCGGTAATTCACTTACGTAAATTTGTTGGTCAATATCTCCCCCTGGACGAACTATCTTTTCTAATATTTTTTGTGATTGCTCTTTATTCTCATCAAACAGGAAAGAAAAGCCTTCTAAAAGTTTACTTCTTAAATTAAGTAACTCAGGTGAATTGTACAAAGTAAAATTCCAATAGGTGAATTCTCTTCCTTTCGAAGAACCATACTCCGAAAACCGCCATCCTAAAAGATTTTCAACAATATTTAAAAATACACCATTACTAATTTTCTTTCTTTTACACGGAAGGTTTACATCTAATAAAATATCTAACAGGGCATTTTGTCTAAAGTATCCATGTTCTACATCATGCCGCTTGTACGTAAAATAATCATTTATAAATTTTAGAAATTCGGGCAGCCGGCTTGGTTGTTTCTCAATTAGTTCAATTCCTAACTTTATTGCAGGCTTTAATAGTTCATTATCGTGATTCCAAAAATTAACCAATAATTCAAAATATTTAGTAGGCCATGTATGATCATTATGTACATAAGTAAATTTTAAATCATCAACAAATACTTCTGTTGGCAATTGCTCAATCCATTTTTTTAGATAAAGGAGAGTATCATATCCTTTGTAAAACCAAAAAACAGAATGAAACGAATACAACAAATCTTCATTTTCTTCGCCCGATAAAACCCTTTGTAAATGAGGTAAGACCAAATCTTTAATGTGATGATAGTCAAAGGTATTATTCACATCAATCAAAGTGTTCTTTATTCTGTGTGAATGATTTTGTATAAATACAGCAATCCATTTACCATAATTTATGACTGCTGTTTTTTCATCTATAAAGCACTTGTAAAATGCATAAGTTGCTAAAACCTGGTCAGACACTTTAACTATCTCATTTGTATGCACATCTAAAATTTCGTGTGCATGCAATACTAAGATAGCCGTCCATACCTCATCCCAATCTATATTGAAATCCGTTTTAAGAATATTCCTTAAATCAACATTACTTCTATCTAGGACTCCAAAAAATGAGACAATAGCAAGTGCTTGGAGCATTATAGGATTTGAAAAAGCATCTATCTCCTCTGATACTTTTTCAAAATACTTCTCATAAAGTTTTACAGGACTACTTAAATAATTTGTCTCTGAATCAGGTGTTACCGAATACGTAGCCATTAAAGCAACTCTGGCATTACCTTTAGCCAACTCAACAATTTTTCTTTTAATGTCACTATAGTATTGCAGATTGGGTAAGGCTCTTAAAATTATTTCTTCAACTTCCTTGTCTTTCAAATTATTGACACTGATTTCACGATATTTTGAGTTATTAAGCCTTTGCGAAACTTGTTGTTTTACGTAATCTCTTGATGTGATTACAACCTTTAAATTATTTGGCTTTGGTTTTTGTATGAAATCTAATAAATACGTGAGATTTTGAACTGACTTATTAGCATCATCAAACAGAATTATATAGTCTTTTCCGTTTTGAAATAAATGTACAAAATCATCCCAAAGAGGAACAACTGAACTTTGGATTACGATTGGAATAAATCCACTTTTTGCGACTTCCTCCAGTATGGCAATAGCTAATTTAGATTTACCAACTCCTGCTGCTCCTGATAATAATAAAATATCGGCGCTTTCAAGATGTTCTAACGATTGCTTTAATTCTTCTTCTCTTCCAACAAATTCATTTATTAAAGAAGGTTGTAATCCTTTCGTAGTCTTATTTAGAAAATCGGGTAGATTGTATATCTCTCCCTTAATAATGTTTACGCCTAAATATAACTTTGCCAGGCCCGGAAAATCATAAATATCCATAGGTAGACTTTGAATATTATATACTTCCAATTTAGTTTCAGGATTAAATTCTTCAGCTCTTGCTTTTAATTGTACCAAATCCGAAGGGCTTATTACTTCGTTGCAAGCAAGTATTATTTGTTCTATATTATTTTTATTAACCTTGGTCTTTTTTTCGTCAAAGCAATGTGAAACATCTTTTAATAATTTTTCCAAGAAAGTCTTGCACTTGCCTAATCTCTCCTGTGTTGTACACTCTACAAATACATATTTGTCTCCATTTTCAAAAAATGAATCCGGTGCACCCTTACTTGTTTTTTCTTTTCCAACTACTGAACCTGGTGCTCCAATAAACTTATAGCCCTTTACATGTAATAAATGATTAATCAGATCTTGAAATCTTGCCTGATTAATAGCTTTTAATGAAGCTTCTATTTGTTTAATAAAATTCATTTGTAAATACTTTTCTCGCTAATTTTTCACCCTTTCCTAACTCTCCACCTAAGTAAAGGTGCTTTCTAATAACAAAAACTAAATACAACTTTCATTTTCTCCTCCAATATCTGCTAATAGCTTTATACTTTTTTCAACAAAGTTATATATGTTTATCCTGCTAAAAGAATTAGTATTTTATCCTCCCAAATCGTTTATCCCGAAAGTATAATTTCGAACAAAAGCAAATATTATCTTAATTGCAAAGGGAAGTTCTACCACTGCAAAGATTTAAACCGGTTGCCAGTAATAGTGATTTCAAGCCGTTTTAACGCCACCTCTATTTTATTTCTTATTCAAACTTTGTTCACTATTTTTGCATGTTCGTGAAACACGAACATTTGTATCTTGCGAACATGAAAGAAGCTGAAATTATAGACAGAGCACTTAATAAGCTTGAAGAGCTTACAGGAATTACAGTGCAATACGTGGCCAAAAAAGACCATCAAAAATACGGTGACGGCATAATTCGAATACAACCCGGGATAGAATTTATAGTGGAAGCAAAAAATGAAATAAGACAAACACATCTTCCCGATCTAATCAGTCAAGCGAATAAAATGAAGGGAAAGTTTATATTGATTAGCCGCTACATACCGATGCCTGTAAAAAGCAAATTAAGGAGTGAAGGTTTGAACTATTTAGAAACATCGGGCAACTGTTACATACGTTATAAAAGTTTGTTCATTTATATTAACGATCAAAAAGTTTCCCCCGAAAGAGAGATTGATAAAAGCAAACTCTGGAATACTGCAGGTTTAAGGTTTGTATTTGCCATTCTGCAAAAGCCTGAACTTTTAAACCAGTCATATCGCATATTAGCCAAAACTGCCAACGTAGCATTAGGAACGGTAGGCAGGTTACTGGAAGATTTGCAGAAAGAGAACTTCTTAAAAACAGGCACCAGGAACGGTGAAAAATTTTTATTTATAGAAAGAAGGGATGAATTGATTAATAAATGGACAACAATTTATAATACTATGTTACGCCCAAAACTGCTGATCGGTAACTTTAGGGTAGCAGGTAAAACGTTGTCAGAAGACACACCATTACCAGCCGGTTTACTTTGGGGAGGAGAAATGGCCGGGGCAAAGCTTACAAAATATTTAAAGCCTGAAAAACTAGCCTTGTACATCAGTATTCCAAAAGCAGAAGCAATGAAGCATTTAAAGATAGTTCCGGATACAAACGGTAACATTGAGTTACTAAACATTTTTTGGAATACTGAATTAACTGCTGACACAGAATTTATTGAAAATCAAATTGCACCTCCTTTAATTGTATATGCAGACTTGTTAAGCAGCCATGACAGCAGAAATTATGAAACAGCAGAACGGATAAAAGAAAGGCTATGACAACCGAATACCTTCATCCGCTGGCAATAGAAATGCTTAAAGTGGCGGAAGCAATTTTTACTGATTTAGGAATTGAATTTTATATTGTTGGAGCAGTAGCCCGGGATATTCTTTTAAGCGCAAGACCTGAATATACAAGTAAGCGCATGACCAATGATATAGATTTTGCTATCATGGTAGGAAATGAGGAGGAGTTTTATATAATAAAGGAAAGGCTGCTTGCGACGGGTTTATTTAATGCAGACAAAACAGAAGCAATTAAACTTTTTTACAAAGAACGGCTGGAAATAGATTTAATGCCATTTGGAGGGATAGAAAATAAGGAAAGAGAAATAGAGTTGAAAAAGCCGAAATTATTTAAAATGGATATGCCAGGCTTTCTTGAACTTATACCATACCTGCAAACAATTACTATAGAAGATTTATCGTTTAAAGTTGTTTCAATGGAAGGGATAGTTCTGCTGAAACTTTTTGCATGGGGCGACAGGCCTGTAAGAACAAAAGATATATCGGACATTGAACATATTATTGAAGCTTATTTTGATTTACATTCTGATGAGATTTACGACAATTATTATGATGTAATGGGATTATTTGATACTGTAAACCCATTCTACCTAAAATTGGTTGCCGCAAGAGTAATAGGGCGAAAAATGCATGACATAATAAAAGAAGATGTATCTCTTTTAGAAAGAATAAAAGATGTTTTACGAAAAAGGCCTACCGAAGAATGGCAGGAGCTTTTAAACGGAATAGAAGACTAAAAAGCTTGCTTTCACAAATGGGTTAGTAATAATTTGCTTAAAAAAAGTTGCTTGGGATAAACCGATTTCCTTCTTTTACTAAAAATTTTAGTATTTTTATTCCCCGATTCGTTACAGGAAAAATCAAATGGCGAACACAAAAGCAAATATTATCGCTCAATTGCAAAAGGAAATTCTTCCCCTGCAAGGATATAAACCTGCAGCCAATAATGTTTGCTTTGATGCTGGTCTTGGAGTTATTAAATATGCTTTTCCAACTGCCTCATTTCCATTAGGTGCCGTGCATGAATTTCTTTGCAATAGCGCTGAAGATGCTTCGGCTTCAAGCGGTTTTATTGCTGGTATCTTGTCATCTATAATGCATGGAAGTGGTGCAGCTCTTTGGATTAGTTCATCGCAGCTAATCTTTCCTCCTGCATTAAAAACATTTGGTATTGAACCTGATAAAATCATTTTTGTAAATGTGGCTAAAGAAAAAGAGCGGATATGGGCTATGGAAGAAGCGCTGAAATGCAATGGACTATCAGCGGTAGTGGGGGATATACAGGAAGTTTCATTTACAGAAAGCAGACGGCTTCAATTAGCTGTTGAGCAAAGCAGGGTTACAGGCTTCATTCTTCGCCGCAATCCTAAAAACCTTGCTACAGCCTGCGTTACCCGTTGGAAAATTATGCCTCTGCCTACCCAATCAGCAGATGGTCTGCCAGGGCTTGGTTTTTCTCGCTGGAATGTTGAACTACTAAAAGTGCGTAATGGCAAACCGGGAATCTGGGAATTGGAATGGGCAGCAGGAGGGTTCAGGCATGTACACAAATTAACTTCTATCAATAAGGAGCAACACAGAAAAGCAGGGTGATGGCAAAGCGTTTCATCTCTATATGGTTCTGTTATCTTGCCACTGACTGGTTTACGCTCCGCCAGCCGTCTTTAAAGAATACAGCTTTCGTTTTAAGCGCTCACTCTCATGGGCGAATGATTGTAACCGCCGCAAATGCCATAGCTGAAGCACAAGGCGTTTATAGCGGTATGGTAGTAGCTGATGCCCGGGCAATTATTCCAGGTCTCCAGGTTCTTGATGATAAACCCGGACTTGCTGATAAATTATTGAAGCAGATTGCTGAATGGTGTATTCGCTTTACACCAGTTGCTGCCATTGATCCTCCTGATGGTATTATTCTCGATGTTACAGGCTGCCCACATCTTTGGAGTGGAGAGCAACCTTATTTAGATAACATAGTTAACCGTTTAAAAGAGCGTGGTTATAACGTGCGTGCAGCAATGGCTGATACAATTGGCACAGCCTGGGCAATTGCACGGTTTGCAAACCAATCATTCATTATAAGTCCAAATCAACAAAGTGAAGCATTACTTTCTTTGCCACCTGAAGCACTTCGTTTGGAAGCTGATACAATTGAACGCTTAAATAAACTTGGTCTTCGGCAAATCAAAGATTTTATCAGCATGCCTCGCTCTGCCCTTCGCCGTCGTTTTGGTAATCATATTATACAGCGATTGAACCAGGCATTAGGACTTGAAGAAGAGATCATTCAGCCAGTGCAACCGGTAGTATCTTACCAGGAACGACTGCCTTGCCTCGAGCCGATTGTAACTGCAACAGGTATTGAAATCGCGCTTAAACGATTGCTTGAAGCTTTGTGTCATCGGCTTCAAAAAGAGCAAAAAGGACTTCGTACTGCTTATTTAAAATGCTATCGTGTTGATGGAAAAATTGAACAAGTTGATATTGCTACAAATCGGCCATCCTGCAATGTCAACCATCTTTTTAAACTGTTCGAAATTAAACTGCCAACTATCGAACCTGATCTGGGGATTGAGTTATTTGTTTTGAAAGCTCCCAAAGTAGAAGATAATTTTCACCTGCAGGAAAAATTATGGGAAGTAACAGGAGGGTTAGATGACATTGGCTTAGCAGAATTATTGGATCGTTTAGCAGGAAAGATAGGTTCAAATTCAATCCATCGTTTTTGCCTGACGAACATTACTGGCCTGAGCGATCTATTAAACAAGCTTCATTAATTCAGGAAAAAGCTACTACAGAATGGAAGTTAGACAGGCCAAGGCCCATACAGCTTTTAGCTACACCTGAACATATTGAGGTAACAGCGCCAATTCCTGACTACCCACCTATGAACTTTCGATACAAGGGAAAATCTCATAAAATACTAAAAGCCGATGGCCCTGAACGAATAGAACAGGAATGGTGGATACAGGAGGGGCAACATCGTGATTATTATGCTGTGGAGGATGAGGAAGGTTGTCGCTATTGGTTGTTTCGGTCAGGGCATTATGATGATGAGTATAGATGGTTTATTCATGGTTTTTTTGCATGAGTCCTTTTCTTTTTTGCTTGTCCAAAAAAGAAACAAAAAAAGACAACCAGGAAAGATTACATCCTTTTCCCGGGGTAGTATTTCAATTGAGCGTAGTACTACTGTGGTAAAGAGCATTTAAGCCTTAACCACTTGTAACCTGGCATATATGAAATACAAAATGCTGAAGTTACAGTAGTACAACAGCTTAATCAAGGCCAAGTGAAAGGAACTCGATGTATATCGTTCCTTTCTTGATTTTTCTTTGGTTACTTTCTTTTCATCACGGAAAAGAAAGTGACAGAAAGCTTAATAGTACACGATATTGAATTAAATACAAATTCTGAACAATCAAGTAAAACGTTATGTACACTGAACTGCAAGTCACTACTAATTTCAGCTTTCTGCGTGGTGCTTCACATCCGGAGGAGTTGGTACAGCAGGCTGCAACGTTGGGATATTTAGCAATAGCGATAACAGACCGCAACACATTTGCGGGGATTGTTCGTGCACATGCTGCGGCAAAAAAAATAGGAATAAGAATAATTGTGGGTTGTAAGCTTGATCTATTGGATGGGTCAAACTTGCTTGCTTATCCTACTGATAGAAGTGCTTACTCACAACTCAGCTCGTTACTAACGCTTGGCAATCTTCGGGCAGAGAAGGGAGAATGTCATTTATATAAAGCTGATATCTACAACCATTCTAAGGGAGTAAAGTTTATTGTGTTACCACCTGATAAACTAAACGATGTATTTGAACTTGATCCATCATTTGAAATTTCATTGAAAGAATATTATGAGGTTTTTAGAGATAATCTTTACATCGCAGCATCACGACGTTACCAGGGTGATGATAGTAAGTATTTATTCAAGCTTGCACAACTGTCTGAAAAATTAAATGTTCCCTTAGTAGCTACTAATAATGTGCATTATCATACACCTTTCAGAAGGCAATTGCAGGATATTGTAACCTGCATCCGTGAAAAATGCAACATCTATAACGCAGGCTTTCGTTTGCATCCAAATGCAGAAAGATACCTGAAACCCGATGAGGAAATGAAGCGTCTTTTCAGGCATTATCCAGATGCTATTGAACGTACGCAGGAAGTTGCTGACGCCTGCCGGTTTTCGTTGGATGAATTGAAGTATGAATATCCTGAAGAAATAACAAGTGAAGGACGCACGCCCCAGGAAGAACTTACCTTTTTGGCATGGCAAGGTGCTAAACAACATTTTGGAGAAGCCATTCCTGAGAAGACCATAGCAGCTATCAATTATGAAGTTGCCTTTATCGAACAGATGAATTACGCTGCTTATTTCCTAACTGTATATGATATAGTACGATATGCAAGGCAGCAAGGCATTCTTTGCCAGGGGCGCGGTTCTGCAGCTAACTCCACCGTCTGTTATTGCCTTGGCATTACATCCGTTAATCCTGCAAAATTTGACCTTTTGTTTGAACGGTTTATCTCTACAGCACGCAACGAACCACCTGATATTGATGTGGATTTTGAGCATGAACGTCGTGAAGAAGTAATGCAATACGTCTATCAAAAATATGGTCGTGACAGGGCAGCTATTGTAGCCACAGTTACACAACAACATCAAAAAGGAGCGATAAGGGATGTTGGAAAAGCAATGGGTTTGTCTGTTGATACCATCAATCGTTTGTCGAGTTCTATCTGGGAGTTTACCGATGAATGGTTTGAAGGGAAACGCATTTCAGATCAAGGCATGAACCCTGGCGATAAACAGCTTCAAAAGGTTTTACAACTTACTAAAGAATTTATGGGTTTTCCAAGGCAGTTGGGCCAGCATACAGGTGGATTTGTAATTACAAGAGGTAAGCTATCCAACCTATGTCCTATTCTTAATGCACGGATGGAAGACAGAACCTGCATTGAATGGAACAAAGATGATATTGATGCTTTAGGCTTTATGAAAATTGATGTGCTTGCATTGGGGATGCTTACCTGCATCCGTAAGGCTTTTGACCTTGCTAAAGACATCTATGGGCTTGAACTGACACTTGCTAATATTCCACAAGATGATCCTGCTGTTTATGACATGATTTGTAAGGCAGATACTATTGGTGTGTTTCAAATTGAAAGCCGTGCACAGCAAACAATGTTACCACGATTAAAACCACGTTCCTTTTATGACCTTGTTATTGAAGTTGCTATTGTTCGTCCGGGACCAATACAAGGAGACATGGTGCATCCTTATTTGCGTCGTCGCAATGGTGAAGAGCCGGTAGAATATCCATCTAAAGAATTGGAAGAAATTTTAGGACGGACTTTAGGTGTGCCATTGTTCCAGGAACAAGCGATGAAGATTGCAATTGTAGCAGCAGGTTTTACACCAACCGAAGCAGATGAATTGCGTCGTAGTATGGCAACATTTAAGTTGAAAGGAATGGTAACGAAGTTTCAGGAGAAGTTGATCACAGAAATGACGCAAAGAGGATATTCACCTGAATATGCTCAACGTGTGTTTAAACAACTCGAAGGCTTTGGGAGCTATGGTTTTCCTGAAAGTGATGCCGCCAGTTTTGCAAATCTTGTTTATGTTTCTTCCTGGATCAAGTGTTATTATCCTGATGTATTTGCCTGTGCTTTATTAAATAGCTGCCTATAATCATGGTGGAAGGTAAGGTGCAAATAGAAGGCGAAGTGATACATGTAATTGTAAAGCAGTGTTACGATTTCTCTAAACTGTTACGCCAGCTTACTCCCTTAAATAATGAAACGTCACAAGTATTAACCCTTGCTTATCCTGATGAAAAATTACTTCCTCCAGGGCAAAACAAGAGATCGCAGGTAAGAGAGAATGCTAAGGAGAAAGTCTTTCCTGAAGCAAGGAATTTTAGATAAGTATGAGTTGAATAATCCGGATGCTTTTTCTTTTATAGTTCCATTTCAGCGACTGATAGACAAGCTGAACACAAGGAGACCCGTGACGGTTGAGTATACAAACTTTTAACTTTTAAATCACACAAGCACTCATAAAAATTATAGAAGACAAAATGGTTAATCACTCAGATGCATGTTTTATTTCAACAAATCAAAGGCTAAAGCAAACAGCTTCTCCCCCTGCCAATTGTTGCAGCATTTCAATGATTATTGCTTGTAAAATTGTTTGTTTATTACAGAATTATCCTTTTATAAAACTGCCTATTTCTAATAAAGCATCCTTCTCATAATGCTGATAGTGGAAGGAATCCGATCTGCTTAGGCCTATTTTTGGAGCATCATGAATACCAACTCTATCTTTCTATTGAAGATATAGACCATACTAAAACAAAAGCTAAAAGTCCGCAAACAAATGGGTATATGCGAAGGCCTTCACCGCACGATGCAGGATGAGTTTTATACAATTGCTTTTCGCAAAAAAATATATAGTAGCCTTGAAGAGATGCAAAAGGATATTGACCAGTGGCTTGGATTTTATAACAACGAAAGATCACACAGCGGAAGGTATTGTTTCGGTAAAACACCGATGCAAACTTTTAGCGACAGTAAAGAACTCGCTAAGGCTAAAGATGCAACGAACTTATTCGGACAAAATACTAACTTTAAATTGTCAGACCAAGCGGAAGCAGGCTCTGCCGGGAAGCAACCTGCCCGGAATAGCCTGGCCGATGGAAATAATAAAGCGGTTGAGCAAAACACAACCGCTTTTAACGACCAATTATTTTTATCGCAAATTCCTTAAAAAATCCAGACTTGTCAGATTAAGTTTGGCGATTACACATAATGACACCTATAAGTTATTAACTTCAGCAGGGAAACAAGTAACTGTTCTCATTAGAATCCTCAGGTACATTATAAATTAAGAGATCAAATGAACCAATGCTTAATCACAATAATTCTAATGCCCATGCCGTATTTTTTAGATTTCTTTGGCAGAGAACTTTATTGTTTAAATGCTTATTAAATTAAAAGTTTAGATGTCAGAGTAGAAAATCTTTATTTCTAACTTCAAACATCCATTATTAAATTATAGAAGAAGATGATATGTTTAAAAGGAATAAAATTGTAGATGATATTCCAAAAAAAAGTTGCGGGGTATAGTAAAAAGTTATACTTTCCCTCCTTTAACAACACAAAGTTGATAATCCAATTTGAGAACCATTAAATACAGGAATAGTATATATTTTATTCCCTTAATTCCATTACACTAAATATTACAACCTTAATTCCACTACACTAATATTACAAATTTAGTACGAAGAAGCTTCGTAGTAACTCTGTATTACTGTCCTTAGCTGGCAATGTGACTGAGGAAGCGAAGCTGTATATATAATTAAAGGATTTACTTCTGGGAGGAGAAGTTATTTCAGGAGTTAACCCTATCTATGATCATAGATCGAAAATTGTTCGTTGTTGGCCTAACTATCCCTAAAAATGTTATAGTTATTATGTTGTATTAATAGAAACTAATGTTAGCAGCCTCTTTTTTACTTAACCTGCCTTGTATTGTAACTGAGAGGGGGTAATGGATTATATTTAAACTATGAACATAATAAGCCGCCAAAATCTTCTATTAATTTTTTGCATGTCGAGTTTATTCTCATGTAAAGGGCCCCAACAATTGTATCAGGAAAACCTTTTATTTCAGGATTCTGCCAATCTTATGCAGCAAACAAGTATTCAGTTTGAAGAACCCAAAATACTTGTGAATGATCTGCTATACATACAGGTACAAACTGCTGATGCCAGAACTAACCTGTTATTTAATTCTTCGCAAATTGGAGCTACACAAAGTACCTCTGCATCTGTAGTACAAGGTTACCAGGTGGGTGCAGATGGTACCATTTCTTTTCCGGTTTTAGGAAAAATAAAAGCAGCAGGATTATCGCGTTTTGATCTTGAAAGCACTTTAACTAATAAAGTTGGAGAGTATATTAAAGAAAAACCATCGGTTCAGGTACGATATCTTAACTTTAAAGTGACTGTAATGGGTGAAGTGCAAAGACCAGGAAGTTTTTCATTTGCCACAGACAGAGTAACCATTATGGATGCATTAGGAACCGCAGGTGATTTAACCATATTTGGCAGAAGAGACAAAGTATGGATCATTCGGGAGGCATCAGGTAAACGGCAGTTTCTTTACGCTAACCTGCAAAATAGTAAAACTTTTAACCCTGAGGTGTACTTCTTAAAGCAAAACGACGTGGTTTATATTGAACCGAACCGTAAAAAATTCATCCAAGCCGACCCTACTTATAACCGCGCCTCGCAAAATATCTCAATCGGCCTTTCATCTATCGGGTTAATTATTGCCCTGGTTTCTTTACTTAGAAAATAGCCATGCAGGAAAATATTATAAAAAATACCTCTTTTTTAAATGCCTCAGAAGAAGAGGCAGCACTTATGAAGGTACGAAAAACCATTTTCAAGTACCTTTCTAATATTCATCTGTTCATTATAGTCTTAGCCTTAACACTTGGCGGAGCTTATTTGTATCTAAAATATACCAACCCCGTGTATAAGGCTACTGCCACACTATTATTGGTTAAAGACGATAAAGGTACCGGGGCAAATAAGGACATTATAGACGCTTTGGTAAATGGTAAGCCTATAGTAAACGTACAAGACGAAATAGAGCTTATAAAATCAAGATACCTCTTAAACAGGGTGGTAGAGAAAAACAACCTGAATATACAAATATGGCAAACCGGCCGTATTAAAGCTACAGAACTTGCCGTAAACAATACTCCTTTCTTTATTCAAAGAATGAATGGAGGAGATAGTTCTGCACAACAATCTTTTATAATAAATTATAAAGATAAAGGCAGGTTTAATATAAACAAAACAGCAAAAACTTACAGTTATTATCAGCCATTCGTTACTAATGGCACCAGTTTTATTCTTATTCCAAACCCTTCCTTTTTTCCTTTTAAAAATACAGATTACGAGGTAAACATTTTTAATACCAGGACTGCTGCCAATAATATATCTGCAGCATTAAGAATCACTCCCAAATCAAATTCATCAAGGGTTGTAGAATTAAATTATACAGGTACCAGCCCTGTCAAGGTAGAAATGACCCTTCAGAAAATAATGGAAGAATATGTGCAGTTAGGCCTTGATGAAAAACGAAAAGTGCAGGAAAATACATTAAAATTTATTAATGAAAGGATCGAAGTTTTATCAGGTGAGCTTGGATCGGTGGAAGGCAAACTGGAACGTTTCAGGAGATCAAGCAATGTAATTGATGTTTCATCACAATCGCAACTGTCTCTTGATCAGGCATCAGAACAGGCAAAGGAATTATCTAAATTATTAGTGCAAAGGCAGGTAATTTCTTATCTGGCAAATTACCTTAGCAATCAGGCAAATTCATATAATCTTACACCTACCAATCTTGGTATTCAGGACCCTGTACTAATGAGCTTGTCTCAAAATTATAATACCCTTATTCTCGAAAGAGAAAAAGAGCTCACTATTAATACCCCTATCAGCCCTGTCATCAAAAATCTTGAAGCGACTATCGAAAAAGCAAGGGCTTCTCTGATAGAAAACTTAAGAAGCATTCAGGCAAACAATGAACTCTCCATTCAACGGTTGAGGGGAGAAAAAAACCAGGTACAAAGTATGATCAGCCAGGTTCCAGGCAAGGAAAGGCAATTAGGCGGTATTATGCGGCAGGAAAAAATTAAAAATGATCTTTTTTCTTATTTATTGCAAAAAAGAGAAGAGACTGAAATTGCTTTGGTTGGAGCTTTGACAGAAGCCAAAGTTTTTAATACTGCTCTCACTAATATGACTCCTATCAGTCCTAATCGTCGTACAGTATGGATGGTGGCTCTTTTAATAGGAATAGCAATACCATTAGGCATTATATGGTTAAAAGATCTGCTTAATAATAAGGTAAATACCAGAAACGATATTACAGAAACTTTGCATACCCCGATATTAGGAGAGATAGGGCATAATGCAACCCCAGAAACAGTTGTGGTTCAACCGGCCAGCAGAAAGGTGATAGGTGAACAATTCAGAAACCTGCGGTCTAATGTTAATTTTTTAATACCGGGTAAAAAGAAGTTTGTAATATTATCAACGTCTGCCAATGCAGGGGAAGGCAAGTCATTTGTATCCCTTAACCTTGCCGCTACTTATGCATTAGCAGGTAAAAGAACTGTGGTAATTGAACTTGATCTTAGAAAGCCTAAACTGGCAAAGTACCTAAATATAAAATCCGATATTGGGTTAACCGATTACCTGGTCAATAACATAGATCTTTTTTCAATTGTTAAAGATTTACCAGGGTCCGAAAACTTAAAAGTTATTCTTTCAGGCCCTATTCCACCCAATCCGTCTGAGCTGTTGCTTTATGAAAAAATGGAAGAACTGATAGAGGAACTGAAAAAGCAATTCGATGTTATCATTTTTGACTGTCCACCCATAGGCTTGGTGTCGGATGCACAAATCATTTCACCTTATGTTGACCTGTCTATCTTCGTCATACGGCAAAGGGTAACATTAAAGTCGCAAATGAACTTTATTAACGAAATTCATGAAACCAACCGGTTAAAAAACATCGGTATTATAGTTAACGATGTTAAGATTGGAGGTTATAACGGCTATTATGGTTATAATAGTTATGGTTATGGAAACTATGGATATAGCTATAGCATAAATGGAAACGAAAGCAAAAACGGCAATGGTTATTTTGAGAAGGAAGGAGAAAAGAAAAACTGGTTGGTTCGAAATATATTAAAGAAGCAGAAGAAGTAATCTGAATGGGCTTCTTTTACTTTCTTTGTCTTGATACTGAGAAAGTAACCAAAGTAAAATTAAGGGTCAATAATAGTATTTTACCACAGAGGTCACAGACGAAGAAACACAAAGTGCACAAAGTATACTCTATGTTTTCTGCCATTAACTCTTGTTTCTTCCTTATGGTTAACAATTCCTGGTCATTTTATTAAAACTTTAGGAAACCTAAGAGCAATCTCAACATAACAACTGGCTGCAATTAATGCTTGTAATTGCAAAAAATGGATATTTTGGTGAAGTTGAAACAAGTTCAACACAACCGATGGGCAGGAATAGTATTCTCTCGTAAGAGTTATCATAATGTGTAGAATTGCAGGTATATATCACCGGGGTAATAGAGAACTGCAGCAAGACATCTTGCTAATGCGTGATGCTATGCACAGGGGTGGACCAGATGATTGCGGAATATATATAGATGACCAACTTCCGCTGGCTTTGGGTCATCGCAGGCTTTCGTTAATAGACCTGTCGCCGTTGGGGCATCAGCCAATGCAAGATCGCGTCGGTAACATTCAATTGGTATTTAACGGGGAAATATATAATTACCAGGAAATAAAAAACACCCTTATTTCCTTAGGCCATACATTTAAAAGTAAAACAGACTCTGAGGTAATTATATACTCATACCTGCAATGGGGTGTTGATTGCTTCAAGCGTTTTAACGGGATGTTTGCGCTGGCGATATGGGATAAAGGAGAGCAAAAAATTATTTTGGCAAGAGATCATGCAGGTATAAAACCATTGTATTATCACCTGGCGAAAGATAAATTAATCTTTGCTTCAGAAATAAGAGCTTTTAAGGCATTAGACAGTAACTGGCCCGAAAATTCCGAATGGAAGATACCTTTCTTAACATTCGGTCACTTGCCCGAACCATTTACCACTTTGCAGAATGTTAAGCCTCTTGAGAAAGGCACTTGTGCTATTATACAATTACCTTCTTTAGAATACAAAAGTCATAGGTTTAATCAGTTTACTTTTTCAAATGCGATCAATAACTTAGATGATGCAGTTGCAATCGTAAAAGAAAAGCTTGAAAAAGCTGTAGAAAGGCATTTGATATCCGATGCTCCTATCGGATTGTTTTTAAGCGGCGGAGTTGACTCAAGTTTGCTTACTTTAATTGCAGATAAATATATTGGCATCAATCTTAAAACCTTATCTATTGTTTTTGAGGATGCTACATTAAACGAAGCGCCTTACCAGCAACTCATTGTTAATAAAACTAAGGCAAAGCATCACTCTTTTTTAGTAACTGAAAAAGAATTTGCGGAACATTTGCCCGATATATTGCAGGCAATGGACCAACCAAGCACCGATGGTATTAATTCGTACTTCATTTGCAAATACGCCAAAGAATACGGGTTAACAGCAGTTTTAAGCGGACTGGGTGCAGATGAACTTTTTGGAGGATATGGCTCTTTTAACAGGGCTTCTTTTGCAGCTAAAGTAAACCTGCTTCCCTCTTTCATACCCACACTGGCTGCAAAAGTTTTACCAGATAAATATAAAAAGCTTGCATTTTTAAAGCGAAAAGATATTATAGGCGATTATTTATTTTACAGGGGGTTGTATACTACGCTGCAAACGGCTCATATATTACATTGTACACAAAACGACGTGCACCAGGTGCTGGATAAAGTGCAAATACCGGATTTACCTAAAAATACTCATCCCAAAAACGAAGTGAGCTGGCTTGAAACCAACTTGTATATGCAAAACCAGCTATTAAAAGATACTGATTGTATGAGCATGTGGCACAGCCTTGAAGTAAGAGTTCCTTTTTTAGATAGGGAACTGATGGAAACCGCATACAGCATTGCTCCCCAAATTAAATATGACAGTAAGATAGGAAAGCACCTGTTGGTTAAAGCTTTTGATGATGTACTGCCACGGGCAATTTGGGAAAGACAAAAACAGGGTTTTACTTTTCCATTTTCGAAATGGATGAAAAATGTTGGCATTTCTGCACCTGATTTAAGTTTAATAAATACCCTAAAAAAATATAACGATAACCAGTTTCATTGGAGTAAGTATTGGGCTTCTCTTCTTGAGCAGCAGAAGCCTATAATATATAAGAACGTTTATTCATCATCCATGCAAGCGATTACGAGTTGACGAAGACCGCAATAATTATTGGAATAACCGGACAGGATGGTTCATATCTGGCTAAACTATTGCTATGTAAAGAGTATAAAGTTTTTGGAGTTACCAGAGACGTTTTGGATTATAATGATAAAAATCTCCGGTTTTTAGGTATTTCAGATGATGTTACACTTATTGAACTTTCGTCTTTGGACCCGGTAAGGATAATTAAAGTTTTGAAGAAAATTAAACCAGACGAAGTTTATAATTTATCCTCTCAAAGTTCGGTTGGGTTTTCATTTGTTGACCCTCTTTCAACTTTAAATTTTAATATCCTTAGTGTTTTAAACTGGCTTGAAGCTATAAAAAAAGTAAACCACGGTATTAAGTTTTACCAGGCATCCAGCAGCGAAATGTTTGGTAATGTAAGGCCATCAGACTTGCCACTAAAAGAAAGCCTTATATTCCGGCCAGCCAGTCCTTATGGTATATCTAAAGCAGCAGCACATTGGTTAACCGTTAATTACCGCGAAGCATATAATTTATTTAGCGCTTGTGGTATTTTATTTAATCATGAATCCTGTTTGCGCGGTTCCAATTATGTTGTAAAAAAAATTATTAATGCTGCTGTAAAAATTAAATTGCGTTTAAGAACCGAAAGTATTAAAGTAGGTAATACATCTGTTAAAAGAGATTTTGGGTATGCGCCGCATTATGTTGAAGCAATGTGGGGAATATTACAACATGAGGAGGCTGAAGACTTTTTAATTTGCTCAGGAAATGTAATGTCTTTAAATGAGTTGATTGATAAAGTAATGCTTCACTTGCAACTGGACAGGGAAAAGTATATTACTATTGATCCCCAGTTATTCAGGCCTGTTGATCTTGAAAAAATTTATGGAGATAACACCAAGGCTAAAAATAAATTACATTGGGATTATAATCTTACAAATGATGAACTGATCAATCATTTAGTAGAAGATGAATTTAGATATATACAATGGGAACACGAAACAGAGCCATCCGGGTTGTATATTTCACCCGCCGGCCAAGAAAAGCAAGTAACTTTAGCACAGAAAGTTATTTCAGAATAGTAAGAGAAAATCTCCCTGCTGCTTTTAAACCTGTATTACGGGTAATGCCTTTCCAGAATAAGGGGATATTGAAAAGGTTAGGTAATATAGTATACTGCTTTTTAAACCAGGGAGATATAAACCATATAACCGGCGACATTCATTATGTGGCTGCATTTTTAAAAAGAAGAAAAACGATCCTTACCATTTTAGATTGCGGCATGCTCCATTTCAGTAAAGGATTAAAGCACCGGTTGTTTAAATATTTCTGGTATAAAATGCCAGCCGGCAAGTCTGCTCATATAACTGCCATTTCACAAGCCACAAAACAAGATGTGGTAAAGTTTACAGGTTGTGATGAAGATAAAGTATCGGTTGTATACGTATGTATTAATCCCGCCTTCACTAAAAAAAGCAAACCTTTTAATGTTGACGAGCCAAGAATTCTGCAAATCGGTACTGCACATAATAAGAACCTCGAAAGGCTAATACCGGCTTTAAAGGGCATTAGCTGTAAGCTTGTGGTAATTGGTAAAGTAAGCAACGATTTGCATAAAATTATTATAGCAAACAATGTTACCTGCGAAATTCTGGATTGGAGGTTAACTGACGAGGAAGTGAGGGAAGAATATTATAAATGCGATATCCTCTCATTTGTGTCTACGTTAGAAGGTTTTGGAATGCCTATAGTAGAAGCCAATGCAGTTGGCAGAGTAGTTATTACCGGTAATGTTACTTCAATGCCTGAAGTGGCAGGAAATGCTGCCCATCTTGTTGATCCCTTTTCTATTGAAGACATACGTACAGGCTTTATTAAAATTATTAACGATGCCGCTTACAGGGAGCAACTGATAGAAAACGGGTATAAGAATCATAGCCGGTTTTCAAAAGAAACAATAACACGCCAATTTTCTGATCTGTATAAAAAAATTCATTCCTTAAAAGAGCAGAAACTATAAGCTAACAATAAAAATGACAGATGAGATTATAATAAAACCTGGTGCAACCGAAAAAAACTATTATAAAGACTTATGGCGGTTTCGCGAACTGTTTTACATACTAAGCTGGCGCGATATTAAAGTGCGCTACAAGCAAACGGTTGTTGGCGCAGCGTGGAGTATCATCCGCCCATTACTTACCACCATTATTTTTACCATTGTATTTAGCCGTGTTGCTAAATTAGACAATCCCGGCCCTGCACCCTATGCCTTAATGGTATTTTGTGGTATGCTGCCCTGGCAGTTTTTCAGTAATGCATTAAGCGAGGCAAGCAACAGCTTAATTGGCAATGCCAACCTTATATCCAAAGTATATTTCCCCAGGATGATTATTCCTGCCAGTTCGGTTATTACCAGCCTGGTTGACTTTGGAATATCGTTCATATTGCTATTGGTAATGATGGTTTGGTTTTGGTATTTGCCATCCTGGCAAATCATTTTCCTGCCTTTCTTCATCATACTGGCTTTCTTTACCGCCTTTGGCATAGGCCTGTATTTAACAGCAGTAAATGTAAAGTATCGAGATTTCCGCTACATTATTCCTTTTATAGTTCAATTTGGTTTATACATTACCCCTGTTGGTTTTAGCAGCGGCATTATTGAAGGGAAATATAGATTTTGGTTTTCTCTTAATCCAATGGTTGGGGTAATTGACGGATTTAGATGGAGCATTCTTGGCGAGCCGTTTCATTCTCAAAGCATAGTTCTTTCTGTCGCCATCACTTTTCTTTTTATGTGGTTGGGAATCTGGTATTTTAGGAAAGTGGAGAAAACGTTTGCGGATAATATTTAACCTCATCCCCGCCCTTCTCCAAAGGAGAAGGAAGAAATCAATGAATTCATCCTGGCTTTCTTCCGTAGGCGGTCTTTCCAAAGAAGAGGTCATAGAAGTTAGAAAAAAGAATTATTAAGAATGGGAAATTCTATTATAGAAGTAAAGGATCTTTCTAAAAGTTTCATCATATCTCACAAAGGGCAGGAGCGCTATACAGCCTTGCGTGATGTAGTTACACAAAAAGCAAAAAAAATATTCTCATTTCCCAGAAACCTTAAACCAAAAGCCTTAAATCTTAAACCTTCTAAAGAGGAATTCTGGGCTTTGAAAGATGTTAGTTTTAATATTGGACAGGGTGACAGAGTAGGGATAATCGGAAGAAACGGTGCAGGTAAATCCACGTTATTAAAAATATTATCCCGTATTACCGAACCAACACAAGGCGAAATAAGAATAAAAGGAAGAGTGGCGAGCTTGCTTGAAGTAGGAACAGGTTTTCATCCTGAACTTACAGGAAGAGAAAATATTTTTTTAAATGGCGCTATTCTCGGTATGAGCCGTGCTGAAATAAAACGCAAGTTTGATGAGATTGTTGATTTTGCGGAAGTAGAAAAGTTTTTGGATACGCCGGTTAAGCGTTATAGCAGCGGTATGTACGTAAGGTTAGCTTTTGCTGTTGCTGCGAATTTGGAACCGGAAATTTTGATAGTAGATGAAGTTTTAGCAGTTGGTGATGCACAGTTTCAAAAGAAGTGTTTGGGCAAGATGGAGGATGTTAGTAAAAGTGAAGGAAGGACGGTATTATTTGTTAGTCATAATATGAGTGCTGTTAAAGCTTTGTGTACATCTTCAATTATTTTACACAAAGGGAAAAAAATACTTCAGGGTGATGTTTTTGAGTCTTTGGCAAAGTACATGAGTTTTGATCAATCTGAAATAAATAATCAAATTAAATATAATCGGGAAATCATTCCTGTTAGAAAGAAAATGTTTATTCAGGAAGTAGAAATGATTGATGACCAAAGTTTGCACTACTTCTGTTTACATTTAAAAATAAAAATCCAATCTTCAATTAAAACAAGAATAGGAATAAATATTCGGGTAAAAGACGGAATGGGGTTTCCTGTGGCTGCTGGTTTTACTCATTACTTTATACCAGAATTACATTTTATAAATATCGGAGAAAACAATCTAAAGATTTCAACTGAGAACATAGCGTTTGCAATAGGCAGTTATAAGGTTAGTATTGAATTGGTTGCACCAGGAATTGAGTATTTTGATGCATTGGAAGATTGTCTCAATTTTGAAGTTAATAATGATGGAATAGCAAAAAGAAATCATGGTATCGCACAAAGTTGGGGTATTGGTTCTACTGAAATTAAATTTAAAAGCATCAGCTAATTTTCTATGAGATTATATAATAAAATTAAAAATAAAATAAACCGATATTGGAATAAGTCTGTTGAAATACCAAGCTATGAAGTTAAAAGAACAACTTTAAATGATTATAAAGAAAAATATGGATTAGATGTACTGGTAGAAACAGGAACATTTATGGGTGACACTGTAGAATATTTTAAAAATAGTTTTAAAAAAATAGTGTCAATAGAATTAGCTGAAGACCTCGCAAAAAAAGCTCAAAAACGTTTTGAAAATAATGATAATGTAAAGATTATTAAAGGAGATAGCGGAGAAGTATTAAAGGATATTGTCAAAGAAGTCAATGAACCAATATTATTCTGGCTGGATGGTCATTACTCATCTGAATTTTTTATTGGGAATGATTATATCAAAACAGCAAAAACTGAAGTAAATACACCGGTGGAAGAAGAGCTAAGAACTATTTTGGCATGCAGAGAAGATCATGTAATACTAATAGATGATGCAAGGTTATTTAATGGCACAGATGATTATCCAACTATAGATAAAGTCAGGAAAATGGTAAAGAAGTCGGGTAAGAGTTACAAGGTTTTAGTAAATAATGATATTATTCGCATTGCACCTCACAATAAAATAGTTTGATGAATATAACTAATAGAATATTATTGAAACTAAGAATAGAAAAACGCTTTTTACTTGAACAGAAATGGGGCATTAAAAAACCGGCAGACCCATTTTCTATAAGTAAATCTATCTTAAAAAAATATTTACCAAAAAGTCCTGTAATAATTGATTGTGGAGCGCATATAGGAGCAGATTCAATTGAACTAGCAAAAATTTTTCCCAAAGGTAAAATTCACAGCTTTGAACCTGTTCCATCAGTTTATAAACAGCTTAGATCAAATTCAAAAAATCAATCAAATATTTTTTGCTATAAAGTAGCTTTAAGTAATACAAATGGTATTGCCAGAATGTTTGTAAGCAATGGCTCTTCAGATGCATCCAGTTCACTTTTAGCTCCAACGGCGCATTTGACTGATCATCCGGATGTTTATTTTGATTATAATATAGAAGTGCAAACGCAAACTTTAGATACATGGGCAACTAAAAACAATATAGAAAAAGTAGATTTTTTATGGCTTGATATGCAAGGCTTTGAATTACGAATGTTGCAAGCATCAAACAGAATTTTATCGACAGTCAAGGCTATACACACAGAAGTAAGTACAAGAGAAACATATGAAAATGCAGTGTTGTATAACGATTTTAGAAAATGGCTGGAAGTTCAAGGCTTCAAGGTAATTGCGGAAGCAATACCTGAAGGAACAGACATGGGAAATGTACTTTTTGTAAGAGTTTAGTAATGGAAACAATAAAAGTTGATTTTGTTGATTTTTGGCCAGGGTTTATAAAAGATAATAATTACCTGTATAATTTACTTTCTAAATACTATACTTTAGTAATTGACAATCAGCCTGAAATAGTTTTTTATTCATGTTATGGCAATGACTATTTGAAATATAATGGCGTAAGAGTTTTCTATACATCTGAAAATATAAGACCTGATTTTACGGGTTGCGATTATGCAATTTCTTTTGATTTTACAGACCGAGAAAATCATTATAGATTACCACTTTATTGTTTATATATTGATCATTTATATAACAGCGGGAGCAAAACAAAAAAACTTGAAGAGTTAATTAAAATCCCTACTTATGATAAAATTGCTGAAGAATTTAGTAATAAGAAAAAATTTTGCTGTATGGTTGTTTCTAATGATAAATCTAAAAAAAGGTTAGATTTTTTCAATAGGCTTTGTAAAATCAAACATGTAGATTCGGGTGGAACAGTGTATAATAATGTAGGCGGTCCTGTTAAAGATAAATTGGAATTTATCAAAGATTATAAATTTGTAATCTCCTTTGAAAATTCATCCTTTCCTGGATATGTAACAGAGAAGATACTTGAACCATTTATGGTTAATTCTATTCCAATTTACTGGGGTAATCCATTAATTCAAAAAGATTTCAATATTAATAGATTTATAAATTATGACGATTTTATTTCAGAAGATGATTTAATTAATAAGATAATAGAAATTGACAATAATAACGATGAGGCTATAAAAATATTATCTGAGCCAATTTTTCCAAATAATGAAATTCCAAAATTTATTGATGATAAAAACATCATGAATTTCTTAAGGAAAATTATAAACAATAGAAATAAAGTTCTTCCTGTTACCCGTTCTTACAAAAAATATATTCATTTTTTACAAAGGAAAAAAAATAGCCTTCATAATATTATTGCTTCGAAAACTGGTCGACCCTTTCGATAATATATCTCATTTAATTCCTTTATGATAAAACAATTATTTACAAAAATTGCTTATAAAATTTTTTTTGTTTTAAAGAGGGGTTACGACAGGCAAAATAATATATATAAAAATATATTTTTAAAATCAGTTTGTATAAAAGGAGATAATACCAAAATAGGAGAGGATGCAATTATACAAAATGGTACGGGTGATAATACCAAAATATCGATTGGAGCCAACTGCTGGATAAGAGGTTATTTGCTTGTATTTAATCATGGTGGCAAAATTGAAATTGGAAATCATTCCTTTATTGGACCTGATAGTAAAATATGGTCAGCAAAAAAAATAACAATTGGTAATAGAGTTTTAATTTCTCATAATGTCAATATACATGATAATATAGCACACCCACTTAATTCCCATTTACGACATCAGGATTTTTTACATATTTTTTCTAAAGGGTTGCAGGAAAGTGTTGATTTAAAAGAATCTGAAATAGTTATTGAAGATGATGCCTGGATTGGATTCAATGCTATTATAATGAAAGGAGTTCGAATTGGTAAAGGGGCTATAATTGGTGCAGGTACCATTATTACAAGAGATATTCCTGATTATGCTGTTGTAGCTGGAAACCCCATAAGGATTATAAAATACACCGACTAATTTTGTAAATTTAATGAGTAATAACTTTACAAAACTTCTACAAGCTTTAAGAGAAAATCTGTCTAATTACAAACACCTGCGCCATCTGCATGAGCAACTAATCACTGATTATAAAAGTGCGAAAGTTAATTTAGGGCAAATCCAATCTGCTTATAACAAAGAAAAAAAAGATGTTTCTAAATTATGTGACGTAGAATTTCAGGTTTTTTCTCAATTTGGTGATGATGGAATTATTCAATGGTTAATACACAAATTACCCGTTCCGAATAAAACTTTCATAGAGTTTGGTGTTGAAAACTATAGAGAATCTAATACAAGGTTTTTATTGATAAATAATTATTGGTCAGGGTTAGTGATAGATGGCAGTATAGATAATGTTCGTTCAATAAAAGGGGAACAATTATATACTTTTTATGATCTGCAGGCTGAATGTTCATTTATAACGAAAGAGAACATAAATAATCTTATACTTTCTGCCAGATTTAATAAAGAGGTTGGTATTTTAAGTATAGATATTGATGGCAATGATTATTGGATATGGAAAGAAATTGATAAAATACAACCGATAATTGTAATCTGCGAATACAACAGTCTTTTCGGGTTTCAGCATTCCTATACTTTAGCTTATAAAGATGATTTTGTAAGAGGTAAAAATTATCCATTCAACTTTTATGGCACATCCCTTCGTTCAACCTGTAACCTGGCAGAAATAAAAGGATATGGCTTTATTGGTTGTAATAGTGCGGGGAACAATGCATATTTTATCAGAAAGGATTATCTTAAATATGTATCATTGCCGGTTTTGACGCCAGAACAAGGATATGTATTTTCTAGTTTTACAGAGTCATGGAATGAACAAGGGGTACCCTTAAGAGGAACAGATAAGATTCGAACTATTAATGATTTGCCTGTCATTAACACAGAAACAGGCATAATTGAAAAGATAAATGCTGAAGCTATTATTAATTCTCTTATAGCTTCTAAAAAATTAAACAGATTTTGAATATTCTTATTTTGGGTTCACAAGGTTTTATTGGCATTCATTTAGTTACTTTTTTTCTTAGTAAATCCTATTCCGTTACAGGATGTGATTTAGTAGAATATTCCACTCAGAGTTTTACTTATCATAAAGTATCCATTCTATCCCCCGATTTTGATTCAATTTTTATCGATCAGTCTTTTGAGGTGTGTATTAATGCATCCGGCAGCGGTAATGTACCATATTCAATCAGTCATCCCTTAAGTGATTTTGAAGCGAATACTATAGCTGTAGCCAAAGTTTTGGATACGATACGAAAACACAACCCTTCGTGCAAATATGTACACATTTCCAGCGCGGCAGTGTATGGGAACCCTAAACAATTACCAATCAAAGAAGATGGTCGCCTTGCTCCTTTATCCCCTTATGGTTTTCATAAAGTAATGAGTGAAACGATTTGCAAAGAGTACTATCAATTGTACAATTTGAGCATAGCAATCATTCGTCCTTTTTCAGTATATGGTAATGGTTTAAGAAAACAACTTCTTTGGGATATCTGCCAAAAATTGCACAATGATAAAAATGCTAGTTTGTTTGGTACAGGAAGGGAAACAAGAGATTTTCTTCATATTTCTGATTTGCTTCAATTGATAATGGAAATTGTAGAAAACAGCTTATTTGAATACAATATATATAATGCAGCTACAGGAACTGAAACAACAATAAGACAAATAGCTGATATATTTGAAAAGAATTTCCCAGGGCAAAAGCAAATATCCTTTTCCGGTGAAGTGAAAAAAGGCGACCCAATTAATTGGAGAGCGGATATTTCTCTGGTAACTGAACTTGGCTTCTCACCTAAAGTAACCCTTAATGATTCAATTGTTGATTATATAACCTGGTATTGCAATTTAGTTAATGAATAATAAACCCTCGATTGTTTTTACTTTTCCGGCATGTATGGGCGGTGTGGCAAGTTTTAACTATAATATTATTAATCATAGCCAATTAATTAAAAACTTCTATTCAAAGGTTATTTTTTTAAAAGCCTATGAAGATACGCGGCCTGTTTTTCTCGATAACTTTAATGCTGATGAAGTAACCACTTTTACTTATTCATACAAGGAAAATCAATACTATGTTCAAAAACGACTTAATAATTTATTTGATGAGAAAAGAGGCGCTATTGTGACAGACAATATATTAGCAATTAATGCAGCCAGATTATTTGATAATCCTAAAACAGTCTTTCATTTAATACATGATTATTTCTATGTCAATCAAACTATCCATATGGGTGATTTGATTGATGTGGCTATTGCCCATTCTTCCTTCTTTAGTGATGCTGTTTTTGCTTCAAACCCTCGTTTATTCTTCGATAGAACTTTTTATATCCCTTATGGAGTACAGCAACTTGCTGTGTTACCAGTAAAAAACAATTTAAAATTAAATCTTGTTTTCTTAGGCAGGTTAGACGATGGAAAAGGGGTATTGATACTGCATGAAATAAACAAAGGGCTTAGTAAAAAAAATGTTGAAGTTAACTGGACAATAATTGGTAAAGGGCCTTTAAAAAAAGTATTGCAGCAACAATGGAAACCTGAACAGAATGTAGCATTTTATGAGCCGGCTTCAACAGATGAAGTTTATAAAATATTAAGTACACAGGACGTATTTGTATTTCCAGCTTCTTTTGAAGGAACACCTGTTTCTATTTTAGAATGTCTCGCTAACGGGGTTGTAACCATCACTAACGATTTACCAGGCGGAATACGTGATATTGTAAAAGAGGGTATAGGCTATCGTTGTAAATTAAATAATATCAATGAGTATATTGATATTATAACAAATCTGAATAATAACAGAGCCGTTTTGAAAGAGATGCAAAAGAACTGTTTGGAGTTTTCTATTAATAATTACGATATTAAAAAGAACGCGGATGAATATTTTAAAAAATTCTTACAATATGAAAATTTTAAAAGAAGCGGTAAAAGCAATATGATGAAAATGTCCCGATTAGATAGAGCGATGTTTCCAAACGCTTTAGTAAAATTTGTAAGAGGTATAAAGTAATGCAAGAAACACCTTTGGTTAGTATATTGATGACCGCTTATAACCGCGAAAAATATATAGCAGAGGCTATAGAAAGTGTATTGGCATCTACTTATACAAATTTTGAATTGATAATTGTGGATGATTGTTCTAACGATACTACTGTTGAAATTGCAAAAAGTTATGAACTAAACGACAAGCGGATTAAAGTTTATATAAATGAAAAAAACTTGGGGGATTATCTAAATAGAAATAGAGCAGCTTCATATGCTACCGGTAAATTTCTAAAGTACCTTGACTCGGATGATTTGGTTTATCCTTACGGATTGGAGGCATATGTAAATAGCATGGAAAAGCTTCCCGATGCCGCACTTGGAGTAAGTAGCAGGAATATTCAACAGAATATTCCATTCCCGATTTTTATTACAAAGGAAGATGCTATTCGAACACATTTTTTTAAAGATGGTTTCCTTGATTGTGGTCCATCGGGTGTAATAATTAAGCGTAATGTTTTCGAAAAATTAGGGGGTTTTTCTGGAAAAAGAATGATTGGCGATTCTGAATTATGGTTTAAGATAGCTTCCCAATATCCGGTAGCAATAGTTCCCCCTTCTCTTATCTTTTGGCGCCAGCATGATGAACAGGAATTTTTTTCCGGTATTAATTCGGGCATTTACCTTGAAATGAATTTGCCTATGGTAAATGAATTTTTAGATACGCCATATTGCAACTTATCACTTAAAGAAAAAGAAAGCATAAAAAAACATCTTAGGAAAATATCATCGAGGGCATTGCTCAGTATGGCAATTAAACATGGTAAATTTAAAAAAGCAAGGCAGGTAAAAAAGCATCTTAAACTTGAATGGAGCGACTTCTTAAAAGTTCTTTTTAAAATGAATAAAAAACTTATATAGCTCAGGCTATTTTAGATTATGAATATATTTTCTATTGATTCAGAAGGGATGCTTTTACAAAAAAGACTTAAAAGGCTATTTGAAATCAAAAGGATACCAATTTTACTTAGTATTAAGTTATTTTTTTATTACACTAAAAAGATTTTGAGAATTAAAACTGATAGCAGTTTAAATGCTGATAATTACTACTTCCTAACCTTAATTAATACAAATTCTTTTAATACAAGTATAAAGGCTCAGGAATACATTTTTAAAACACCCTCAACAGCGTATAAATTTATAGCAAGAAAAAAAAACAGCAGTGACTTAGAAGTTTTTAATCAGGTGTGGGGAAGAAAAGAATACTGTAAGGCCACTGATATTCTTCGGAAGATTGTTATTAATAATAGGGAAGTTACAATTATAGATGCAGGAGCCAATGTTGGTTATTCCACTGTTTTATTTAAAAATGTTTTTCCTGATGCCACAATTTTTTCAATTGAGCCGGATGATAATAATTTTGAGATGCTTAAAAAAAACATAGAGATAAATAAGCTGGAAAATATTTTCCTGATAAAAGCAGGCCTTTGGAAGTATAATTGTAATAGTAATTTAATTGTTTCAAGGGATTTTAGAGATAATAGAGAATGGTCTCTCCAGGTAAAAGAAACAGAAGAAAGAACTACTTTAAAAGGAATTGGAATATTGGATCTGATAGAGCAGTATAATATTAAACAAATTGATTTGTTTAAAATAGATATTGAAGGTGCTGAAAAGTTTTTATTTGACGATAAAGCAAAATCAACACAATTTTTAGCGAAAACTAAAGTTATAGCAATAGAAATTCATGATGATATGGTTTCGCGGAGACTAATTTATGAAGTGCTTAAAGAAAATAGGTTCACCTTGTTTGATTTTAATGATTTAACAATTGCCTACAAATCCTGATCAAATATTCTCATGGTATCAGAACAACAAAAGTTAGTTTCTGTAATAATTCCTGCTTATAATGCAGAAAAATTTATTAGTGAGACAGTTGGAAACGTTTTAAATCAAAGCTGGAAAAATTTGGAATTGATAATTATTAATGATGGATCTACTGATAATACAAGTAATATTCTGAGCTCATTTTCACACGATTCAAGGATAAGAGTTGTAGAACAAATAAATCAAGGTTGCTCAGCTGCAAAAAATACTGGCTTGAATTATGCCAGAGGAGATTTTATTCAATACTTAGATGCTGATGATATATTAAGTGAAGATAAAATAACTCAACAAATAGAGGCTTTGGAGGATGAGCCATTTGGAATAGCTGTTTGTAAAACAGTCGTCTTTCAGGATATTAACTTCAAAGAAACCGGCTTTGAAATAGATACCGATTATTTATATTCAACTGAAAATAGATTTGAATTTTTAATGAATTTATATGGGAAGAATGGAAAAATAGGAATGATACAACCTAATGCTTTTTTACTCCCGAAAGGATTAGTTGAGAAAATAGGTGAATGGAATACTTCTTTATCACCTTCTCCTGATGAGGATGGAGAATATTTTTGCAGAGCTGTATTAGGAGCATCCAAAATTATTTATACTAATGGAACAAATTATTATCGCAAAATAACAAATGCTGCTTCTTTATCAAAAGGAAAGTCTTTTTTATTTGCAAAAGGTGCATTGAAATCAGTTCAATTAAAAGCACAGCATGTTTTGGAAATTAATGATTCTGAAACCGTAAAGCACATATTATCAAGACATTTTGCCTCCGTAGCATATTTGTATGGCCCTAATTTTTATGAAATAGTTTTTATGGTAAAGGCAGAACTAGAGAAAATGGGGATAAATAAAATTCCAAGTGTAGGAGGCTTCAATTTTAAAATTGTGTCTTCAATCATAGGTTTTGAAAAAGCGATCAGATTAAAAAGGTTTTTGAATAACTGATAAATAACATAAACATTGAAGTTAATAATTTGTTATGTCAAAACTGGTCAAAACTACATGATACAATTAAAACGTAATCTTAGCTTTGGTTCAGTTCGTCTATCTATTGGGGTAAGTAATACAGCATCATCTCTTAATGCAAATCTTTAAAAAACACCTTTGGGTTCTTATAGTATTAGAATGCTATTGATTTTCTGGAAAAAAAATAATTTTCCTGATATTGGATTTTGTAATATGATTGAAGAATGCACTGATAATACTTTTGTGCAAAGAGCTTTTCTAACAACTGTTCTTGGCAGGGTGCAGATATAGCTGTGAAACTTACAGAATAAATAATAAAAAAATGGTTCTTAATAAGAATAAAAATTATAAAGATCGAGATGGTGTTTTGGGTCAGCTTTTTTTAATACCTTTTGAAAAGAAAGAGTTCTTAAGCTTGTTTAGGTAGTGATGATAACCTATATTCTTTCTCATCCTATACAGTACTTCTCTCCATTATTAAAGCAATTGGCTAAGGAAACTGACATTGAGGTATATTATTTTTCTGATAGCAGTATCAGAGGTGCTTTAGATAAAGGGTTTGGCAAAGCAATAGTTTGGGATACACCTTTATTAGAAGGGTATCCCTACCGGTTCCTAAAAAATTATTCTAAAGCCACTACAAAAGATAATCGTTTTTGGGATGTAATCAATCCGGGAGTCATAAATAGTATCAGAAAAACCAAATCTAAAATTATTGTTGTTAACGGTTGGTCTTACAGTTCCTTTTGGCTTGCTATAATAGCCGGTAGAATTTTTGGTAAAGAGATTTGGTTGCGTGCTGAAAATCCACTTAACCAAGAACTATGTAAAAGCAAGAAGACAATCCTTTTAAAAAAAATATTTTTAAAGCATTTTTTATTCAGATTTTTAATTGATAAATTTTTATTCATAGGCAGGCAAAGCAAGCTTTTTTTTGAATATTATGGCGTCTCTTCCCGGAACTTAATATTTACACCCTATGCTGTAGATAATCATTTTTTTCAACAACAAGCATTGGAAAATCAAAGAAAGAAGGAAATAATAAGAAAAAGCCTGGGAATTCGAACAGATGCAAAGGTTATTTTGTTTTCGGGTAAGTATATTTCAAAGAAAAGACCACTTGATCTTATCAGGGCTTATGAACGAATAATAAATAGCAATACAATATTGTTGATGGTAGGTGAGGGTAAGCTAAGAACTGAAATGGAAGCTTATATAAAAGACCGAGATTTGAAGGACGTTATTCTTACCGGTTTTGTTAATCAATCTGAGATTTCAAAATATTATGCTATTGCAGATGTTTTCGTCATGTGTTCAGGCATGGGGGAAACATGGGGTTTATCCGTTAATGAAGCTATGAATTTTTCATTGCCTGTAATTGTTTCAGATACTTGTGGTTGTAGTTATGATTTAGTAAAGCATGGAGAAAATGGATTTGTATTTAAAGAGGGCGATATTGATGCCCTATGCAACTACCTTAATGTAATTCTTCAAAATAATTTAATGGCTAATGAAATGGGTCAAAAATCCCTAGAAATTATTAATGATTATTCTATTTTAACTATCACTCGAAATATCCTTCTGGCAATTTGAAAATATTTACAATAGGTTCAGAGGAAGTGTATGCTATAGAAAGTCTATATATAAAATATTTGCGTGCAATGGGTATTGAAGTATATCATTATGCAGCCCAGAGCAAATTTTACCGATACTATTACAAGAGTACCAGTAATAAAATTAAGTTTAGATTAGGCTTATCAGATATTTTACAAGTAATTAATAAAGAAATTATTAAGGAAATTAAACATGTACAACCGGATTTTCTTTTTATTTTTAAAGGGATGGAGGTTTCCCCTGCTACTCTAAAGGCAGTAAAGGAAATGGGTATTAAAACATTTAACTATAACCCCGATAATCCATTCATTTTCTCAAGTAAAGGAAGTGGTAATAAAAATGTTACTAACTCTATTTCTCTTTACGACTTTCATTTTACCTATAATTTAGAAGTAAAGAGAACGATCGAAGAAAAATATCAAATCCCTGCTTACTGGCTTCCTTTTGGTTTTGATATATCGGAAGCTTTATTCTCCACGGCCTCCTCTATAAACGAAGTTATAAAAACATGTTTTGTCGGTAATCCTGATAAGGCCAGGGTCCGCTTTATTATGTATTTGGCTAATACGGGAATTAAAATAGATATATATGGCAATGATTGGAGTAAATTTATAAAACATAAAAACATAACAGTTTTCTCTCCTGTTTATAAAGATGAGCTATGGTTTACCTTGCGTAAATACAGAGTACAATTAAACCCCTTACGCGTTCACAATGTTGATTCGCACGGTATGCGGTCGTTTGAAGTGCCAGCTATTGGGGGCATTATGCTTGCACCGCGTACTACCGAACATGTTCAATTTTTTGATGAAGGCAAAGAGGCATTTTTTTATGATAATGTAGAAGATGCTGTTTCTAAAGTTCATTACCTTTTATCATTACCCAAAGAAAAGTCAAACATGATCAGGGAAGCTGCCCGGAAAAGATCGTTACAATCCGGCTATAGTTATAAGGATAGGACAGCCGAGGTTCTTAATATATTGAATTCAATTGAAGCCTGAAATAGTTATTGTTCATTTTGGAGATATTGGTAAGTACCCTCCTGCTTTTAATTTGGTCAGATACTTTGCAAATGCCGGTTATTTTGGTAAAATAGTGGTTTGCAGCCGCACTGATTTCAACGAGACGCTCAATAAAGTTATATGGTGCAATACGGTAAACAGAGAGAAAAATAACAGAATAATCCGCTTATTAAGTTATTTGCTTTTCTACAGTAAAACTTTTTGGTGTTTACTATTTCAGCAACCCCAGCAAATTCTGTATTACGAAACATTGTCTTTTCCGCCCGTTTATTGGTATAAAAAGATTAGGAGATTATTTAATAAGACGACGCTTATCTATTGTCATTACCATGAATATACAACATCAGAAGAGTACAATAGAGGTATGAAGCTGGCCATATTAGCCCACGGCTGGGAAAATAAATCGTATAGTAATTTTTGCTGGATTTCTCATACAAACAGTGATCGTGCAGCTTTTTTTTTAAAAGATCATCCTAAGGTTAATCCATTAAAACTTCATGTTTTACCTAACTATCCTCCACTTTCGTGGAAAGAAATAGTTAAAAGCAGGGATGAGAATGCCGGTGATTATCCTTTGAAAATAATATATGTGGGCAGTCTCGATTTAGAAAGTATGTACACAAGAGAGTTTGCGCAATGGGTTATTCTTCAAAAAGGAAAAGTGCATTGGGATATTTATTCCGGGCAACTACATGAGAATACAAGAAGGTATCTTAAGGATTTACAAAGCTCTTATATTAATTTTAAAGGCAGCATTTTTTACAACAATTTACCTTCAATACTAATTAATTATGATGTTGGAGTGATTTTATATAAAGGAGTTATTCCAAATTATGTTTATAATGCTCCTAATAAGTTGTTTGAATATTCGGTATGTGGATTAGATGTATGGTTTCCTAAAGAAATGAGTGGAAGCATACAATATAAAACCTCAGATACTTATCCAAAAGTTATTGACCTTAATTTTCAAAGCTTAGATTTATTAGACATTAGTACTTTAATTGATAGAGAAAAATTGCAAAGGAAAGAGCATAATTATTACTTAGAAGATGTTTTACCCGAACTTTTAAATGCTATAGTGGAGGGGTAATTATAATGCCAGTAATTAAAATATATAATAATAATACGGTAAGGAATATAAGAAGCTTTTTTTTGCTTTCAATTGCGCTGTTTATTTTATTATACGACAGTAATGATGAAATTATATCTACTTCAGAAATTCAATTTTGGGCTTTCTTACATATACTTTTACATTCATTTATTTTTTCTAATAATATTAAGAGAATTAGTAAACTATATAGCCCCTACATTTTATTTATAAGCCTGTTTAACCTGTTAATATTTGGAGTAACGCCATTTTTTGTTAGCTATACTGATTTTCAGCTTGGCATTTTAAATTCTTTTTCTCTGCAAATTTCTTTCTACGGATATACTTTATTTTATTTTATTTTATTTTTATGTGAAAGTAATAATGTAAAGAGATATACGATTTATAATCAAGGATACCCCTCCGAAATTAAGTTATCTCCGAAAGAAGTGATATTCTTCAATTGGATTAGATACATTTTTTTCTTCTTGTATCTGCTTGCAAAAGTTATAACCTTACCTGTAAATGAACTGGAAAATATCGTAGTGTATTATACATGTGGTTTGTTATTAATTGGTTTTTATCTTAACATTAATAAATTTTTCACCAATGTTTTTTTCATTAGCATATTAGTATTAGAATCTTTTAAAACTGTTTCAAGCGGTTTAGTTTTCCCTTTGGTATTTCTTTTAATTTTTCTGCTTGTAATTGCAATTAATACATTTAAACCAACTATAAAGAATATAATAAGTACTTCTTTATTTGTATTTTTTGTCACCTTATTTATTATACTATTCTCAAACGTAAAGATGGACTATAGAAGCCGGAGTTCAGGTACTGCTACACAATTAAGTTATACGGAAAGAGCAATTTTAATGAATGATTTAATTTTTAATAATAATGAAGAAATTAATCAGGACAAACTAAAAAGCAATACACAGTCAGGAGTAGTATGGAGGCTATCTTATTCACTAAGTGCGCTTTCCCTGGTATTGGAACAAACTCCGGAAACAGTTCCATTCTGGAATGGAGAAAGTTATGCACCACTTTTAACCAAGTGGATTCCAAGATTTGTTTGGCCTGATAAACCACAGGAGACTATGGGGCAAGAATTCGGACATACTTACCGAATTCTTGCCGATGATAATTTAACAACGTCAATGAACACTCCCATACTGGCGGAAGCATATATGAACTTTTCTTATGTAGGTTTCTTTTTAGTTTTTATAATTATGGCTTTTTTAATTGGAAATATTTTCTTTCGCTCTAATTTAAAAATGAATACTTCATCCTCTGGTTTAATCAGCATTATGAATATTTTGAAAGTGGGATATTTAACCGTTGTTTATTGTCAATGGGAGTCTAACCTTTCAATGATGTTGGGAAAAATACTGATATTGTTTATAATTGATACACTTCTTACCAAGTATCTTATTGGAAAAAAGTTCTTCAAAGCTATCTAAGAACGGTTGAGTGTTTTTCTTATGGTTGACAAGTGGACTATTGCCACCCTTGTATTATTAAGTCGTTCATAATTTTTTTGAGTTTCTTCTGTTGGTATTAATCCATTCAAAAATTATTTTCAATAATCCATCGTTTCGGCCTTATTTTACAAGGGGCAATTCATCTCTTTTTTTTATTTCAAGTTCTATTTTGAACTTTGTTTTTGTTATGTTTATAAATTGTACTGTGTAACGGCAATCTGCAAATATTTTCACGACTTTTTTTCGGCTTTCACGTAATTTTTTCACTACGTCAACTGCTCCATCTCTATCCTGGGCTGGTCGGCTCTGTATAACTACTGCCAATACTAATCCCGGTGTGTGTCTGCAATTATATACTTCTTAATGCCTTTGTTTTCTTGTCGGCATCAAACCCTTTGTCCTCGCTGCTTACAAGGGTATTCTTTAAAGACTTCGCATCAATAATATCTACTGTAGGTTCTTCTTTTTGCCCTGCATTACTCTTACCTTCTCCACTAATACCTCATGTATTACTTCAAAAATTTCTCCTTTCTTCCGCACTGAAGAATAATAATTAAATCGTTTCAACGGTGCAAAAATAGACCTTCTGACATTGGACAAAACTATCCTATTGCGATCTAAACGTCTATACCTATTAATTAATTTTCAAACAGCTTCTTAGTGTTTATACTTAGTATTATCCGATAAATACTTGATAAGATTTTACTAACAAATTTTAGAAGTTTTACGAGCAAAAGTGTATTCTCCGAATCAAAAAAAAAGGGTACTAATGCCCTATATTTATTTTTCTGCTTTCTCTATTTTTGAAAAAGAATTCGTCCCTTTTTAAAATCCAATATAACAATTGAAAAACCTTCACTTGTAAGAAGTGCTGAAGCAAATAAATGCTGCAGCATAATTAGCAATAGTTACGGTTTTAGTCAAGATGCTCTAAATCAAAAAAACATTTTTCTAATGCCTTAAACTATCGCTGCTATGATTCCAGAATGTCCCACAAACAATACATATTCTTTTTCCAAAGAGGTGGAGAATGGGTTACGGAGGGCTGAAGATGAAAAACCGAAACGCTTAGCCTTGCGTAAAATTTTAATTTTTTACGAGTATTTCCTGCCGGCTTATAAGGCCGGCGGACCTATACAATCGATAGCTAATCTTCTTAAAAATTCTATAGAGGAGTATAAGTTTTACATTGTTTGTGGCGATACCGATCGTGGAGAAGCCCAAACTTTAAATGGAATTCTGCCCGATAAATGGAGCGATTATGACGGGGGAAAAGCTTCTGTATATTATATGTCAAGAAAGTTTAGAACAAAGAAGAATGTAAGATCATTAATAAAATCTGTTGAACCCGACCTTATTTTTATTAACGGGCTATATTCCATTCCTTTTTCAGTTATTCCTGTATGGTGCTCAAAATGCAAAACCATTTTATCAGTAAGAGGTATGCTGCATCCGGGGGCTTTAGCACAAAAAAGTTGGAAGAAAATTCCTTTTTTCTTTCTCTTCCGGTTTTTTGGATTTCATAAAAAAGTAATATTTCATGCAACAGATAAAAAGGAGCAACAGCATGTTATAAATGCTTTTGGAGAAAATGTACAAATTATGATTGCCGGTAATTATCCTAAAGTAAACGACTTTATGCCTGCTCCATCTCAAGGGTGCGAATTGGTATTAGGCAGCATAGGCTTAATAAGCCCTATGAAGAACCACCTGCTTGTGCTAAAAGCTCTGTTGAATTGTAAAAACAAAATTCACTACAAAATTTTTGGGCCTATAAAGGATAAAAATTATTGGGAACAATGCCTGTTGGTAATACAAAAATTGCCGGAGAATATAAGAGTTACGTATGGGGGTGAAGTGCCGCCTTCGTTAGTTGAAGATAAATTAAAAGAGGTTCATTACTTTATCCTCCCAAGCAAAAGCGAGAATTTTGGTCACGCTTTTTTTGAAGCCTTAAGCGGAGGCCGGCCTGTTATTACAAGTCACTATACACCCTGGAATAACCTTTTAGAAAATAAAGCAGGTATTAATGTTGAAATAAGTGACATAAACAGTATTTCTGATGCTATTGAATTTGCTGCCATGCAATCTGCAGAAGAGTTTGATGAATGGTCGTTTGCTGCCAGGAAATTTGCACTTAGTAAAGTAGATTTCGTTGCTATTAAAGAACAGTACACTAAGCTTTTTTCTACATTAGATTACAGAAAGAAGATTGCTATATAAGGTAGTGTTTAGATAACTGTGTAAAGGCTATAGAGGCACAGCAGATAGTTCAATAGAATTACAACTGCTGCTGTTGCCGGACGATATTCTCTAACTTTAAAACACAGTTATTCTTAGGGAAAGTAATGAACATTTAAAACATTTGCTCAAAGAGCATGTAAAGCAACAAAAAACCTCAGCAGGCATCAGCTCTTTGCTGCAGGACGTTTTTCTTGAAGCCATTCAGGAAATGCTAAAAGCCGAGATGGACAATCACCTCGGTTACGAAAAGCATGCAAACGAAGCCTCGCAATTCTCCAACAGCCGCAGCGGCAAAACCACCAAAAAAGTACGAAGTAAATTAGGAGAGCTCAGCATTGAAGTACCCAGGGACAGAGAAGGCACCTTCGAACCCCAGGTATTTCCAAACGAAAACGGATACAATAAATCTCAACTCCGAAAATGAAATATTAACAGCTTTGAAAGAACACGAGGTAACTTGTGATATACTAATAATATCAAGAGGGGTGGAGATAATCTTGAAGTGTTTGGATAAACCTGAAATAGCAAAAGCGTCCCTTAACCTAAAACCTTATTTCATTACTGCAATCGGGCATGAACAAAATGTTCCGTTATTACAAAAGGTAGCAGATAAAAGCTTTATTACCCCAACAGCATTAGGTCAGTACTTTAGAGAAATTTATAACCTTACTATTGAACAGTTACAAAATTCAAAGGCAGAATTGGTTAATAATATTTCTAAACAATTAGAAGGAGCTTACCGTAAGCAAATTGAGAATCTTGAAGATAAAATTGCAAATCAAAAAGAAATAAGTAATAAAGAAGCAGAATTTTATAAACAACAGTTGTTCCAGGCCAATCAGGATAAAGCCGCTATAAATGTTCAATTTGAGGAACTACAAAGTAAGATGGGTAAGCCAGGTCAGCTTCCTTTGTATATATGGCTTTTATTAATTGCTGCATTAGTCCTTGGTTGGTTTCTTGCGAGAGTGTAATTTGAGAATGAAAAGTGGGCAACAACAAACAAAAAATCTGTGGGCTTATTTACCCTTTAGCACCCCTTCCAGCTTCTCAATCATCTCATTCTTATCTTTCAACATCCTTTCATATAACTAACTTACAATGGCTTCTCAGGCAAAAAATCTCTCGGAGAGCATTTAAAGAGCTTTGCTAAAGCATTTAGATGATTGAGATTATATTTAGCTCTTCGCTTTGGAGTTTCTACATGTCCTACAAAACTATCACTCATGTTTAATTTTTGAGATAAGGCAATTTGAGTTAAATTAAACTCATTTCTTTTCTCTTTTACTCTATCGATAACATGCTTTTCAATCTTTGTAAGCTCACCCATTTTTTGGAGAGCAATTGATTATAATTATAGAAAGGTGTCAAAGGTACATGTACCATTATTTCAATTTCATTTCATATATTTGAGATGTAATTAAATTTAAAAAGCAATTTAGAAACATATTTTCGCGATTTTCTTCAATAAAATAATTTGAAGCAATTCGCTTGGAGTCTCGCCTTGGAACCTCGGAAATTTCAAATGGAAACGAGATAATAAGTGAAGAGCTCATGCCGCATGGCGTGGGCTCAATCTTATTCGTTTCCCGGCCTCCGAGGGCCTCAAGGCGGTATAAGTTGAGTTCCACGCTTATTTTTTTTTGTGGTGCTGCTCGCTAAAGACTCTAACTGTTTTAAATGGTATTTAAACAAGATTCTTTAGTGTGCAACAGCAAAGTCACGATATCATCAACTTACAGGTACAGGCTTTTCAATCAGGAGATATCCGAGGCTTTAATTATTTTTTCGACCTCCACTATGTCGCCATTTGTTACTTCAGTTTCTCTATGCTTAAAGACCAACCTACAGCAGAAGAAATTGCAGACGATGCTTTTGTAAAGCTTTGGGAACGACGCAGCATTTATACAACCCCTGAAGCTATTAAAGCCTTTTTATACCGTAGCACACGTAATGCCTCACTCAACTACCTTCGTAATAGTAAAACCCAGTCAATCAACTATGATAAATTATTTTACTTAGCAGAAAAGGAAGAACCTTCTATACAAAGCCAAATTATACGGGCAGAAACGCTTAACCTTATATATACTTCATTAAATATTTTACCTGATAAATGCCGCAAAGTTTTTACCCTGTTTTACCTGGAGAACAAAACTTATGAAGAGATAGCAGAGGAATTAGAATTATCTATCAATAATGTTCGTAATCACAAAATGAGGGCACTAACGCTATTACGAGGACAGTTAGGTGATTCCTTTGTATTGGCAGTCCTAATATTTTTCTGTTTTAATTAGTTTATTTTTTTTGATAAATATTCCTAATTTTACATCATCGGCGGCGGACTACTTGTAGCCCCCCAACGACAAAGACTTAACAGAACCTCAAGAGGTTCTGTTTTTTTTATAATACCTGATAAATATTCTTACTTAAAATTAAGTCTTTAGGTAATCTATAAAACCTGCTGTTGTAAAATAGAAGAACTTCCCTAATTAAATGATTTCTTTCTACCCCACTTCGCAAACCGTCAATCAAATCTTTTTTCTCTATATCTGATGTTATATCTATTACAACCCTTGTTGCCTGTTCCGATCCACCTTTAATTCTATTCGCAATGGTATCCGCGTTTTTACTGGATACACTTTTTAAGTCAGCTTTAAAAATGATAGTATCTCTAAATAAAAAAACATCAAATTTCTTCTCAGTTCTTTGAAACATTGCTTTTGGAGCAAAAACAACATCATAATTCATTTTAGCAAGAAGAACAGCGGTAGTTAATTCATGTTTATGTTCAATCAATTCTGCTTCAGAAAGCACACGCCTGCTGGTCTTTTTATCTTTGTAATGTTCAATCCAATCCTGTGCGCCTAATATTTTTTCTATTTGAGCTGCTTTAATTTTTTTATCTGTAGTATTAAAGCAAGCTTTAATAATTGTAGTGAACATAAGAATGTCCACTAATAAAATAGCAGGAGGTGCAGGTTCAAAACCAATTTCAATGCTTCTTTCTTCTTGGGATTGTTCTAAGTCCTCGTCAAAATTCATAACAATATTACTGAGCCAGGTGGTAAGAATAAAGGTATTAATTATTGTATTTGGGAATATTGAAATAAAATTGATTTGTTTTGTGATATAGCCCTTTTTTAATAAATTTACGTCTCTTTATTTCTTAAATAACCAGTCAATTTCTTTGATTTAAGTATGATGAAAACATACTCCTCAGAAAATTATTTGTTGTATTTTTTGTGATGAAATGCTGATTTGCGTGTTTTATAATAAAGGTACTGACTGAATGATTGTGATGTAACTAAGTATTTTTACATGAATTATTATATGGTAATCTCCCAAGTATATGAACTCAAACCAACTTCCGCAAGACGATATTGAATTTGACGAGGTTCATCGAACAGCCTACCTGATATCTGCATATATACAGCACAAGCTTACTCCTGCTGAAAGGGAGGAACTGGATGATTGGGTTGGAGCTAATAAAGAGAACCTGTTACTGTTTGAAGAATTGACGGATGACCACGAGCTCAACAAAACCTTGAAATGGTTTCATAAATTGGATATAGAGAAAGCTAAAAGGCGCGTACATCAAAAGATGAATATTGGACCTGTACGTCCTTTCTGGCAAAAAGTTGTGCCTTATATGGTTGCGGCCTGTATTTTAGTAATTGCAGGAACAATGTGGTTTTATCAGCATCAGAAAGAAAAAATTCCAATCCTTGCGAAAAAGGCCCCAACAGTAGAACCGGTACCTGGCGGCAACAAAGCTATTTTAACCTTAGCTGATGGACGGCATATTGTATTAGATAGTGCCGCCAACGGTTCGCTGGGAAAGGAAGGCGCTTCTTCTATTATGAAAAGCGACAGTGTGTTGACATATCAAGTCATTGACAAAACATTAAACCAGCAGGTAGCATATAATACGATTTTTGTTCCAAAAGGCGGCACATATCAACTTGTATTGGCAGATGGGACTAAAGTATGGCTTAATGCTGCTTCATCACTCCGTTTTCCTCCGGCTTTTACCGGTAAAGAAAGAAGGCTTGAATTAACCGGCGAAGGATATTTTGAGGTAGCAAAAAATAAGGAAATGCCTTTTCATGTAAATGCAGCAGAAGCGGATATAGCCGTGTTAGGAACTCATTTCAATGTAAGGTCATATCCAGATGAATCAACGATAAAGGCAACCCTTTTAGAGGGTAGTGTGCAGGTAAGCAATAACAGTAGTAAAGCTGTATTAAAGCCCGGAGAACAGGCACAAATAAAAAATGAAGGTGGCTTACAAAATATTACGATGGTGAAAAATGCAGACGTGGAAAAAGTGGTTGGGTGGAGGAACGGGTTGTTCATTTTTCGCGACGACGACGTTAAAGACATTATGAAAGCACTGGAAAGTTGGTATGACATTAAGGTGATTTATAAGGCAAATATTAATCGCCATCTTAGCGGAACCTTTTATCGCTCTGAGCCACTTAATAACATACTTCATTATTTAGAAGGTACTAATGAAGTGCATTTTGAAATAAAAGGGAAAGACGTAATGGTGCTTCCATAAAACGAATTATATCTCGGGGTTAATAATATTACTTCAGTTATAAAAGTAAGTCTTACAACAGCTATAGCGCGGGTAGCTATTGTAGAAAATTGACAAGAGAAAACCGCTCCGGTGATGACGGAGCGGCCGGTATCTGAGTTAAGGCTACAAGAATTTACACAACTATTGTTTAACTCAAACAAGACAAAATTATGCATTCTACTGCTTCATGCAAGAGGAAACGCCGCTATTTGTATAATTGCAGGTTTCCTGCTACTCCACTTCACTTACGATTGTTTTTTATAACTGCGTTGTATATCCTTGTTCCGTTTGTAAGTATTTGCCAGAACCTTAGCATCTCCGTTAAAAATGCCAATTTGGAAAAGGTTTTTAGACAAATTGAAAAACAGAGTCCTTATCGGTTCGTGTATTCGAAAGAAGCATTGGAAGATGCAAAACCGGTATCTATTGAAGCAGAAAAAGCTTCATTACAACAGGTATTAAATCTTTGCTTCAATAATCAACCTTTAGCCTATAGCATTACTGATAATATAATAATGATTAAAGCCCGTCCATTAGCAAAAACAGAAATTAAAAATATATCTGGTAACAAGGACGTAAGCGGAAGGATAACAAATGAGCAAGGAGAACTATTGGCAGGTGCAACAGTTAGCGTAAAAGGCCGTCAGCAAGCAACTGCGACTGATATACAAGGAAATTTTACACTTAAAGATGTGTCGAGCGAAATGACACTTATTATTAGCAACATAGGGTATAACACTCAGACTGTTGACCTCAATGGAAAAGCCATGTTATATGTAACGTTAACGCCTGCTATTAATACGCTTGATGAAACAGTTGTAATTGGCTATGGTAACACCACACGCCGTTTGAGCACAGGAAGTGTTGGACGTGTAACGGCGGAAGAAATTAGTAAGCAGCCGGTAAGCAATCCATTGGCTGCTTTACAAGGGCGAGTGCCGGGAATGCTGATTACACAAAAAAATGGACTGCCGGGATCAAGCTTTAGCGTACAGTTAAGAGGAGTAAATTCATTAAAACAAGGAACCCAACCTTTATTTATTATAGATGGAATGCCTCTTATGCTTAATAGCGGCAGTTTATCACAACTAGCTCCCGATATACAAAGCCTGCTAAATACGATTAACCCTTCGGATATTGAAAGTATTGAAATACTTAAAGATGCAGATGCCACTGCCATTTATGGTTCGCAAGGAGCAAATGGTGTTGTATTAATTACAACCAAAAAGAGTAAGGATGGCAAAACAAAGTTTGATATTAATATGTACACAGGTATCGGCACACCAAGCCGAACAATAAATCTATTAAACACACAGCAGTACTTGGAAATGCGAAGGGAAGCTTTTGCTAATGATGGTGTTGCTCCAACTGTGTCCACTGCACCTGATCTGTTAGTCTGGGATACTACCAGGTACACAGACTGGCAAAAAATGTTAATAGGAGGTACTGCTCGAACCACTAATGTACAAGCCTCTTTGTCTGGCGGTAATGCTATGACCAGTTTTTTATTAAGTGGCAATTACAACATCCAGTCTTCCGTATTTCCGAAGGCAATGCCTGCTGAACGTTTGTCAGCAAGATTAAATCTTACTCATAGTTCTCCTGATAAAAAATTCAACATTCGTATTAATACTGTTTATGCCTCTGATAATAGAAATCAGCCATTCGCAGATCTAACCAAATATATTTTGCTTCCCCCTAATGCGCCTTTAGTTTATGACTCTGCAGGAAAACTGAACTGGGTGTCCGGGGTAACTAATCCGATGAGCTACTTGTTTGAAAAGTATAAAAGCGAAACAATTAATTTTTTAAGTAATGCCTCGGCAAGCTACGAGTTAATTAAAGATTTGACAGTAAAGATAAATGTTGGATTTGACCTTGTTCAACTTTCAGAACAAAAGCAAACACCTATAAAGGCACAACGGCCTTCTTCATCTACCACAGGTATTTTGCAATTAGCATCAGGTACATTAAAAAGCTGGATAGCAGAGCCGCAATTACAATACAAGGCAGCGGTGTCAGAAGGAAAACTGGAAGCTTTGGCGGGCCTATCTTTTCAACAAAGAACACAGAACCGTACCAATCTTTTAGGTTCAGGCATCACCAATGATGACCTTATTGGAAACATTGGTTCTGCAAGCCAAATATCAACATCTAATAGTATTAGTCAATATAAGTATGCGGCAATCTTTGGCAGAATAAATTATATCTGGCAAAATAGGTACGTCCTTAACGCTAATATTCGTCGTGATGGTTCTTCGCGCTTTGGGCCGGCAACCCGCTTTTCTAATTTTGGTGCAATTGGAGCTGCATGGATTATTTCAGAAGAAAATTTCTTAAAGAGATATAAATCATTCTTAGACCATTTAAAACTACGGGGAAGTTATGGTATTACAGGCAACGATCAAATTGGGGACTACCAATATCTTGATACCTGGAACACTTCCTCAACCTATACTTATGGTGGTTCTCCAGGAATACTTCCTTCCCGTTTATTCAATGCTTCTTACCAGTGGGAACGTAATGCAAAATTGGAAGCGGCCTTAGAATTAAGTTTTTTAAGAGATCGTATCTTTTTTTCAGCTTCCTATTACCGAAACAGGAGTAACAACCAATTGGTGTCCTATAAACAGCCCTCTCAAACAGGCTTTACAACAATTTTAAAAAATCTGGATGCATCGGTTCAAAATTCAGGAATAGAATTTGAACTTAACTCAAGAGTTATTAAAAACCATTCTTTTTCCTGGCAGGCAAACCTGAACTTTTCACTTCCACGCACAAAGCTTTTACGTTACCCGGGACTGGAATCTTCTGCTGATAAACTCAATTTTGCTATTGGCTATCCCTTAAACATCATAAGAACTTTCAAATACTCAGGCGTAGATCCACAAACAGGTGTTTACACATTTGTAGATGAAGATAAAGACGGTAATATTTCATCTCCCAACGACCTTACTAATATTGCCTTTATAGGCCCTGATTTTTATGGAGGTTTTCAAAATACAATTACTTATAAAAATTTAGAACTGACCTTGTTTTTTCAATTTACCAAACAAACGGGAAGGAATTATTTGACAAATGTGGTTAGCAGGCCAGGCTCATTAAACAACCAGCCTGTATTGGTAATGGATCGGTGGCAGAAGCCCGGAGACATTGCCGGCATCCAACGTTTCAATGCAATTACCTCTAACCCTGCATTTAATGGTTATTTCAACTTTGTAAATTCATCTGCATTGGTTGACAATGCTTCTTTCGTAAGGTTAAAGAACTTAGCGTTGTCATACAATATTTCTCAGGAAAGCCTTAAAAAACTAAAACTTCAAAGCCTGAAATTATTTATGGAAGGACAGAATCTTATTACACTGACAAATTATAAAGGTGCTGACCCGGAAACACAAAACCTTCTGTCGTTACCTCCTTTACAAATTTTCACCGCAGGCATTCGTTTGACACTTTAAAAGAGAAATTTTTATGAACTTGAATAACAAATATATCTGGCTGTGTTTTGTAACAATCACTTTTTCGTGCAAAAAATTTGTAGATATTTCTGTTCCGGAAGATAGGGTAATTGCTTCCAGAGTTTTTACTGATGATAATAAAGCAACATCAGCTGTTACAGCAATTTATGGTAATTTGATCAATGGCTCTTCTTCTTTTGCGAACTCATTAACTACAGTATGTGGTGGTTTAAGTGCGGATGAATTGGAAAAGTTTAATCCCTTATCGGCGGATGAAGAGTTTATGCGTAATTCACTCAGTCCAGGCAATGCTACCGTTGCAGCAATATGGCAAACAGCTTATCAATCTATTTATTATTCAAATGCTGCCATAGAAGGTTTGCAGAATTCTAATAACGTGTCGGCAGAGGTTAAAAAGCAATTATTAGGGGAATGTTTATTTATGAGAAGTTTCTGTTATTTCTATCTTGTAAATTTTTATGGGGAGGTTCCTCTTGTCACTACAACAGATTATCGTGTTAATGCAACTTTACCGCGTTCTTCTATTCAGGATGTGTATTCACTGATAATATCTGACCTGATAACAGCAAAAAATAATCTATCTGCCGCGTACATAACAACAGAGAAAATACGTCCAAACAAATGGACGGCTTCAGCGCTATTGGCAAGAGTTTATCTATATAACGGTAATTGGTCAAAAGCAGAATCGGAGGCTACAGAAATAATTGGTTCTGGACTATACTCACCTTTACCAACGCTAAGCAACACTTTTTTAAAAAACAGCAAGGAAGCTATCTGGCAGTTAATACCTAATTCGGGGGTATTGAAAGAAACTCAACTAATACGCCCTTCCGGTTCTTTGCTTACCCCTCAAATAATAATTACTAATTCCTTTCTCCAATTATTTGAGCCGGCCGATGGCAGAAGGTCAAAATGGATAGACAGTCTTACCTATAGTAGCATTAAATATTATTATCCGGGAAAATACAAGAATACTTCAACTATGGTAACGGAGTATTATACCGTTTTTCGTCTTGCTGAACAATACCTGATAAGAGCGGAAGCTGAAGTACAGCAATTAAAGTTAGCTGAAGCCATAAGTGATCTTAATATTGTCCGTAATCGTGCAGGGTTACCTAATTTGCAAATAAGTTTATCGCAAGCGCAGTTATTATTAATAATTGAAAAGGAAAGAAAAGCAGAATTATTTGCGGAATGGGGGCATCGGTGGTTTGACTTAAAAAGAACCGGTAAGGCAAATGAAATTCTTAGCCCAATTAAACCTAACTGGCAAGCATCTGATACCCTATATCCCATACCCTTAGAAGAACTCCTAAATAATCCCCACCTAAGCCAGAATAAAGGCTATTAAGCTAACGACTTTTTGTAAAATAAAATGCAAGTACAATGAAAATCCATACTTCGTTAATATTATTTGTGTTGAATGCAGGATTTATTCAAGCACAACAAGCTTTGAAGATTGGAGATAAAATACCTGACTGGGAGCTAAGTTCACTTATGAATGAGAATACAGCTGCGGTTCACTTAAGCGAGTATAAGGGTAAATCAATCTTGCTAAGTTTTTGGAGCACGGGATGCAGTGCGAATTATCAAATTTTACCAGAATTTGCTGACTTTCAACAGAAGTATAAAAATAAACTAAAAGTCTTACTGATTTCAGATGACGACTCTGAAAAAGTTAAGGGCTTTTTTAATAAAAGAAAATCACTTGCAGCACTTGGTTTACCAATGTTTAGCAAGGATACACTCTTTGCTAAAATGTTTCCTCATACTGCTGATCCTCTTATTGTTTTAATAGCCAGCGATGGTAGAATTAAAGCAATTACTGAACCTTCTTATCTTACTGAAAAAAACCTTGAGATGTTAATAGCTAATGTTGACATCAATCTGCCTGTTGCAACTCCTGTAGAAGTAATTGATTTTAGAAAACCTCTTTTCACCACACAATTTGTAAACAATGATAATTTGATATTTCATTCCGTGCTTACAACTTCGGTGGACAAAATATCTTCAGGAGTTAGCTTTAATAATCTTGATAGAAACAGAATGAAACTATTAATAACCAACAGTACTCTTTTCGGAATGTATGCCCTTGCATATTCCCCCAGGATTATTCTCAATGCAAGCGATTTTTCAACGAGAATTATTGCAAACTTTAAGAATAAACAATTACTGACAGAGAATGAAAATAATGGAGTGCAGGAAAAGCAAAAAAGCTATTGTTATGAGTTAGTGGTACAGCAAAAAGCAGGAACAAATAATACGCGATTATTAAATTATATGCAAACAGACCTCGACAGGTATTTTAACATGGTAAGCAGAATTGAAAGACGTAAAACCAAATGTTATGTCTTGAGTGAAATAAGTAAAAATCATACATTGAATGATGAAGAACGATATACACAAGAATGGGTAGACAAATTAGAATTCAACAATCAATCAATAGCTTCAATAGCCGCAATGCTTCAACGATACAAGATGCTTGACCTTCCTCTTATATATGAAATACCCCTTGTCGATAAATTTTCTTTTATCATCAGTAAAAAGTATATTAGTATAGAAGCATTACAAACAGATTTAAAAAAAGCAGGATTGAATATTAATGTGGCAGAAAAGGAGCTTGATTTTCTGATTATAAACGAACAATAAATGTATATCTTCTTAATGTCGGTGGAATGCAAATGAGGAGACTGCATCTACTAACATAAAGGAGGATGTCTAAAGTCAAAGACACCCTCCTCTAAATACTTGTAAAGAGAAATAGAAATATAAGCGAACGACAAAGTGTTTTATTTAGTATTTGTCACACCTGCTGTCCCTTAATTTTTGCTTCTTATGTCATCGTAATAGGCTGGGCTGGTAATATTTACTCCTGAAGCAATAGTAAACGTTCCATCACCATTGTTATTAACCTCTCCTTGACTGATTTTTAAGGCAGTGGCACAATGGTCTGTCCCGGAAGGGCAGCTGATAGGCGGATTATCACCCTGTATCCCATCCGAAGGTGAAATGGCCATACCGGTTGAGGCATCTACTTCAAACCAGACAAGATCAGAGACGTCTCGTTTAATCATTGTGAAAGCGCTTGTAGAAACTGCAATGATGATTGCAATAACTGCAAAAAGGTTCTTTTTCATTTCTTTAGTTTTTAAATTGTTTTAAGATGCCTACATCTTTTTTTCAGGATTTTCGGCTTCCAACCTGTTTATTGCAATAAAATTTTTAAATTTTCTAATTTAGTTTTCCTCTCTGTTAACCATCCCACTCCTGAAATAAGCATAAAGAAGCAATTGAATATTAGATGGTTCTTCCAACCTAGGGTTTGTAGCACACCACCACAAGAGCACGGTAAATTGGGTGCAAAGGCAAGCATATAAGCGATATATATTGTAAAGAAGAACATTAAGAAAGAGGAAAAGAGAAAGCCTTTTTCCCGATGCTTAGGTATAAAAAGCAAGGCAGATATAGTAAGCTCAACGAAAGGAAGGGCAATAGCCACCAAATGAGCGTAAGAATTTATAAGGGGAGATTTGGATAGTACTATAACAAAAGAATGAAAGTTCATAAGTTTGCTTGATGCGGTATAAACAAATAATAATATCAGTAGGGAGGATGAGATTTCGCTAATAATGTGTTGCCACTGTTTCATAAGATTTAATTACTACCTAAAGTTTGTCTAATATAATTTCATGGTAAAATCTCTTTATTCTTCAAATGGTATTATGTTTTCTTACTATAGTATAATAGTGAATGAATGTTATGAAGAAATAATAAGGAGCGACTGTTATCTATAGCGAATATCACCTGGCGTTTTGCCAAAAAACTTTTTAAAAGAGCCAACGAAAGCTGTAAGACTTGCATAACCGGCAATAGAATGAATATCTTTTATCGGCTTGTCAGTATTTAATAATAAATCGTAAGATTTTTGCATACGCGCATTTCTTAAAAGCGTAAAAGGCCCTGCTCCAAACAGTTGTTTAAAGCCTGTTTTTAATTTGAATTCATTTAGTTCAACTTTTCTCGCAAGCTGTGATATATTAAGATGGTTAGTAAGATCATTTAGAATAATAGCTCGTGCAGCATAAACTTTATCTATATCAGCCGATGAAAGATGTTTAAAATCATGTCTTTGTTTACTAACTTCTACTAGCATTAAAAAAAGCAAATCACCAACCTTATCATCAAAAAAAAAGTCTCTTAATGCCGGTTCGTATTGGCAATCCAATACTTGATTAATAATACTTTCCATGTCCGTGGATAACCAACGCGGTTTTGTTATTGAAACAAAACTATTAATCTTCTCTTCCTTCGCCACTTGTTCTAAAAAGGGGAAACAAGGAATAAGTTCTTCTATAAAAGACAGTTGATACCCTACTAAAAACTGGTGGCACTTTTTCGAACTATCAATGGTTAGTTCAGTCTCTTCTATAGGCTGAGGTACAATCAGAAATTGTCCTTCTTTAATAGATGTTTTATGCCCCCAAATATTTTGCTGAATTTTTGCCTTAATCAAAGTATCTGCTTGTACTAACCGCTTTTCTGTGTAGGCGGAAAATCGCGTTTTGCGGTTGAAATAAAATTCATTATAGTGAATTGCGAATTTGTCTGTAGTATATTCCTGAATTAAAAAGTCTCCCCAGTCTATACTACTTTTGAAAGCATTGCTGCCAGATAGCAAGGTTCCTGAATGATGTTTTGTATCATAGGAGTTAAGTTCAACAGGGCCGTATGTTGATTCTATGATCTTATACATAGGATTTTTAAGTTGCTAACGCAATAAGACCAGGTGAATGTTTATCTATTCTTTTAATTAAAATGATAAATGTGATAATTAAAACTACAAATGATTTCAGAAACCAAAATAACAGTTGAAACACCGTATAATAAATATACCGATCTAAGAAAAGTTTATACTGAATGGAGAATAAAGAGTTTTATGCTGTTTTTAAATCCTCTTTAATTTTAATATTAAATACTTCCAGACTCACGATATCGAGCAAAGGTTTTGTTTGCCGGATATTAAAAGTTGATTTATGGTTAGAGCTAATTATAAGGATAAGGAACGAATACTTGACATTCTTGCAAGTTCATTCGAGGAAAATAAGAGCGTTAATTACATTATAAAGCAAGATGGAAAAAGGGTTGACCGAATAAGGAATTTGATGGATTATTCTTTTGAGGTCTGCTACAGGTTCGGCGATGTTTTCTTATCAGACGACAGAAAAGGTTGTGCTTTAATTGTTTTTCCAAATAAGAAGAAAACTACTCTTAAATCAATTTTATTAGATATTAAACTGGTTTTTTCATGTATCGGTTTATTCAATGTAAAAAAAGCAATGGATAGAGAATTAAAGATTAAAAAACTACACCCTGAGGAGGCGATGTACTACCTCTGGTTCATAGGAGTTGACCCAAATGAACAGAATAAAGGAATTGGAAGCAGTCTACTTATGGATGTAATAAAACAAGGGGAGTTAAAGAACCGATCTATCTATTTGGAGACCTCCACGATAAAAAACATTCCTTGGTATAAAAAATTTGGATTTAAGATTTATAATGAACTTGACTTGGGATATAAAATATTCTTTTTAAAAAGAGAGTAGAAAAATGGGGTTGGATATGTTGCTACCGAGAACACAAATGCATATTGTCACATTTATTTTTGTGTGCATAGAAATAGTAATTTTTTTCTATCTGCTTATTTATAGACTAGCGCGGCCCGATAACAAAACAACCATTCTAAACATAATTTTAATTTTTCTATTAATTACTTATAATGTAACAGGTGGCTTATTGCCTGATCCTAACCTGCCTGGTTCAGTTTTCATTCAAAATGCAATTGCTTATTTCACAGGATTTATTACTCCCTGTTATTTCCCATATTATGTTTACAAAGCTTTCCGATTAGAAAAAATGAAGTTTCATGCTTTTAAAGGCATTTATTTATTCCTCATTTTGCCCTACCTGCTTTTTATATTCTTGTATGCCATCACCGGGGACTTAATGATTGCAAAGAATTTGTTCGTCCTACCGGTATTGTATTCTTTTTGGGTACTTTATTCTCTTTATAACTCATTAAAACATAAGTATAAAAATGATTTTACAGGTTATCGAGCCAAGGAGGAAGTAACGATAATTTTTTTAAGTTTATCACCATGGGTGGGGCTTGCTTTTATAGACTATTTTAATGTAGGACAGGCTGCTGAAGCATCAATTACTAACTTTGGATTTCTGCTTTTATTAGCATTGCAAGTAAAAAAGCATATATCTCAACTTAGAGAAGAACATCAAAGATTAATAGACTCAGAAAACAGACATAAAAATTGGAACACAACTTTACAACGTGAAGTAGATAAAAGAACAAGAGAGTTAGAAAAAATAAACGAGCAAAGAACTAACACTTTTGTTAACCTGGCTCATGAAACAAAAACGCCTCTTACTTTAATTAATAACTATTTGGAAGAATATATTTCTACAAAAGGGAATTCAGAAGAGCTTTCTATTGTTAAAAAGAATATTGAAAAGTTGTCAAATGATATTGTCAATTTTTTTGACTTGGAAAGATTTAATAAAGGAATAGCTATTTACAATCACGATCAGATCTCTAATTTTAGCGAAATACTAAAAGATAATCTGATATTGTTTAAAGAGTATTCTAAAAAAAGAAATATTCAATTGAACGAAACTATAGAAAACGATTTATTCGTAAAAGCTGATCCTGTTTCAATTAATCGCATTGTAAACAACCTTGTTGAAAATGGGATTAAATTTTCCGACAATAACTGTACTATAGAAGTTCTATTAAAAAGTGAGAAAGAAAAAATAATATTTTCTATTAAAGACTGTGGTGTGGGTATAGCACCAGAGATGCATAAAAAAGTATTTGAGCCTTATTATCAAATTACTAATGAGAAAAGAAGTATTCAAGGTATGGGGCTCGGTTTACCTATTGTGAAAAAAGTTATTCAAGATTTAAATGGAGAAATACAAATTGATAGTGCCCCAAAGAAAGAACGGGGTACTAAGTTAACTGTTATACTAAAAAAGCATCAAAAGTTAGAAAGTGAAGCTGCAGAGTCTAATGCTGTTAACAATAAAACACCCAGCAATTCATTTGAAGATATAAACATTAATGAGATTTTCCATAATCCTAATAGACCTACTCTACTTATAGTTGAGGATAATATAAGCATGATTAATTACCTTTTTAAAAAGCTACAGGAAAAGTATAATGTATATACGGCTTTAAATGGAAATGAAGCTCTGAGAAAAATGAAAAATCTTCCAGTTATACCTGATCTTATCATTTCCGATGTTATGATGGATAAGGTAGATGGTTTCACTTTTGCTAAAATTCTTTCACAAGATCCACCTTACAATCACATCCCTTTCATTTTCCTTTCTGCTAAATCAACACAAAAGGACAAGTTGCAAGGATTAAAGCTTGGCGCTATTGATTATATTCAAAAGCCATTTTCAATTCATGAGTTAACACAAAAAGTTGAATCCATCTTATCAGCAGTTAGCAAGCACAAAGTAGCTCTATTAAATTCAGCAATTAGTGCTTTAGGAAGTCATGAAAATGTACAACATAGAATTGCTGGAGATAAGTTTGAACAAAACTGCCAAATCTATAAACTCACCGCAAGGGAAAAAGATATTGCAAAACTTGTGTGTGAAGGTCAGAAATACAAAACCATCGGCAACACTTTATACATTTCGGAGAGGACTGTAACAAAACATGTTCAAAACATTTTTGAAAAAGTTGAAGTTTCAAGTAAGGTAGAATTAATGAATAAGCTTGAGGGTTAAATAGACTACACTTCTGCAACTATAGTAGTTCTTAAGCCTTTCGGATTGCGCAACCAATTTAATTTGTTCTGTTTTAATTTTATTGTAAACTCAACATCTTCAAAAACTCTTCTTTAAAATTGCATCAATAGGAATTTTTTTAGTTCTATTGATAAAAACTCTATTGCCTTCAATGTGTAATTTGTGATTTTTTGATGAAGAAGGAATGATGTATCCGAAGAAAAAGGTTTTGGGAAGCAGGTCTTAAATTTGAAAATGTCATCGGCGGCAATAGTATGTTTTTAGGGGTCACTATTTCCGTATAGTTATTGGGGCTTCGGCTAATATCAAATCATCGTGCAAAGTTTTATAGATTTTACCACCGGTTTTTATAAAAAGATAATGCTCAAGTAGCGGAAAGTTATATTTATAAAGGACCCCTTTATGATGCATCTTCTTATGATTACCAGTATAAAAGTGAAGGAAGACCTTTTAAGCAACAATCAATACAAATACATTATCTAATGTAGAAGAGGTAGATAGAGTGGTTTTACAAGGAATGCCCTTTATGATCCTGATAACATATCATGCAGAACTGCTCAAAATAGGTAGTATCCATACGTAAATGCACAACGGCTTCGCTTTAGTATTTTAACCTTTAGAGACTGCTTTAGTATAAGCATATAAAGTCCGCCAAAGAGTATCTATAGATAAGTGGCTATCCCTGCTTAAAGTCTTAAAAGTTGGCCGCTCTAAAATTTACTTTCTAAACTAGACAAAGCGATTTTCTAAACGCTGCTTAGCATCATTACGAGTAAATAAAATACCACAGTTCTTGCATTTGAAACGTTGCTTTCCTGCCTGTTTACCCCACCGAATAACCAACAAACTTCCACATGCCCAGGACATCTTTTTTTAGTCTTTTCCATTTACAAAAAAAGTTTAGTGAAACCGTTTTCACTAAACTTCGCGCAAATCCTTATCCAGTAAAGCCTACATAAGACTCTATCAACTTTTTTTCGGCAATTTGCCAAAAAAAGCAATGCCGTTTAATACAGGCATATTAATGTCCAAAAAAAGAATATAGACTTTTTGCATTTGTAACTCTGCTTTTGCTTCCAGCGCATTACTACCGGAAGCTACAACATTCAACATAGGCGAGTAACTGCAATAAGTTTGTTTAATTTCCTTCGCATTTGAAATATTTCAGTAACTTGAGATGTACTTGCAAATACGATAAAAATAATGGTACAATCCTTTAAAATAAAAAATTTTGGTCCAATAAATTACTGTTTATAAAGCAGATGTTAGGCGACAAGACCTCTACGTAGATTGAACCTTGCACAAAGACCGAACTTCATAAGTATTATGTACTAACTGGAATATTATTATCTAAGTTCTTATAGACAACCGCTTTTCCAAAGCCTTTTTTATTAGTAATTATTTTCTTTTTAAGCCAGTTGTTAAGCATTACATTCCTGTTAGTATAATGGGTATTAAATACAATAAGCTGCTTAATTGAATACGGATCTTTTAGTTCGTTCAAGACTTTACTCTTAAAAGGCTTGCCTGACATGTTATCAGGATTTATACTTATTACGCGTTCTGTATTATTTCTGAATATTAATTTAGCGTTGCTTGTCGCAATTAATTCCCACTTTCCTGTTACCCATTTGTTTTCTTTTAAAGTATATTCATACCTGTAATCGCGGGGAATAAATGAATAATGATAATCATCCGCTTTATAAAGAGAATTATCTCTTAATGTTCCTTTTTCAAAAGTCCCGTTTTTATAAAAAAATATAATGATACTGTCACTTGGGGTTAAGTATGAATAATATATAGCTTTTAAATTTCCGTTTATATATTCATTGCCGAATCTTTCATTATCATCGTGGGTTATTGCTTTTAAAAAAGCAGGGTTATCAATGATTATCCTCTTATTACCGGCTAATTCAAGCCGGTTGGCGAAGTCATAATCCTGGAAGCCATGCGTACACATAACCTCAGAATATCCCTTAATAGAAAGAAATGCTTTTTTAGTGAAACATACCCGGCCAAGCGTATCTCCCGGGGCGTAATGGTTCTCTTTTACTTTATGAAAATCTATAGGAGTTAAAAAAATATCTTCGCTTTTATTGAATTGTTCGTTAATATAAAAGGCAAAATCCTTTCCTGTATAATTATCGGCATCAACATTACATAATATTTCACCGTCAGCTAATTTAAATGAAACATTTCTTGAGTGGCTTCTATGAAACAAAACGGGCTCGGTTGTTCTGTAGTATTTAAGCATATTTTTGTTTATATACTTCTGCATATGTAATCTTATCCAATCTTCAAGACCATCTGTTGAATTGTAATCTACTACTACGAATTGCAGGTTTTTATACGCGGCATTGTCTTCAATGTTCTGCGGCAAGGTTTGCTTTAAGTGATGTAGCCTGTTCATACAGACAGTGCAGAATGATATTTCAAATTGCTTCATTTTATTATTGTTTTTGCTGGCAGTTAGGCCTTGTAAGAAGTTGAACCTAAATAAGAAATCTCTAATCAATGCGCGGAGCAGACTTCATCACCTACGATCTGCTTTGTTTACTCCTTTATGTAGTAATAAAGTCTATGATAGAAGTAACTTAAGATACCTACTCTACGTTATCGTACGCAAATTGACTCCTCATTATTGAAGTTCTTATAAACAATAGCTTCCCCAAATCCTTTCTTATTAGTAATTATCCTCTTTTTAAGCCAGTTGTTAAGCATTACATTCCTATTAGTATACTGGGTATTAAATACTATAAGCCGCTTAATTAAATCGTCGTCTTTTAGCTCTTTAAATACTTTGCCATTATAACACTTGCCATTAGTGCTATCACCATTTATGCTTATGACCCGTTCTGTGTTATTTCTGTATGTCAATTTAACTTTGTCCCGCCGTATTAATTCCCACTTTCCTGTTACCCATTTGTTTTCTGTTAAGGTATATTCATATCTATAATCACGAGAAATGTATGCAAAATGATAATCATCTGCTTTATGGAGGGAATTGTCTCTTAACGTTCCTTTTTCAAAAGTACCGTTTCTATAAAAAAATATAATGATACTATCACTGGAGTTTAAGTATGAGAAATAAATGTGTTCCAAACTCCCGTTTATAAATTCATTGCCTATCCTTTCATCATCGCTATGCATTATCGCTTTTAAAAAAACTGGATCATCCATAATTACCCTGTTATAACCTGCTAATTCAAGCCTGTTCGTAAAATCATAATCATCAGACCCATAACCTTTCATGGATTCCGAAAATCCTTTAATAGCAAGAAATGCTTTTTTAGTAAAGCACACTCTGCCAAACGAATCTCCTGGTACCAAACGCTTTTGTTGAACCTTATGAAAATCAATAGGAGTTAAAAAGATGCTTTTGTTTTTGTGGAATTGTTCATTAATATAAAAAGCGAAATCTTTACCTGTATAATTATCGGCATCCACTTTACATAGTATTTCTCCATCCGCTAGTTTAAAAGATAGATTTGTTGAATGGCCTCTATTAAATAAAACAGGTTCCGTTGTCTTATAATATTTTAGTCTGTTATTTTCTATATACTTGTGCATATATAATCTTATCCATTCTTCAAGACCGTCTTTTGAGTTGTAGTCCAATACTACAAATTGTAAATTCTCATAACTCGCGTTGTCTTCAATGTTTTGTGGTAAAGTTTGTTTTAAATGATGCAGGCGATTCATACAAACCGTACAAAATGATATTTGAAATTGTTTCATTTAGGTGCACAAAATATTTGATTTAAAAAATTTATTCAGTCAAAAGTATACTACGAAGTGAATAAATGGCAACTCCGATTAGTAATTAATTTTTTATTAATAAAGTCTATATGATAGCTTTATAACTTTCCTATTCCAAAATTAAAGCGACATCACTTAAACTTAATGTTTTCATTATAATTAAGGGATTTTTCATTTAGTGGTTCACAATCTTTCTTGCAGACATTTCTAACTTGTATTTGCTACTTATTCCTATAGTTTAATAAAACAAAATATAAAAATATTTGTTAAAGTAAAAAAGCCTCCTTACCTTAGCTGACTCAAACAGACTTAATGCTTGCCCTGTTTCAACCTAACCATTCTCTTACAAGTGGTGTTACACAATTATTGCACTATTTAAAAGTAAATGTAGCCAAAAGCACTATTAAAGCAACTTTAGAAAATCATCCTGATTATCCAAGTATTTTAAGCATAAGCGATGCACTTAAGCAATGGAAGGTAGATAGTTACACTTTACAGGTGGATAAAGAAAAACTGCACCAACTGCCACTCCCCTTTATAGCACATCTACAAAGCAAAGACCCCTTTATTACTGTTACTAAGGTTACTGATAACAATGTTGTTTATCAAACGAGAGTGGGTGGTAAAACAATAGATAAACCAATACCTGAATTTTTAAAGGAGTGGAGCGGTGTTACATTATTTGCCGAAGCGAGTGAGCATTCTGGTGAAAAAAATTATGAGCAAAGCCGTAGAAAGGAAACGCTTCAATCATTAAGACTGCCCTTTGTTATCACCCTTGTTCTTGCTTTCGCAGCTTATGCAGCAATTTATCAATACAACCATTCAACAATTTTCACTGCATACTCTTTATTATTATTCCTAAAGCTTGCAGGCTGTTTTATTACCGCTTTATTGCTTTGGTATGAAGTAGATAATGCAAACCCTGTTTTAAAACAGATTTGCGGTTTGGGTGGCATGGGTAAGCAAACCAATTGCAGCGCGGTTTTAAACTCAAAGCAAGCAAAGCTTTTTAATATTATTAGCTGGAGCGAAATTGGGTTCTTTTATTTTGCCGGAGGTTTTATAAGTTTACTGGTTGCAGATACACAAGTACACACCGCTGCCAGTATTAGCATGGTTAAATGTACTTGCTTTACCCTACACATTATTCTCTGTTTATTACCAATGGAAGATTGCAAAACAATGGTGTGTATTATGTCTTGCCGTACAATCTCTGTTAGTCGCTGAGTTCCTTCTCTTACTATCAACTAATCAACTTAAACAACCACTCAACTTTACACTAAGCATTCTCCCTTCCTTCCTGCTCCCCGTTATCTCATGGTTCTTAATAAAGCCACTACTGCTTCAAAACGAGGAAGCCAAGCGTAAAAAAAGGGAACTTTTAAAGTTTAAGTTTGACAGCAGGATATTTAATGCTTTGCTGCCGAAACAAAAGCATATAACTAAAGATGCTCGTGGATTAGGTATAACTATTGGCAACCCTAATGCAACTAATACAATTATAAAAGTATGTAATCCTTATTGCGGACCATGTGCTAAAGCTCACTCAGAAATAGACTCTTTACTTGAAGCAAATAATGATCTAAAAGTACAAATAGTTTTTACTGCTACCCCTAATGATAAAGATAAACGTTCATTACCTGTAAAACATTTACTCGCAATAGCAGAAAAGGAAAATGATGTTCTTACCAAACAGGCTTTATACGATTGGTATTTGGCTGATAAAAAAGATTATCAGGACTTTGCTGTAAAGTATCCAATGAACGGTGAACTGAAAAAGCAGGAGGCAAAAGTAGAAGCGATGAATAAATGGTGTAATCAAACAGAAATTGTTTTTACCCCAACTTTCTTTATTAATGGTTATCAATTACCTGATGTTTATAACATTAGCGATTTAAAATATTTTCTTTCTATTTAGGTCAGTAGATTGAAAGCCTGAGACCTCGTTACTGTGGCCACGGTGACTGTCGGGCAAGCCGCTATAATCTTCACGGGCTTTAAGCGAGAAGAATAATTAATTAAAAAAACAAACATTATGAAAAAAATTTCAAATCTTGGTACTCAATTAAGCCGCGAACAGGCGAAGAAAATTAAAGGAGGCGACGATTATGGTGGTGGTGCTGAATGCACTAATGATGGCGATTGTGGAATTTTGCTAATATATTGCCCTAGTGGAAGTACCCAGTGGTCGGACGGGCGTTGTTATGGAACACCCAAGACGTGCCATTATGGCTCTGCTTGTCAATAGTATTTCTTCAAATTAAAGTCTACAGTGTTCTATTTCAAAAGTAAATGTTGGTAAGTTGGGATGCTAAATAAGAAATCCCAACTTATCTTATTTATTACAACTGATAACTATGAATAAGTCTAGCATATATGTGTTTTTACTACTAATTGTTACATCCTGCCGTACATACAATATGCTTGACGGAAAATCCCGCCCCGTTTATCTAACTCCAGATTCGTTCGTTTTTAATGACTCAGACTATACCCAACAAAAAGTTTATTATCAAGATCTATTAAATATTCGAGGAAATTTTGTTAATTTAGTTGATTTAAAAGAGGGAAAAACAAGTTTTGCTATTATTCATCAACCTACTTTCTTCAATATTTATGGTCAGTTTTTAGTTTATCCAGGGGAACGTATTACTATTAAAAAATGAAAGTATAATGATATAACGTTTGTAAAAAAATGGGGTAGCAAACGTAGAAATAGGGAGCTTTCTTTCTTTAAAACCTTTCAACAAAAGGTAGGCTCCCCTTTGATATCAATTAATAGTTTCTCTAATTATTCACTTGATACAATTCTTTATTTAGAAAGACAACTAAAAATTGAAATACCAATATTTTCAGTTCAAGCACAACAACTTTTCGACTCGCTTGCTAAGGCTTTAAGAGTAGGTGTAAAATTTAAAAAAATTGGAGTAGATTATGTTAAGAACAAATTTTCTGACTACCTATTTATGCTTTATAGGACATGTAGAGATACTTTAGAAGCTCATGGATTGTTTAAGGATAAATGTAAGCAACTTATCCCAGCTTTTAATAGTATTACAGATAAAAGGAAGTTTGAGGGCGTCAGTGTAAACTTTAATGAGTTGGCAGATGTAGTGCTTCCGTATAAGGTTCATAGAATTAAGAGTCAGGCAGAATTTAAATCTTGTTTTGATAGTACAGAAATTTATTTTGCTGGTTTAGCAAGAGATTATCTTCTAAGTCGATTATTATATTGGCCCCACAACAACCGTATTGATGTTCCTACACCTATATGACAAAATATGAAGCCACTTGTGCAGACAAAATGTTTAAAAAAATTTTATATAATTTGAGATTTCAGCAAGAAGAAAATAATACCAAGATAACCAGTACAGGCGGTAACAGTTTATTGTCTGTTGATGGTAAAACTGTAACAAGTTTAGAAAATTTTCTTACTAAATCCAAGGGTAAATTGATATATATTGATTTTTGGGCTACCTGGTGCGTTTTTTGTAGAAAGGAAATGCCGTCATTAATAAAAGTAATAAAAGAATATCCAAAAGACAAAATTGCATTTCTTACTATGTCAATCGATAAAGAAATTCAATATTGGAAAAAAAATCTAATTACAAACAATACTGAAATAAGAAATAGTTATTTGTTGTTGGATTGGAAAAACTCTTCTTTTGCAAAGCAATACAATCTAAATTCTATTCCACGATATATACTTTTAGATAAAGAAGGTCAGGTAGTTGCCCCAAACGCACCTTCCCCAAGCGATACGAAATTGCGCGAATTACTGGATAAATATCTGAAATAGTGTTCCTAACTCCTAAATCGAAATGAGGAGTTGTTCATCTTTTACGAAAAAAAAGAAATGGCTTTCCCTTTTATCAAACAATACGATTCTATGGATTGTGGTCCAACTTGTTTGGCCATAGTCAGTAAATATTACGGCAAAAATTTCCGCGTTGAATCTTTACGTCAAAAGACTCAAATAGGAAAGGCAGGTGTTAATCTCTTAGGCATCAGTGAAGCAGCAGAGATAATTGGTTTTAAAAGCCGTGGCATAAAAATATCTTTTAAGGAATTAATTGAAGATGCAGAAAAGCCTGCTATACTACATTGGAAACAAAATCATTTCGTCGTACTTACACCTAAAGCAAGCCGAAATCAAATTACAATTGCAGATCCTGCTAAAGGAATAATAACTTATAACAAAAAACAATTTCTTAAAGGGTTGGTAGCTAATTGCAACCCCTCCTCCATGATCGGATTTAGATCAGACAGTAGATTGAAAAGCCTGAATGACCTCTTTTACTGTGGCCACGGTAACTGTCGGGCAAGCCGTTATAATCTTCACGGGCTTTAAGCAAGAAGAATAATTAATCAAAAACAACATTTATGAAAAAAATTTCAAGTCTTGGAAAAGTATTAAGTAGAGATGAAGCAAAAAAAATTAATGGGGGATATGACCCCCGATCAGATACCAAATGTAATAATACATGCATGCATAATACTGATTGTGACATGCATTGTCCGAGTTGTGAAGTGGGTGACCTGGATGGCAAGAAGCGTTGTGTTTAATTAAAGTTTCTTAAGAAACTTTCAGGAAGAGTGAGGACTTTGAACATTCTACAATAAAAGGTTCACACGCTCAAGATGAAATAGTAATGATAGAAAAAAAGAAAGCTTACCCAAATATTATTGATAAAAGGGTATACTTATTTTTCCGCATGAAGGAGATAATGACACACTATTTGATAAGAAGTTAGCAGAAGTATTCAATTAATTATTTTTATATCGAAAGAAACAGCAGGCCTTTAAAATGCATTTTTACAAACAATATGATTCAATGGATTGCGGTCCTACTTGTTTACGAATGGTAGCAAAGCATTATAAGAGAAATTTTACATCGGAACAACTCAGAGAAAAAGCTCAAATAGGAAAAGAGGGAGTCAATCTTTTAGGCATTAGTGAAGCAGCAGAAGCAATCGGTTTTAAAAGCCGGGGTATTAAAATTTCATTCGACGAATTAATTGAACATGCAGCAAAACCTGCTATTCTTCATTGGAAACAAAATCACTTTGTAGTACTTACACCTAAAGCAAAACAAAGCAAGATTACAATTGCTGATCCTGCCAAGGGAATAATAACTTATACCAAAAAAGAATTTCTGCAGCACTGGACAAGTACAACTGATGGAGAAGAAAATTTTGGAATAGCATTATTATTAGAGCCTACACCACTTCTCTATGAACAGCAGGATGAGAAAGAAAATAAGGTTGGATGGGGTATGTTGGTTGGATACATGAGGCAGCAAAAGAAATTGATTGCTCAATTATTTATGGGATTGTTAGTTGGAAGTTTATTGCAACTTATTTTTCCTTTTCTTACGCAAAGCATTGTTGATATTGGCATTAATACCCATAACCTGCAGTTCATCTATATTATTCTTCTTGCTCAATTCATGCTCTTTTTTGGCCGTACAACTGTGGATTTTATACGCAGCAGGATATTGCTACATATCAGTACCAAAATCAACGTTTCCATTTTATCTGATTTCTGGATAAAACTAATGAAGCTGCCCTTATCGTATTTTGATACCAAGCTTACTGGCGATATTCTTCAAAGAATAGGAGATAATCGAAGGATTGAAAGTTTTCTTACGGGTGCCGCCTTAAACACTTTTTTTTCATTATTCAATCTCGTTGTTTTTTCTTTTGTATTGCTGCAATATAACATCAATGTGTTTTTCATTTTTATCGCAGGAAGCATTTTGTATTTTTTTTGGATAAAGATTTTTTTACAGTTTAGGAGAACGTTGGATTACAAACGCTTTGCCGTTGCCTCTAAAGAAAATTCAGCTACTATGCAACTTATTCACGGTATGCAGGAAATAAAGCTGAATAATGCCGAACACCTTCGGCGGTGGGAGTGGGAAGGCCTGCAGGCATCACTATTCAAGCTTTCTTTTAAAAGTCTTTCACTTAATCAAAACCAGCAGGCAGGAGCTTTTTTTATTAATGAAGGTAAGAATATCCTCATTACTTTCTTTGTGGCAAAATCTGTTTTGGAGGGGCAACTAACACTTGGTGCTATGCTGGCAGTGCAATATATCATCGGGCAATTAAACGGCCCTGTAGAACAACTCATTGGGTTTACTCAACAGGCCCAGGATGCACGGATAAGCTTAGAGCGATTAAATGAAATTCACCAGGTAGAAGACGAAGAGCCAAAAGACAAGCAATTTGTCACTCATCTTCCACCTGATAAGTCTATTTCTATAAATAACCTTTCATTTACTTATGCAGGTGCAGGTAATGAGCCTGTTTTGCGAAATATAAACCTACATATACCAGAAGGTAAAATTACCGCTATTGTTGGCATGAGCGGCAGTGGAAAAACCACCTTATTAAAACTGTTGTTGAAGTTTTATGAAAGCTATAAAGGAGAAATTAGGATTGGGGCCTTACCCCTGACCCCTCTCCACGTAGTGGAGAGGGGAAATAATATCGCTCCCTATAATGGAACGATGAATAGTTCTTCCCCCCTCTCCTTTGGAGAGGGGCAGGGGGTGAGGTTACAAAGCATCTCTCCCCGCTTTTGGCGCAGTCAATGCGGCAGCGTAATGCAGGATGGTTATATTTTCAGCGATACAATAGCCAAAAACATTGCGGTAAGTGATGCAACGCCAGACTATGAAAAGTTATTACATGCCTGCACAGTGGCTAACATTTTATCTTTTATAGAATCCTTGCCATTAGGCTTTAATACAAAGATCGGGGCGGAAGGGAATGGCATCAGCCAGGGACAAAAGCAACGCATCTTTATTGCAAGAGTGGTTTACAAAAATCCTGAATACATTTTTTTTGATGAAGCCACCAATTCACTTGATGCCAACAATGAAAAAGTAATTATGGAAAACCTTGATGGATTTTTTAAAGATAAGGCAGCCGATGGTAAAAATAAAACAGTGGTTGTAGTTGCACACCGTTTAAGTACGGTGAAGAATGCAGGTAACATAATTGTATTGCAAAATGGCGTAATTGCAGAGCAGGGTAATCATAGTGAGTTGACTAATAAGAAGGGATTTTATTACGAGCTCGTAAAGAACCAGTTGGAGTTAGGAAATTAGAAAGCCTCCCCACCCTCCGAAGGAGCGATTTAATTCCTCCCCCTTTGGCGAGTTGGAGGGGCTGGGATTTTAAAAATATACCGATGCCACTTGAAATAGATGAAACCGGCGAATTAATTGCAGATGAAAATATTTCATCAAACCTTTTGCTGCGAAGTGAAGAAGTGTCGGAAATTATATCAAGTAAGCCGTCCTTTTTAGTTCGTTGGGGCATTACTATTTTCATGGTGGTTTTGCTTGGCATTGTAGCAGCTTGCTGGTTTATCAGGTATCCTGATGTGGTTAATGTTAAGGCAAAGCTAACCTCTATTAATGCTCCTAAGGAAGTAAAGACAAGAACGGAGGGCAAGCTCGTTAAGCTTTTAGCAACAGAAGATCAGCAGGTTCAACAAAATCAAACTTTAGGTTATATAGAAAGTAGGGCAAAACATGAGGAAGTAATTTCATTATCTGTATTTATAGGTTCATTGCAGGTACTGTTAAATAAAAACCAGTCACATGTTGTAACCTCTGTTATCTTTAAATCTTACCTGCACCTTGGCGAAGTGCAGCAACCTTATCAAACATTTATTCAATCGTTGGCAGTATTTAAACAATATCTTTCTACCGGCTTTTATGTGCATAAAAAAATGATGCTGCAGAAAGATATTAATTACCTGCAACAAATGAAAGCGAACCTTGAGGAACAGCGTGTAAAGCAACAGGAAGACCTTGGACTTCAGCAGGAAAGTTTTAAGGCAAACGAATACCTGAAAAATGAAAAAGTAATATCAGCATCTGAATTACGTAGTGAAAGAAGCAAGCTGATAAGTAAAGAACTTACTGTACCGCAAATTTCCTCAGCAATCCTTTCTAACGAAAATAGCCGTAATGAAAAACAAAAAGAGATCATGGAACTTGAAAACCAGATCGCACAACAGAAAAGTATCTTCATCCAGGCGCTCAATACTTTTAAAGTACAGTTAGATGACTGGAAAGCTAAATATTTATTAGTAGCTCCCGTAGAAGGCAAAGTAGCTTTTGCAACTTTCCTTCAGGAGAACCAGCAGTTGCAAAACAATCAGGCCATCTGCTACATCAATCCCGGCAATAGTGAATATTATGCAGAGGTGTTTATTCCGCAAACTAATTTTGGTAAAATCAGAAAGCAACAAAAAGTATTATTGCAATTTCCATCTTACCCTTACCAGGAATATGGAAAATTAGAGGGCCGCTTAGATTTTATTTCCAACATCCCCACCGACAGTGGCTACCTCGCAAAGGTTAGTTTGCCTGAAGGATTAAAGACAAATTATAACAAAGAAATTCAATACCGTGATGGATTAACAGCACAAGGTGAAATCATTACCAGGAATATGCGCTTATTAGAAAGGTTTTATTACAACCTTAAAAGTGCGGTGACTAATTAAGGTTACATCAATCTTAACAAGCTTACACTGTTCTTTGTGAAACTTTGCTTCTTTCTGTCTTCGTGGCCCAAATATTTTCAATTATGCACGAAAATTTATTATGGCTTTCCACATCACTATACTGTTCCAAAAATCATTGGAATTTTTTATTGAGGCAAGGAATTAAACCTTTTTTAAATAGCATGACTGATGAAGAATGTCTTCAATCGCATCAATTAGAATTTAATTATTTTAATGGTGAAAATATCCGGTTAGCGTTATTAGCAAAAGAAGATTATGCTGAAACGCTGGCTAAAAAAGCTGATAATTATTTTAAAAACTTCTTTTCAATTTCTAAACTGCCAACAAGTGATCCTGATTTAACGGATTGGGGTATTTTTATGCCATTCCCCGCTAACACTATACAATATGGGCTATATAAAGTTGATCCTATAAACTTGAATGATGCGCAAGATTATTCTTTTCAAAGAGAGCTGTCATTATTGGTTTTGGAAGCACTTGGAGAAGAAAGCATAGACCAGGAAACTATTATTACTTTTGCCTTTTACCTGCATGTAGCCCTCATAAAAGTTATTACGGCTAAAGATCCGGCAATTACAACTGGGTTATTGCAATGGTATGATACAGCCCCTTTTCAGCAAACAGATGAGCAGGTGAATTTTGAATTTATAAAAGCAAAATACGAAGACAATAAGGCAGCATTACTGGAAATTGCTGACGATATAATGAAACATATATCTTCTTCTGCAACAGTTCCTTCATGGCTTGAAAGATGGATGGAATTATGTGAAGCGGAATTGATTTCATATGGCGGGCAAGATCAGGAAAGGACGCTTACTAAAGTTCACAGCATAATTTATTTCATCAATAAACATTTGGGAATAACGGAAAAAATGAAATACGTATTATATTTTTTTATTAGCCAAGTTATTAATCTCAAGTATTAGTAAGGTAAATTTGGAGAATGGTTATTAGTTCTCTCGTCTTATCCATTTGACATTGTTTAGAATTTTACTGTAATCCATAATTGCGTTTGCATTCCGCACTTTTGTTTCTTCATCAATATTTATTAAATAGGGAAAGGATTGAATGCGGGAAACATCAGAGGCTTTTAACTTTTTTCCGAAGCTGCTATCAAGCAAACCCCCTTGATAAAAATTTTACACACGTTCAATACCCGGCGCAGGTTCTTTCAAACCAAGTTTAGTAGGTGCTTCTATAATTGCTATTGGTTTCTTATTTTATTTTTTTTCCAACCACATCCTCGAAGTTTCTTCGCTCACTTATTATCATGTTTCCATTTTCAACAAATTTTTTATGAACTAAGCCGCAATTTTTTTTAACTACAAAGAAGAACTGCTTTACTGAAACGTCACCATACAAGGTTTTTTAAACAGATAAAGCGTAATTTCCAACATCAGCACGATACAATGCTGAGAGGTTAACTCTCAGCAAATTGACAATTAGAATGCTAATTTTGCCAAAGTTTTAAATCTTCTCAAAAGAGGTCAACATTTGTTCGATAGGAACTACTTTACTTTATTCTCATATTTCCCTGGAAATGTTTCCCGGAGTTTTTCCCAGGAATAACCAGGCATGGAGATATATTGTACTGAACGTAGTCTTCTGGCTGTATCAGTACTTGTAAAATTGAAAGGTCTGAAATAAATAGCATCATAGGTTTTTTCATCCTGCCTATGAAAGGCGAAACCTACAAAGCTTTGTTGCACAACGTTCTTTCCTTTTACATCAAACTTAATAGCACCATTTGAAAAATCTGGATTTTTTAAAATCATGAACCGTTATTGGCTGCTTCATCAAAACAAACGGCTTTTTTACCGTCTTCATCTATCGCTTCAACTGAACGGTTTATAACTCCCCATTGAGATATGTTCTGCAAATTAGGCTTAAGTACCTGTGCCTGTAATTGTAGGGCAACATAAACAGCAAGACCAGGGAACCAAAAAGGCTTAACTGAAGTTTTCACAATGAAGTAATTATTATTAAGTTCTTAGCTTAAAATAGTTGCTGGTTTTATTAACGTCGCACAAGGGCGAACTTCTGCAAGTTCCCCCAAAAATCCAATAGAGGATTTTCCCAATAATTGTCCAAAATATCAAAAATACTTAGAAATACGTAGGTAAATAGTATGTATTGCTTAGGACAAACCTACTCATGAGCAAGTGCAGATTCTTTCTTCAATAGACGGCATCTAAAAAATACATAGTTATAAGTAGCTATTTAGTAGGAATTGTTTAGTTGCTGGATTAGGAAAATGTACAAATTTGTATTAATGCACCCATTTATTGGAAGGGCTTCATGCTCTCATTAAATCAAAAGACTCTAGAATGTGAGTTTAGTGCCATCACCAGAGAGTCTAATTCTTTTTAGAGTGTCTGAAAGTGAACTGCTTGATGAATGATTACTCAATAGTGTTAAGCTTAACCCTGTTGCTATGTCTGTTATTTTACACAAGTGGAATACCCTTATCAATACCACCTTAAATCCGTTGAGTGCTCCTGTGCAACAGTTATCAGACGAATCTATTAAAAGCATTATTACTGCATTAGAATTAGAAAGCGAAAACGTTAGAAACCTGCTAATTGAAGGAGTTATTGACAGAAAAAAGATCATGGATAAACAAAATTTCGTTCAGATAACTCAAGCTATGCTAATACGTCTTCTTAACAAGCTACATTTCTATAAGCAGATGGAGGGATTGGACAATAAGCGAATGCACTTATTTAATACTATAAGTCAACACCTGGAAGATGTTCTGAATTTTATTGAAGATTTTTTCAGAAACTATTTTGACCGGAATGAAAAAGTTCCTACACCTTACCTTCTTACTTCAATTGAAGAATTGTGCGCGCAACTTGACCAGTTACAAGAAATTATGAAATTAAATGAAAAAATAGATGATGAACTTACTAAAATTCTTGTAAACAACTTTAATACACTCTGTTCTTTAAAATCATTCGGGCCTTCTTACAACGAACTTATTTATCAAAAGGATTTAATGAATGAGTTATTATTGGATAAAGTTTTAGAATCAGAAAGCTCAATTAGAGAAGTTTTATTTTATTTCAATTTTAATCATGATGCATATGTTGCTTATCTCTTTGGTAAGTTTAAATCCCTAACTGAATCTTTCCAATCTAATAAGGATGAAATTGCTGCTTTACGTTATGAGCAGAAAACGATTAACCAATTAAGAACCAGGCTTAATTGCTTTTTTTCTTCAAATATGCCTTCCCTTAAAGAACAGCTTAATAGTTGGATAGAAGAAGAAATAAAGTTTTTACAAACTGATACGCCTTCTTCAGTATTAATAAAAACTGAAAATGAAACTGAAAATAAAATTCAAACGTCACTATCTGTTTCAAAACTTGCTTTATTAATTAGGCTTATGGTTATTGATAAAATTATTACTAATCGTGTGGTAGCGCAAGTTTTACGGGTAGTAATTAGAACAGTAACAACGGCGCAATCAGAAAATATTGGCTTTAGCAGCTTTGAATCAAAATACCATAAACCTGATAAGGGAACTATAACCGCAGTTAAGGATTTGCTTTTTAGGTGGATTAATATCTTAAATAATCTATGAAGCTGTTGTTTTAAGCAAGTGGAGAGTGTATCTTTTCTCCTAATAATTTCCTTAACTCCTGGTAATGATAGCAATTAAACTCTTCATGCTTAAGTAATACATCTACAGTCCAGTTAAAATACGTCTTCCAGTGCTTTAAAATTATGGCAGTAACCTATTTCTTTAAAGCTTTCAAATAGCTATAGTTGTTGTAAAGGCTTTTGTAATATAGTATCCTCTATCATTTGCATATAGATATTTAAAGAAACAGATGTTTCAAATATTGCTCCTAAATGCTGCTGACTATTCTTATCCTTTTTATTGAATTTCTGTCCCTTATTTTATCCTTTTGGTTATAGTTCGAGATAAGAAAAAAGTACCAAGTACCTACTTGAACAAAGTTTTTTAAAAATTTATCTCATTGATATTCAATGGGGGAAGGAGGGGAAGTCCTTCCCCGCTGGCCGGTCTCGCGTTTTTTCTTATAGCATATTTGCATAGAAAATAATTACTGACCCCATTTGATGGTGAAAATTTAAGAAAATAAAAATGCGAATCATGTTTAATAATATTTCCTGGACTAATTATGGAGTTACGGTCGCTTTCCTGTTAATCGCGTATTATGCATTTGTAGGAATAAAGTCTTACTCCTCCGAGTTGCGCTTACTATTACAAGGCAAAAGAAAATTACCTAGACAATTACATTCCGAAGATGATTTGAAGGATCAGGAAAGAAATATTTATTTCCAACAGAGCGAACCAGACCCATCTACTTCTTATGAAAGATATGCACCTTCTGTAGAAGTAACTGATGATACGATTCAACAAGTGGAAGAATTAACTGCAAAGCTTAAAAAAGCTATTGCAGAAGCTGTTTCTAAGAATTATTTGAAAGAAGAGTTCATTCTTTCACTCCAACTCCTTCTAAAAAAATATCATTTTCTTAAAGGTTCACTGTTTCTGGGAGCCATTAATGATCTGATTGCATTAGAATGCAAAAAATATGGCTACATCCACCTCAGTGCTGAAGAGCGTGTGATATTGTGGAATGAGTAGTGTGATGGTGCCACTTCCCAGCCTCTCTGCCATCAGGCAGGGAGGTGTTAGGGAAGGTTACAGCGTTGTTTTAATTAACTTTTAAAATAGTGTAATATGAAAATGAAGCGATTGAAATTTAAAAACTTAAAACGCAAACAAGGGTTAATGCTTAGTCTAACCATTGCCTTAACGCTTACTGAATTTAATGCTATTGCCCAAGATGCTACAGCCGGCATTAACGAAGCTAATGATCAGGTAAGAAGTTATTTTGATCCCGGTACAGACTTAATGTATGCTGTTGGTGCAATAGTGGGATTAATTGGCGCAGTTAAGGTTTATCAAAAGTGGAACGCTGGTGATCAGGACACGGGTAAAGTGGCTGCAGCCTGGTTTGGAAGTTGTGTATTTCTTGTTGTGGTAGCGACCGTAATTAAAGCCTTCTTCGGCGTATAATTTAATTCTTATGCGGGAAATTCTTATCGAGAAGTTACAGGAGTATATCAGGACAAATAATCCTGATATACTCATCTCTTTGCAGGAAGAAGGGAAAGTCTCTGGTTTTTTATCCGATAAACTGGCAGCGATAAATGATTTGTTGGAAAAGTTAATTATGGAAGAACAACCGGCATACATAATAGAGGAGCTATGTATGAAAGTAATGACTGCAGACCTGCGTCCCTCTAAGTATAACTATATCGAGGCAATTCTTGCAGAAGAATTTCAAATCATACATCAGCAATTAGAAAGATCAGGGACATTGATGTATGAAGTAATTAACCTGATAGCATTTTGCCAACCGGTTTTTGAAACAATAGGTTTTACCGAAGATAATGAGGAGGACAACCAGCTTCGCAATGCCATCATCGGAAGTATTCAAATGTATTTTGAAAATAATCAGTGTGATAAGAAACAGTGAGTATGGGATACAATAGTCAATATAAGTTACAGGATAACATTGAAGCGATGCGTATAGCACTACAATGGAAAGATGGTCAGGTGCTTTCTCCAATGCAGGTGGAAGCCCTGAAGAAATACGTAGGGTTTGGAGGTATCAAAGCAGTGCTATATCCTAATGATAAGATTAAACAATGGGTTGCATTAAATGCTTCACAGGAAGATTTGAAGCTCTACCCTAAAATAATGGAACTGCATCAACTATTGCAGCAACACCTGAACGAAACGGAATACAAGCGGGCACTCGAATCTATAAAGAACAGTGTGCTTACTGCTTTTTATACCCCGGCAATTGTACCGCAAACTTTATATACTGTTTTACAAGAACAAGGCATCCAACCCAAAAATCTATATGAGCCCTCAAGCGGTGCAGGCATTTTTATAACTGAAGCAGTGAGTGCATTTCCAGGCTTACAGAACATTATGGCAGTTGAAAAAGATATGTTGTCGGGACGTGTATTAGCTGCATTGTGCAGTTCTTTGAAAGTTCCTGTGAATGTTAATATAACTCCCTTTGAGCACACACTTGCAGAGGAAACAAATCAATACGATTTAATTGTCAGCAACATACCTTTTGGTAATTTCCCGGTCTATGATCCTGTGTACCGAAGTGAAGCTTTATCCGGCAAAATCCATAATTACTTCTTTGCCAAAGGGTTGGATAAGATAAAAGAGGGAGGCTTGTTGGCTTATATTACCACTGATGCTTTTCTGAATAGCCCTTCCAACCATTCGGCAAGAGTATATGTATTTGGTAATGCAGATTTTATCAGTCTTAGCGTGATGCCTGATAACCTCATGAAAGATACCGGTAATACGGAAGCTCCCAGCCACTTGCTTATTGTTCAAAAAAACAGCAGAAAGAAAGACTTAAGTGCTGATGAAGAATTATTGATTTCGACAGTACCGCAGGATAACGAGTTTGGCTCTTATCATATCAACCAATACATACACCAGCATTTTGAAGTTATTACAGGAGATGAAATTAAAGCAGGTAAAAACCAATATGGTAATGCTCATCAAGTAGTATGGCAACATGGAGATATTAATGTTATAAGTGAAAAGCTAAAGGCGAATTTAAGTGAAGGTTTCAGCAACCGGTTTAATAAAAAGGCTTTTCAACAGCTTTCAATTGGAGTAAAAGAAAATGTTGTAGAAGGAAAGAAACTAACCTTTCTCCCCATGCCTGAAAACAAAAGGAATGATACTTCTTTTCAATTGGGGTTATTTGATATTGCGCCTGCAGAAAATATAACCAGGGCTATGGCATACCTGAATGATCAGGATGCAACAGTGGTACAAAAGCAAAGTGCAAGGGTTCTCAATATAGTTAGAGCCAAAGATCAACCGGGACAGGAAGCCATTGTATTAATTGCTGCAAGATCCATATCAAATAAACAATACGTCTATAAGTTATATTCCAATGTTGCAGAAATTGAAACAGATAATTACTGGAAGAACGCTGCATCATTAAGCAGTGAAATCACAGACATCTCTGCTGCACTGAAGCAATACGATCATGAGTTTTATAACGAGGGCGAAGCAGTACATTATATAACATTTGCAGAGAGAGAAGAACCATTAGTCCAATTAATCAACCACAATCCTTTACATAAAGAAGGAACATTAATTGTTTATAATGATCAGGTAGGTTATGTTACTTATGCTGCAAAGAAGGGTGAGCATCCGGTCTTTAAGCCCGACTTGCACGATAAGAAAGATGTGGCGTTTTATAAGGAATATACAGCAATAAGAGACACTTATCTAACTCTTGGTAATAATGAAGTAACGAGAGATAAATTAAATACATCTTATGAAACTTTAGTAAGTACTTATGGTTTGCTAAATTCATCCGCTAACCGTTATCGTATCCTAAAGGATGAGGCATTTGGAAGTATCATACTTGCATCACTTGAAAGAAAGGAAGGAGAGCAATATGTAAAGTCTGACATTCTTACGCAATCATTGATTCCAAACAAGAAATTATTCCGTACGGATAATCCTTCTGAGGCATTAGCCCATTGCCTGAATGACCAGGGGAAAGCAGATATTGATTTTATAGCAGCAGCAACAGGGCAAAACCAGGCAGAAACCATACAGGCCTTGGGTACACATATTTACCTGAACCCAGCAAACAATCAATGGGAAACTGCCGACCAATATTTAAGTGGTAATGTAGTGGCTAAACTAATTATCGCAAGGGAGAAGGTAAATGAGATGCCGGATAACGTTCAATTCAAAAGAAGCCTTGACGCATTAAGCAAAGTACAGCCTGAAAAAGTTTCTTTTGAACTGCTTGATTTTAATTTGGGCGAAAGATGGCTACCAACACGTTACTATGAGAGGTTTGCTTCTGAATTGTTTGAAGTAAACACCAGTATTAAGTATTTTTCTTCTCTTGATACTTTTAAAGTAAAACCTGATGGCAGCAATGCGAAGATTACACAGGAATACGCTGTCACAACAAAGAGCGGTAGAACTACTTATGGTAATACCTTATTGGAGCATGCATTAGAAAACACTTCTCCTTTTTATACATATGAAGTGGATGCAGGTGATAAGACTATCCGGCTTCCTGATACTGAAGCCATCCAGTTAGCGCACCAAAAAATTGAGTCCATTCGTAGCCAGTTTGGAACGTGGTTACAGGAGTTGCCCGAAAGGGATAAAAAGGATTTAGAGGAGATGTATAATAATACTTTCAATTGTTATGTGCTGCGGGAGTACGACGGAAGCCATTTAACTTTTCCCGGCTTGGATAAAAAGGGTTTAGGCATAGATGACCTGTACAGCTCACAAAAGAATGCGTCATGGCGCATCATTCAAAACAGAGGTGGATTGATAGACCATGAAGTTGGGCTTGGAAAAACTTTAACCATGATTGTAGCCGCCCATGAAATGAAAAGGCTTGGGATTATACGTAAGCCTGTCATCCTTGCTCTCAAAGCTAACATCAACCAGATCACAGATACTTACCGTAAAGCTTATCCGCAAGCAAGAATACTTGCACCAGGCGAAAATGATTTTACGCCGGCAAAAAGACAAAGGTTGTCACATGAGATTAAAAACAATAATTGGGATTGCATCATTCTTACACACGACCAGTTTGGTAAAATACCCCAGTCCCCGGAAATACAAAGAGAGATATTTCAGACAGAATTAGATAATGTAGAACGGGATCTTTTGACATTAAAAGACCTTGGCGGAGAGATTTCAAAAAGGATGCTCAAAGGCTTAGAGATAAGAAAGAGTAATTTACAAGGTAAGTTAAAACGATTACTGTACGATATTGAAACGAAAAAAGATGCAGGGGTTACTTTTAAAGATTTAGGCATTGACCATTTATTTGTAGATGAGGCTCATAAATTCAAGAACTTAACTTTCACTACCAGGCATGACCGTGTTGCAGGATTGGGTAATATGCAGGGAAGCCAGAAAGCGCTCAACATGCTTTTTGCGGTACGCACGTTACAGGAAAAGTTTAATGCTGATTTGTGTGTGACTTTTTTATCAGGCACACCTATAAGCAACAGCCTTACAGAAATGTACCTGCTCTTTAAATACTTACGTCCAAATGAAATGACGCGGCAAAGCATAGAAAACTTTGATGCATGGGCTGCGGTATTTGCCAGAAAGACAACAGATTTTGAATTTTCTGTTACAAATGAAATCATTGCTAAAGAACGTTTCCGTCATTTCATAAAAGTGCCCGAGTTGGCTTTATTCTATAACGAGATAACGGATTATAAAACAGCGAAACACATCAACCTGGACAAACCTCAATTAGACGAAAAGCTCATCAACATTGCACCTACACCAGATCAACAGGAATTTATCAGGAAATTAATGGAGTTTGCTAAAACGGGAGATGCTACATTAATCGGGCGGATGCCGCTTACGAAAGAAGAAGACAAAGGCAGGATGCTTATTGCAACCAATTATGCCAAGAAGATGGCAGCCGATATGCGTTTGATCAATCCATCTTATGAAGACCACCCTGATAACAAAGTAAATGTATGTGCAAGAAAAGTTGCCGCGCTATATAACAGCAGTTTTGAAGACAGAGGCACACAAATTATTTTCAGTGATATAGGTACTCCAAAACAAGATGAGTTCAATATTTATGATGCGTTAAAACAAAAGCTTACCACTGATTTTGATATTCCTGACCATCATATCACTTTCATACATGACTGGACGGATAAGCAAAAGCCTGAGTTATTCAAAAAAATGAATAGCGGAGAAATACGTATTCTTCTTGGCAGCACAGAGAAAGCAGGCACAGGTCTCAATGTACAACGAAGGGTTATTGCAATGCACCATTTAGACATACCCTGGAAACCTGCAGAACTGGAACAACGTAACGGCAGAGGAGCAAGGCAGGGAAACGTTCTGGCGAAAGAAAAGTATGGTAATAAAGTACAGAACTACATTTATGCAGTTGAGCAATCACTGGATAACTACAAGTTCAATTTGCTGAAGAACAAGCAAACTTTTATTAGCCAGATGAAGAATTGCGAACTTAATATACGCACGATTGATGAAGGAGCCATGGATGAAAAAAGCGGGATGAATTTTTCAGAATACATCGCTATCCTTTCCGGCGATACCACACTTCTTGAAAAATCAAGGATTGAAAAAAAGGTAGCGGTGCTGGAAAGTTTAAAGACTGCTCATTACAGGGAAGTATCAAGGGCAAAATTTCAATTAAGCAACCTGCTGGAAGAGAAAGAAAAAACCGGACAAATCATTGGAAAGTTAGGCAGGGATGAAGATTTATATAAAATCCGTTTGCAATTAGATAAGGAGGGAATAAAAGCAAATCCTATTGAATTATATCATGTTTATGCTAATGATCCTGAAACTATTGGCAAATATTTAATCAGCCTGTCTGCTCAATGGAAGCCAGGGAAAGATGAGCCAGATGAAAAACAAATAGGCAAACTCTATGGTTTCAACCTGTTCATCCGTCAACAGCGCGAAACCTATGAAAAGGAAGGCATGTTTCAATACAGTTATACCAACACCTTTTATGCTGCCAGCCCTAATAGTGATATAAAATATACTTATAACCAGGGACACGTCAATTCCGATAATCCAAAACTTGCAGCCCGTTATTTTCTAAATGCTATTGACCGAGTTGAGGCATTAAAAGAAAGGTATCAAAAATCACTTGATGAAGTGGAGCAGAATATTCCTTTGATGAAACAACTTACTGCAAAGACTTTTGAAAAAGAAGCAGAATTAGCCGAATTGAAAAAAGATTTATCGAGGTTGGAAAGAGAGATTACACTTAAGATCAAGGAAAACCAGATGAAACAAAACGGCGCAATAAATGGAAGTCCTACTGAAATGAAGGAACAGGATAATATTGAAGCACAAAGGGAAGCACCGGTGATACATATGACACCGAAGGAAGATAAACCGATGCAGGTAATAACGGCAAAAGTAAACGGAGTCGCAATAAACGGTAAAGAACAGTATCAGCAAAACCAGGTGCAGCAACAAAAGATGAGGCGCAACAACAGATTAAGATTTTAAAATGAATCAACCATGAGTAACAGTGTTTATCAAATTAATAAAGGCATCAATAAAAGCATTGAATTCAAAGGCTTGAAAGCGCAATACATATGGTATTTCGGGGGTGGGGTAGTTGCCTTGCTGATCTTGTTTGCCATCATGTATATCCTCGGTATCAATTCTTTTGTTTGTCTTGGAATTATACTGGTAGCAGGGACAGTGCTGGTTATTAAGGTTTATGCGATGAGCAATAAGTACGGGCAGTACGGTATGATGAAAAAGCTTGCAAAACGTAGTGTCCCTAAAGTGGTTAGAGCAAAGAGCAGAGGAGTTTTTATGTATAGGAAGCAGTAAAGAAAGGGATTGTAAAATCAAATTTCGAAACGAGGTAAAAGAGTGAAGATGGAAAAGCAGTTGAATGATATTTTACCAATTATGGGAGTGGAAAATGATTGCATTCTCTCCCGGCAAGGGGATATAACTATAGCATTTCAGGCAGAATTGCCGGAAATATTTACCTTGTCTGATCAGGAATACGAAGCCTATCACCAGGTATGGATTAAGGCTATTAAAGTATTACCTAAGTTGTCTGTTCTACATAAGCAGGATTGGTTTATCGAAAGCAGGTATAAACCTGATTTCATAAAAGAAGACACCAGCTTTTTATCCCGCAGCAGTGAACGTTTTTTTAATGAACGCCCGTTTTTAAGTCATAGTTGCTACATCCTACTTACCAAGAAACCAGCAGGCAGAAAATTATCCAATTCCTTATTCTCCAATCTGCTGCGCAAGTCTATTGTACCAGAGCAAATGTTGAAACCACAATTCTTACAGGATTTTTTAGATAGTGTTGGACAGTTTAAACGCATACTGGAAGACAGCGGATTTGTTCAGCTTACCCGCTTAAAAAATGCTGAACTGCAAAGCCAGGAACGGCAGATGGGGCTGATAGAACGATATTGTTTTTTGTCAGAAAAGAAAGATGCTATTGTGTTCAAAGACATTGAATTCAAAGAGGGCATTCAGATAGGCGATGAGCATTGCCAGATTTATACTTTAGGTGATGCTGAAGATCTTCCTGCATTGTGCGGTTCCCGCATTAACTATGACAGGTATTCAACTGATAAAACTAAATTCAGTATTGGATTTGCTTCAACTCTTGGGCAGCTTTTATCTTGTAATCATATTTACAACCAATACATCTTTATTGAAGATGCACAAAAGACGTTACAGAAACTGGAAAGTAAAAGGCTACGCCTTCAATCTCTTTCTGCTTATTCCCGTGAAAATACCATTGCCAGAGATGCAACCAACGATTTTCTAAACGAAGCTATCAGCAAACAAAGATTACCTGTTAAAGCCCATTTTAACGTACAGGTATGGACTTCTGATAAAGAAGAAGTGAAAGATTTAAAGAACATGGTATCTTCTGCACTGGCACAAATGGACTGTGCAGCCAAACAGGAAACGGCTGGCGCTCCGCAAATTTTTTGGGCTGGCGTTCCAGGCAATGCGGCTGATTTTCCCATCAATGATACATTCGATACGTTCGCGGAACAAGCAGTTTGTTTTCTCAATCTCGAAACCAATTATCGTTCCTCTTTAAGCCCTGTTGGTATCAGGCTTGGTGATCGCCTTACAGGAAAGCCGGTACATGTTGACATAAGTGATGAGCCTATGAAAAAAGGAATATGCACCAACAGGAACAAATTTATATTAGGTCCTTCCGGCAGTGGCAAATCATTCTTTACAAACCACATGGTTCGTTCTTACTACGAGCACGGAACACATATCGTGTTGGTGGATGTGGGACATAGCTATAAAGGGTTATGTGATATGGTGAACGGCTATTATTTCACTTACGATGAAAAGAACCCTATACGTTTTAACCCTTTCTACATAGGCGAAGGTGATAGACTGGATACAGAAAAGAAGGAAAGCATTAAAACACTTTTATTAGCGCTATGGAAAAAAGACAATGAAACCTTTAACCGTTCTGAATATGTGGCTTTATCTAATGCTTTGCAATTATATTATGAAAAGCTCGATAAAACCGACGGCCTTTTTCCCTGCTTCAACAGCTTCTACGATTTTTTGAGGGATGAATTTGTAGGAGTATTAACCTCTGATGGAGTAAAGGAAAAAGACTTCGATGTTAATAATTTTCTTTATGTACTGCGTCCCTATTATAAGAATGGTGAATTTGATTATTTGCTCAATGCAACAGAAAACTTGGAGTTGCTAAAGGAACGCTTCATTGTTTTTGAATTGGATAATATCAAAGATCACCCCATACTATTTCCGGTTGTTACCATCATCATAATGGAAGTTTTTATTAGTAAGATGCGAAAATTAAAAGGCATCCGCAAAATGATACTGATTGAAGAAGCGTGGAAGGCTATTGCCAAAGAAGGTATGGCTGAATACATCAAGTATTTGTTTAAAACGGTAAGGAAGTTTTTTGGTGAAGCTATTGTAGTAACCCAGGAAGTAGAAGATATAATTTCATCTCCGGTGGTAAAGCAGGCCATTATTAATAACAGCGATTGTAAAATACTCTTAGACCAGTCGAAGTACCAGAACAAATTTGAGCAGATACAGGAGTTGTTAGGTTTAACCGAAAAAGAAAAAGCTTTGGTACTATCGGTTAATAAAGCCAATGATCCTACAAAAAAATATAAGGAAGTATTTATATCACTTGGAGGCATTTTATCGAAGGTGTACCGGACAGAAGTATCACTAGAGGAATATTTTACCTATACAACAGAAGAAAAGGAAAAAGTACAGGTTGCAGAATGGACCAGAAAAATGGGAGGAGATATACGAAAAGGTATTGCCGCCCTGATACAACATATAAAAGACCAAAAAGAAATTAACAACTAAAAATTATTAACATGAAAAAGACTAATGGTTTATGGTTTTTAGCAGCACTGCTAACTGCTTGCGGAGGAAATGAAAGGGTAGTGCATACCAAAAGCACAATCAGCGGCACTTATGTTCGACAGGCAGAAAGCGAATACTGCAAGGCAATGGATACGCTCATTGTTACTCCTTATGATGTTAAGGCAGGAACTTTTATTATCATACGAAAGACGAGTTTCCACAGAATAATAAATGGCAAACTTCAACCTAAGGAGAACAAACAGGAACGTATGATAACGGTTTGGGACGAGGAAACTCATCAACTGCAGGAACTGAAAGAGGGTAAGCTATTTACTTTCCCTGCTACCGGAACAGAATTGCTTGCGGGAACTGCTAAATATCTTAAGATAAAATAATTATAAATAAATGATGAATGAAAAAGCTATTTGTGTTTTTAAGTTTTGTGTTGATAGGAATAATAGCACCAATAAATAAAGCATTGGCTCAAGACCCGATTATGCTTATTATAAAAGAAGGTATTAAAAAAGTAATTAAAGCAGTTGACTTACAAATACAACGTCAACAAAATAAAGTTGTTTGGCTGCAAAATGCACAGAAAACATTGGAGAATGCTATGTCCAAAGCAAAGCTCACTGAAATCACGGATTGGGTAGATAAGCAGAAAACGCTGTATCAGGATTATTATGAAGAATTACAAAAGGTAAAAGCCATTATATCTTATTACAAACGCATTAAGGATATAACGGAAAAACAGGTTCATTTAGTGGAAGAATATAAAAGAGCCTGGGGATTGTTTAAACAGGATAAGCATTTCAATTTAGATGAGCTCTCTTACATGGAACGTGTCTATTCAGGCATTCTCGATGAAAGCATAAAAAATCTTGACCAGATATTTTTGGTAGTTAGTTATTTTCAAACACAAATGAGCGATGCTAAACGAGTGGAGATTATTAATGCTGCCGCTGACCGGATTGATGAGAATTATAATGATTTGAAAACATTCAATCAGCATAGTCTCCTGCTTAGTCTTCAAAGGGCTAAAGCTCAAAATGATGTTGATGTAGTAAAAAAACTTTACGGAATTAAATAACCTGAATAAAAATTGCATGAAAAGTTTATTAACCTTGGCACTGTTTGCCCTTCTTTTTTTACAGGCGAAAGCTCAAACGCCAGTTGAATTGTTTCAGCAAGGCGCAACACAGAAAAAGTACCTGTTACAACAGATCGCTGCGTTCCGTATGTATATTGATTATTTGCAAAAAGGCTATTCTATAGCAAAACAAGGATTAAACACAATCAGCGATATTAAACATGGTGAGTTTAATCTGCACAAGGATTACTTCAACTCCTTAAAAGCAGTTAACCCTAAAATTAAAAACTACAGCAAAGTTGCCGACATCGTTTCACTGCAGGTAAGCATTATAAAAGTATATAAGGAAGCGTCAAAGCGGGTAAAACAAAGCGGTTCATTCAATGCTGAAGAAATTAGTTACATCAATGGAGTTTTTGGAAGATTGATGGATGATTGCAGTAAAGTCATTGATGAACTCATTGCTGTTACTACCAGCGGGGAACTGGAAATGAAAGATGACGAACGGCTGAAACGAATAGATGCGATGTTTAGTGATTTGCAGGATAAATACGGTTTCATACAAAGCTTTTCCAATGAAGCAAAACTACTTGTTGCCTGGCGTAATCAAGAGCAGAATAATATTCAATCAAGTCGTGCGCTTAACGGTATAAAAAATTAAATCTTATGAGAAAGATGATCGTCCTTTTAATAGTACTAAACGCTTGTATAACTATCAGGGTGAATGCACAAAGCGAGGAAGCACAGCAATTGTTATTGAATGTTGAGAAGCTGGCTCAATTCAAACAAATCCTCAGCGATATGAAGAAAGGCTACCAGTTAATTAGTACCGGTTACTCAACTATAAAAGATTTGTCACAAGGAAATTTCAATCTGCATAAGGCTTTCCTTGATGGTCTTATGACAGTTAGCCCTGGTGTAAAAAAATATAAAAGAGTAGCCGATATTGTTAACAATCAGGTAATGATTGTAAAAGAATATAAAAATGCTTTTGGCCGCTTCAAACAGGATGGCAATTTTAATCCCGCAGAAATCAAGTATTTGGAAAAGGTTTACAGCAATCTTTTTAAACAAAGCCTGGACGACCTCAATGACCTGGCAGTAATTATCACCGATGGTAAACTGAGAATGTCAGATGACGAGCGGTTGGATGCAATAGACAGGATTTACGCAAATATGCAGGACAAGCTGCTGTTCCTTCGAGACTTTAATAATAATACAACCGTACTGGCAGTACAGAGAGCCAGGGAGAGAAAAGATGCAGTTACAATGAAGAAAATCTATGGTATAACCAATTAAACAATCAAATATGGCAAAGTGGATGAGAGCTGCTTTAATAGCAGCAGTGGGAATGATATTGCCTCAACGTTCGAATGCCCAGGGCGTTGCGAACGAGATGCACGGTCTTGAAAGTGTGTTGGATCAATTATATGATGAGATGCTGCCCTTATGCAGCAAGCTCATTGGAGTAGGACAAGGTATTGCAGGATTTGCTGCGACGTGGTATATCGCTTCACGTGTATGGCGGCATATTGCAAATGCAGAGCCAATTGATTTTTATCCTTTGTTCCGTCCTTTCGTTATCGGATTTGCAGTGATGATATTTCCCTCTGTTTTGGCAATGATCAATGGCGTTATGAAACCTACCGTTACTGCTACTCAGGATATGGTAAAAGGTTCCGATCAGGCAATAGCGATGCTATTAAAGCAAAAGGAACAAGCTATTAAGGACAGTGATCCGTGGAAAATGTATGTTGGAGAATCAGGAAGCGGTGACAGAGATAAATGGTATAAATATACTTACCCTAATGATCCTACCGGTGAGAATGAAGGCATGTTAGTAAGCCTCGGTAATGACATCAGGTTTGCTATGTCTAAAGCCTCATACAATTTCCGTAATTCCATTAAAGAGTGGATGAGTGAAGTGTTGAGGGTAATATTTGAAGCGGCTGCACTTTGCATTAATACACTTCGCACCTTTCAGCTAATTGTACTGGCTATTTTAGGCCCATTAGTTTTTGGCATCGCCGTCTTTGATGGTTTCCAGCACACGCTTACCGTATGGCTTGCCCGATACATCAATGTCTTTCTTTGGTTGCCTGTTGCTAATATTTTCGGCTCTATCATCGGTAAAATACAGGAAAAAATGCTGGCTTTTGACGTTGGTCAAATTCACGATGCTGGTGATACTTTTTTCAGCTCTACAGATGTCGCTTACCTGGTATTTCTGATTATTGGTATAGTTGGTTATTTCACCGTTCCTTCTGTTGCTAATTATATTGTTAATGCAGGTGGTGGCAGTGCAATGGTACAAAAAGTAACCAGCCTGTTCAGCACTTCTTCGCGAAGTATGGTTAATACTATGTCAAGCGGTGGTGGGATGGCCGCTGATGCTACTGGCAATGCAGCTCAGAGAATAAGCGGCAGCATGAATAGTTACGGCACCAACTCAGGTTATTTTAATGAAGGTGGACCGGCTGGTAAATCCGGTTATATGCAGGATAAAATTTCGGGCAAATAATTCTCTTACATCATTTTTAAAAATTACGTCTGCAATGTTTAAGCAAATGAAAAATATAGATACAGCTTTTCGCCATATCCGCAGCTTTACCCTCGTGGTTATTATCGGCAGTTTATTGCTATGCTGCTTCGTATTATATAAAAGTTTTCGCCTTGTATCAGAGATGCAAAGCAAGGTATATATTCTTGCTAATGGCAAAGCATTAGAGGCATATTTGTCTGATAGGAAAGACAATGTTGCAGTAGAAGCCAGGGATCATGTCAAAGCCTTTCACCAATTCTTTTTTACGCTGCATCCTGATGATAAAGTTATTCAGTCGAACATCATAAAAGCTCTTTACCTGGCTGATGGTTCAGCAAAAAGGGAATATGACAACCTTAAAGAAAATGGGTATTACACCAATGTTATTGCGGGTAATATCAGCCAGGAAGTTAAAGTAGACAGCGTACTAATAGAGACAGCTAATTATCCCTATCATTTTCGCTGCTATGCTACCCAAAGCATTATCAGAACTACCAGCACTGTATTGAGAAGCTTAATTACAGAGGGTTTTTTACGTAATGTATCACGAAGTGATAATAATCCTCATGGCTTCCTGATAGAACGTTGGTTAACTATTGAAAATAGAGATTTAAAAATTCAAAATCGCTAAGCTATGTTCTCTTTATTTAGAAACAAGGAAAAACAAAAACGTGCATTTGACAATGATGCCAGGGACAGTATAGCAAAAATCATTGTAGTCAATTGCATTAGTTTGCAGCAACGCTGGGCAGCGTACATGCAACGCCATAGCGAGAGGCTTCCTGGTAAATGGAAAGTCATTATGCTATCCTTTTTTTGTCTTTCTGCTGGTGGACTTAATCTCTTATTAATAGCAAAAAGCTTGCTGAGCGATGAAACAGTTTCATTTCCCGTAACTCATGTCAAAGCCGCTCTGCATATAACCAAATCCGAAGATATAAAAACTAAGGCTATTGCAATAGTTACTAAAGAAGAATACGAGAAAATCCAGCGCTTTAGGCATTACATGGACAGCCTTTCAAAAAATCCATCCGGTAAAAAACGTTATGATAATATTTTAATTGATCGTCCCGGTTTAATGGATAGCTTATTTCTCATCGAAAACATTTATCAATCACAAACTAAAAAGTAACATTTATGGAACAGAAAAAACAGTCTCAAAAATTTCTGCGGCGGCGAAAGTTCCTCATGGTAATGCCGCTTTTAATCCTTCCTTTTATAACACTAATATTTTGGGCATTGGGTGTAGGGAAGGGCAGCGATGCGGACGCACAGCAAGCACCAGATGGCTTTAATATGCAATTGCCTGGCGCCAATCTCAAAGATGAAAAGCCGTTGGATAAATTAAGCTATTACGAAAAGGCATCTTCTGACTCCGCCAGATTGCACGAACTTATGAAAAACGATCCTTACTATAAGCAGACAGAAGAAACAGACACTTCTTTTCTTTTTCGTAATGATTCTTTCGTGACAGATACGAAACATAATCGCTATAAGAATAGCCATTTGAATAGGTCAACTTTTAATTCATCTAATGATGATCCCAATGAAGCAAAAGTTTACAAAAAGCTTGCAGAACTAAATACCGCCCTCAATAATACCACAACACAAGAAACAAAATCAGAAGGGCATAAAAAGGGTTTTCAATCTTCAAATGCTACCAATTTAAATAGCAGCGATGTTGATCGTTTAGAGCAAATGATGCAAAACATGAATCAAAAGGATGGCGATGACCCGGAAATGCAGCAACTAAACGCAATGATTGAAAAGATATTAGATATACAACATCCTGACCGTGTACAGGAAAAGATTAAACAAACTTCCCAAGCAAAGAAGGGGCAAGTGTTTGCAGTTGCAGCATCTGATCAGGGTACTCCTGTTTCATTTATGGATACTGGAGGTAATAAACAGCTTAATGATACCACAAGGAAGAAATTCAATCAGCAAAACGGCTTTTATTCATTAAATGATGCTTTAGAATTAAATGATAATCCAAACACAATTGAAGCAGTTATACATGAAACGCAAACCATTGTAAATGGTTCAACCGTCAAGTTGCGATTAGTTAATGATGTTTACATTAATGGCGTACTGATCCCTAAAGGAACCTTTGTATTTGGCACTGCCTCATTAAACGATGAAAGATTAGTTATTAATATTAAAAGTATCCGTTATAAAAATTCATTGTATCCCGTAGAGCTTTCAGTATTGGATATGGATGGTATGGATGGCATTTATATTCCCGGAGCTATTACACGTGATGTTGCCAGGCAATCGGCTGACCATGCAATACAAAACATTGGCTTAACCAACTTAAATCCATCTATTGGCGTTCAGGCAGCAAGTGCCGGAATTGAAGCTGCTAAGACTCTATTCAATAAAAAAGTAAAACTCATCAAAGTAACAGTTAAGGCAGGTTATCACGTATTGCTTCGTGATGAAAAGCAGAAACAGGGTAATTAGCAACTCAATTATTTCTTAAACAAAAGTTTATTTCATTTTAAAAATTCCCACGTGTATGAAAAAGATAAGTGCAGTAATAGTAACAGGAATTCTTCTTATTCTAATGAAGGTTCAAGTGTTTTCTCAAAATACTTTGTCAACAGAAAAAGCTTCTGTGATTGAGCCATATCATCTTGAGATCACGCTTTACAAAACGACCAATCTGGTCTTTCCCTATGCTATCAAGAGTGTGGATAAAGGCAGTAAAGATGTCCTCGTTCAAAAAGCTAATGGTGTTGATAATATTCTCCAGGTAAAGGCGGGTAAGAAAAGCTTTGAGGAGACTAACTTAACTGTAATAACTGCTGACGACAAGCTGTATTCCTATATTTTAAATTATACAAATAATCCAACCGTTCTCAACATCCGGTTTGCAAGTAAGGAAGAACAAACAAATGCTTTCTCTTCATCAGCACATGTTAATGAAGCAAAAATTCAAGATGACGCTAAAAGTGTTGTTAAGGCAAATAGAAATATAAGAGGTTCAAAAGATAAAAAATTTGGAATAAAGATGCAATTGGATGGGGTGTATATCAATAATGAGGTGATGTATTATCGTATCAGTTTACAAAACCAATCTAATATTAATTATGGAATTGAACAACTCCGCTTTTTTATCCGGGATCAAAAAAAAATTAAACGTACTGCCGTACAGGAACTGGAAGTTCAGCCCTTATATATTCATAGTAATACTTCTGTTATTAAAAGTCATTCAAAGCATGTATTTGTATTTGCCGTTTCTAAGTTTACTATACCTGATAAAAAGTATCTCGCTGTACAGCTTATGGAAAAGAATGGCGGAAGAAATCTGGAGCTAAAAATAAGTAACAAAAAAATTGTACAAGCTAAACCATTATCTGCTCTACATTAATTATATATCAAAACGCACAGAAGACGCATATGCGGATGTTATATCGGTATAAAAAAGACATTTGTAAAGGCGTTGTTAGAACATGTACAAACAACAATCAGTAAATAACTCAAAAAACAAATTTTATGAACCAGAAAAATTTTGATTACCTGAAAGACCAGGTAAAGTTTACCGGTTTTGGTGAGGGACTCCGGAATGAACTAAAGGAGAAAATGGAGAAACAATCTCCGGAATTCAAGATGATCCATAAAGCAAAATTTGGAAATGAAGATGTGGTAGCTGCTTTACATTTTAAAAAATCTGAACAGAGTGACATGTATTTCTTCAATCGTTATGAAGTCGCCACAAAATCAGAGCAGTCATCGGGTACGATGGAGCAAACCTTCTACATTAATAAAGAGAATAACATTACGCTTAAAGAAGCTTTTAATTTAATGAACGGCAGAGCGGTCAATAAAGACCTTACAAACAAAGAAGGAGAGATATATAACGCGTGGATGCAGATGGATTTTAAGCAGACGGATAATAACGGCAATTACAAAATGAAACAGTTTCATCAAAATTATGGATATGATTTGGATAGTGTACTGGCCAAACATCCTATCAAGGAACTAACTAACGAACAAGATAAAAGTCGTCTTGTAGAGTCGTTACAAAAAGGAAATTGCCAGTCAGTAACATTTGTTAGCGGAGGTAGTGAACAAAAACAATTTATTGAAGCTAATCCTCAGTTTAAAACAATTAATATTTATGATAGCAATATGCAGCGTGTTAGTCATAAGCAGGGACAAGATGAAAAACAGGGACAGGGTGAACAAAAAAGTGCGAAACAAAATGCTAAAAATGAAACTAACAAGCAACGTGATGCGGAGGATGGTGAGACGGTGCCAAAGGCATCTAATAGAAAAACGAAAAAGCAAAGACAATCCCTGTCATAAAGGTTCAGGAATTTGATATAGCCTTCAATAATTATTCGAAATAAGAAATACTATGAATAATAAAGTTTCTGTTAATCGTGTCGAAAGCGCCTTAAAAGATTGGCAATCGAAGGAAGAAAGGTTAGGGAAATTGTTTTCTTCAGATATTTTAAAAAATAAGCCTTTTCTCCAGGAAAAGCTGAAGTATTTTGATGCCGTACAGGCTAAGTATGGAAGAACAGCAAGTGAAGAAGAAAGGCTTGCATTACGAATATTATTTCAGGAAAGAAATCGAATAGAGAAACAGCTATACCCGAATCTGTTAGTCAGAATATTACGACGTATTATTATGCCTATACAACAAGAGCGGGTTGCCAAACAAGCTGAACAACAAACAGCAAATAATGAGCAGGCTCTTAAAGAAGCAGTAATAAAAGCAGGATTTGATAATGTTAGCAGTAAGTTGGAGCAAAACATAAAACAGGGACAGCAAGAGTTTTCTGTCCCTGTTTCTTATTATGTAAATGAAAAAGAAAGAGTTGATTTTAATTTGTTTTTTGTCAAAAATAATAATGGGCAATATCAATTCGAAAACTACAAAGCGGCACTACAAACCGCGAATAATTCGCAGGGAAACAAAGAGCATAGTTTTGTTTTCGAACCCGCTAATATCGTTACCGCAACACATGCATATAATCTCTTAGCAGGAAGATCTATACAAAAGGAATATGCAAGTGGCGAAAACAATAAACAAACTGTTTGGATGCAATTGGATTTTAATGATAAAGATGCCGCCGGTAATTACAAAATGAAAGAATTTCAATCTGCTTATGGATACGATGTAAAGCAGGTACTAAAGCAATTACCACTTAAAGAATTAACGAATACAGAAGCAACAGAAAAGCTGCTGAATGCTTTAATAAACGGTCATCGTGAAGTTGTAACACTCCAGAAGGACGGGAGTGAACAAAAGCTTTTTATAGAAGCTAATCCACAATTTAAGTCATTAAATGTATATGATGAGAATTTAAAGAAAATTAGCGTGGCGTCAGCGATTGGTAATAAAACAGCGGAAACACTACAGATCAATCAAAAGAATAGTATGGAACAGAAAATCGAGCAAGGGAGGAGAAAGGGATTATCCCTCTGAGGAGTAAAGGTTAAACTTATGGAAGCTTTAGAACCATTATCGCATTTCTTTTCAGCTATTGAAAATGATTACCGAATTAGTATTACACATATTGGTATCTATGCTGCATTACTTCAATGCTGGAAGGAACATTACTATGCAAATCCTATGCAGGTTTATAGTTACGAAATTATGGGTAGAGCCAAGATTTCGGCAAGCACTACGTATCATAAATGTATTAGGGATTTAAGCAATTATGGCTATATCAAATATGAACCTTCCTATAAACGAAATCAGGGAAGCAAAGTACATATACTTTTCACGAGTAAAGTAATTGAAATGAATTTAAGAGAAGAAAAAAAAGGACATGAATAATAGAACTACAAGGTCGATATTATATCAAGGTATGTTCTCTTAAATTATTGTTTCTCCTTAAGTTTGGGATGTATATGATTAGTACGAAAATCATAAAAGATTAATTGCTTTAAAACCTAATACTAAAAGGCCTAGAAAAATTCTGTAGTTAAAGTAATTTTAAAAAATTAAAATAAAAAGCGCTTTATGGAAAATGCGAAAGGGATAATTCAACAAGACGCGATTGATCCGAGGGTTTACCTGTTAAAAAAAGAAATTTTAAGCTTGCAAGAAGCGTGTATTTATTTATGCATCAGTCAATCCCACATGTACAAGTTGACATGTTCGAGAAAAATTCCTCATTATTCCCCAACGGGAAAATTGATTTATTTTAAAAGAACTGAATTAGATGAATGGGTGCTGAAAAAGAGGCGTAGCAGTCAGGAGGAAATTAATATCGAAGCCAGCGCCTTTCTTAAAAAGAGATGAATAATCAATTCTCAACCTTCTTTTTCGGATGCCCTTATCTAATGCCTTCCAAGTCCTCCTTCTATAAACAAGAAGGTTCATGCTTCTCAGAAAGAAAAATTATATAAAAAAAGCAATTTTAATTGCAGGTAATATATTCATTTATGGTCACATTTATGGTCACAAATGAAGATGCAGTTATGAACTAAAATCATAATTGCTTCGTTTTCAAGCTCCCCCTGTTGGACTTGAACCAACGACCCTCTGATTAACAGTCAGATGCTCTAACCAACTGAGCTAAGGAGGAATTTTCGCTCTTTAAGAACGGGTTGCAAAAATAGGGGTAAATATATACAGGCAAAAAATTTTTATAGAAACCTATTTAAAAATCTCCAACCAGCTACTTTCTTCAAGCCCTACAAAAATTCCGGCTTCCCTTTCTTCAACAGGGTATGTTTTTAAATAGTAACCTTCGCCCGAAACATTGCGTCCGTTTTGCAAACTAAACTTGTAACGGTGGAGGGGACAAACAATATTTCCTAAAGCATCAATAAAGCCGTCTGCTAAAATACCACTGGCATGCGGGCATTTATGTGCACAGGCAAATATTTCATTATTGATTCGTGCAAGAGTAATTTTTCTTCCTCCGGCTTCGGCTAACGCTAAGTTATTTCGTTGCCACTCTATCATATCTTTTCCATCCGCAACTTTATACCATTTAATTTTCTTTCCCTCCATATTCTAATAGATATACTCCGTTCTATACGGGTAGCGAATGCGATATAATTCTTTCACTTTGTTTAAAATAGTATCCCGCAGTTCATCAATATTTCTTTTTTCTATCGCAGAAATAAATACACAGTTTCCCTGGGTAATGTTTTCCCATTTCTCTTTGAGATCCTGCAAAATCTCTGTCTTCACGTCATCTTCAAGCCATTCGTCAAACGTATGTTGTTCATACAAATCCATTTTATTAAAAATGGTAAGGATGGGCTTTTCAAAAGCTTTAATATCCTGCAGCGTTTTATTAACTACTCCAATCTGGTCTTCATATTGAGGGTGCGAAATGTCAACCACATGCAACAGTATATCAGCTTCCCTTACTTCATCTAAAGTGCTTTTAAAACTTTCAACAAGATGGTGTGGAAGTTTACGAATGAAACCAACGGTATCGCTTAAAAGGAACGGTGTGTTTTCAAAAACAACTTTGCGGGTAGTAGTATCGAGTGTTGCAAATAACTTGTTCTCAGCAAAAACTTCGCTTTTGCTAAGAATATTCATGATGGTGCTTTTGCCAACGTTAGTATAACCCACTAATGCAACCCGTATAAATTCTCCACGATCTTTGCGTTGGGTAAAAGCTTGTTTATCTATCTCTGAAAGTTTCTTCCGAAGCAAGGTTATTTTATCCCTTACAACACGTCGGTCGGTTTCAATCTCAGTTTCGCCGGGGCCTCTGCTGCCTATACCGCCGCCCTGCCTTTCAAGGTGCGTCCACATGCCTCGAAGTCGTGGTAAAATATATTGATATTGGGCAAGTTCTACCTGCACTTTAGCTTGTGCGGTACGTGCACGCCTTGCAAAAATGTCGAGAATAAGATCGCTTCTGTCAATGGTTTTAATGCCAAGTATCTTTTCGATGTTTACTATTTGCGAACCTGTAAGCTCATCGTCAAAAATGGCGAGAGTAATCTCGTGCGCATCTACATAATTTTTAATTTCCTCAAGCTTTCCTTTTCCTAAAAAAGTTTTACTGTCAGGATGCGCGAGTTTTTGAAAGAAGCGTTTTACTGTTTTCGCCCCGGCAGTTTCTGCAAGAAAAGCAAGCTCTTCTAAATATTCTTTTACCTGTGCTTCCGTCTGCTCTTTATGAACCAAACCTATTAGCACAGCTTTTTCTTCCTGTTCTATTTTATTTGTCTTATCAATCAATTGTTACGAATTTTAATAAAGGTACACAACTAACAACAACAGCCACCGGCTGCAATAACCGGTGGCTGCCTAAAAGCATGTTTTTAAAATTACAGGCCACTTAGGCAAATTCCTAAGGAGTAGGGCCTTATTACAGGTCCGGCTACATCTTTTAAAAAGGCGTTGATTTGATAGGCGCCGTATATTGAGAAGATTCCATAACCCACTCTTGCCGTAACTGCAAGCCTTGTTGAGTTAAAGAACTTTTTGCTGTTTTCTTTTGCTATGTAGCTATTGATTGTACCGCCGCTTTTGCTTTGGAGCGTTTTACCCTTTGTATGCGCATTTATTAATTGTCCCACTTTTGCACCTAAAGCAACTTTAAAGCTACTGTTACTGTTTTCGGGATTAGAGCTATATCGTAACTCTACCGGAGCTTCAGCGTAAACAGTGGTTAGTTTATATTTTTTAAAATGGTTTGCAGAATCGAGATTGGTAAAAGGTAATCTTGTTGCCTGGGATTTTATATCAACCAATTTTCTTTCAAAAAACATATTGCTGCTTCCTATGCCAACACCTAAACCTACGCTAAACCGCGGATTGGTTTTAAAAGGCTTATCAAGCATGATGTAAGCATTAAAATGGCGCGAAAAACCGCTTGGTTTTGCACTGTCGGGAACAACGCCGCTCCAGCCATCCAAACCGTATTGTACCACCACATGGTCGTTAGAGCGATTGCTTAAATCAATTTTATTTGGGATTGTTCTTTTAGGTGTTGGTTGTACGGTTACTACAGTACTATCGGCGGGGGGAACTGTAACAGTAGTTTGAGAATTTACAACCTGCAGAATGACGATACAAACCGCAGTAAACAACAATTTTTTCATAATGGTTCTATTGATAATGTTTTGGTTCTTAAATATTTAGTAGGCAAAGCAGTTAAGCGGCAAAAATAACTGAATTGGTATCATTGTATTGGTTAAAATAAAGTCAAAACACTATCATTTAAACGTTGCAAAATTAGCTGGCGAATTCCAAAGTAAATTTGTTAAATTAGCAACCGGCTAATTTCTTTTAATAAGAAATTGCGTTTCTTTAATAGCAGCTAATTTTATTTTTTAGGTTCCCGTAATGAAAGTGTTGTTGAATATAATCTTTGCGTTGTTATCACTGGCTTCCTTTTCGCAGGAGAAATTTGTGAATTATAAACGCGACGCTTCGGTAGCAACATCACCACAAGCCCTTTCGTATAAACTTACTTCACCTTATAATAACGAAGCCGATAAAGTAAGAGCCATTTTCAGATGGATAACGGAGAATATTTCTTATAACATTCGGCCTCGTTATAATAGCTTGCGTAACTCCCCAAACGTTTACTATGAAGATGACAACGATACAGGTGCACTAAAGTCGTTAAGCGAACGGGTAGCCGTGGGAGTATTGAGAAGCAAAGTAGCCTTTTGCGATGGCTATACAAGGCTTTTTAAAACCTTGTGTGATTATGCGGGTATAAAATCGGAAGTAATAACCGGCTATGCAAGAACCAATTTTACCAGAGTTGATCAGAAGTTTAGATCGAACCACAGATGGAACGCTGTTTTGATTGACAGCACCTGGCACTTATTGGATGTTACCTGGGCAAGTGGTTATGTATCTTATGGGTTAGAAGAATTTGTACAACGTTATAATGATTATTATTTTTTAACACCGCCTGCCGACTTCATCCGCGATCATTATCCTGAAGATATTAAATGGACACTGCTATCAAATCCACCTTTGTTAAAGGAGTATGAACATACGCCTTTTAAAAGCGGAGCTTTTTCAAGAAACAGGATACTTTCATTCAAACCCGCAAACGGACTTATAGAAGCTTCGGTTGGAGATACGATACATTTTGAGCTTGAAACTGAAGGCATGGAAAAAAAGTTATGGGTAACTGATATAGCCTCGGTTGATACTTCGAATGTATCAACAATTGCCGCTGCTGATACTGCTAAACCAATAATAACCATCAGTGGAAACAAAATTACTTACACCTATATTGTTACTTCCGAAACTACCGAATGGTTAAATATCATCTTCAATAACGATCCCATCCTCCGCTATAAATTAAATGTAAGAAAGAACTATACCGCAACAAAATAAACACGATTTGCAGCAGGTAAGGCAACAAGTGAGTTTATAAATCAACTTCACTTTTTTAAAAGAAGCTGTCTAAATTTTAAAATGCCTTGCATTCGTTGCTGTTTGATTTATCATAACCAGAGGAAAAGATGTTTGCTAAACGTAGAATAAATATTTATAAGCCGATTATCAACCCCTTTAATAACGGAACTGAATACTTAACCCGTGATTACCTGTTTTTTACCAGCGACAAAAGCGGGGTGCTCCAGGTGCGGGTCGCAAAGAAAAACGAGGACAAGCTGCAACCAATAACAGATTATATGGCTGCCTCTTTTAAAAAGAAATAAGTCTTTATTTATAGTCATGCCTGCCGGTAAAATAAACATAAAATTCCGTTTCGCCCTTCAACTGATCCTTCCTGCTGCTGCTTTGTTTGGTGACTTACTGGGATGGAACGTGGATAGAAACCGTGCTCACAATGGGCTTTAGTGTGGCACCTGTAGCAGGACTTATTTTTTAAAGATAGTTAAGCTATAAATGGAAGTGTGACAATCGTTTGCTTTAGAAAAGAAATTGGGACAATGGAAAAAATTGTTGTTATGGCAGATATCCGGTTAGTAGAAATACACAGAGGTCACGTGAAAGTGCAGGTGGATGACAGAGTAGCAACTATAAACGGTGAAGGTTTGTTGCCGGTAAATGGCAGGCTTCCGGCAAACTATCTCCTTTATTTAAACACGTTTAAAAAATGGGATGCCCTATTTGAGCATCTCGAAATAGACGGGAAAATCAAAAATGAAATCATTGATTTTTTAAAAAAGACAAACCGGCTTCAAAACCAACTGAGAAAGTGAAATTCACGCCTCCTGTTATTGTAAAGGATGAAGTTGAGAAAAATGAAGAAGTAAAACCTGCTCATCCGGTAATTAAAAAGGATAAGACCACTAAAAGAAAGAAGCGGTAAAATTTACGCCCCCGGTTATTGTTAAAGATAAGACTGAACAATAAATCACCTGCATACGTTACAGAATGGCAGGTTTAATAGTATGTTACGCAATGCCTGGCAACAAAATTTATTTTACCATTGCATTGAAAATAAAAATTTTTATAAGTATTTTTAAGAAACCTGAATTAAAATATCTTTTTAATAATTTTTCCATTTTAATTCTTTGCGTTACTTTTGCCGTCCAAAATTTAAAGGTTCATAATGCCTACAATACAGCAATTAGTTAGAAAAGGTAGAGAAATCATAAAAGCAAAGAGCAAATCAAGAGCGCTCGATGCTTGTCCGCAGCGCCGTGGTGTATGTACAAGGGTATATACAACAACACCTAAAAAACCCAACTCAGCTTTGCGTAAAGTTGCCAAAGTTCGTTTAACCAATAAAATTGAGGTTATCGCCTACATTCCTGGCGAAGGTCATAACCTGCAGGAGCACTCTATCGTTCTAATTCGCGGTGGTCGTGTAAAAGATTTGCCGGGTGTGCGTTATCATATTGTAAGAGGCAGCCTTGATACAGCAGGTGTAAAAGACCGTAAACAAAGCCGCTCTAAATACGGAACCAAGAAAGAAAAGGCAAAAGGCGGAGCAGCCGCAGCACCAGCCAAAGCACCAGCCAAGAAGAAATAAATTTAATTAAATATCTAAACCTGAAAACAGCGAAGCTGTTGTAAAATATAAGTAACATGCGTAAAACGCAACCCAAAAAAATTCCTTTAGCGCCCGACCCTAAGTTTAACGATAAACTGGTTACACGTTTTGTAAATAACTTAATGTGGCAAGGTAAAAAAAGCATTGCACTAACTATTTTTTACGATGCTTTAGAGAGAGTAACCAAGCAAACAAACGAAGATGGATATGAGATTTGGAAAAGAGCTTTAGCAAATGTAACTCCCGGTGTAGAAGTTCGCAGCCGCCGTATTGGCGGGGCTACATTTCAAATTCCTTCAGAAGTTAGGCAAGACAGAAAGATTTCTTTAAGCATTAAATGGCTGGTTCGTTTCAGTCGCGAAAGAAACGGACGCAGCATGGCCGAAAAATTAGCTAACGAAATTATAGCTGCAAGCAGGGGTGAAGGCGGCGCTTTTAAAAAGAAAGAAGACACCCATCGTATGGCGGAAGCTAACAAAGCTTTCTCTCACTTTAAGGTATAAAAATTTTCATTAATTGTTTTTACGAAAAGCCATTCAAATTTTTTGAGTGGCTTTTTTGTGATGTTTTTACCAGGATAGGAATTTGAAAATTGCTTCTTTAGATAAAAATTAAAGAATGTGCTCGCTTAGTACTTTGGCAATCGCTTCCTTACCGCAGTTTACATGGAGTTTGTTGTAGATATTTTTAAGGTGAGACCTCACGGTTTCGAAAGAAATGAACAAGGTGGCGGCAATAATTTTTGTACTGTGTCCTTTTACTAAAAGCCGCAACACATCCACCTCCCGCACCGACAGATCATACTTTTTACTGCCTTTATAACTATTGAAAGAGTCCAAAACTTTTCGCGCAATAATTGGAGACATAGGCGCTCCTCCCTCCAATACTTCCTGTATAGCATCAAATAAACGGGCGGGGGGTGTTTTCTTGAGCAGGTATCCATTGGCTCCGGCACAGAGACAGCTAAACAATTTTTCGTTATCCTCAATAACTGTGTACATGATAACCGCTGTATTAGGCCGCGCTTCTTTTACCAGCTTTACCCCTTCTATACCACTATGTACAGGCAGGTCAATATCCATTAATACAACATCGGGCTGATAAACCCGTACCACTGTAGCGGCTTCAGTACAGTTATTGAAGTCTCCAACAACCTCGTAGTCTTCGGCTGTGTTAAGCAGATAGACTAATGACTCACGCAGCCGGTCATTATCTTCAAATATGAGTATTCGTATTGCCATACCACAATGTATAAAATAAACACCGGGTAATTTCTCCCTCTTTTGAGTGATTTGTTACTTTACAGGCAACCAAACCTGCACTACAGTTCCTTTGCCTTGTGCACTTTCTATAAAAAGGTTTCCTTTCCATTTTCTGGTACGTGCTTCTATGTTCTTTAACCCGTTGCGATGAGTTCTCTTACCGGTGTCAAATCCTTTTCCATCATCTTCAATCTGCATCAACAGCTTATGATGCTCCCGTTTAATATACACTTTTACATGAGAGGCAGCCGCATGCTTACAAATATTATTCATCGCTTCCTTAAATATGAGATACAAATCCCGCCGCTGTTCCATTTGTAATTTAAGATGACTTAATTCCTCATCAAACCCTAATTCATAGCCTACCTTCCCTGCATCAAAAAGCTCTGCTGCATAACGTCTCATGCGGGCGAGCAAGTCTTCTAAAGTATTATCTTTTGCATTTACACTCCAGATGATATCATCCAATGCCTGGCTGCATGAAGCAACTTCCTCAATGATGCGTTCCAAAAAAACTTTTGCCCCCTTTGGCTGAGGCAGATTTTGCTTTGTTAGTTCTGAAAGAATGCTGATGTTAGTAAGAGAAGAGCCAATATCATCATGCAAATCGGCTGCAATATGGTTTCTGACTTTCTGCACTGCTAATATTTGATGAATGCGGTACCGGTAAATGGCATAAAGCAGCAGGAGGCCGGTTATAACAGATAAAGTAATGAACCACCACGTTCTGTAGAAAGGAGGCTTGATAATAATTGAAAGAGAAGAAATGCTATCGCTAACAGAAGATTTATAAGGGGAAGCCTTTACTTTAAAAAGGTAATCTCCGGGCGGTAAATTAGTGTATGCGGCATAATTTCTTTCACCTGCTTCTACCCAGCCTTTATCATAGCCTTGTAAAAAATAATAATAGTGCTGCTGATGAGAAAGCGGGTAATCCAGGGCAGCAAAGTTAAAAGCTATGGAATTAGCTTTATATGAAAGAGCTATTGTTTGTTTGTAAACCGGCATTGTATCACCCTGTAGCGGTTCGTTATTTACCAATATGTTCGTAAACACAACATTTGTACTTTGGCCGGGCGCTGTAAACTTATCGGGATTAAACATAGTTAGCCCGCTAATGCCACCAAAATACAGGGTACCGTCCTGCCCTTTATAATAAGCTCCGGTGTTGAACTCATTACTTTGAAGACCGTCTGATGCTGCGTAATTAATAAATCCTGAAGGCTTCAGGTCAGGGTTTGTACCCTGATTAAACCGGCAGATTCCTTTATTGGTGCTTATCCATAAATTAGCCTGCTCATCTTGTAAAATACCATAAATCGTATTATTAGGAAGGCCCTCTTTTTGGGTTAAATGAGTAACCTGGCCAGTAGATTTGTTTATAGCATATAGCCCTTCACTTTGTGTACCTATCCATAGTATTGGGTTATTATAAAAAATACATTTTATGATTGGTTCACTTTTAAAGAAATCAGTTAGGCTATCGTTTTTAAAAGAAAGGAAAACTTCTTTTTGAGTATCAAAAAAATCAATGCCTTTCTTTTCATAGCCCAGGCATAAGATAGTGCTGTCAATGGGGGTAATTGTTCTTACATTATTATCGCTGATAGAATTAGTACTATTTAACTTATATGCATAATTCTTCACTAATCCTTTTACTTTATTAATAAGGCAAAGCCCTGCATTTTGTGTGCCTGCCCAAACTTCAGAACTGGATTTAGGATATATACACCAAATGGTGTGATCGGGAATATTAAATGCTTTTGATTGCGGGTGGAAATGCCTGATTAATTTTTTTTTATTGGTATCAAAAAGCAGTAATCCGTTTCCCTGTGTTCCCACCCACAGGTCTCCTTCAGCGTCCACAAGCAGCGATACAACTCTGTTGGCATTGGAAGAAGACCCGCCATAGGATTTGAATTTAAAGGTGGTATCCTTCTCTTTATTCTTGTTTAAAAGGGTAAGTCCTGTGCCGGAAGTGCCTGCCCATATTTGCCCTGCTTTATCTGTAACTACAGATCTTATTTGCGCTATTTCAATATTGTTTGGAAGGTTGCTGCTGGTAAAAGAAGTAAAGTTATTAAGCCGGTCATTATAATAACTGATGCCACCTCCATCTGTGCCCAGCCATATTCCATTTTTCCTGTCCTTTTTAATGCTTAAAATATCATTATAACTAATGGAAGAAGGATCGTTCTTGTCATTCTTTAAATTATGTATTTGCCTAAGCTTCTGATCAATAATAAATAATCCTTTGCCGTAAGTTCCAATCCATACACGGCCGTTATCATCAGCAAGAATGGTTTCGATAATGAGATCTGTAGGAAGTGGTAAGGCATTATCCGTTGTAAAGGGTTTAAAAACCGAGTCTCCTTTTTGTTGTCGGTATAGCCCTTGTCCGTAGGTTCCAACCCAGATATTTCCCTCTTTATCTTCATCAATACAGCTAAAATTCTTTGCCTCGCTTTGCATTTCGCTAAAGCTATTTAAAACAGGATGTACTTTAAGAATATCCTGCTGTACACTCATAACATCATTATTGCCAATCACCCATAAATTATAATTACGGTCTTTGTAAAGAGCATTAATTGGTTGGTTATTGCTCTTCGTAAAAGCCGGACTCATTATTTGTTTACTTATCTTATTACCTGCAATATCATAAACAATGAGGCCGTCACTTTGGGTTCCGATCCATAATTTTCCGTGCGCATCTTCATACACACAATTTAATTTAGAAGTTATCTTTCTTGCATTAAAAGATAAAAGAATGGGTTGAAAAGAATAATTAAGTAAGTTTAGTTTTTCTAAGTTACCTCCTTCTGTTATTACCCAAAGAACATGGTTACCACCAGGAACAATTTTTCCTAACCTGGCCGATGTTAGTAAAGTTTTATCATCAAAGCTTTTATTTAGCACCACGAACTCTTTGCCATCATAGCGGTTCAATCCATCCTGGGTGGCCAGCCAGGCAAAACCTTTGTCATCAAAGGAAATATCAACAACGCTGCTCTGTGACAAGCCTTGATTTAAACTTAGTGTTTTAAATGAAAACTGAGGAAACTGTGCACGCGACAGATGACAAAGGCAAAAGAAGAAAATACTGAAGAGGGTACAAAGGCTTTTCAAAAGCTTGTGTTTGCTGTAATATATGCAATATTTTTACTTACCAAATGAAACAACATACAATGAATCAGGAGCAATAAAAAAACCGGAAAGGTTATGATTATTTCGAACCTTTCCGGTAAGGTTATCCCCTATCGAACAAATATCGAATTCTTTTTGTGTTGTTTATGCAATCGAATGTGCGATGGTAAAAACAAGGAAGACTCATCGAAAGCGGTACCACCTACCGGCGGTTTTATAAAAAAAGATCCCTGTAGCTTTCTGAGTCCTGGCTTCCTGAAACAAAAATAATTTCGCAACCCGTTAAATTTCTTTTCTTTTATATCATACAACTAATCTTACTTTTATTGTTACAGTTTTTTGTGAACGATTGCCCTATAAAAGAACAGAAGGCACATAAAAAATGATTATAGCACCCATATATGAGACAATTACTTTCATCAATTTTTTTTCTTATTATTTCTTCCAAAGCTATCACTCAAAAAACTATCACCCGAGGCGAAGGAGTTACCAAAACTTATAACACAACAGGCACAATGTCGCAGCCAAAAAAACCGCCCACACCCGATGTAATATGGGGAAAATTATTTGTAGATGTACAACTAACCAGGGCACTTGGCGATAACAAAACTTTTGTGGATGCAGTACCCAAATATGCACCTTCAGTTATTTTACAAAAGTACCAGTCAGGCCAACAACTAAAGGACTCATCTTCTCTCAGAGATTTTGTTTATCAAAATTTTCGGGTTCCTGTTTCTCCCAAATTAAAACTACCTGAAAAAACATCTTCATTAAAAAAACATCTGGAAGATCTATGGCCAACACTTACACGTAATGCCGATGTGATAGAAACAAATAGTTCGTTGCTGCCATTACCAAAAGCATACGTGGTGCCCGGTGGAAGGTTTAGAGAAATTTATTATTGGGACAGCTACTTTACCATGCAAGGTTTAGCAGCGGGTAACCGCTATGATTTAATAGAAAACATGCTTGATAATTTTAAGTATTTAATTGATACTTATGGTCACATTCCTAATGGTAACCGCACTTATTATCTTAGCCGTTCGCAACCACCATACTTTGCTTTAATGGTTAACCTGTTGCATGATAAATTAGGCGACAGGGTTTACAAAAAATATTTATCAGCCATGCAAAAAGAATATACGTGGTGGATGGAAGGAGCTAATAATTTGCGAAATGGAGAAGAGCACAGACGGGTAGTTAAACTGGATGATGGTACTATTTTGAACAGGTATTATGATGATAAAAAAGCTCCTCGCGAAGAGTCTTATTTTGAGGATGTGCAAAGTGGGTTGGCTTACGAAGGAAAAGACGGGATGGCTTATACCAATCTTCGCGCAGGAGCAGAAAGTGGTTGGGATTTTAGCAGCAGGTGGTTTGCTGATACCATACATTTAACCACTATTGAAACTACCAGCATCCTTCCTGTTGATTTGAATTGTTTGCTCTATGCTTACGAAAACATTTTAAGCAAAGCAAGCAAAAGCCAGCAATTGCAAAGCCAGGCAAACATGTACCAGCAAAAGGCAGCAAAGAGAAAAACGGCTATTCTAAAATACTTCTGGAATAATGAACTTCATTATTTCTTCGATTATCATTTTAAAAAACAAACAACAGCAAACAAATGGTCGCTGGCAGGTGTATTACCATTGTTTTCGGGCATAGCTACTAAAGAACAGGCTGCTTATGTAAAAGACCATATTGAACAAAAGTTTTTAAAAGATGGTGGTTTGGTAACTACGGTTTATCATACCAAACAACAATGGGATGCACCAAACGGATGGGCTCCTTTACAATTTTTAGCAGTTAAAGGTTTAGTAAATTACGGCTATGATACACTTGCGAAAAGTATTGCTGAAAGATGGATGACCGTGAATGAAAATGTATATAATAATACCGGTAAAATGCTGGAGAAATACAACGTAGAAGATATTCATTTGCCAAGTGGCGGAGGCGAGTATCCAACACAGGATGGCTTTGGTTGGTCCAACGGTGTTTACCTTAAGTTTTACCAGATGTTTAGAAAATAATTCTTATTGGCGGCTATAAAGTTTTAGAAAAATATTTGAAAGACAGAAAAGGCAAAGAATTAAGCAGTGCCGAGATAGACCACGTTGAACATATTATAAAGGCAATTGCTTTTACTATTGACCAAATGAAAAAAATTGATAAACTCACTCAATTATGGATATAATCAAAGAAACCTCACCAAACACAAGGATTCATTTTTTTATAAACATTCATCATACAAATTGGTTTGTGGTTCGCAAAGAATCTGATACATGTGCACTCGCAATGTATTTAAAAAGTAGAAAATTGTCCCCCTATGAGGAGTCAGGTTATCAGGATTTACCCATTGAATGGGCTTTTGCCCTGGAGTTTGATGCTGCTGAGGGAAATAAGTTTTTACAGTTTATCAGAGAAGTAAAAGGAATTAGACATGCAGATGAGAATTCGACAATTACTCATTGGCTCGGTGAAATTGGCTGGTATGAATTCGCAGATATCAATAATGCAACCAAATGGCTGAATGATTTTTACGATTTTCAAAAACAAAGACAACAGGAATTGCAAAAAGCGAATACAAACGGAATGCAGACATCCATGTTTTAAGCGAACATTTTGCATAAACGATTTCATACAACCTTTCCAATATGAAAATACTTTGCATAGGTGAAGCGCTTATAGATATGATTTGCACAGATACAGGCAAATCATTATCAAAGGGCGACAACTTTTTAAAAAAGCCCGGAGGCGCACCCACCAATGTTGCTGCTGCCATTGCCGCACTTGGTGGCGAGGTAATATTAGCCGCCAAAGTTGGTGCCGATCCTTTTGGTCAGCAATTGATAGACGTGATGAAAGATTTTGGTGTATCAACTATTTGGATGATGCAGGACAAAAACTATTTTACCACGTTCGCCTTTGTCTCTCTTATGCAGGATGGTGAACGTGATTTTGTTTTCAACAGAGGTGCGGATGGGCAGTTATCCGAAGACGATATTAATGGTATTAATCTCGATGAATGTTCTATCATACATTTTGGTTCAGCAACAAGCTTTTTACCCCGCCCATTGCAACAGGCTTATAAAAGCATGCTGCAGAAAGCAATAGCAAAAAACATTTTCATAAGTTTCGATCCTAATTACCGGCACTTGTTATTTAAAAATAATACCGGAAGTTTTATAGAGCAATCGTGGCATTTTATCCGGCACTGTCACTTCTTTAAAGTAAGCGATGAAGAAGCGATGCTTATAACGGGCAGTTCATCAGTATATGATGCAGCAATTATTTTATCAGAAAAAACAGGTGCCACTTTTGCCATTACTTTGGGCAAAGCAGGCGCCATGCTGGTATATAAAAAAATGATGACAACAATACCTTCTATTGCTGTAAAACCCGTAGATACTACCGGAGCAGGCGATGCATTTGTTGGAGCAGTTTTATACCAGCTTAGTAATTTTTCGTTGCCTGTTATAGAAGCGCTTGAAGCTGAAGACTGGGCAAAGATTATTGCCAATGCAAACAAAGCCGGCGCAAGAACCTGCGAGTACATGGGAGCAATGGAAGCCTTTAAACATCTTAGCAACGATATTTTTAACTAACCAAATACAGTAACAATGGAGCCGTGGCAGGCATTAGTTATCAGGTTGAATTAAGAAAATTGTATTAATGTACAGCTACCGCAATTTTAGAATCCGCTGTTCCATAATATAAAAACCATTTTGATTTAAAGGGAACGAGACCTTCTAAAAAACAAACGTTATTAATTTGACCGATCATTTCATAATCTTTGTCCGGTTTAAAAAAATTATTATCACTTCGGTCAATAACTTTTTCGGGATTATTTTTATCCGCAAGAATTTGTCCGGCACTATACACGCCATCCGGTAAAGATTTGTCTCCTTTTGTTGGACTGTTTTTGCTGTTGTATATAAACACAATTCCATCTTTTGTAATGATAGCAGGCGGCCCTGGTTCTACCAATTCACTATCAAACTTATGATCCCTTGTTCCGAATAAAATTTTAAAAGCTTCATACTTACGCAAAGAATCATACTGCTTTTTAGAAGGATCTGTTTCGGGTAAGGGAGTCCAATTAACCAGATCGTTTGAAGTAGCCATATAAATATTTGACTCTCCCCAGTACATCCAATACTTACCATTAATTTTTTGAGCAACCAGTTTACTTCCTACAACTTTGCAAACAACTGATCCTGATTTTGACCAATAGTTTATAAACTTTCCTCCTTCAGCATTTTTAAAAACAGACCCATGTTTTTTCCAATGATACAAATCTTTGGATGTAGCAATGAATAGCCTTGCAGTGGTACCATCGTACGCAGTGTATGTCATATAATAAGTGCCTTTATCATCTTCTACAATTCGCGGATCTTCACATCCACCCTGCCATTCATACTTTTTATATTCATCGTTTTCAGGTTTCAAAACCGGTTCCTTCACCCTTGTAAAATGCAGCCCATCATCACTATAAGCCAATCCTATCCTTGATGTTCCTGCAGGCAAACCTATCTTATCCTGCGCCCTGTATAACAGGTAAACTTTATTATCTCTTACTACGGCTGCGGGGTTAAACACATCCTTTTCTTCCCATGCTACTTTCTTTTTTAATATAGGATCTGTAAATGTTGTTTTTAAAGGCGTTAATATAGGGTTTGCTGCATCATTCTTTACAAATGGAACGAGCATCCATTTTTTGTATTGCGCTATACTATTTAAGGATAGCAAAAAACAAAGGCATACCATAAAAGGGAGGACTGAAAATACTTTTTTCATAATGACAACTTTATAATTTAAACTAATCAGGATGTAAATATTGATAAGATTAAGGAACAATTGAAATAAAAAAACTGTTACAAATTATCTGTGCAATTAAGATAACTCATAAAAGTTGAAACAGGTGAACTTTTATTTTTGGCTACCTTAACCCTATATAAGTTTAGGATGCTAATTATTGTGTAAGATTAGAAGAACCTTTTTTATAATCGCAAACTCTTCTCTCTATACATTTCTAATTTTACTAAACGATACTACTTTTTCTGTTGTTTTTCTTTTAGTAATCGTATCAGGTCTTCCATGTTTTTTGCGTGCAGTTTTTGCATCATGTTTCTAACATGAGCTATTATTATTATTTGGCTTACTGCCAATTCACCGGCTATTTTCTTTAAAGAAAAGTGTTTTAAAAGATAGGTTGCAATGTCTATCTCTCGTTGAATAAGTCCTTCTTTTTCAAATTCCATAAAAGATTAAAATGTGGGGCTGAAGTGAAAAAGGCTTACTTGTAAACTTTTAAAAAATTCTCGCATATATATTAACTATTGCATGCTGCCTTTTTCTTCTTCAGCACTGCCGTTTGGTTTTCTTCACCAACAGCTTCTTGTTCTATGTTTGCAGGTGAAGAACACGGGCGGAAAAAATATTATTTCACATACTTATTGTACCCTGCCTTTTTCTTCTTCTGCACCTGTTGAACGGTTTCGGGTTCCTTTCAATTGAGCATTTCCAAAGCTGCGGGTGTATGTAAGTTTATAGGTTCTTTGCGTAAATTGTAAACGAACATCTGCGTATAAATTCTGTTCCGGCAAATGAACATGACCACCAAAAACAAGTGTGTTTAAAATATTACTGGTGGTAAAAAGAAAAGCTCCTTTCTGGTCCTTCATTTTCTTTTTTATTCCAAAGTCGAGCGAACCAAAACCCTTACCAACGAAAATACCATTTAAACTGGGAGATTGATAAAAGCCTGAAAGCTCTGCAGACCAATCTTTCGGAAGCTTAAAGCTTTGACTGCCATTGATGCTGGTATATAACTGCTGCAACCGTATGGGAGTAGTTTTATAAATAGCATTAATCTGTTGCCAAATGCCGGTCATATTATATTGCATGCTCCACCACTTTGTTACATCTATCGGTATAGAAAATATAGCAGATATTGTTTTTTGGTTTATAAGGTTTTGGGGTGTAAGAATAGTTTTATTGGTAACAGAATCTGAGGAGGGTTGAAAGCCTGTTATTGCCTGATCTTCTTTAGTGTAAGAGAGCGAAAAGAAATATTTTTTAAAAGTGTACCCGCCTTTAATTATATTAGAAACAGAGGGTTGCAAAGCCGGGTTTCCTGTGAGTAAACTGTTGGGATCAATATAGTAAGTAAAGGGAGCTAAGTCGTTAAAAGTGGGACGGGTAATACGGCGGCTATAAGCAAAATTCACAGAAGATTTTTCATCGAGCTTGCGGGAAACAAATAAAGAAGGGAAAAGATTTCCGTAATGCCGGTCAACAATGTTTTTTACATCTGCAGTACCTAAATTAGAGTTGGTGTATTCGTATCGCAAACCGACTTTCGCCTCTGTGTTTTTATCTGCCGTAATATTGAAGGAAGCATAAGCAGCCTCATAATTTTCTGATAGTTTATATACTGCAGATAAAGTATTGTTTTTAACCCAGGTATTTTGTTCCAGTTTTTCAAAGCTGATATCGTTATTGAATTCTGATTTCGTACCTTTTATACCAGCCTCCATATTTACTTTATTACTTAACTTTTTTGTGTAATCAACAGCACCGACCAGTATATTTATGGGAGTAATCTTTCCGCTTTTGGTTCTTACGTCGTAAACAAAGTTTCCTGCACCGTTATAATAAGAAGTAAGGTATTGCACGGGTTGGTTATTTCTATAGTGTATATAATCAAAGTTGAAAGATACATTTTCGCCTTCTTCAAAGCTGTGTTGCAAATTAATATTGCTACTTACATTCTGCCAATGATTGACCTCGGTATTGTTCAGCTTTAAGGAAGTATCAGGAAGGTTATTTTTAATTCTTGAACTTGTGTTTGATTCTGATTGAGAAAAATGATTGTCGTATGCAGAAAGCAGGATACCTATTACGGTATGTTTACTAAGTTCATAGTCCATTCCAAATCTGCCATTAGCGTTTCTTGTTGTGTCGCTTCTATGATTATAAGCTATAGTTTGCGTAATTATTCCCTTGTTAGAAATTATGCTGGAAACGTTTATTTCAGGAGAGGTTTTAACCCTTGAGTAGGAAAAATCACCATATAAATTAATTCTTCCTTTCCGGTGATTCAAATTAATGCTTGCACCTGATACTGTTCCTGTACCATACCCTGCTGTAAGAGAATAAGAACCATTGGTGCCAAAATTATCATTGCTCTTTAAAACGATATTAATGTAACCGGCATTACCTTCTGCATCCAGGTTAGCGGGTGGAGTAGTAATAATTTCTATCCTCTCAATGTTTGTTGAACTCATGCCGGCAAGCATTTGTATGGCAGCAGTCATAGGCATATAACTTATCTTACCATTCATCATTAACACCACACCGTTTTTGCCGTTGATTGAAAGAACATTATTTTGATGATCTACCATTACACCCGGCGAACGCTCCAAAACTTCTAAAGCTGTATTGCCGGCTGAGGTAATACTGTTAGCTACATTAACCACCATGCGGTCTATCTTTTGTTCAAGCAGTGGCTTTCGGGCGGTTACTGTTACAGCCGCCAACTGTACGCCTGTTTCTGAAAGATGCAGATTGTCTACCGCCACATTATCGTGATTTCCCGTAATTGAAATAACAGGAGTAAAGACTTGGTTTAAGCCTGTATAAGTAGAGGTTATCAGGTAGTCCCCAATAGCAATATGTTCAAAAAAATAAGCACCGGTTTGATCGGTTATTATTCCTTTCACCAAAGATGAATCTTTTGCCTTAAGCAGTAAAACGTTGGCATTAGAAAGCGGCTGGTTATTACTGCCTGTTACAGTGCCATGAATAGTTGATTGTGCTATTACATTTTGATAGCAATAAAAAATCAATAATAGTACTGACCTGGTAAATATTGTGTGGATAGTTGCTTTCATGTTCTTTGATTAATGAATAGGTTTTTACCTGCCTTATGCACAACCAATTATTACATTGCGTGTTGCAGTATTAAAAATCGAGCAGTTTTTAATTAAGAAATAGTGAGACAAAAATCAGCTATAACCAAGGTTTGCACAATACACCTTTTAGTGTATTTTATATTTTATAAATACTCTCTTCAGCGGAAAGAATAATAAGTGAATTAAATAGGATACTACTTTTTCTGCTGTTTTTCTTTTAGAAATCGCACGAGGTCTTCCATATTTTCGGCGTGTAGCTTTTGCATCATGTTTCGCACATGGGCCGCGATTATTTTTTTGCTTACTGCTAACTCAACGGCTATCTTCTTTAAAGAAAAGTCATTTAGCAAATAGGTTGCTATTTCTATCTCACGATTAATAAGAGCTTCTTTTAAAAATTCCATGAAAGGCCAGATTATGGGTAAACAGAAAAAGACCCAAAGGCGGAAGACCCGATTATCCGTCATTCACTCATCAATTAGTTCGTTGAATCTCTTCTTCTGAACCTGTTTTCCGTTGCCTGCTACTTTTGAGCTGCTGATTGCCAAAGCTATATATCAGGTTAAGCATAGCTACCCTTGTGTCTAATCCAATCCGGCCTTTGCTGTAAAAGCCGGGGGCGTCAATTCTAAACCGTATTTGATTAGTGTGCAGAATATCCTGCACGCTTAATTTAGCTTTCCACCTTGATCTAAAGGATTTTTGAACGCCTGCATCTAATGAACCGAGCCAGGGACTTTTTTGAAGCGCATAAACTGCGGGAGCACTAAGCCAACCCCCTAATTCACCTGTCCAGCCTTTGCCAAATATAAAAGCATTTGAAGCATTAAGCCGTCCGGCTATTTGCTGTACATGAATAGGGGTGCCTTTGTAAGTGTAATCAAATATGCTGTAGTTGCCCATCAAAGTTCCCTGGATCGTCCAGGCTTTGTTAACTTTTACCGGAAAGCTCACAGTTAAGCTGTATGCTTCTGATTGGCCAATATTTTCAGGCATACGCCGGCTCATTTTTTCATCTAACGGCTGAATAACGAAGAATTGCAAATCTGTAACATAACTAGCTGCCAGCGAGGTAAAGATCTTCTCTTTAAATCCATGCCTGAGCTCAAGCGAATGAGTATATTGTGGCTTCAGGAATGCGTTTCCGGAACTGTAAGTATAAGGATCTAAATAGGAGCGTGCGGGATTGAGACTTTGGTAATTGGGCCGGTCAATCCGGTAGCTGTAAGAAAATGCGAGGGTATTTTGTTTGTTTAGAGTGCGTGATAGAAATAAACTTGGAAATAAGTTTAGGTAGTTCCTGCTAACAACGTTATCCGAAGTTATCGAGTTTCCTACAGAATGTGTGTATTCTGCACGCAATCCAAGCATTACATTAATTTTTTCATTCAACTTACCCGAAAAGTTCAGGTATGCTGCATTTACCTGTTCGTTATATTTAAAATGGTTCGATAAGCTTGTGTCTTTTTGAAGGTTGCCATTTAGGCCCGTACTTAGTTCAACATTGTTATCAGAGCGAACCGAACTGCTCTTTATTCCTGCTTCCATTTTCCAATTGGAACTTACTGACTGGCTGTAATCCGTTCTAAAAGTCACTATGTTGATAGCTGTTGGCATCTGAGTGTACAGACCGCTAATCGGGTCAACAGGCGTTGATGGTATAAGCGTTTGCGTATTTAGCGAGTTTGTATAATCCCTTCTGAACCTCCCGATATCAAAATCGGCCGATAGCTGTGCCTGTTTTTTTGTAAAGGAATGTAGTATATTAAAGTTACCCAGATGGTTGGATGAATTAGTTGAAATGGTTTTGTCTGAAAGGGTATGAAGGTAAACGGGAGAAGTTTCCTGTCTGCGAAAAAAAGCATGTGCGGGACTGCTTTCCCCAGCCTTGTTCCAGAATGCTGTCCAAACCACACCTATTGTGGTGCGCTTACTTATAAAATAATCCAGCCCGGCTTTAAAGTTTTGACCTCTATTCTTAGCGCGTATATATGAGACGCTGTTAATGATATTTTGTTGTGACCCGTCAGCTTGGTTTCGGGTTATGTCAAAGTCCCAGTAGCCGCCATCATTGTACATACTATAGTTTCCGAAGAGATTGAGTTTAGAGGTACGGTTATTGATTTGAAGGCTGCCCCGTTCCCGCGCATATCGTCCGCTTCCACCGCTCACAGACACAGAGCCGTTCGTCCCTATATTGTTATTCTTTTTTAAGCGGATGTCAATAATACCAGAGTTACCGGCAGCATCGTATTTAGCAGAAGGATTGGTGATCAGTTCGATCCTTTCAATATTGTCACTTGGCATGTTTCTTAACAACGCTACTACATCAGCAATTGGTAGAAAAGTTTGTTTGCCATCTATCTGTACGATCACCCCTTCTTTTCCCCTGAGACTGATTTGGTCATTCTGGCGGTCAACAGTTACACCGGGTGCCTTTTCAAGCACTTCAAGTGCAGTGCTTCCGCTGGCAATAATACTGTTGGCTACATTAACCACCATCCGGTCTATCTTTTGTTCAAGAAGAGGTTTTCGAGTGGTTACAGTTACAGCGGCCAACTGAACGCCTGTTTCTGCAAGATGAAGATTGTCTACTGCAACATCATCGTGATTTCCGGTAACAGCAATAACAGGAGTATACACCTGGGCTAAGCCTGTGTAAGTAGAGGTTACCAGGTAGTTGCCAATAGCAATATGTTCAAAAGAATAAGCACCGGTTTGATCAGTTATTATTCCTTTTACCAGGGATGAATCTTTTGCCTTAAGCAGTAAAACATTGGCATTAAAAAGGGGCAGGCTATTACTGCCTGTAATAGTGCCATGAATCTTAGATTGTGCGTTAAGTTTAATAAAGCTCAAAGAAATAAAAAACATGAGTAAAGTTGTTATTACAATTCTGGACACTGATTTCATCTTATTATTTTTAAAAGTTTTAAGTCTCTTCTTATTTAATTCATTTCTAAAATTGGAAGTATATAAACGAACTGCTACTTTCCTGGCTTAGTATAAGTAATATGAGCATTGCAAACCAAACAATACCTAAAAGCCACCACGGCATTCTATTAGCTACATTTAGCACACGGTTGTTTCTCATAAACCAATGTGTGATAACCAAAAGAACGGTGATAACACTTATTTTAATAATTGCCAGGGTAGTTAATAATACCGCACCGTTGGTAACATGCCCGAACATAGAAGATAACAACCTGCCTGCCGAAGTAAAATCAGGGGCGCGAAAAAATACCCACGTTACATTAATTAAAAAGAAAGTAAGTAAAGCAAGAAAAAAATTGGGAGACCATACCTTCTTTAAAAAACGAGGTGCTGTTACGCCTTGCAGTACTGCCGCTTCTTTTAAATGTATTTTCAATGGCTCCTGAATGGGCGTTCTGCGGATACGCATGTCCTGGATTAATTTTTCTATACACAAATACAAGCCATGTAAAGCTCCCCATACAACAAACGTCCACGAGGCTCCATGCCACAAGCCTCCTAATAACATCGTTATCATCAGGTTTACATACGTTCTTACTTTTCCTTTGCGGTTGCCACCTAAAGGAATGTATAAATAATCCCTTAACCATGCAGATAAGGTGATGTGCCATCTTCTCCAGAAATCTGAAAAGCCAACAGCCGCATAAGGGTATAAAAAGTTTTCGGGCAAAACAAATCCTAAGCATGAAGCCACCCCAATAGCACATGAAGAATACCCTGCAAAGTCAAAAAATATTTGTCCTGAAAAGGCCAATACACCCATCCATGCATCAAGCGGGCTTAATGCTGCTTTAAAGGTAAAAACACTGTCGGCTGAAGATGATAACATACTGTCTGCCAATACTACTTTCATAAACAAGCCAAGTGTAAGGAGCAGCAATCCCTGCATCATTTGTTTTTGATTGGCAGTACGGGGCGTTTCAAACTGAGGAACCAATTGCGGAGGACGAACGATAGGCCCGGCAACGAGGTGCGGGAAAAATGTTACAAACAAAGAAAAGTCTAACAACGATTTTACCGGCTCGCTCTTCCTTTTGTACATATCGATCGTATAGCATAATGTAGTAAAAGTGTAAAACGAAATACCTGCGGGTAAAATAATATTTGGCTTTGCAGGATGATAATTTATACCAATTGAATTAACCAGTGTTACAAAATTTTGAAGAAAGAAACCCCCATATTTAAAGAAGCAAAGCATGCCCAGGTTACCAATAAGGCTAATGACAAGCAATAGCTTTTTCCTGTATTTATTTTCTTCAGTAAATAATGCCCTGCCTACAAAGTAATCTACGACAGTAGATAGCCACAGCAATAAAATGAAAGGAGGATTCCAGGCAGCATAAAAAATATAACTCGCAATAAGCAGGTTTATCTTTTTTACTTTCCAGGGAAAGGGAAGGTTATGCAACACAAGCATAACTATAAAAAAAACGATGAAGGTGTAAGAGTTGAACAACATATAAGTAAGTTTGGATTATTTAAAAGAATTACCTGGAAGCAATAGATCTGTTTGCAAAGTGCCATCCCTTTTCTTCAAGTATTTTAATGAATGTTTTGGTAAATGAGATGGCTTGAGGCCGGCTTAGATGCGAGAACTCAGGGCATTCGAAATGTGCGATTGCAGGATAGTCGGCGAAATGAATACCCGGGCAACCTGTTACTGACAATAGTTTGTCCCAAAACTCTGCGCGGGGAAAACCCATATTCTCACCTAATAATATAGGCCCGCTCGATGGAGTCCGAACAAAAATTACCTGACCTCCCCTTGCTTTTATCTTATCACACTCCAACTTCAGAGTTGCTAAAATAGTGTCTGTTCCTCCGGGTGTAATATGAGGAGACTGATCTACTTGTCTAAAAAAATTCCAGATGTTTTTAACCTGATTTTGAAGACTTGTATCTTTTACAAATTTATCTGTCATTGAGTTTTGCCGCTCAAAACTTACCTTTCCAAAGTCGGAAGGAAAGTGCGGAAACTGAAAAACACCGGGGCGGTTTGGTATATTAGCATTATCTATTAATGCATTAAGCGATAAGCTTCCTTTGTCCAAAAAAACCAGTTGCGACTCGAGCCCATGATTTATTATGAAACTAAATTTTTGGGCAGGTGTTTCTTTTTTATAATAAGTCAAATTTTCTAATGGCGTTACATTCGGTTGTGGCGCTGTGGAAAAAAACAAACCTTCCGTAACATCTATTACCAGCTTCCCTTTAAAATTTTTATCGTCTGCCAGGTCAGAGAGTATAGGGCGGGGAGAACTTCCCACGTTGGCCAGTTGTATAGCCTCATCTCCGGTTATGTTTTGCCAGGTAGGAATGTCAAGGTCAAACTTGATCCTCGAAGAGCCAATAAATACAGTGGCTTTATCCTTGGGTTCATATACTTGTTTTCGCTTGTTGCTCCACAAACTCCCCCCTTCATCGTAAGAAATATTCCATCCCTGGTGCCGTAAATATAACTCCCAGAAAACAACAGTTGCAGCAACCAAAACAAAGGCAAGCATACTTGCTTTTAAAAGCGAAGAATTATTCATATTAAGCGTGTTATTTGTTATAAGGGTATTTAGAGAATTACAATTTATTAATGCGTATTCTCTATTGCGTACTTATTCTGGATTGGGGGGATTGGGTACTTACTGCTACCTGTAATAGTGCCAAGTATTACTGGTAATTTAGGAACAGTGAGACAAAAATGGGGTAAAAAAAAGAAAAAAGCAATACACCTTTTAGTGTATTTTATTTTCTAATACGCTCTTTAGGGGGAAGAACGATAACTAAATAGAAAAATATTACAACAACTTATTCTCGGCGGCATATTTTACCAGTGAAGCTGTGTTCTTTAAACGCAGTTTAGCGAGCATATTTTTTCTATGCGTAT
>JAABUN010000183.1_pt1 | contig 161132 bp, 137 predicted proteins | sample 5559311 | NCBI WGS metagenome assembly JAABUN01 (sample SAMN10711877, study PRJNA513370) | rock metagenome | isolation source: Antarctica rocks | place: Antarctica: Victoria Land, Siegfried Peak sud
CGACGCTCCGCCACGGCTCCCCGTGGCCGCCGGAGCTGCGCAGCAGCACTCGGCGCTTGACCGGGAACACAGATGCTCCCCGGCCCGGTCTCGGCACTGCGGTGCCTCACCGCCCGGAGAGGGGCTCAGGCTGGTCGGGCTGAAGCACTCCAATGACCCAGCCCAGGCAGCGCACCGTCTCCACCTCTCCATCCGCCAGTGCGAAGCACGCCAGCGAGACGGGTAGGGGGCTGGAGGGGAGGGGTCAGACCGGCACCAGAATCCCCTGCAACCCCAGCCGGTCAGCCGACGCCCGGAGCGCGTCGATCACGTCCTGGATGACATCGTCCAGCGGGCGGTCGAGCAGTTCGGCACCCTCGCGGATGTCGTCGCGGCTGACTTTGGCGGCGAACGCCTTGTCCTTCATCTTCTTCCTGACCGAGCTGACCTGGACGGTGTGGACGCTCTTGTCCGGCCGGACCAGCGCGACGGCGGTGACGAAGCCGCTCAGCTCGTCGACGGCGCGGAGCGTCCGCTCCATCGGCGAGATCGGCTCGACCCCGGTGTAGTCGGCGTGGGTCAGGACGGCTCGCGTCACCTCGCTGCCCCAGCCGATCTCCAGCAGGTAGCGCACGCCGACGTACGGGTGGCCAGCCTCGCCGGCGTCCATGTCCGGGTAGCGCTCGAAGTCCATGTCATGGAGCAGGCCGACCGCGACCCAGAGGTCCTCGTCCGCGCCCTGCTTTTCGGCGAAATGGCCCATGCAGGCCGCGACCGCCTCGCAGTGCTTGCGGAGGCTGTCGGTCTGGACCCACTCCCGCAGGATCTCGCGGGCCATCGGGGTGTACGGCGGGGTGACGGTTCGCTCGACGGTCTGGTCGCTCACGGTCACGGCTTCCCTCTCCGGTTGGCTCATTGCGATGGACCGCGCTAGTGTACCGTCCGATCGTGTCAGTGGCGCCACCGGGTCTGAGCGTGTCTCGTCTGTCCCGCCCGCCCATTCCCGAAGGAGATTCCCCTGTCCCACGATGTCGAGCTGCGCGGCGTGACGAAGCGGTACGGCGCGGTCCTCGCGCTCGACGAGCTATCGCTGGACGTCCGGCAGGGTGAGTTCCTGTCCCTGCTCGGGCCGTCCGGCTGCGGCAAGTCGACGACGCTCCGCCTGATCGGCGGCTTCCTCTCGCCGGACCGGGGCGAAATCATCCTCCGGGGCCGCGCCATCGCCGCCGTCCCGGCCCATGCCCGGGAGACGGCGACGGTCTTCCAGAGCTACGCCCTGTTCCCGCACCTCTCGATCGGCGACAACATCGGCTACGGGCTCCAGCAGCAAGGGGTCCCGCGGAGCGAGATCCAGCGCCGCGTCCGGGAGGCGCTCGCCCTCGTCGCCCTGCCCAATACCGAGAACCGGCGACCGCACGAGCTCTCCGGTGGGCAGCAGCAGCGGGTCGCGCTGGCCCGGTCGCTGGCCGTCGTCCCGGCGGTGCTGCTGCTGGACGAACCGCTCGGGGCGCTGGACGTCGCCCTCCGGCGGCAGATGCAGGACGAACTGCAGGACATCCAGCGGCGCCTCGGGATCACCTTCGTCTATGTCACCCACGACCAGGACGAAGCCCTCTCGATGTCGGACCGGCTGGCCGTCATGCGGTCCGGCCGGGTCGAGCAGATCGGGACGCCGGCGACGCTCTACGAGCGGCCCGCGACCGAGTTCGTCGCTCGCTTCATGGGCGCCGGCAACATCCTGACCGGGACGGTCCTGACCGCCGATGCCACCGGCGGTCGGGTCAGCCTGGCTGGAGCATCCGTTGCGATCGCCGCCGACGGCCTGGCCGACGGCCGGGCCGTCACCGTGATGATCCGCCCGGAGCGGCTCACCGTGACCCCCACCAACGGTGAAGACCGCGTCGCCGGGGCCGCCGGCTGGGACGGCATCGTCTCCGGACTCCGGTACCACGGGGCGACGACGACGGTCCAGGCCCGAACGCCGGACGGCACCGTCCTCGTCGCCTCGGTCCGTCCGGACGAGATCGCCGGCCTGGCGATAGGCGACGCCGTCCGCCTGACACCGGAGAGCCGGAGCATCCCGGTCATCGGCGCCTGACCTCGTACGCCTTCAAAAGCAGCCCCGAGAAAACCAATGTCATCAGAGTGATCAGGCGTCGTAGCCGACGCAAAGACCCCTCTCCATCCGCGGATGGGGAGGGGTCGGGGAGGGGTCTTGCGCCGGACACAGCCATGAGGCGGGACCGGATCAGCCAGCGGCGCTGAGTGTGCCCCTCAGAATCACCGTCGTGGGCTGATCGCTGCCGCCGGCCGGCTCGACGGAGACGGCGAACTCCTTGAAGTCATACGGAACGTCGGCGGCGGTGAAGAACGCGACGCCATCACCGGAATACGTCATCACCCCGGCGGAGCGTGGCTGCTCCGACCCGTCGACATTGAGATACCAGAGCTGATAGGCCTGGTCCGCGGCCGGCGGCGCCAGGCCGCGAATCTCAGCGGCGACCGACTCCTCGCGATAGGAGTAGAAGACGGTGCCGCTCGCGTTCTGCGCGACGGGGTTGTCGTCGGTCGGATTCAGGACCCAGGCCGAGGCGTTGGACTGTGAGTTGGCCAGCGCGACCTCGTTCTGGAGGGCGATGGCCTCCTGGTCGAGCTGGGTTCGCTGCTCGGTGAGCGCATCGACCCGGTCGCTCAGCGTCGCGTTGCGGATCTGGAGGGCGATGGCGGCAATGGCGAACAGGACGATCACCGCGGCCAAGACGGCCGTCAGCCAGGAGTTGGTGCCCTGGCCGACGCTGAACCGGCCCTGACCGCGGGGCGACGGCGGACCGGCACGCTTCGGTCCGCGGGACGTCAGCAGGGGCGGCTGAGACGACCGACGCTGGGTGCCGATGGGAACCGCGGTCGCCGATCGCCGGGGTGAAGCGGCAGACGGCACGTCACGCCGGGACGGCACCGGCCGGGCCTCGGCCGCGACCTGCGAGAGGATACTGGCGCGCAGGTCAGGGGACGGGACGACATCATCGGCGACCGGCCCGGCAGCCGAGGGCAAGCGGTCGGCATCAGCGAGGCCGAGCACGGACGGAAGCAGCCCGACAACGGAGGTCAGCTCGGCGACCTCGCGCCGGAAGGCCGGGTCGCGGCGCAGTCGCTGCATGGCCAGGCTCCGCTCCTCGCCGCTCAGGGCGTCAAGTACCAGTGCGGCGGCGTCATCCAGCGAGGACTCGCTCCGCTCCGGTCCGGTGCCCCGGGACGACGCACCTTCCGGGGCGCTCCGGTTGGGGCGACCCTCGGGCTCATTCGGATGGTTCCCGTACCGTCCGCTCACCGCTGTGTCCTCTCCGGCATCCGACACCTGCTCAGGGCCTCGACCAGAGGCCAGCGCAAGCCGGATCGTCCGGCCCTGCTACGCGACCCGATCGACGGGTCAGACATCACCGCGGCGTACCGACGGTGGGCTGGCGCGATCGATCGGCTCGACCTCGACCCAGCCCGCCAGCGCGGACCGCATCTTCCGCAGCCCGAGGCGCATCCGGCCCTTGACGGTGCCGAGCGGCATGCCAGTCTGCGTGGCGATCTCCTGATGGGAGAGTCCCATGAAGAAGGCCAGCTCGATCGCCTGGCGCTGCTCGACGGGAAGCCCAAGAAGAGCGGTGCGAATCTGCTCCGCCTCGATCGTGCTGGCGACGCTCCCGAAGACATCCTCGGAATCAGTGGCCAGGCGGAACTCCACGTCGTCGAGCTGCACATCGGTCTGCTCGTGCCGGTATCGACCCCGACGACGATCGACCGACAGGTTGTGGACGATCGCCATCAGCCAGGACCGGGCGGCACCCCGGTCCGGGCTGAAGGCCTCCGCCCGCCGCCAGACGGCAAGGAATGCCTCCTGGACGACGTCCTCGGCCACGCCGCGTTCACCGAGGATCCGGTACGCAAGGCTGAAGGCCATCCGCCCGTACCGGTCGTAGAGTTCGGCCAGCGCCGCGTCACTACGCGCCCGGATCGCCGCCAAGAGCTCTTCGTCGCTGCGGGGATCACCCAAAGGCGGTCCGTCTCGCATGACCTCCCCAATCTGCGGTGTCCTGCAACCATTACGTCGCGGCGACCGTCGATGGATCATTACAGGTCGGATAAGGTCAGATCGTTGGACATTCGAGCTCGAACAGCTTTCCAGGGGGAAGATCGTTTGGCGGCACCGCCCGGTCACGTTCGATGCTCGCCGGGCAGGCGGCACCGCTATCGCAAGATGATACCCTGATCGACCCGCCATCGCCCCATGATCGCGCAACGATCCGGTGTCGATTCCGGTTCCATCGGAGGGAGGCCGACGCACGGATGGTAGGCCAAGGCAGCCGGAGCGATCCCGTGGGCAATCCATCCGGGTAGAACCGGGTAGAACCGTTTCCGCCGCCGTAACGTTGACAACAGTATCAGGAGTGGTACCGTGCTCTGAACCGGAGCACTCCGTACTGCGCGTCCGCGTCATTCCCGGTGGAGCCCGCCTGGGGATCGCGATGACGATGTCCCCGCCCGGAAAGCCGTCCTCCTCCAGACAGGAAGGACCGACCCGCCAACCACTGGGCTGATGTCTGCGGCTGATGTCTGCGTCCGGTCGAACACGAGGAAAGGGATTCGCCCATGACGCGTCGTCACTGGACTGGCCTGCTGACTGCTACCCGATTCCGGACGGCCACTCTGGCCGTCGTCCTGACGACGTTTCTGAGCCTCGGGATGGTCGCCGAGGCGTTCTCCGGGGCCGGATCCGAGATCGCCTCCTCGGGTCGCTCACCCGTCATCAACCAGGCGGGGACCGCCGAGCCCGACGCCAGCCCGACCGCGACTGCGACCGGGACGGCCGAGCCGATCGTGACGCCGACGGAAGCGGCAGCCTCCTCTCCGCCGGCCGTGGCCGGAGCCGCAGAGATCAACCCGGACGAGCCGACCTCCGGCATCCTTGCCCAGGGTCTGGTCTTCTGGGATAGCGGCGAGGCCGTCTGGCGCGTCCGCCAGATCACCGTGGCACCCGACGCCGCCTCGGAGACCAACGCCTATTACGGCTTCATCCTCCAGCGCGAGGGCGTCTCCATCGTCCGGAACGACGTCACCGACAAGCGGGCCCGGCTGGAGCCCGGCGAGGCCTACTTCTTCTCTTCGACCGACCCCTACACCTTCACCGGGCTGGGCGACGCCGACAGCGTGGCCTGGCTGATCGAGCTGACGCCGCCGGGTAGCGCCGTCGACGACGACAAGGGCGGCGAGGTCTCCTACGAGAGCGACCCGATCGATCTGAACTCGGCGACCTTCGACGCCGAGCTCGGCCGCAACGTCCTGCTCCCCGACGCGACCGGCCTGATCTTCGCGGGCAACGGCCCGACGATGCTCCTCGGCAGCACCGGCACCGCGACCGCCGACCCCGGCGACGGCACCACGGTCGATCTCTCGCCCGGCGCCGGCTTGACCGTCACCAGTGAGGCGAACGTCCAGAACACGAGCGCCGACCCGGCCGTCTACCTGACCGCCGCCCTCCGCGACGAGGTCATCGACGAGACCGCGGCTGCCTCGGACAGCCCCGGCACGCCGACCCCGAGCAACGGCGACGCCACGCCGGGCGCCAATCCCGTCACCATTGGGGACGGCGGTGGAGCGGGCGTTCCGGCCATCTCCGGCGATGACGGCACGGACACCGATGGCGACGGCCTGACCGACGCCCAGGAGAACAGCGTCGGCTCCGACCCCGGCGTGATCGATACCGACGCCGACGGGATCGACGACTTCAGCGAGGTCTCTGATATCGGAACGGACCCGGTCGTGGCCGACACCGACGGCGACGGCGTCCTCGATGGCGACGAGGTCTACATCTACGGGACCGACCCACTCAGTCCGGACACCGATGGCGATGGGGCGAGCGACGCAGTCGAGATCGACGGCGGCACCGACCCGTTCGATCCGGCCAGCCTCCCGTAGACGTCTGGTCACAGGAAGAGACGACAACGAGGGATCGGGCGAATCGCCCGATCCCTCGTTGTCGTCTGTACCGTCCGGGTAGTCGACCGCCGGTCTGACGACTGATCGGAATCGTATTCTGGCTATGGGTGCGTTGCGCTTCTCGGCTCCCCGCACCGATCTGGTTACGTCTGGCGCCACCGAACCAGAGAAGTCGATCGACATCTCCGCCTTCGTTTCACTGACCGGGTATCCTGACCGACTGACAACGCCTTGGTCGTGTCATCACGGAAGGGGAAGCCATGCCCGTCTACGTCCTCCACGAGAACCCCGACTGGTTCCCGCCCTTCGCCCGCGCCTTCGCGGCCGCCGGGCTCGACTACCGGGAGTGGCTCCTGACGACCGGCACCATCGACCTCGACGCCGCCCCGCCCGAAGGCATCTTCTACAACCGGCTCAGCGCCTCAAGCCACACCCGCGACCATGCCTGGTCCAAGGACTACACCCGCGCCATCCTCGAGTGGCTGGAGTCCTACGGCCGCCGGGTGGTCAACGGCCGCTCGGTCGTCGAGATGGAAGTCAGCAAGGTCCGTCAGCTCACGCGGCTCAGGGCCTTCGGGATCGACGTCCCCCGCACCGTCGCCGTCATCGGCCGGGAGGACCTCGTCGCCGCGGCCGAACGCTTCGCGACGCCGTTCATCACCAAGCACAACCAGGGCGGCAAGGGCCTCGGCGTCCACCGGTTCGACGACCTCGCCACGTTCCGGGACTACGTCGCCTCGGACGAGTTCGAGCAGCCCGTCGACGGCATCACCCTGTTGCAGGAGTACGTCGAGCCCGGCGAACCCTTCATCACCCGGGTCGAGACCGTCGGCTACCGCTACGTCTACGCCATCACCGCCGACACCGCCCGGGGCGGTTTCCAGCTCTGCCCGGCCGACGCCTGCGAGCTCGACGAGCAGGGCCGGCCGATCCAGGCCGAGAGCCTGTTCGCCCTCCGGGCCGGCTTCGACGGCCATCTCATCGGCCGGATCGAGGCCTTCGCCGAGCGCTACCGGCTCGAGGTCGCGGGCTTCGAGTTCATCGAGGCCGCCGACGGCCGCGTCCTCGTCTACGACGTCAACACCAACACGAACTACAACCCCGACGTCGAGGCCGTCGCCCCCCGCTCCGGCCCCGGCGAGCTGGCCCGATACCTCAAGGCGATCATGGCCGAGCGTGAGGCCGTGCCGGTCTGAGCCGAACGATCGGCAGCGTCCTTCCGCCGGTTGGGCCACCGGAGGATCTGGACGCGGCACCGGAACATGCGCTGGCAGCGATGCACCTTCGATGTCGACGTTCGGGATGATCCGTTCGACCCAGCGCGGCGACTGCCAGGCGCGGCGGCCGAGCAGGATCATCACGGCCGGGACGATCGTCATCCGGACGACGAAGGCGTCGATCCGGACGCCGACCGTCAACGCGAACGCGATCGACGTGATGATCGGGTCGTCGGCGAACATGATCCCGCCGAAGACCGACGCCATGATCCGCGCCGAGCCGCCGAACTCGACCGCCAGCCCGGCCGCCAGGACCGGCGCCATCGCCCCGGACAGCGCGTCATTGGCCGACCCCGGCACGTCGCTGGCGAGCTGTCGGAACAGCACGTCGGAGTAGCCGATCGTCCCATCGGCCAAGCGGGTCGGTGGCGCCGACCCGATCACGCCCAGCCACCGCCGGGTCGGCCAGCGTCGTGCCCGGCGGTACCTGGAAGACGACCCGGATCGTCCCGCCGCTGACGGTCGGGACCTGCTCGACGAGCAGGTCCCGCGCCCGCTACGACTCGATCCCCGGCACCGTGAACTCGGTCGGCGGCGTGCCCGCGAACGTGACGCCGAGCCCACCAGCGACGATCCGCAGCGCCAGCCAAGCCAGCACGACCCGCCCCCGGTGCGCGACCGACCACAGACCGAATGCGTACAACCGCCGCGCCCTCTGGTGCCCTCGCTTCCGTCGCGGAGACTACGTGGTCAATCTATGGTGCGCCGGGCGGCCCGACGAGACGAGACCGGATCGTCGTCGAACCGTCCCTCCCCACCGCTCGTCGACCTGCCAACTCATCGGTCGCGGTATCCTGCCCGCTGACAACGCTGAATCGCGAGCCGGGGCAGAGATCGTATGGGTGACACGGAACAGAGATCAGTGACTGACCGCGATGAGCGCAGCCAGCTCGCCGCCCGGATGGTCCAGATCCTGCCGGTGTTTGGGGAGTGGGCCAAGGCCGTCCGGGATTTCGAGACGCCCCACGGCAAGCTCGGCTTCCGCCAGGCCTCGATCCTCTACGGCATGCGCCACGGGCTGATGGGCGACGGTGCGGTTTCGCCCGGGCTCCTGGCCGACCACTACGGCGTCCAGCCCAGCGTCATCACCCGCGTGCTGGTCCGGCTGGAGGGCGGCGGCTTCATCACCCGTCAGTCCGACCCCGACGACCGCCGCGCCCAGACGCTTCACATCACCGAGCTGGGAGTCACCATCAGCACCTACATCGAGGACCTGTTCGTCCACGAGATGCTCGACAGCATGGCCTTCGTCGACGACGACCAGCTGGAGGATCTCGGCGCTAGCCTCGCCATCCTGCAGCGTATCGCCCTGAACCTCGACGTCAGGCGCCGCCAGCACCGACCCTTGCTCATGCAGAACGGGCACGAATGATCGATGGCGCTTCGAACCGGACGGTCGTCTGACCCGACATCCGGCGCCCTTCCTCCGGGCGACGCCGACCGCGCTGGACGCCGGCTTGCGTGTCGCTCCCGTACGGTGGTCAGCCACCCGGCGCGACGAGATCAGAGGTACAGCCGCATGGCGGACGAATGTCTTGATGCCATCGTCGTCGGGGCGGGACCGGCCGGCAGCGCCGCCGCGATCAGCCTCGCCCGGGCCGACCAGCGCATCCTGCTGCTCGACCGGGCGGAGTTCCCCCGCGATAAACCGTGCGGCGACCTGATCGGCGCCCGGGCGATGGCCCTGGCCCGTGGACTCGGGATCGCCGAGGAGGACCTCGCCCCCTACCCGCAGCTGGACGGCGCCTTCCTCGTCGCCGACGGTGGCGACCTCGACCTCGCGCCCCGGACCCGGCTGGGCCGGACCGTCCTCGCCCGATCCGACGCCCGGGTCATCCCGCGGCTGGTCTTCGACGCGGCGATGGTCCGCACCGCCGAGCGGGCCGGCGCCGACGTCCGTCGCGTCAACGTCCGCCGGATCGGCCCGTGGCGGGACGGCGGACGCACCGTCACCGGCCGCTCGCCGGGTTCTTCGGATGACGTCACACTTCGGGCCAGGGCCGTCATCATGGCCGGCGGCTACGGCTGCCGACTCGCCCCGGACCTCCTCGCCGGCTCAGACTCGGCGCCCGACGCGCCGAAGGGACCGCCCCGCGGGATCGCGATGCGCGGCTACTTCACCGGCGTCACGTCGCCGCCGGGCCGGATCGCCTTCACGCTCAACGAGTGGGTCCTGCCGGGCTACGGCTGGGTTTTCCCGCTGCCCGGCGGCGGCGCCAACGTCGGTGTCGGCACGCTGACCGAGGGCGGCGCCGATGAGCACCTCCACGCCCTGTATGACCGGTTCGTCTCCGACCCAGCCTCTCCCGCCGCCGCCTGGCTCCGCGACGCCCGGCCCGCCGGCCGCCCCCGCACCTGGCCGCTCGACCTCGGCCCGCGCCCCCGCCGCCTCGTCGCCAACGGCCTGCTCGTCGCCGGGGAGGCCGCCGCGCTGGTCGGCCCACTGACCGGCGCCGGGATCGCCTTCGCGCTCGAATCCGGCTCCCACGCCGGTGTCGTCCTCGCCCAGGCCCTCGCCGCCGGCGACGTCGGCGCCGCCCACCTCCGCCCCTACGCTCGCCGCATCTCCCGCCGCTCACTCCCCTGGCTCCGCGCCGAAGGCGTCGCCCAGCGCTGGCTCACCGACCCAGATCATCTCCGGTGGATGATCCGCACCATCCGGCCGTTTCCTCCGACGGCGACGATTGGAGCGCGATTGCTGCTGCACTTGGGATAGCCGTTTCGTCACGACATCTGCCGAGATCCCCGAAGTCGCTTGCACGGGGTATCAATGCAAGGCGATGATGTGGGTTCAATGCGAATGAACCAGACACGATGGTGTGAAGAGAGACGAGTAGACGATGTCGCGACTCACGGATCTGATCGCCCAGGTGCGCCAGTCCAACCCCGCCCTCGCCAAGGACCTCGAAGCCGAATACCGGGTGCTCGCCGACCGCGTCCCGTTCGGCCTCAACTTCGAGCGACACCTGCCCGAGCGCGTCCAACTACCTGACCGAACCATCCGGCGCGGCGATAAGGTTGTCTTCCGCGCTCCGCGTGGCGAGACCGACAGGGGACTTGACCGCCGGACCTGGCGGGTGACCGGCTTCGGCGGTAACGGCGGCGACCGCCCAGCCCAACTGGTCGAGTATCAGGCGGTCGACCGGGAGCCGGAGACCGCGTGCCGGCTGGTCCGGGACCTGGTCGTCGTGGCCGAGTTCCGCGACCCGATCTACCCCGGCCTGCGGTCCACTGGCACGGTCGAGCGTGGCGGCGACAAGCCGTTCCACACCGTCATCAACGGTGAGAACTATCACGCCCTCGAAGCCCTGCTCTTCGCCTACGAAGGACTGGTCGACTGCATCTACATCGACCCGCCGTACAACACCCGCGACAAGGACTGGAAATACAACAACGACTACGTCGACGGTGATGACTCATACCGGCACAGCAAGTGGCTGGCGATGATGGAACGTAGATTGAAGTTGGCGAAGCGACTCCTCAATCCTACTGACTCAGTGCTCATCGTTACCATTGATGAGAACGAATACTTACGCCTTGGACTCTTGTTGAAGCAGATCTTTGCTGATGCGCGGGTTCAGATGATTTCGAGTGCTATTAATCCTAAGGGGTCGCCTCGCAGCAATGCGTTTTCGCGCGTCGAAGAGTACATCTTTTTTGTGGCCCTAGGGTCTGCCCGCCCCGCTCAGTCCCCGAATGACATGCTCAATTCCCGTATTGATGATGACGTTCGTGTCGAGTGGGTAGGAGTGCGTCGACGCGGAAGCGGCTGGCAAAGAAGCGCTCGCCCTGGTCTCTTCTACCCGATCTTTGTTGAACCTGCTCAAGGGCGCATTGTCGATGCCGGTGATCCTCTGCCCCTCGGTGTCGACCGCGATTCTGTATCTAACCGTCCTGGTCTATTTACGGTGTGGCCTATGAACTCTCAAGGGCAAGAATCTCGCTGGCAGATGACCCCAAGCAGTCTCATGAAGTTGGTCAGTGAGGGCTTCGTAAGATCCTCTATACAGGCGAAGGGTGGCGTCACAATGGACTACCTTTCCGCTGGACAGCGCAAGCAGATCAAGGCAGGCGTTATCGGTGTGATCGGCAGGGACGAGAACGGCACAGTGATCGTTGAACATCAGGGTGAGCGCATAAAGGACGCCAAAACCCTATGGAACCTCCCCTCTCACGATGCGACCGCTTTTGGTTCAAAGCTTCTTTCAACCCTTATGCCGGATCGCCGGTTCCCATTCCCCAAATCACTCTATGCCGTCGAAGACACTGTCCGCTTCTTCGTCGGGCGAAATCCCGACGCCTTGATCCTCGACTTCTTCGCCGGTTCCGGCACGACCGCCCATGCCGTGATGCGGCTCAACAGGCAGGACGGAGGTCGCCGCCGCAGCATCCTCGTAACCAACAACGAGGTCAGCGCCGACGAACAGAAGCAGCTCCGCGCCCAAATGCTCCAACCTGGCGACGCGGATTGGGAACGATGGGGAATCGCCGAATACATCACCAAGCCGCGCATCCGGGCCGCGATCACGGGCCAAACGCCGGACGGCCAGCCGATCAAGGGCGGCTACCGGTTCACCGACGAGTCCCCGATGGCCGACGGGTTCGCGGAGAACGCCGAGTTCTTCGACCTGACGTACGAGGACCCGCGCCAGATCGCCAACCACCGCGCCTTCCGGGCAATCGCGCCGCTGCTCTGGCTGCGCGCCGGTGCCGCAGGTCGGCGCATCGAGCAGGTGGACGGGTTGGACGTCGCCGACACCTACGGGGTGCTGGTCGATCTGGACCAGGCATCGACGTTCGTGTCGCGCATTGAGGCAGCCGGGCGGGTGCGGATGGCCTTCATTGTCACCGACGACGACCGCCGTTTCCAGATGATCTGCGCCGGGCTGCCGGAGCGGGTCGAGCCGGTCCGGCTCTACGAGTCCTACCTGACCAACTTCGAGATCAACACCGGGCGGGGCGAAGCATGAAGTTCATCCTCAAGGACTACCAGAGCGACGCCGTCGGTAAGGTCCTCGAGAATCTGACCGACGCCAGTGATCTCTTCCACCGCCGAAACCGGCGCTCGGCCTTCTCCCTGACCGCGACGACCGGCGCCGGCAAGACCGTGATGGCCGCGGCGGTCATCGAAGCGCTGTTCAATGGCGATGACGCCTTCGACTTCGAGGCCGACCCGACGGCAGTCGTCCTCTGGTTCTCCGATGACCCGAGCCTGAACGTCCAGACACTCCACCGGATCTCGCAGGCGGCCGACCGCATTCATGCCGCCCGGCTGGTCGTGATTGAGAACGACTTCGGCGAGGAGAGCTTCAGCCCCGGCCGGGTCTACTTCATCAACACGTCCAAGTTCAGCCGGAACTCGCTCCTGGTCCGAGGCCACGTCGAGGACGAGACCCAACCCGCCCTGCCCAGCACCGACCTGCGCCGGTTCACGATCTGGGACACCATCCGGAACACCATCGAGCGCGACGACCGCACCCTCTACCTGATCCTGGACGAGGCGCACCGTGGCCTCGGCGGGACCACGAAGGCCGGGGCGACCGAACGCAACACCATCGTCTCCCGCCTGATCAACGGTCACGCCGGCATCCCCCCGGTCCCGATCGTCTGGGGCATCAGCGCCACGATCCGGCGGTTCACTCAGGCGATGGCCAACGCGACCGACCGCATCACCCTGTCATCGGTCCGGGTCGACCCGTCCCGCGTCCAGGCATCCGGCCTGCTCAAGGACGACATCCTGCTCGACATCCCGGACGAGACCGGCACGTTCGACACCGTCCTGCTGCGCCGCGCCACCCGCAAGATCATCGCGTGCAGCGCCGCCTGGAAGGCGTACGCCACCGAGCAGAAGTCCGAGCCGGTCGTCCCACTGCTGGTCTTCCAGGTCCCGAACACCCCGGACCCGAAGGAGATGGCCAACGCGCTCCAGACCATCCAGGCCGAGTGGCCCGAACTCACCGGTGATGCCTTCGCCCATGTCTTCGGCGACCACACCACCCAGACATTTGGCGGGTTCCAAGTCCAATACATCGCCCCGCAGCGGGTCCAGGATGCCCGCCACATCCGGGTCCTGCTGGCCAAGGATGCCATCTCGACCGGCTGGGACTGCCCCCGGGCCGAAGTCATGGTCTCGTTCCGCCCGGCGAGGGACGAGACGCACATCACTCAGCTGCTCGGGCGCATGGTCCGGACGCCGCTCGCCCGCCGGATTCCGGGCAACGACCGGCTGAACGCGGTCGAATGCCTGCTGCCGTTCTTCGATCGGACAACTGTGCGGTCCGTCATCATGTCGCTGATGGAGTCCAGCGAGAACGCGACCGACGACTCGGAGACTGGCGGCGGCGAGGGTCGTCGCGTCCTGATCGATTCGCGGGACATGCACCCGAACCCGGACATCCCCGAGACCGTCTGGTCGGCCTTCGAGTCGCTCCCGACGCAGTCCCAGCCGAAGCGCGGCCTGAAGCCCGTCAAACGCCTGACAGCCCTCGCCCACGCTCTGGCGAAGGACGGGCTGCTGCCGGACGCGGGCAAGCTGGCTCACCGCGAACTGCATCTCGTCCTCGATGCATTGCAGAAGCGCTACCCCGACGAGTACAACGCCGCCGTCAGCCAGGTCCTGTCCGTTACCGGCCGAACGATCCAGGTCGGCATCGATGACGACAGCATCGCGACCACCTTTTTCACTGAGCAGGCCGACAACCGCGTCATCGACGAGGCGTACCGCGCCGGTACCCGCGTGCTGAGTCCCGATGTGGCGCGGTCCTACGTGTCCCATCTCGCCCCGCCCGACGACACGACGCAGGACGACGGGCTGCGCAGCGCCTACATCACCGTCGCGGCCCTCGGCCAGATGCCGGACATCTCGACCGAGCTCGATCGGGCCGCCCTCGCCATCGCCGACCGGTGGTTTTCGGCCTACCGGGTCGCGATCAAGGGCCTGTCGGACGACGATCAGGAGACCTACAACGACCTGCTCTCCCAATCCACCGAGCCGCGCCAGCTGAACCTCACGCGTCCCCACGTCCGCACGGCCGAGACGAAAGACGCTGACGGCAATGCCGTCCCGACCCGGCCAAAGCACCTGCTGTGCGACACCGACGGGAGCTTCCCGATCGGCGACTTCAACTCGTGGGAGCGCGGCGTCCTCGATTCCGAACTCGCCCAGAAGGGTACGGTCGCCTGGTACCGCAACCCGTCCCGCTCGTCGCAGGACTCGCTCGCCATCGCCTATCTGGACGGCAAGCAGGCGTGGAAGGTGCTGCGGCCCGACTTCCTGTTCTTCAGCCAGGTCAGCGACGGGTCGATCCGGGCCAGCATCGTCGATCCGCACGGAACGCACCTCTCCGACGCGATTCCGAAGCTGCGGGGACTCGCCGCCTTCGCCAAGGCGTTTGGCGATCGGTTCCTCCGCATCGAGGCCATCGCCCAGGTCAAGGGCAGCCTTCGCGTGCTCGACGTCACGAACGACACGGTCCGGCAGGCAATCGCGGCAGCGTCGGACGCCGAAGCCCTCTTCGAGAGCAACCACGCGAAAGCGTACTGAGGAGCAACACCTGACGCGCCGGGGCCAACGTTGCCCTCATGGATCTGGCTGCGTCCGGGGCAAGGGGTCATTCGACTGGGTCATCGCCGGAGCCGTGCCTGATGACGAACGGGGCTCCCTTTTCACCCTTGCCGTGGTCGAGGTCATGCGCCCATTCCCGCTCGATGGTGCGGATGGCCTGCTCAACGGCTGGCAGGACTTCGTAGTAGCGGACGGGTAATCCCTCCGGCTCCCGCTGGCAAACGCTTACCCAGCTCCGGAGCGCCGCAATCCACTGGCGCGGTGTCTCGATGGTGTCGATCTTCCACCGGAGCGTCATGGGCCACGAACCTTCGCCGATCGAGTCGGCCAGGATCTGGTTGGGGCGACGAGGTGGCTGTTGCACGGAACCCTCCATTCACGCGACGGTCGAGGCACATCCGTTGCTGACCGTGTCAGGACGGGCGACCGAATCAGTCGCGGTGCCCTGACAACCTCTTCCGGGGCATAATCCCGTGTCCGACAGATCACTCCAGGGACCACTCGTGACGTTGTTGGCACCGCCGATCGGCACCATGCCGGAGACAGGAACCCCATGAAGGCACTCGTGACCGGCGGCGCCGGCCTGATCGGCTCCCACATCGTCGACCTCGCCCGCAAGGACGGCTGGGAGGTCCGGATCCTCGACCGGCTCGAGCCCTACACCCATCGCCAGGGCAAGCCGGCCTGGGTCCCGGCCGACGCCGAGTTCATCGAGGGCGACGTCCGCGACCGCGCCGCCTGGGAGCGGGCGCTCGACGGCGTCGACATCGTCTTCCACGAGGCGGCCTACGGGGGCTACATGCCGGAGATCGCCAAGTTCATCGAGGTCAACTCCCTCGGCACCGCCCTGATGCTGGAGACGATCCGTGAGCGCGATCTGCCGATACAAAAGATCGTCGTCGCCTCGTCGCAGGCCGTCTACAACGAGGGCGCCTACCACGGCCCGACCAGCGGCCACTTCTACGGCACCACCCGCCCGATCGCCCAGCTCGCCGCCGGCGACTACGCCATGCACGACCCCGTCTCCGGCGAGGTCGCGACGCCCGTCCCGACCGACGAGGACGCCCCGATGGGCGGCGAGAACGTCTACGCCATCTCCAAGGCCGACCAGGAGAAGCTGACGCTCTCGTTCGGCCGCGCGACCGGCATCCCCGCCGTCGCCCTGCGCTACTCCTGCACCTACGGCCCCCGCCAGTCGATCTTCAACCCCTACACCGGCGTGATCGCGATCTTCTGCACCCGCCTGATGAACGACCGCCCGCCGCTCGTCTACGAGGACGGCCACCAGTCCCGCGACCTCGTCTTCGTCGAGGACATCGCCCGCGCCAACATGCTCGTCGCGACCGACGACCGCGCCAACGGCCGCGTCTTCAACGTCGGGACGGGCAACGCCGCCGAGATCGGCGACCTCGCCCGACTGCTGGCCAACCGGTTGGGCCGGGACATCGAGCCGCTCATCCCCGGCGAGTACCGCCCCGGCGAGATGCGGGCGCTGATCTCCGACATCTCCCGGATCGCCGAACTCGGCTTCGCCCCGCAGGTCACGCTCTCGGACGGGATCGACCGCTACCTCGACTGGATCCGCACCCAGGGCGACATCGCCGACTACTTCGCCGAGGCCGAACGCGCCCTCCGCCAGAAGCAGATCGTCAAACGCTCCGCCAACGCCACGGTCCGCGAGAGTTGAGCACGCCGACTCCTGAGCACGGAGATTGCTGAATGGCCACGGCGCTCACTGTGACGCTCCGCTCCGTCACTGAGCCCGGCCGTGTCCGGGATGTGCGTTGTGGCGTCAGGATCGCTTCAGCGTGACCCGTGGAGCCCCTCTCCGGGCGATGAGGAGCCGCAGCGACGAGTCGAGCCGGGGAGGAGTTTGGGGAGGCGACTGCTCCGCTACCGACCCGCTTGCCGCCACCACGACGGAGTAAATCTCTTGAGCCACCCCGAGACTTACGACGGCCCCCGCCTCTCCGCCGCGGTCGTCATCCCCGCCCTCGACGAGGCGGAGTCGATCGAAGACTCCGTCGTCGAGCTCCATGCCCACATCGACCAACTGGCCACCGACGGCCACGCGGTCGACATCCGCCAGGTCATCGTCGTCGACAACGGCTCCACCGACGCGACCGCCGCCCGGGCCGAGACCGGCGGCGCCGTCGTCGTCTCCGAGCCGCAGCGGGGCTACGGCCGCGCCTGCGCGACCGGCGTCCTGGCGGCCGGCGACGTCGATCTCATCATCCAGATGGACGGCGACGGCAGCGACAACCCGGCCGACCTCGCCGCCCTGCTCGCCCCGATCGTCGCCGGCGAAGCCGACCTCGTCACCGGCTCCCGCACCCGCGGCACGGCCGAGCGCGGCGCTCTCCTGCCCCAGCAGGTCGTCGGCAACTGGGTCGCGACCCGCGCCCTCCGCCTCCGCTACGGCGTCCGCGCGACCGACCTCGGACCCTTCCGCGTCATCCGCCGCGACCAGCTCCTGAAACTCGGCATGTCCGAGATGACCTATGGCTGGTCCACCGAGATGATGGCCCGCGCCGCCCGGGCCGGACTCCGTCTGGCGGAGGTCCCGGTCTCCTACCGCGTCCGGGCCGGGGGTGAGAGCAAGGTCAGCGGCAACCTCCGCGCCTCGCTCCGGGCCAGCGAGCGGATCATGGGCACCGTCCTCCGCGCCGCCCGAGATCGCCCGGACCGAGAGGCGAACCCGTTCCCGGTCCGTGACGCCGACCGATAGGCGGAAATCGAAACCAGTGATGTCCGCACCACCAGCCCCCGCCGCACACCACCCGTGGGCTTCGGTCGTTGAGTCCGAGCGGTTTACGGCCGGCCATCGTCCCTTGCGTCAATAGTCCGGGGCAACCGACACTGCGCCGGACCCATTCTCACGCCCGGCTGGCCAACGATCCCTAACCACTATCCACGACATGGAGACCCACGCATGGCTGCCCGGCTCGCCGCCCCGGCCACTGACATCGCCACCCCGGAGACAGCCAACCCGGCGGCGCCGACCGGCGTGGCCAGCCAGGCAACGGCGGCGACCCGTGCTCGTGGCGCATCACGCTCGGCCCTCCGGGGTCTCCGTTCCCACCTCGCCCTGCTCTTCGTCCTGGCCGCCTTCGCCGCGACCGCCTTCATCGTCCCGACCCTCCTGAACGTCGCGACCACCGACGACTGGGGCTACACCCGCTCAGTCGAGATCCTCCTCGACGAGGGCCGCCTGACGGTCCTGCCGGCGGTCGCGGCGACGGCCGTCTTCCAGATCCTCTGGGGCGCCCTGTTCGGGACCGTCTTCGGCATGTCGCTCGGCATCATGCGCCTCGCGACCGTCGTCATGGTCGCCCTTGGTTCCATCGCGCTCTACGCCATGTGCCGCGACCTCGGCGTCACCAAGGGCCGCGCCGCCCTCGGGACCGCCGTCTACCTGTTCAATCCCCTGACCTTCTCGCTCGCCTACTCCTTCATGACCGACCCGTACTTCACCTCGCTCCTCATCATCAGCACCGCGTTCTATGTCAATGGCATCCGTCGACTGCCCAGCGCCGACACGACAGACGGCAGTGACGCCAACTCCCGATCGGATTTCCTCGGCGGCGGCAACCGGGCCCTCGTCGCCGGCTCGGTCGTCGCCGGCCTCGCCTTCCTGACCCGGCAGCAGGGCGCCCTGATCCCGGTCGGCGTCGCCCTCTACCTCCTCGCCGCCGGACAGCTCTGGCCGGTCCGGTCCTGGCGCGTGAACCTGCGCAAGGTCGCCCTGCTGACGAGCGTCGGCGGGCTGACCGCCGTCATCCTGATCGGCTACTACCTCTGGCTGCGCTTCTTCAACGAGGTCCCGGCCGTCCAGACGGGCTTCCTCCAACGGGTGCTGGAGCTTGGCTGGGCGGGCGCCTGGACGCTGTTTCGCAACCTCTCCTACATCGAGATCGCCTACCTCGGCATCCTGACGCTACCGCTGGTCCTGCCGGCCGTCGTCGGGCTGCCGAAGGTCCTGGGTGGGATGCGGGTCAGCGGCTGGGTCGTCTTCTGGGCGCTGCAGGCCGTCCTGCTGGTCGGCGTCGCCTCGCTCTGGTCGCTGGATCGGCTGATGCCCTATATCGGCCAGTTCATCGGCTGGAGCGGGATCGGCCCGCCGGATGTCCTCGGCTCGCGCCCCGCGCTGATGGAGCTGGACTTCCGGCGCTGGCTGACCGCCGCTTCCGTCCTCGGCGCCCTGCTCATGCTCGCCATTCTCGCCAGCCGGATCGGATCGGCCCGTTCGGTCCTCCGCTCCCGCGCCGGGCTGGTCGTCGCGATACTGGTCGTCCAGGTCGTCGGCATCCTGCCGCCGTCCTTCCAGTACTTCAACCGCGGCTACTCGCTCGACCGCTACCTGCTCCCATTGCTCCCGCTGACGATCGTCCTGGTCCTCTGGGCGCTGCGCGAACGCCGGCTGTTCCAGCCGCTCGGCTGGGCGATGATCGCCGCCGTCGCGGTCTTCTCGGTGATGGGCACCCGCGACTACCTCGTCTACATGGACTCCGTCTGGAGCTACGCCCGCTACGCCAACACGCTCGGCATCACGAACGAGCAGCTCGACGCCGGCGCCGCCTGGGATGGCTACTACCTGTATACCTACGGCCTGGAGAACGGGATCAGCCCTCGGACACAGGGGCCCGACCGCCCCTGGTGGGTGACGTTCTACGGCGCTCCGACCGACTCCACCTTCGTCATCAGCGGCACGCCCCGCGATGGCTACCGGATCGTCGAGTCCCGGATCTACGACTCCTGGCTGCGCGACGACCCCCAGTTCCTGTTCCTGCTCCGCCGCCTCTGATCGACCCCGTCGATTCCTGAGACTGTCCAGTCGCTCTTTGCCGCCGACCGGCGGTCCACTCCGGAGACCGCCCGTGCCAGCCGACGCACCGCCCAGTCCGCGCCGCCACGACGACCTGCTGATCATTGGCGGCAAGATGCCGCTGCCCGGCCTCGCCAAGACCCGGCTCGGCGCCCACCTGACCCACGAGGTCGCCGCCCGGCTGTATGAGGCCTTCGTGACCGACGTCGCCCGCCGCTTCGCCCTCGCCGCCGGCAGCCTCGGTTACGACCTCGCCTGGGGCTTCACCCCGGCTGAGGCCGACTTCACCGGCCTGATCGCCCGGATCGCACCGGATGCCCCGCAGCCGGACCACTTCATCCCGCAGGTCGGCCCGGACTGGGGCGTCCGCCAGGTCAACCTGCTCCGCTGGGGCCACGACCACGGCTACGCCCGGACCGTCCTGATCGCGTCCGATTCCCCCCAGCTCCAACCCGACATCATGGCGACCGCCTTCACGGCGCTGCGCCATCACGACGTCGCGATGGGACGGGTCCACGACGGCGGCTACTACCTGATCGGCGGCCGCGGCTTCCACGACATCATCAGCGGCGCCCCGATGAGCACATCGCAGGCAGCCGACGCCCTCGCCGACCGCGCCGCCGAACTCGGCCTGACGATGGCCGAGCTGCCCGCGTCGTTCGACATCGACGTCACTGATGACCTCGCCACCCTGATCGCCACCCTCCAGCCAGACGGTGCCGCCGCCCCCGCGACCTGGACCGCCCTCCACGCGCTCGGCCTCGTCGCCGACGGCGTCCTGACGACGGTCGGCAGCACAACACCGGGCACGTGATTCTGGACCGGACCGGCGGTACGATGCGCGCTCTGCATCGGGACCCGGAAGACGTCGCCGCTACGCAGGAGCCCTCGCCCCGTGAACATCCTCTTCATCGGTGACCTCGTCGGCCGCCTGGCCGTCCCCTACGTCATCGAACGCATCCGTCAGTTGCGGGCCAGCTATGCCATCGACCTCGTCATCGTCAACGCCGAGAACGCGACCTTCGACCCTGCCACGAACAGGTACGGCACCGACCGGGAGACCGTCGATCTCCTCTTCGGCGCTGGGGTCGACGTCATCACCGGCGGTAACCACACCTGGGATCATGCAGATGCGGCGACGGTCCTCGCCCACCCGCGCGTCCTCCGGCCAGCCAACGCCCCCGACGACCTGCCCGGCCACGGGTCCGTCACCCTCGAGGTCGCCGGCGAGACCGTCACGGTCGTCAACCTGACGGCGCCCGACGCCCTCACCGCCGCGACGCCGCTCTGGTCCACCTGGCAGGCGCTCGACCGGCCGGGAACTGTCATCGTCGACTTCCACGCGATGGAGCCCCTGACCAAGCGCGGCTTCGCCCTGGCGGTGGACGGCCACGCTGCCGCTGTCCTCGGCACCCACACCCACGAGCCCAGCCTGGCGCTGGACATCCTCCCCGGCGGCACGGCCTTCGTCACCGAAGTCGGTTTCACCGGCCCGTCCGGAGGGGCCGGTGGGCTGGCCGCGACGGTCATCACCAGCCAGATCCGCGGCGAGAGCGACCCGGCCGCCCCGTCCGCTCTCGCGACCGGACCCCACGTCCTCGCCGCCGTCCTCGTCCAGACCGCCAACGGCCGCGCCACCGCTGTCCAGCGGCTCAGTTGAACGACGGTCTGACAATATCTGCCTGGACCCGACAGAATGCGAACGATCCATCTCCCCGAAGCGGTGGCTGTCGAGCGGTCGGCGAGATCGGTGTCACTAACCGACGAGGATTTGAGTGCCCAATCAATTCGCCTTGCTAGGACCGACATGCTGCGTCGCATCTTCTGGAACGAGCGTGTCGGATCGGGTTCCTCCGGGTCGACGCCCGATAGCCATGGCCAGAACGACTCGCCCGGCGACCCTGCCCCAGAGGAGGTCTATCACGATGCGGCCCAGTACTTTCTGGCAGCGCAACCAAGCTCGTTCGATCAGTTGGATGGCAAGATCACGCAGGCGTTCGGGACAGGCATCCTCGTCCTGCCTGTTACGGGCGCCTTGCTCAACCTTTCCCAGGTCTCGCTGCCTGACTGGTCAATTTGGGCACTCATCGCCGCGATCGTTGCGTTAGCGTTCCTGATTGGATTCGCTATCCTGGCTCATCGTTCCCGCCAACTCGAATACCGTCCCTCGATTGATACCCTGAGCGGCTACGTCGATGAGTATGCCGCCAGACCACTCGGGGGTCGCTCGCTCAAGCGGTGGGTGGGCGATGAATACCGTGCCTCGATCGATCGTATCGCGGGCACACTCGCGACCAAGGCGAAGTGGGTCGGCTGGGCACAGGCGGCCCTCTACGTCGAGGCACTCTGCCTGGCCGCGGCCGTCCTGTTCATCGTCCTACTTTGAGGGTCGGTCATCACGCGGGAAGGGATAGGGATTCGGTGTCCTGACCAGGACGTTGGAGGCTCCCGGTGGTGGCGGCGCAGGCGGCCGCGGCATTGGCTTCGTGGTATTGGTCATAATCGTCAGCCTTCCTGGCGCATGGAACCATCGTGGCTCGTCAGGCCGCGCCGTATGTCCATTGTATCCGGATAGACGGATACTCTGACACTCTTTCCGGGAATCCTGCCAGTGTTCAACCACAAAGACTCGACCCATAAACCCGGTGAACATGACTACCCGCCCGTTCGATCAGATCGCCACCCACGTTGCTCTCACGTCTCGCCCAGTGATGGATACTCAGCGCGGAACAGAACCATTCGCCAATGAGCTCAGGAGAGACCAGCCACCCATGACCGACACGTCCACCGAGACCCCGACGCTCACCGCCCCGCTCCGGGTCGCCGTCATCGTCGCCCACCCGGACGACGCCGAGTTCAGTTGCGCCGGCACGGTCGCCCGCTGGGCCAGCGAGGGCCGCGAAGTCGTCTACGTCCTGCTGACCAGCGGCGACAAGGGCAGCGCCGACCCGGCCGTCACGCCCGAGATGCTCGTCGCGACCCGCGAGGCCGAGCAGCGCGCCGCCTGCGCGGTCCTCGGCGTCAAGGACATCGTCTTCCTCCGCCGCAGCGACGCCACTCTCGTCCCCGACCTGGAGCTGCGCCGCGACATCGCCCGGATCATCCGTCAGCTCCGGCCCGACGTCGTGATCTGCCAGGACCCGACGGTCCAGTTCGTCGGCACCGGCTACCTCAACCACCCCGACCACCGCGCCGCCGGGCAGGCCACGCTCGACGCGATCTACCCGGCGGCCCGCGACCGGATGACCTTCCCCGAGCTTCTCGCCGAGGGGCTGGAGCCGCACAAGGTTCGCGAGGTCTACGTGACCGGAACGCAGGAGGCGAACATCTGGATCGACATCACCGACCACTACGACACCAAGGTCGCCTCCCTGAGAGCCCACGCGAGCCAGATGGGTGACTGGGACCCGTCGCCGATGGTCCGCGAGTGGTCGGCCCGCACCGCCCAGGAGCACCCCGGCCATGGCGAGCTGGCCGAAGGCTACCGGTACTTCAAGCTCGACTGACCGATCGCATCACCGACCCCAACACCTGATCGACGACGCCCAGCCGGGACGACATCCGGTTGGGTATCATCACACCTCGTGCATCGCCGGGCCGCATTCGGCCCGATCAGGGAACGATCACGATCCCGACTCCGGCCGCCGCAAGGACGACCAGCCACGGCGGCACCCTCCACCAGGCCAACGCCCCGACGGCTCCGATCGCCAGCGCAAGGTCCTCCGGCTGGCCGATCGCACTCGTCCAGATCGGGTCGTAGAGCGCCGCCAGCAGGATCCCGACGACGGCGGCGTTGACGCCGGCCAGCGCCGCCAGCACGACGGGGTGGCGCCGAACGGCTTCCCAGAACGGCACGATCCCGAAGACCAGCAGGAACGACGGCAGGAAGATCGCCACCAGCGCCACGACCGCCCCGGCCGCACCGGCCGTGACGGCTCCGAGGTAGGCGGCGAAGGTGAACAGCGGACCGGGGATTGCCTGGGCCAGGCCGTAGCCGGCTGTGAACTCGTCCGGCGTCACCCAGCCACTCGGCACGACCTCTGACTCCAGCAGCGGCAGCACAACGTGCCCACCGCCGAAGACCAGCGAGCCGGAGCGGTAGAACCCATCGAACAGGTCCACCAGTTGCGCGTCCGCCAGGGCGGCCAGCACCGGCAACCCGACCAGCAGCCCGGCGAAGAGCGCCAGGCAGGCCGCCGCGACGGGCCGGCCGATCGGACCCGTCGCCGCGCGCTCCGTCCCCGTCCTGGGCGGAACGGGCGATCCCCGGGCCAGCAGCGTGATCCCGGCGACGGCCGCGACGATCAGGACGAGGACCTGTCCGATCGCCGCCGGCCAGAGCAGGACGACGATCGCGGCGGCCAGACCGACCGTCACCCGGAGCCGGTCCGACCAGAGCGTCCGGGCCATGCTCCAGACCGCCAGCGCGACGACGGCGACCGCGACGACCTTGAGCCCGTGGATGATGCCATCCCCGACGGCGTTGTCGAACACATTCAGCCCGAGCGCGAAGACGGTCATCAGCAGCGCCGAGGGCAGCGTGAAGCCCGCCCAGGCCGCGATCGCCCCGCCGACGCCGGCCCGCCGCAGCCCGACCATCAGCCCGACCTGGCTGCTCGTCGGCCCCGGCAGGACCTGACAGAGCGCGACGATGTCGGCGTATTCACCGTCCGCCAGCCAGCGCCGCCGCCGGACCAACGCCTCCTGAAAATAGCCGAGATGGGCGATCGGTCCGCCGAATGATGTCAGGCCGAGGCCGAGGAAAACCCGGAAGACGTCCAGCGGTGAACCGGACGTCGTGACGCCGGGTGTCCGGGTGCCCGCCGGGAGTTCCACCGTGTCCGCCTCTGTTGTCATCGCGACCCTCAGTCCCATTGACGCTCGGACCGCGCATGCCGGTCGTCCAGCTGGACACACGGGTCCCGGTGGTCACGTTGCGGCAGAGGGATCACACGAGCAAGGGGGGGAGGTGTTAAAGGACCGAGTTAACGCCACAGGCCCGGCTGGGAGGGCCGGGCCTGTGCGGGAGGGAAGGAGGGGTGCAAGCACCCGAATTGGTTGTGGTGAGCGAGCGTCGTTACTTGGGGGGGCAACGCTCTTGTCTGTGTATACGCCAGTAGTGCCCGATTTGGATTCTCGTGATCTCCGCTCGTCCGATACTGCGTCACCAGCCGTTCCGGTCCGACTGCTCGCGATCATAAGATTGCGTATGTACGCCCTACCGAATGAAGCGAGATCGACACCATTCGCTGGTCACCGGTACGGATGGCGCGATGGTCTCGATCCGCCCGTCGCCCGGAGACAAATTGTGTCTACTGGCGACAGGACGATGGGGTGACCCCATCCGATCAGGATCGGCCCGGCTCCATCTGATCCCGTGGAACGATCTTGCCCCGCGCCTTCGCGCGGCGCTGCCCCCACCAGCCGAGACCGAAGATGACGACCGAGGCGATCGCGACGAGAACAGCGGTCTCCCAGGTCTCGATCGGGTGCCAGTCTCGGACGAACTCCTCCTCGGTCGCGATCTCGATCGCCGTCACGATCAGGATGAAGACGCCGAGGTAGATCAGGATCGGAAACCGGTTCAGGAGATTGGCGAGGATATCGCTGCCGAACATGACGATCGGGATCGACATCGCCAGGCCGATGATCAGCAGGATGAAGTCCCCGTCCGCCGCGGCGGTGATCGCCACGACGTTATCGAGGCTCATGACCGCGTCGGCGGCGATGATCGTCCAGATCGCCGGCCAGAGCCCAGAGGACGCGACGTCCGCCTCGTGCTCCGGCGTCTCCGGTCTGAGCAGGGTCCACGAGATGTAGAGCAGCAGGATGCCGCCGACGAGGTGGATGAAGGGGATGTCCAGCAGGATCGTGATGATGAACGTGAAGATGATCCGCAGTCCGACCGCCCCCAGACCACCGGCGATGATCGCCCGGCGACGGTGCTGCTCGGAGAGGCCCCGGGCCGCCAGCCCGATGACGACGGCGTTGTCACCCGAGAGCAGGATGTTGAGCAGCAGGATCTCACCGAGTTTGAGCGCATAGTCCATCAGGAGTCCTCAGAAAGGTACCGGTACGGGGGAACAGACGGTCTCGGCGCATCTCGGCGAGATTGCCGTTCCAGGCACGCGACACGGCTGGACCTCCCATTCAGGGGCATCCAGGTCTGCGACGCAGATCAGCGGCCATGGTATCCGGATTGGGCGATCCGTGCGCCGGGCGAACGGCGCGAGGATACGCAATGGGCAGGGGTTCATGCTGGTCAACAACGTCCGTCCGTCGGGGAGTGGGCTTGCCCCTTCCGGCCCCCCGCAGCGGCCATCGCCGCAAAGCGATAACGGTTGTCTCGATACGGATACCTCGCCCGAGCCCTCTACTCGCCGATGTGAGTTCATTGAATCCCTTGACGAAAGGGGAGATGCTGATCGCGTGACGCCATCTCGCCTTGCGGCGAAGGCCGCTGCGGCGGCCGGGAGCCGCAAGCGGACTCCCCTACGGACGGGAACGCCGCCGCCGCGACCGCCTACTCCCCGCCGGCGTGCCGGTCCTTGTCGACGTCCGCCAGCCGCTGGTGGGCGACGTAGCCAAGCAGGTCGGCGCTCGAGACCACCGCCACGACCCGGCCGGCCTGCTGGACCAGCACCGCCGTCGCCCCGCCCGTGAACAGCGGGAAGACCCGCTCCAGCTCCTCGTTGGCGTCGACCAGCCCGAACGGCGTGTCCATCACATCGCCGACCGGCCGCGCCAGGACATCCGGGTCGCGGTAGACCCGATCCAGCAGCGTCCGCTCGGAAATCGAGCCGACGACCGCCGGGACGTCGACCGGCCCGACGAACGACTGGCCGTCACCGGCGGCCCGCGCCCGAACGACCGGGACCTGGCTGATCTCGTGGTGGCGCAGGACCTCGATCACCGCCGCGACCGTCTGGTTGGCCGGCACCGCCACGACGCCTGGCGTCTCGCCGCCCCGCGCCGCGACCAGGCTGCCCATCCGCGTCGTCTGGCTGAAGCGGGACAGGAAGCCGTTCTCCCGCATCCAGGTGTCGCTGTAGATCTTGCTCAGGTAGCCCCGGCCGCTGTCCGGCAGCAGCACGACGACCAGCGCGTCCGGGTCGTCCAGCTCCCGCGCGACAGCCAGCGAGCCGACGACGGCCATCCCGCAGGAGCCGCCGACCAGCAGCCCCTCCTCGCGGGCCAGCCGCCGCGTCATCAGGAAGCTGTCCCGGTCCGAGACCTGCTCCCAGCGGTCAACGATCTCCCGGTCGAACGAGCCCGGCCAGAAGTCCTCGCCGACGCCCTCGACCTTGTAGGTGTGGAGGTCGTTCGATGTGTAGATGCTGCCCTCAGGATCGACGCCGACGACGCTCAATGCCGGGTTCTGCTCCTTGAGGAAACGGCCCGTCCCCGAGATCGTCCCGCCCGTCCCCACGCCAGCGACGAAGTGGGTCACGGTCCCGGCGGTCTGCCGCCAGATCTCCGGGCCGGTCGCCTCGTAGTGCGTCCGCGGGTTCATGGGGTTGAAGTACTGGTTGGGCTGGAAGGCCTTCAGCGTCTCCCGCGTCAGCCGCTCGGCGACCGAGTAGTAGCTCTGCGGGTCGTCCCGCTCGACGGCCGTCGGGCAGATCACGACCTCGGCGCCGTAGCCGCGCAGCAGGGCGACCTTCTCGGCAGCGACCTTGTCCGGCACGGTGAAGATGCAGCGGTAGCCCCGGACGGCCGCGGCCATCGCCAGCCCGACGCCGGTGTTGCCGCTCGTCGGCTCGACGATCGTCCCGCCCGGCACCAGCCAGCCCTGCCGCTCGGCCTCCTCGATCATCCGGATCCCGATCCGGTCCTTGACGCTGCCGCCAGGGTTGGTCATCTCGACCTTGGCGGCGACCGGTGTCCGGATGCCGCGGGTGACACTGTGCAGCCGGATCAGCGGCGTGTTGCCGAGCGCGTCCAGCACGGTGTCCCGGATGTCGTACCCGTCCAGCTGGTCCGGCCGCGATGTCACCGGTGCCTGTGTCCCTGTCGTCATCCCGCATCTCCCTGTCGCCGGTCACCCGGGCGCCCACCGTTCGGGCCGCCCGTCACGCGTATCGAATGCTGCATCCTATTATGTCGCCAGCGGCCCGGACCGGACCACTCCAACCGCTCCTCGACCATCCGCACACGGCCATCGATCCGAATCCAATCGCTCGTTCAGGCGGCCCACTCCGTCCTGATCCAGTCCGTGACGCGGTCCCAGCGCCGGTGGAGCTGGCGCCGGCTCATCCCGAGGCGACGGGCGATCTCGGTCATCGTCTGCCCGTCGCGTACGCGCCAGACGAGAAGCAGCCGGTCGGGCTCGTCCAGACCCTCGGAGAGGGCTTCCAGCAGGGAGATCGCCTCCTCGGCCAGCCACGTCTGCTCGGCCAGCAGACCAGCGACCGGCGTCTCCCTGGTGTCCTCGCTGACATCGACTGGCCCCAGCCAGCCCCCGTAGCCCGTCGTCTGCCGCAGCCGGACCGGCAGCCCGGCCTGCTCCCGGACAGCCGCCCGCAGCCGCCACGGGAAGACGCGCATCACGTAGGCGCCGAACCCGCCGACGCCCGGCCACTGCTCGACCAGATCGGCGAGGACCAGGAACGCCTCGCCGTGGACATCGCCCGGCTCGAGGGTCAGGGTCCGGTTCCGGATCGCCAACCACTCCCGCTCGACCCAGCGGCCGATCTTGACCAGGAGCAACGCGTGAATCTCGTTGCGGGCGGCGGCGCTGCCAGTCTGCGCGGCCAGCACCAGCCGCGACAGGTGCGCCTCCACGTCCGCGTCGATCCCGGCATCCAGCGCCAGCGGCCGAACGGCCGTCAGTGCACGCTCCTCTCGTTCTTCCCGGCCACGGCTCCGGCGTCGCGTCCGCCGCTGTCCCTCCGGAATCGCCTTTTCGCCGTCCACCTCGTCGCCCTGCATTGGCAATGACCGCTCCCTATCCCTGTACCGGTCCCGCCGTGGGTCGGCCCCGTCTGACGTCGGGGACTCGACCCGGCCAGTCAGAATACGAACAAATGTTCGTATTCTGACCTCCAGTCTAGGAACGGTCGGAAGGGCCTGTCAAGGCGAAAACACCCGAAATGGCGGGGTGACACACCGGCAACAGATTCGTGGCCGAATCGTCCGGCGGATGGTGCTGTTGTGCCACCCGGCGAAACCCAATGGCCTGGTTGCACACGATGCACGGATCAGGGCTGACTCGATCGACCCATCAGACACCCGTCGCTTGACGTTCCACAGAAGGGACAGGGGAACGGCTAGGCAGCGCGATGACACCTGCCCGGGGGCCACTGGTGTTCGAGGAGGCAATGACCAGAGACTAACCCTACGTTGCAATCGCAGGGCTAGCGGGAATCACGTCTGGTCGACGAGATCAGGATGATCGTGGCTCCATTGGATCAGCTCTCGAACCGCCTCATCCAGCGTCGGCCAGTCCATGATTCCGATATGGCGACACGTCAATTCCTCCCAGGTCACCGGATGCCAGACATGTTTGTGGAATGCATCGGGGTGTCCGAGATCGTGCTTCACATCGAAGTTGTCGTACCGGAAGATATGCTGTTCCGCGATGGTGGAGATCATCGCCTGATAGCTATACCGCCAAGTCCTGACCTGGCCGCGGTGGTTGAACTCCAGCCGCTTGTCAATGTCCAGGTAGACGCCGGACGAGCACCTGATCCGACCGTGGAGCCGGATGCCATCCCCATCGGGAAGCCATTCTAGGGTGTCGTCGATGACACCTTCGTAGCGCAAGTGCCCCATGTACTGCTGATGGATGTGCAGATACTGTTGGAAGTCATTCCAGTCATGGCGAGTCCCGCGCCGATCAGGATCGGAAGCGGAGAAGCGCGTCATAGGTAAACATCCATGAGCATAGCTCGTGCGTCTCTGTCAAAACACCGTCACGAACAAGCGCACGGACATCAGCCGATGCATATCCGTAGCTGTCCTCATAGCTCTGCAGCTCGAGCAGCATCCGTTCGCGCGTCAGGGCGGGCTCTCTCCGTGAATCATCCAGCGCGGCAAGAAGCTCCTCAGCCGATGTGTTGAGCGGACGTCCGATCGCTGAGATCGTCATGAGTGGCTCCTCCGGTTCGCGTTCATCGTGCTCTCCATTTCAACGGCCAGGTTGACCTTGCCGGATGTCGATCAGGACACCTCAAGCGTATCCGGCAACGGAAAGCGTGACAATGGGTTTCAACATGCCGGCCGCTCCAGAGCAATGTGCCGGCTCCGCACTGGTCTCCAACTTCGAGACATCCTCCGGCAGGCGGCTCCGTCTAGCCAGCGTGGTATCTTGCACCGCCATACCGGCTGTCATTCGAGGGACCCGGTGCATGGGGGGTGAGGGACGGGCAGTGTCGTCGGACGAGCGCCAGGACCAGAGCTGGGAGGAGAACCTTCCGCCGATCACCTGGTCGCCGACGGCCCCCGGCATCCCGATCGGGGCCGTCAGCCAGCAGTCGATCACTCCGGACGAGGCCTTCGCCCGGGTGACGTCTGCCGGCATCGAGATCCGCCGCGTCCGCCTGCGGGACAGCCTCCAGGTCGCCCGGATCCAGCGTCGCGCCTTCCCGCCGCGGCTGGCCTACCCGATCGCGACGCTACTGACGCTCTCGTTCCTCCCGCTCGTTCAGTTCGTCGTCGCCGTCCGGGGGAAGCGCGTTCTCGGCTGCGCGATCGGCGACCGCAGCGGCCTCGACGCCCGGGTGATCAATATCGCCGTCGACCCCACCGCCCGCCGCACCGGGATCGGCGCCGCCATGCTCTTCGACCTGGAGAACCGGCTGTCCGGCGGCGACATGGTCCTGATGGTCCAGCGCGAGAACAGCGACGCCCACGCCCTCTACCGGCGGGTCGGCTACATCGACGTCGGCCTTGCCCCGGACTACTACGGCCGGGGCCACCACGGCATCTGGATGCGCAAGCACCGCCCGACCCGCTTCCCCAACCGGTAGTACGTCAAGGGCTGCGGCACCGTTCCGTAGGGGAGTCCGCTTGCGGCTCCCGGCCGCGGCGGCGGCCATCGTCCCGCAGGGCGATAACCGGTGGTCTCAACACGGCATGTTCCATTTTGGCGCCCCGGCCGCGAACAGTTCCCTCCCCCAGCGAAGCGCGACCCCTCCCCTGCCCGCATCTGCGGATGCGTCAGGAGAGGGGCTCCATGCTGGTCGAGCTAAAGCTCTCCAGAGGACCATGCGTGATCGCGAACCGTCTCCCCCTCTCCGGGCGTCCCGAGGACGAACCGCGACGCAGTCGGAGTGAGCCGGGACGCCGTCGGGGGGTGGGGACTGTTCCGCCTGAGCCTCGCCCACGCACGGACGACCAATCCCCCTACTCCGCCCGGCGACTCAGGGCGCCCGGCCACCAGATCTTCGGGCCGATGTCCAGCGTCAGGGCCGGGACGAGGATCGAGCGCACCAGCAGCGTGTCGAGCAGCACGCCGAAGGCGACGAGGAAGCCGACCTCCGCCAGCACGACCAGCGGCAGCAGCCCGAGGACCGCGAACGTCGCCGCCAACACGACACCGGCGGACGTGATCACGCCGCCCGTCACCGTCAGGCCGTGGAGCATGCCGCGCCGCGTCCCCATCGTCGCGCTCTCCTCATGGACCCGCCCCATCAGGAAGATGTTGTAGTCCACTCCGAGCGCGACCAGGAAGACGAAGCCGAGCAGCGGCACCGACGAGCCGACGGCCGCGAACCCGAAGACGTACTCGAAGACGAAGACCGACACTCCCAGCGCGGCGAGATACGAGATCACCACCGTGACGATCAGCAGCACCGGCGCCAGCAGCGATCGCAGCAGCAGGCAGAGCACGATGAAGACGACCAGCAGGATCAGCGGCACGACGACTGTCCGGTCCCGGGCGTCCGACTCCTGGACGTCGTAGCTCTCGGCGTCCGGCCCACCGACCAGCGCGTCGGCCCCCGGCACCGACCCGACCCGCTCCCGCAGCTCCTGGATGGCGTTGAACGAGGCCGTCGTCGCCGGTTGCGTGGTCAGGGTCACGGCCAGCGAGACCAGCCCGTTGGCCCGGCCCGCCTCCTGGACGCTGGCGACGGTCGGGACTTCGTCGATCGCGGCGATCGTCGTGCCGAGCGCCGACTCGTTGGCGATCACCGTCGTCGGCGCCGAGGCGCCAGCCGGGAAGCTCTCGGCCAGGAGCTGCTGCCCGATGACGGAGTCCGGCTGCGTCGTGAACTGGTCGTTCTGGCTGAGGTTGGTGTCGATCCGCAGGACGCCGAGGGCGAGGACGATCAGCAGGATGACCATCCCGATCCAGACCCGTCGCGGCCCACCGGCCACGAGCCGGCCGACCCGCGCCCAGATCGTCGTCTCCTCGTTGGCGACGTCCCCGAAGTGCGGCACGAACGGCCAGAACACCCGCCGGCCGACGATGACGAGGATGGCCGGCAGCAGCGTCAGCATCGCCAGGACGGCGGCGACGATCCCGGCCGCGCCGATCGGCCCGAGGCTCCGGTTGGAGTTCAGGTCGGCGACGAGCAGGCAGAGCAGCCCGATCGTGACCGTCGTCGCCGAGGCGACGATCGCCGGCCCGGCCCGGCGGAGCGCCACGGCCATCGCCGTCGCGGGTCGCTCATGGCGGCGCAGCTCCTCCCGGTAGCGCGAGATCAGGAGCAACGCGTAGTCCGTCCCGGCGCCGAAGACGAGCACCGGCAGGATGCCCGTGCTCTGGCCGTCGGCCTGGACGCCGAACAGCTCCACCAGCCCGTAGGCGCCGGCCGTCGCGAGCCGGTCGGCCAGCGCGACGGTGATCAGCGGGACCAGCCAGAGGAACGGGCTCCGGTAGGTGATCAGCAGGATGATCGCGACGACGATCGCGGCCGAGCCGAGCAGGCGCCCGTTGATCCCGCTGAAGACGTCGACGAGGTCGACCGTGAAGCCGGCCGCGCCGGTGACGCTGGCGTCGAGCCCGTCGGGGAATGCGCTGATGATGTCCCGCATCACCGGCACGTCGTCGTACATGTTGTCTTCGGCGGCCGGGATCGTGACGGTGACCAACGCCCCCTGGCCGTTCTCCGCCGGGATCAACGACCCGACCGGGTCGTTCGGCAACTGTTGGGCGATCTGCTGCCGCTGCGCCTCGATCGCCGCCAGATCCTCGGGAGTCAAGCCACTGTCCCGTTGATAGGCGATCACGGCGGTCAGTGTGTCGTCGGTCTGGAACGTCGACTGGAGCTCGGCGACCTTCGCCGAGTCGGCGCTGTCCGGCAGGAACGCCAGCGCCCCGTTCTCCTGGACGTCGGTCAGTCTGGCGGCCAGCGGTGTCGTCGCGGCGATCAGCACCACCCAGACGACGACCATCGCCCAGCGGACCGGGGCGCTCGCCAGCGGCCGGACCAGGCGCCGGACGAGGGGATGCTCGGTGTCGGCCTGGACGGACGGGTCGATGGTCGGTGGTCCGTCGTTTCGGTCAGCCATGGAACGTCACGCTCCCTCTGTCTGCTTTCGTCCATCCAGCCGGAGGTCCCGGCGTTCATGGCGGGTCGATGGTCACGATGGTCTGTCGTCCGGGCCGAGGTCGTGGCCAGTCAGGACTTCGGGCCGCCCGGATCGTCGCATTCGGATTCGGATTCGTTCGGGTCCATCAACGGCAGCCGGAATTCCTCCTGCTGGTCCGGGTCGAGGTCCTGCCAGGTCCGCACGATGTCCGGCCAGACGAACCGGCCCTCGTCGATGTCATCGATCACCTGCCGCACCCAGCCCAGTTCGGCCCGGCGCATCGCGTGGGCGTACTCATGGCCCAGCTGGAACGCCCGCGGAATCGCCTCGCCGGTGGCCGTCGTCCGCTCCGGGAAATCCTCGCCGACGACCTGGGTCGCCAGCCGGGCCGCTCGTTCGACGAAGAGGTCCCGGAACTCATCGGCCGTCAGGAGCGTGGCGAAGACGACGACCGAGCCGAACCACGGGTACTCGTCGACGGGCTCCACGATCAAATCCCGCATCCACTCGGCGAGGTGCGCTCGCCCGGCCCCGGTCAGGCGGTACGTACTTCGCTCGGGCCGACGCCCCTCGCGCCGAACATCGACGATCGCGATCAGCCCGGCCGCCATGAGCCGGTTGATCGTGCTGTAGAGCGACCCTCCCCGGAGCCGGACGATCTCGTCGATCGACCACTCCCGCATCAGCCGCTTCATCTCGTACGGGTGCATCGCCTGGACGCGCAGCAGCGCCAGGATCGATAGAGCGAGCGGTGTCCGCAGATCGTGTTGCATGATCGTCTCCGACTAGTCGCTGTCGACTATATCGGGATGACAATTGGTGGTCAAGACCATCCCGGGTTAACGCCAGCAGAGGCCGTCGCCGAACACCGGTCGACAAGCACGCGCTACGGCTCATCGAATTGCCAGGCGCTCCAGCGTCTACGTGAGCTAATCGTCCTGGCAGGCGGATGTGGCGTTGGTCCTATCGGCCGCACCACGGTCACCGGAGGTCCACCCTGTCGAGATGTCGTCGGTCGTCCGGTGACCGCGGGTCTCCGACCACTGTGGAAGCCGGAAGAACGGGGTGGGCGGACCCGTGGTCGCGGCCCTCCCTTCCCACCACGCGATCGTTACTCCAGCCGGAAGACGGGATGATGAGCGACCGCCTCGTCGAGGTCGTCCGTCGGGGAATCGGCCGAGACGGAGAACTGGCGCCGGGTGAAGGACGGCGCCGTTCGGAGCGTCTCCCGGATCAGCGGCGCAGCCTCGTCCACCCTCAGCTCCGTGGCCCGAACGGTCTCGGTCCTACGCCGGCGGGTGAGGTCGGCTGTACCCGCCGCCCGGAGATTGCGGACCCAGTCGACTTCGCCATAAGGTGACAGCACCCACCGCTGTCCGTCGTGCTGGCCGACGACGACCGGCGTCGTCCGGAGTTGCCCACTCCGGCGACCGGTGACGGTCAGGAGCGTCATCCCGCCAAGCGGTATGCCGAGCCGGATGAGTCGCGTCATGATCGCGTTGACGGTCCGGGTCATCCGGGTCGGTCGAAAGGAGCTTGCCATCTGGTCCTCCTGAGATAGTGAACACCTACTAACCGGCGTTACGGGTAGACTAGGTGAGCGTTTGCTAACCGTCAAGAGGGACGCCGGAATGACGACGACACGCGACCGAATCCTCGACGCCGCCGAGCAGGTCATGCGGAGCGACGGGGTGGCCCGGACGACGACTCGGAAGATTGCCGCCGCCGCCGGCTACTCCGAGGCGACGATCTACAAGCACTTCACGAGCAAGGAGGACGTCTTCGTCGCCGTCCTGGGTGAGCGCCTGCCCTCGTTCGTCACGCTGATGACGGCGGCCGGCCAACGAGCCGGCAGCCACCCGATCCGTGAGACGCTGATCGAGATCGTCGCTGCCGGCCTGGCGTTCTACGAGGCGTCGTTGCCGATCACGGGATCGGTCCTTGCCGAGCCGGACCTGCTGGCCCGGCACAGCCACGCCGTCCGCGAGCAGGGCGCCGGACCCCAGAAGCCGCTCGATGCGCTGGCGATGTTCCTTCGACGGGAGCAACGGGCGGGATCGATCGATCCCGATGCCGACCCGGACGCCACGGCCGCCCTGCTGCTCGGAGCCTGCTTTCAGCGCGCATTCCTGAACCGGTTCGCTGGCGACGCCCCGATGACGCCCGAAGCCAGGCTTGCGGAGGCGACGGCGCTCGTTTCGACCCTCTGGGGCGGACTGGAACCCGACCAACGTCGACCCGCTGGGTGACCGTCCCGGCAAGGGTTTGGAGTCAGTCGGCGGCGCTGGCCTCCAGTACCGCCGGCTGCTCCGCGAACTGCGTCCGGTAGAGCTCCTCGTAGCGACCACCGAGCACCAGCAGTTCGTCGTGACTGCCCCGCTCGACGATCCGCCCGGCCTCGATCACGAGGATGATGTCGGCCGCCCGGACCGTCGAGAGCCGGTGCGCGATCACCACCGCCGTCCGGCCCGTCAACGCCTCGGCCAGCGCCGCCTGGACCGCCGCCTCCGACGTCGAGTCCAGCGAGGCCGTCGCCTCGTCCAGAATGACGACCCACGGCCGGGCCAGCAGCATCCGCGCGATCGTCAGGCGCTGGCGCTCGCCACCGGAGAACCGGTAGCCGCGCTCGCCGACGACCGTCTCCAGCCCGTCCGGCAGCTCTCGGATCAGGTCGACCAGCCGGGCCCGGCGCAGCGCCTCCCAGACCTCGTCCTCCGTCGCCTCCGGCCGGGCGAGCAGCAGGTTGGCCCGGAGGCTGTCGTGGAACAGGTGTCCGTCCTGCGTCACCATCCCGATCGTCTGGCGGATCGACTCGGCTGACAGGTCCCGGACATCGACGCCGGACAGCCGCACCGCGCCCTCATCGACGTCGTAGAGCCGCGGGACGAGCTGGGCGATCGTCGACTTGCCGGCCCCCGACGACCCGACCAGCGCCACCAGCTGGCCCGGCTCGACCCGGAACGAGACCTCGTGCAGCACCTCGACGCCGCCGCGGGTATCGAGCGTCGAGACCTCCTCCAGCGACGCCAGCGAGACCTTGTCGGCCGACGGGTAGGCGAACGAGACGTGCTCGAACTCGACCGAGACCGGCCCGTCTGGGACCGTCCGGGCGTCGGGCCGATCGGCAATCAGCGGCTTGAGGTCCAGCACCTCGAAGACGCGCTCGAAACTGACCAGGGCGCTCATCACCGCGACCCGGGCGCTGGCGAGGGCGATCAGGGGCGCATAGAGCCGGGTCAGGAGCAGCGCCAGCGCCACGACGGAACCCGCATCGAGCTGCCCCCGGAGCGCGTAGAAGCCGCCAAGCCCATAGACCGCCGCCAGCGCCAGCGCCGAGACCAGCGTCAGCGCGGTCACGAAGACGAACTGGACCATCGCCGAGCGGACGCCGATGTCGCGGACCCGGCTGGCCCGGGCGGCGAACTCGGCCGACTCCTCTCTGGGACGACCGAAGAGCTTCACCAGCGTCGCGCCGGGCGCGGAGAACCGCTCGGTCATCTGCGAACTCATCATCGCGTTGTAGTCGGCCGACTCGCGCTGGAGCCGGGCCAGCAGCGAGCCCATCCGCCGGGCCGGCAGGACGAAGACCGGCAGCAGGAGCAGCGCGACCAGGGTGATCTGCCACGAGATCCCCAGCATGACGACCAGCGTCAGCGCCAGCGTGACGACATTGCTGACGACGCCGGAGAGCGTGTCGCTGAAGGCCCGCTGGGCGCCGATCACGTCGTTGTTCAGCCGGCTGACGAGGGCGCCGGTCCGGGTCCGGGTGAAGAACGCGATCGGCATGCTCTGGACGTGGTCGAAGACGGCCGTCCGCAGCTGGAGGATCAGGCTCTCGCCGATGCTGGCCGACAGCCAGCGGGTCAGGACGCCGATGCCGGCCTCGGCGATGGCGATCCCGCCGATGATGGCCGCCAGCCGGATGACGGTCGCCTCCGCGCCGCCGTCGGTGATCGTATTGACGACCCGCCCGGCCAATGTCGGTGTCGCGACCGCGAGGACGGCCGAGACGACGCTCAGGATCAGGAACAGGATTAGGCGGCGACGGTGGGGCCGGGCGAAGGTGCCGATCCGCCGCAGCGTCGCCTTCGAGAGCGTCCGGCGCGGCTCGTCGCCACGCATGGCGTAGCGCATCGAGGTGTAAGCGGTCGATTCCATTCGGGCGGAGTCCTGTCGGTGAGACGATAGTGCCGTGGTTCGGGTCGAAATGCCGGTCCGGGCGCGAAACGGCCAATGAAGCGAATCCGCGCTTCCATGGTCGGTCAGACGGGTCCGTCCGCGCATCACCCTTCCGGGCAGGCCGGGTCCGAACTTCCCATGCCGATTCGCTGCCAACTGTCAGGGACACGACTGCTCGAATGCCACGTTGAGATCATGACCGGTGAGGACATGGGGGTCTCCAACGAATGGGACCTTGCCGTGGAGTCACGCCTTCGACTTCTGTCAGATCGATCGGAAGAGGAATCACCCCTCCCCGGATCGTACCGGCGCGGTCGACTCCCCCCGATCCTGTCCCGGATCGATCAGACCGAGCATCCCGGCGTAGGCGTCATCCAGCGCCCGCGCCGGGTCGGTGCAGATCCCGGTGTGGATCGGGCCGGGCTGGACGACGGTGCTCTGGGGCGCGACGACCCAGTGGAAGCGCTCCGCCTGCGTCAGTCGGCCGATCGGGCCCGAGCCGGGTGCACTGGCGCAGATCAGCGGGATGATCTCCAGCCGTTCCCGGATCGCGTCGAGGTCGACCCCTGGCGCGATCGCCCGCAGCGCCAGCTCCCGCGCCTCGCCCAGCCCGACCCGGGCCCCGAGGAAACGCCGGGCGCGGCAGAACAGGACCACCCCGGCGTTGATCGCCTCGCCCCGCTCCACCCGCGGCAGCACCCGGATGACGGCGTACTCGAATCGGACCCATGGTTGCTCTGTCGTCACGACTGCTTCACCACGTCGAAGCCGATCTGGACGGATCCAATCATTGGACTGGTTATTCCTGTCCGCGCCGCAAGGCACCTGGCCCGTCGTAGGGACATAGCTTGCCTTGTCCGCGCCGCAAGGCGCCGCGCGCTTCGCAGTCGCGACGCTTCGGACCAGCACCCGATACCGGTCCCAAAGAGTTCGATAGACGGACACTCCAGAGGTCTGTCAAGGGTGATCTGGCTGACCCGGAGCCGTCCCCACCCCCAGCCCCTCCCCGGCCCCTCGTCGCGCTCCGATCGGCAGGAGCCGATCGTCAGCTGCGACGAGTCCCAGGGAGGGGAGCACGCCCGATCCACTAGCGACGGATGGCGGCTGGCGAATGACGACTGACAGATGTCCAGCCCACTCATCGAGATCTCCCACCCGATGACGGGCGGTTCAGCAGGGTGAAGAGGCCACCGAGCACGAGGGCCAGCGGCACCGCCCAGAGGATGAACAGCCGGACCACCCGCTCGGTCTCGAAGCGGCCGAAGGCGATCGCGACGAACAGGGCCAGCACCGCCGCCACGACGATGGCGCGGGTCCAGATCTGGCGGACCGTCGGCGGTGTCACAGACGTCCGCTTTGGCGGCTCAGGAGGGCTGGATGGCGCGGCGGGCACTCTCGGCCTCCTCGGTGAAACGATCGGCGGACCCCAGCCGGCGGACGAAGTAGTCGACGTAGGCCGCCCGGTGCGCCTCGGCATCGGCGAAGCCGGCCTGGTCGCCCAGCCATCCGTCCGGCACCAGCGCCAGGATCCGGGTCAGCTCGGCCTCGCCGAGCCTCGGTCGCAACTGGGCGCCGGCCGCGGCGATCGGCCCGGCGAACGGCAACAGGACGTGGTCCTGGACCCGGCTGAACGGCGTCCGGGCCTGGGTCGGCACGTCGTTCCAGGTGTGGTGGAAGTACATCGCCGCCCCGTGGTCGATCAGCCAGAGGTTGCGGTGCCAACGGAGCAGGTTGGTGTTGCGGGCCGTGCGGTCGACATTCGTCACGAGGGCGTCGAACCAGATGATCCGGGCCGCGAGGTCGGGGTCCGGTGGCGACGCCGCGACCGGGTCGAACGTCAGGGAGCCGGGCAGGTAGTCCATCCCCAGGTTCAGGCCGACGCTCCGGATCAGGAGGTCCTGGATCTCCTGATGCGGCTCGGCCCGGCCGAACTCCGGGTCGATCTCGACCAGCACGAGTTCCGGCACGGGCAGCCCGAGCGTCCGGGCGATCTCGCCGGCGACGACCTCGGCGACGAGCGCCCGCGGTCCCTGGGCAGCGGCGCGGAACTTGACGACGTACATGCCGTCGTCGTCCGCCTCGGCGATGGCGGGCAGCGAGCCCCCCTCGCGCAGCGGCGTCACGTAGCGGGTGGCGATGACCGTCCGGAGCGACATCCCAGGGTCCTCGTGTAATCGAGACATCGGCCGGTCGACCTCGTTTCGTGATCGATTCACCCGCCGTTAGCGCTCCCTCACGTCGCCGGGAGTTCCATCAGCGCGTTGCTCAGCTCGATCAGGTTGCCGTCGGGGTCACGCAGGTAGACCGAGCGGAGCGGCCCGGCGGCGCCGTCCCGCTTCACGATCCCGCTCTCCAGCGGGATCCCGTGCGTCGCCAGCCGGGAGATGATGTCCTCGAGCGGCGCATCGACCAGGAAGCAGAGATCGGCGCTGCCCGGCGTCGGCTGCGCCGCCCGCGGCAGGATCGGCTCACCCGGCCCATGGAGATTGATCTTCTGATGACCGAACCGGAGGGCCATCCGGCCGTCGCCGAACGTCACCGGCTCCATGCCAAGCACACCGGCGTAGAACGCGACGCTACGGTCGATGTCGGCGACGGTCAGGACGAGATGATCGAGGCTCCGGACCCGCATGACGGCACCACCCTCTACGCCGGGACGGTCCCGGCCCGGATCATCAGATCGACCAGGTGGACCATCCCCAGCCGCAACGACGGGACGAAGACCCGCTCGTTGACCGTGTGGGCCTCCTCGCCGTCATAGACCCCGACGCAGACCGCCGGGATGCCGCGCGAGATCGGGATGTTGGCGTCGGTGCTGGAGATGTTGAAGCGCGGCTCGTGGCCGATCAGCCGGGCGCTGTCGGCCGCCAGCTGGATCAACGGCGTCTCGACCGGGAGGACACCGGCCGGCCGCTCGCCGAGGATCTCGATCGACGCCGTCAACCCCTGGCCGCTCTCGCCGAGGCGCTCGACGACGGACCGGGCGTCGGCGACAAGCTCGGCCAGCGACCCGGCGCTCTCCGAGCGCAGGTCGACGATCGCCTCGGCCGTCGCCGCGATGGTGTTGACCGATGTCCCGCCGCTGATCACACCGACGTTCAGGGTCGTCTTCGGCTCCTTCGGGACGGGGATCGCCGCGATCCCGGCGATGATCTCCGCCAGCCCGTGGATGGCGCTCGGCCGGCCGAAGTGCATATAGGAATGGCCGCCAGGACCGGCGACCGTGACCCGCCAGCGACTGGAGCCAACGCCGCCGTTAGTGACGTGGCCGATCTTGCCATCGATCACCAGTACCCCGGAGACATCGCCGGCGAAGCGGTCGGTCGCGACGCGGGCGCCGCGCAGGTTGCCGAGCCCCTCCTCACCGACGTTGAAGACGACGATCAGGTCGGCCGGCGTCGTGACCTCGTGCTCATCGAGGATCGCGAGCGCCGTCATCACCGCCGCGACCGACGTGCTGTTGTCGCCGACGCCCGGACCGGACAGCCAGTCGCCGTCGCGCTCCGCCCGCAGCGCGACATCGAAGGGGAAGACGGTGTCGGTGTGGGCCATCATCAGGATCGCCGGTCCGCCCCGCGAGCCGCGCCGGACGATGACGTTGCTGACGTCGTCGATCTCCGGCTCGTACCCGATCGACCGGAGCCGCTCGGCGATGAACCGGGCCCGGTCGGCTTCGTGGTTGGACGGCGCGGCGACCAGCGCTACTTCAGCCGCCAGCGCCGCGACCCGCTCGACGGACGCCTCCGCCGCGGCCCGCAGGTCCGGCGTCAGGGCGGTCGTGATCTCGATGGTCGTTCCGTCGATCTTCGCAGTGGTCATCGCGCCGGATCCCTCTCTCTGGTCTGGTCTCGTCCGGTCGCCATTGTGCCACTGTCGCCGTTGCCCCGCCGCCGGGGCGTCATGCTGGTCAGTGACGATCGCCCGTGGGGGGGTGGGCTTGCCGTGCGCTGACATGATCCGGAGAGGTCTCGAGCCCGATCCTCCGTAGGGGAGTGGGCCTGCCCCTTCCGGCTGCCGCGGCGACCGTCGCCACCAGGCGAGTCGACCCCACGCGACCACGGTGCTCACGTTGAGGCAAAATTGGACGAAGTGGGCTTGGGATCGACCTTTGACCGCTAACGATGTCCATGCTGGGCCTCGGATCACTGCTATCGCCCTGCGGGGCGATGGTCGCTGCGGCGACCGGGCTCGTAAATTCGCCCCTACGTCGAAGAACGCCACCACGGGCCAGGCACGCTCACATACGACTCCCCGGTCCATCCGTTTGACTGGATTCGCCGCGCCAGTTATCGCCCCTACGGATCGTCAGGCAAAACGCGGGTCGGCTCGTTGAGGCACTTGCCCCTCCGAACCAGACCCGCGTCGTCTCGCTGTCTTCAGGCAGGTCCTGACCGATCTCAGGATCCCCGGACCGGCTTGACGGATTCCGGTATGACCGTCCAGTCGTTCGGGTTCATGCCCCGTGCGGTCAGGAAGGCGGACCGGCTGTCCGGATAGACATCGGCCACGGCTTCGACGGGCACCCAGATCTGGCGGGCGTTCCCCTCGAAGCCGGCGGCGTAGAGATAGCCGCTCTGCCCCCGGCGGCCGGGCACGGTGCCGATGACATAGGCCAGCGGCGCGTCCTGGAGAAACAGCGTGTAGCCCTGATCGATCTGACCGACGCTGCCCGTGGTGCCACTCCGGGCGACGGCGGATGGGCCCGGAGCAGGCGGCGCGAAGATCGGCTCCCTGCCGACGATCTGGCCCCGCTCGAGGAAGGCGAAGCGACCGGCCGGGCTATAGGCGACCAGCCCGGCGACGAGCACGATCACCGCTCCGGAGATGACCGCCACCCAGATCTCGGGTCGGGCGAACGAGTCCTTCTCGATCGTGGAGTCCGTCGCTGATAGCAGCCACTCGCCATAACCGATGACGAAGCCGACCGCCAGCGCGAAGACGATCACGAGGATGATGATCGGCCGGAGGAAGAGTTTGCCGAAGTTCGCCTGCTGTCTCACGGACCTGTCTCCCGGACGCCCACGGCGGTCAGCGTCGCCGCCGGCCGATGCAACTGTTCCGCGTGATCTTCGCCGGTCGCCCTGGCACTTGTCCAGCGATTCGGCGCCACTGCCACCCCCAGGTCGAATCGTCGCCAGCGGCGATCGACCAGTGCCCCAAATCCGGCGGTCAGTCGTCGCCGGATCCGACCCTGTCGGCGTCGAGGACCCACTCCGACCGCCGCAGGGCGGCCCGGCGCTTCCGGAGCTTCATCAGCCGCCAGCGGAACACCACCGGCCCGGTGAGCGCGATCATCGGGATGATGACCCAGAACCACGTCGTCGCCAGAACGAGGAGGTTGGTGACGTGGCCAGGGTGAGTGAAGAGGATGATTCCAACGATCGCCATCTTGAACCCGAACAGGGTCCAGACGAACGCCCAGACCGGCACCTGGTCGTCGGGCGCGGCCGGGGGCGTCGGCTCACGGTAGGCCGTCGGCCGAAGGGACGTGATCGTCGGCGGGGGCGGTGACTGGGCAACGACCATGGCTCGCTCCAGCTGGGAGACCGTCCGGACATCCATCGGAGGATGGCCAGTGGTCACCGTGGTGGCGATCGTCTCGGTTCACGATCGCCGTGCGCCCGGGGCAGGGAACTCTCCCAGTATAGGCACCGATGCGCGAGTTCGGAAACGCCGGCGGTTGTCACCCCGGCACACATTGAGTGCCATCGGTCGATGGTCTAGTCGCCGGCGCTCCGTGCGGCCGGTGGTCGGCTCTCGCCACGGGCCTCGACGTCCTGCCGGCTGGCCCAGCGCAGGAAGATGAACGAGAGCGGGATCAGCATCCCGACCATCCCGAGCACCCACATCATCAGCCCGGCGACCTGCTGATCGACGAGCGGGTCGACGTCGAACAGGCCGAACGGGTGCTCGGTGTAGTGGCTGTAGATCACCGAGTTCGCCAGCGTGATCGGCGCCCCGACAAGGATCATCGGCAGCATCTGCAGGAACAGGAACAGACACTGGAGCGGCTCGCTCAGCTTCGGCCACTCCGGTAGCGGCCCGACGATCGACCACCAGAACAGCAGGTAGGCGAAGACGTAGCTGAACCGCTCGAACCCCTGGAGGATCGGGTTGGTGCAAGTCACGTCCATGACCGCCGGGACGTGGAAGACGATGGTGACCAGCGCCGAGAGGGCGAGACCCGCCACGGGACGCGTCAGCCAGAACCCGGCCCGGTCGACCGGCCGGAACCGCGTCAGCGCCGGCCGGATCAGCCAGGCCGGCAGACCGAGCAGCAGCAGCGGCGGCACGATCAGCGTCAGCAGCGTGTGCTGGACCATGTGGGCGCTGAGCAGGTACCACGTCGCCCAGTCGGCCAGCGGCGGCCCGAGCGCGACGAGGAACAGCACCAGGGCCAGGAAGAACGAGACACGCTGCCGGGGCAACGTCAGGTACTGGTCCGGGCCGGCCTGACGGCGGGCCCAGGCGCCGGTGAAATAGATGTACGCGGCGGCGGCCAGGAAGACCCCGATCAGGACGAACGGGTTGATCGACCAGTGCGTATACCAGCCGCCCCGCGGGACACCGGCCGGGATCTGGGCCAGCGGGAGCTGATTGGCAAGACCGGGAAGTATCGACATGACGGCGTCCTGTCAGTCGCACCGGCCCTCAAGGGACCGGCTGAACGACATGGGAATCGACGTTGGCTGACGCGGGCAACGGTCTGATTGCGGTGCGATGATCTTGGCCTTCTGCTTCGCGACCAATCTGCTTCAGCCGGCACGCTTCGCTGCCGTTCGCCGCCGGGAACCACCCGTCAGGCTCTAGCCAACAGGCGACCCCAGCGACGGGAACACAGCTGAAATGCGTCCGTCGTCCAACCGTCTCGCGGCCAATGGTACGCCAGTCGCCCCTTCCATCCGGTCGGCATCGACGGAATCGCTCGCCTGAACCGGCATCCCTGCCGGGGCGAGAACGGCGGGAGGCGACGGGCGCCAGGTGGCGCCCGTCGCCTCCCGCCGGATCACCGTCGACCCATCGCCCCTAGTTGAAGGCGCGACCGATGAAGAGATTGTCGTTGGCCATCATCGCGACCGTGGCGACCATGACGGACAGCGCGATGAACAGGCAGCCACCGAAGACCAGCGAGAGCCGCCGGTCGTCGTAGCGCAGGTGCGTGAACCAACCGACCTGCGCGACGAACTTGATCAGCAGCAGGACAACCAGAATCCCGGCCCGCAGGACGACCGACTCGGTGACATAGAAGACGATCACCTCGATCACCGTCAGGGCGGCCAGCAGGAACAGCATGTTGAAGTAGACGCGGTCGCCGGGATGCCCTTCCGCGGCATCCTGGGACTGGGAATCGATGTGCGTCGCCGACATGGATGATCTCCCTTCGCCCCGTCAGGTCCGACCGGGCCCAACGAGCAGCGCGGCTCCTAGAAGAACGGCAACGCCTGGACGACGCGCATCGCCCCTTCGACCGGCTCGGCGGTCTCGACGCCATCCCGGTATGGCAGCAGGTAGACGAGGGTGAACAGGACGATCCAGACGATGTCGATGAAGTGCCAGTAGAGCCCGGCCACCTCGACATTGGTGCGGTCCTTCTGGGAGATGCCGCCGCGGAAGGAGACGATCGCCAGCATCGTCAGCCAGATGATGCCGACGAATACGTGCATCCCGTGGGTGCCGGTCAGGGTGAAGAACGCCGCCCCGAAGATGTTCTGCTGAATGCTGAGCCCCTCGTGGAAGAACTCGGTGTACTCGTAGTACTGGCCGGCGAGGAAGATCCCACCCAGCAGCGCCGTCGCCAGCGTCCAGACCCGGAACGCCTTGATATTGCCGCGACCGATCGAGGCAACCGCCAGCACCATCGTGAACGAGCTGAACAGCAGAATCCCGGCCGAGACCGCCGTGTACAGCTGGTCGAGGATCTGGTTCGGGAACGGCCCTCCGGAAGCGTAGAGGCCGGTGTCGGTGATGCCGGTCGCGTCGACCGCGCCGAACGAGAGGTCCTGGGCCCGGTTGCGGTAGATCATGAAGGTGGCGATCAGCGAGCCGAACAGCACGCACTCGCTGCCCAGGAACCACCACATCAGCAGCTTCTTGCTGTCGATGCCGGTGCTGGTCGGCGGGTGGCCGGAGGAGCCATGGCCGGAGCCATGATCCGTCCCGCCGCCTGCCCGCTGCACCTCGAGTGCCGTCGTTGCCAAGGTCACTGCTCCCGATGATCGACCGGCGGCCCGGGGCCGCCCGTCCCTGTCCCGATCCGAGGTTCTAGGCGTGGGCCGAAGAGGTCCCGATAGGGGTGGCGTCGTCGATCTCCGGCTCCGGGTCGGCGGCCGGCTCGAACGACCAGCCGGCGATCCCGACCAGCATCACCAGCACACCGACCAGCGACATGATCGGCAGGCTGAGCCGCTCGATCTCCAGCCGCGGATGGCTGTAGATGAGGCCGAAGGCGACGAAGAAGATCCCGATCGCGACCATCAGCGGGTAGAACGAAGGGTTCGGCATGTGGATGTGCTCGTCCTCTTCAATGTTGCCGAGCGCTTCCGGGCCCCCGGTCCCGCTGCCCTGGCGCCGGGTCGCGGCCTCGTCCTCCGGGTTCTCGTCGTTGGTGTCGAAACTTCCGACCTTGACCCCGGCGATCCGAACCTCGACGTCGCTCTCCTCATCGTGGTGCGTGCCGGTTCCGTACTTGTCGGCCCAGAACTGGTCCCGGTTGGTGACGGTCGGGATGACCTTGTAGTTGTAGACCGGCGGCGGCGACGGGATCGTCCACTCCAGCGTCGCGGCGTCCCAGGGGTCGTTGCCGACCGTCTCCTTCGAGCGCAGGGTCTTCGCGATGTTGTAGACGAACAGGACGAAGCTGGCGGCCAGCGCGAATGAGCCGATCGAGACGATCACGTTCCAGAACCACCAGCCCGAGCCCTCGCCATAGGAGGCGTAACGACGCGGCATCCCCTCCAGTCCGAGGAAGTGCATCGGGAAGAAGGCGACGTTGAAGGCGAGAAACGTCCACCAGAAGTGGATCTTGCCCAGCTTCTCGTCCAACATCTTGCCGGTGATCTTCGGGAACCAGAAGTAGACGGCGCCGAGCAGGGCGAAGATCGAGCCGCCAAACAGCACGTAGTGGAAGTGGGCGACGATGAAGTAGGAGTCGCTCTGCTGGGTGTCGACCGGGGCGGACGAGTGCATCACGCCCGAGATGCCGCCGACCGTGAACTGCGAGACCAGGCCGACCGCGAAGAGCATCGGCGTACTGAACTTGATCTGTCCGCCCCACATCGTGCCGACCCAGTTGAAGATCTTGACGCCGGTGGGTATCGCGATGAGCATCGTCGTCGCGGAGAAGATCGCGGTCGGGGTCGGGCCCAGACCGGTCGTGAACATGTGGTGAACCCAGACGCCGAAGCCGAGGAAGGCGATCGCGGCGAGGGCGTAGACCATGACTGCGTAGCCGAACAGCGGTTTCCGGCTGAAGACCGGGATGATCTCCGAGACGATGCCGAAGGCGGGCAGGACCAGGATATAGACCTCCGGGTGCCCGAAGATCCAGAACAGGTGTTGCCAGAGTAACGGGTCGCCACCGGTCAGGGTGAGATTCCCGTCGATGTACGTCGATGCGATGTAGAAGTGGGTGCCGAGGAAGCGGTCGAGCTGGAGCAGGACCAGCGCGATCGTGATGGCCGGGAAGGCGAGCACCATCAGGATCGAGGTGATCAGCGTCGCCCAGGTGAAGATCGGCATCCGCATCAGCGTCATGCCCGGCGCCCGCAGGTTGAAGATCGTCACGATCATGTTGAACGAAGCGGCCAGCGACGAGAAGCCGAGCACCTGGAGGCCGAGCGCCCAGAACTCGATGTTGCGGCCGGAGTTGAAAACGTTGGTCGCGCCCTGGAGGACCTCGGTGTTCGGCGCGTAGCCGTACCAGCCGCCGTTCGGCGCCGCCCCGGCCAGGAAGCTCAGGTTCAGGATCAGCGCCCCGGCCAGCAGCAGCCAGAAGCTCAGGGCGTTGAGCCGTGGGAACGCCACGTCTCTCGCCCCGATCTGTAACGGGACGAGGTAATTGAACCACGCTGTCGAGGCCGGCATGACGGCGAGGAAGATCATCGTCGTCCCGTGCATGGTGAACACGGAGTTATAGGTGGAGAGGCTGAGGAGGTCGTTCTCGGGGCGGGCCAGCTGGAGGCGGATCAGCAGGGCCTCCGCCCCGCCGACGAACAGGAAGACGATGGCCGACACCCCGTAGAGGATGCCGATCCGCTTGTGGTCGATCGTCGTCAGCCACGACCAGAGACCGCTCTCCGATGAGGTCGACGACGCAGGCCGGGCCAGGGTCTGCGGATGCGCTAGGGTCGCCATGGACGGCTCCTGTTCCCACTTCTCACGAATGCCATGACGTAACGTGACGGTTGCTATCGTATGGTCTCGAACGGTGTCCGGCCACCCCTGTGGTGCAGGGCTGGCCAAATGATGCCTACTGCGGAGGCGTGATGGTGATCGAACCATTCATCAGCGCTCGGTGCCCGGGCACCGCGCAGTAGAAGGCGTAGGTGCCCGGTGCCAGATCCGCCGGGACGGTCCAGTCGACCGTCTGTCCGTTCGGCATGTCGACCGGCGCGGCGTCGTTGTAGCCCTCGATCGCGAAGTTATGCGGCAGCTGACCGGAATTCGTCAGTGCGATTGTGCCGCCCTGCGCGACCGTCAGCGTGGTGGGATTGAAGAAGAGATCGCCACCTTCGAGGGCGACCGATGTTGCGGAGCCGCCACCCGTGACGACCGGCGTCCCACCAACTGGCGTTGCAACGGGAGTCGCAGGGGCTGGAGTAGAGACCGGAGCGGCGTTGTCCGCTAGCGCGTCGACGTTCATGTTGCCATTCGCGGTGCCGTTCTCCGGACAACCGCCCTCCGGCTTCAGGGACTCGAGGTAGGCAACAAGGTAATTGACGTCGTCCGGCGAAAGTGCACCCTCTTCACCCTGATTCTTGATGCCACTGTCAACGGCATACATATAGTTGCCTTCCTTGACATGGCCAGGGTTGAGCAGCCAGACGGCGAGGTTCTCTGGTGTGTTCTCGAGGAGACCGGCAGCGAGAGCGTCACGGCACCCCAGGAGCGTGAGGTTAGGACCAGCGCTGTAACTGGTCGGATCAGCCGCGATGCCTGCCTGTGCGGCGTTTGGTACGCCGGTGATCGCATGGCACTGGAGACAGCGTCCGAATGCGGTAGGAGCCGAAGCGACGTCTCCATTCCGCGAATACGCTGCGGTCGCGGCACCGGGCGGCTGGTTCATCGCCGTCGTCCACGTATCGAAGTCAGCCCGGGGCTGGACCTTGACGATGAAGCGCATCCAGGCGTGGGCCACACCGCAGAACTCGGCGCACTCGCCGTAGTACGTACCGGACTCCCGTGGGGTGAAGGAGAGGCGGCGCTCGTGGCCGGGGATGACGTCCATATGGCCGGTCATCTCCGGGATCCAGAACGAGTGGATCACGTTGTTGGAGTAGAGCTTGAAGACGACCTTCTGGTCCTCGGGGACCCGGACCTCGTTGGCGGTGATCAGGTCGGTGGCGTTGCCCTGGGCATCGACCGGACCCATGCCGGGGTAGTGGAACTCCCACCACCACTGCTTGCCGTAGACCTCGACGACGGTCGCGCCCTCGGTGTCGTCACTGGCGGCGTAGGTCGAGTAGATCGTCGAGATCGTCGGGACGGCGATGATCAGCAGGACGATCGCCGGGATGACCGTCCAGGTGATCTCGAGTGTCCGGTGACCGTGGACCTGGTTGGGTCGGGTGTTCTGGGCACGCCGCCGCTTGAACCGCATCGCCGTGTAGACGATCAGGAACTGGACGAAGACGAAGACCACCACGCCCATCCAGAAGATGAGGCGGTAGAGGCCCTGAATCTGTTCGCCCTCGGGCGACTTCGGGTCGGTCGTCGTGTAGGGCCGGCTGTCCGAGGACTGGGCCAGCGCCGGACCGACCACGCTCAGCACCAGCACCAGCACGGCGGCCAGCGCGCCGAACCGGAGCAGCGCCCGGCGGCGTTGCGCACGGTCCTGCCCGGAGGCGCCCCGCAGCCCGGTGGTCAGGGCGCGACCCACGCGCCCCGCATCGATCAGACGTCGCCGCATCCCGCTCCCTCGTGCCGATCGCCTGAGCCCGGAGCACGCATCCCCGGCCGCCGGCGGCACCCCTGCCTCCGACCTCACGCCAACCGAGTGTCACCACTTTCCCACCATCGCCGGAACGGTCCGCTTGTGAATCCTGTGCGGCAGCCATGCCACACGGGACGAACCGGTCCGGCGCAATGTCCACGGCCATCTTCGCCCGTGCATGACGGCGGGTCAAGAGACGCGCGTGTGCTTCCGGCATCCCGGCACCAAACGAACCATGACCATGACGAAACCGGTCGAAAACGGCTGCAGCTCGCGGAGAACGTCCCGGCTTTTTGGACGATTCGGTGGGGGACAATCCCGACAGCAGACTCAGTGGCGGAGACCGTTCCGGTCTCTGATATCGATCGCTGTGGTATCCGAATCGGCGACCGTCCAGCACCTGCTCCCGGACGCGAGCAGGGCGAGCGGGGATAATGCGACCCAGCTCCCGGAATCGTCCGCGGCGCCGCCCTCCTTCACCGTCAGGCAATCCGACGCATGACCAGTGACAGCCGTCCGACACCGTCCGCCCCGACGCCAGCCACCACATCGGCCGATGAGGCGACCGGCATGCCTGGTTCGGCCGAGAGGACGGCGCCGGCGCTGAACCGGGTGGCCCCGGTGTCTCGTCTGCGCCGGACCCGCCAGATCGTCTCGGTCGCGCTGATCCTCGCCGGCTTCGTCCTGCTCATCGTCACGCTGCGGGCGCAGGACCTCGGCCTCGCCCCGACGGAGGGCGCCAGCTGGACCCAGGTCACGACCGGCGTCCTCGGCACCATTCTCCTCGTCACGGGACTGGCCCTCATCGTCCAGGCCTTCGAGGTCAGCGACGAGCCGCCGCCAGCCGATTGACTGAAGGTACTTCTGGCCGCCAGATATGAACGTGCTCGTAGGGGCGAAGTTTACGAGCCAGGCCGCCGCAGCGGCCTTCGCCGTCCGGCCAGAAGGTGGCGACACCCAAACGTCGCGTCGGCGAGCACGGACCCCTCCCCCAGCGCAGCGCGACCTCTCCCCGACTCGGTTTCGGCACTGCGGTGCCTCACCGCCCGGAGAGGGGCTCCATGCTGGTCGGGCTGAAGCCCTCCTGAAGGGAGCGCCAGCAAACGAACCGCTTCCCGCATCGGTCACATCTGGCCGGGGCGAGGGGATCGGTCGAAACAAGCCAGGCAGTATGAACCGCGCCGTGCTCGAACGCCGTTATCGCCCCGCGGGGAGATAGCCGCCGCGGCGGCCGGTCGACCCCAAGGGATCGCCCCTCCGAAAGCGTTCGCATCCGGCTGTCACGTTCGCAATCGGCTCCCCTCTCCATCCGTCTGGTCGGGTCCGGCATCGCCGGATCAGCCGACCGGACGAGATGGGGAGGGGCCGGAGGAGGGGTCTGTGCTCGCCAGCCGCATGTTGGCCGAAGCCACGATCTCGCCCTGCGGGGCGATGACCGCTGCGGGGCGATGGCTCGTAAACTTCGCCGCTACGGACGTTGCGCTGCGTCGACCCGGACGCGATGACGCTGAAGACGAACGGCCCGGCCGACATCGCCGTCAGCCGGGCCGCTCGTCTTCGCTGAGACCCCAGACCGGATCAGCCCTCGAGGAGCAGGTTCTCCGGGTCCTCGAGCAGCTCCTTGATCTTCACCAGGAACTGGACTGCCTCCCGCCCATCGACGACCCGGTGGTCGTAGCTCAGGGCGACGTACATCATCGGCCGGATGACGATCTCGCCGTCCCGGACGACCGGGCGCTGCTGGATGGCGTGCATCCCGAGGATGCCGACCTGCGGCGTGTTCAGGATCGGCGTGCTGAGCAGCGAGCCGAACACGCCGCCGTTGGTGATCGTGAACGTCCCGCCGGTCAGCTCCTCCAGCGTCAGCTTGTTGTCCCGCGCCCGGACGGCCAGCTGGCCGATCTCGCGCTCGATCCCGGCGAACGTCTTCTGGTCGGCGTCGCGGACGACCGGGACGACCAGTCCCTCCTCGACCCCGACGGCGATCCCGATGTCGTAGTACTTCTTCAGGATCAGCTGATCGCCGCGCAACTCGGCGTTGACCTGCGGGAAGGTCCGCAGGGCACCGATCACCGCCTTGGTGAAGAAGGACATGAAACCCAGGTTGACACCGTTGCGCTCCTTGAACGACTCCTTGCGCCGGGACCGGAGGGCCATCACGGCCGTCATGTCGATCTCGTTGAAGGTCGTCAGCATCGCCGCGGTCTGCTGCGCCTCGACCAGCCGCTGGGCGATCGTCTGGCGCCGCCGGGAGAAGCGGACGACCTCCTCCGGCCGGCCGCTCGGCGCCGGGGCCGATGTCGCCACCTTCGCCGGGGCGGGAGTCGCGGGCGGCGCGATCGGGGCGAGGCTGGCCGGGGCCGACCGGGCCGGGGACAGCGTGGCCGGAGAAGGAGCCGCCGCCGGAGCTTCAACCCGGTTCTGGGCTGGAGGCGCCGACTGACCGCGAGCCGCGACGAGCACGTCCTCCCGCGTCACCCGGCCGCCGGGGCCGCTGCCGGCGATCCGGGCCAGATCGAGATGATGCTCCTCGGCCAGCCGCCGGACCATCGGGGCCGCCCGGTTGGAGTCTCCATCGGTCGGCGCCGCGGCGGGAGCCGGTGCCGGAGGCGCAGCCGCCGCGATCGGGGCATCGTTCGGGCCACTGTCCACCGCGACGGTCCGCTCGTCACTGGGCGGGCCGCCGGCTGGCTCGGCCACCACGACCGGTTCGGCCGGAGCCGTCCCGTTGGAAGAGGCTCCGGCCGTGCCATTGCCGAGCATCGCCAGGATCTCCCCGACGGTGACGACGTCGCCCTCCTGCCTGGCGATACTGGAGAGGACGCCATCCTCCGTGGCGGTCACGTCGAGGTTGACCTTGTCGGTCTCCAGCTCGACGATCGTCTCGCCCCGGCTGACCTCGTCCCCCTCGCCCTTGAGCCAGGTCCCGACGACCGCATCGACCAGGGACTCGCCGAGCGGTGGAACCCGGATCTCGACCGCCATGTCTGCTTCTCCTGTTTCGTTCGTGTCACACCGGACGGGCGCTCATCACGCCCGCCCCGACCAGTTTAGCGCGTGTTTCAGGACCGGATGGAACCGCCGGACCGGCCCTCAAAGGACCGGCTGAACGACACTGGATTCGGGGCCGGCGGCCGTAGGCGACCATCCGATCACGCGAGACATCCCTGTCGGCCTGGTGTTCACGATCGATGTCGTTCGGCCGGTCCCTTCAGGGCCGGGCAACGCCGTCAGGGGACCGCCCCTACTCCTCGCCGACCGAGGCCGGCGTCCGCTCCTCGACACGGCGACTGCTGTGCCGGCCGTTGCCGGAGCGGCCGTTGGTCGGGATCTCGGGGACGACCAGGGTCGTCGCCACGATCCGGCGCTGCTCAGCGGCGTGCATGTCGGCCGAGCCCTCGGCCGGAGAGGCCCGGTTGGGCCGCCCGACGTACCGGACCGGGACCGCGCTACCGACGAGGTCCCGCAGCCGCGACTCCATGAAGGTCCACGCCCCCATGTTGCGCGGCTCCTCCTGCGCCCAGACGATCTCGGTCAGGTTCGGATACTGCCCGATCACATCGGAGAGCGCCGTCCGCTGGAACGGGGCGAGTTGCTCGACCCGGACGACCGCGACCTTGCTGGCGTTCGCCCGGTGCTCGCTCGCCTCCAGGTCCACCCAGATCCGGCCGGAGCAGAGCACCAGGCGCGTCACGCTCGCCCGGCGGTCGGCCGCCGTCGCGTCGTCCAGCACCGGCCGGAACGTGCCGGAGGTGAAGTCGGCCAGCGGGGAGGCGGCGAGCGGGTGCCGCAGCAGGCTCTTCGGCGTCATGATGACCAGCGGCCGCCGGTCGATGTCGAGCAGCGCGGCCTGCCGGCGGAGGAGATGGAAGTACTGCGCCGCCGTCGTGCAGTTCGCGACGCGGAGGTTGTCCCGCGCGACGAGCTGGAGGAATCGCTCCAGCCGGCCGCTGGAGTGCTCCGGACCCTGCCCCTCGTAACCGTGCGGCAGCAGCAGGACCAGCGACGGCTCCTGCTGCCACTTGGCCCGGGCCGAGGCGAGGAACTGGTCGATCACGACCTGGGCGCCGTTGACGAAGTCGCCGAACTGCCCCTCCCAGAGGACGAGCGCCTCCGGGGCGTGGACGCTGTAGCCGTACTCGAAGCCGACGCAGGCGTTCTCGGACAGTGGGCTGTTGTAGACCGCGAACGAGGCCTTCGCGTCCGGCAGGGTCGTCAGCGGGTTGTAGGGCCGCCCCGTCGCGTTGTCGTGCAACACGAGGTGACGCTGGCTGAAGGTGCCACGCTCGGCGTCCTGCCCGGTCAGCCGGACCGGGATGCCATCGCAGATGATCCCGGCGAAGGCCAGCACCTCGGCGTGGGCCCAGTCGACCCTGCCCTCGCCGCTGTCGAGCGCCTTCGCGCGGCGCTCCCACTGGCGCGCCAGCTTGCTCGGCGGACTGAACCCCTCGGGCAGGGCGTGGATCGCCGTCTGGAAGCTGCGCAGCCGCTCCTCGGTCAGGGCGGTCTCGACCTCGAAGCGGCCGGAGACGGCGAAGGACTCCTCGGGCGGGGTCGTCGCCGTCCCCTCCGTGACCGACTTCCGCAGCTCGGCCAGGTGGTCGAGCTGCGCCTTCTGCATCGCCGCGGCATCCTCGGCCGTCAGGACGCCATCGGCGACGAGGCGCGCGGCCCACTGGGCGCGGACGGTCGGGTGCTTCTGGATCCTGCCGTACATGACCGGCTGGGTGAAAGTCGGCTCGTCGCCCTCGTTGTGCCCCCAGCGGCGGTAGCCGACGATGTCGATCAGGACGTCCTTGTCGAACGCCTGGCGGTACTCCAGCGCGATCCGGGCCGCGATCAGGCAAGCCTCGGGGTTGTCGGCCGAGACGTGGAAGATCGGGATCTCGAAGCCCTTGGCGAGGTCGCCGGCGTAGAGGGTCGAGCGCGAGTCCTCGATGTCGGTGGTGTAGCCGATCTGGTTGTTGACGATGATATGGACGGTGCCGCCGACGGTGTAGCCCTTGAGGCCGGACAGGTTGAGCGTCTCCGCGACGACGCCCTGCCCGGGAAAGGCAGCGTCGCCGTGGAGCAGGATCGCCATGCTCGCGCGGTCGTCGCGGACCGGGGCGCCGGCGGCGTCGCGCCGGTCCTGCGAGGCCCGCGTCATCCCCTCGACGATCGGGTTGACCGCCTCGAGGTGGCTCGGGTTGGGCGCAAGGACGAGCGGGATACTGGTCACCCGGCCCGTAGCGTTGTCGACCGCCAGCCTGGCGCCGAGGTGGTACTTGACGTCGCCGGTGACGTCGTCGGTCGCGTCGGTCCCGGTGATCTCGTCGGTCGCCTCCAGCGTGTCCGGCGCCGTCGATTGCTTGCCCTTGCCGCCCTCGAAGGCCGCGATGATCGCCTCGTAGGGCTTGCCCAGGACGTGGGTCAGCACGTTGAGGCGGCCCCGGTGGGCCATTCCCAGGACGACTTCGCGGATCCCGTTGGCGGCGGCGTCGACGATGATCTCGTCGAGGACGGGGATGAGGACATCGCTGCCCTCGATGGAGAACCGCTTCTGGCCGAGATAGGTCTGATGGAGGAAGGTCTCGAACGACTCGACCTGCGTCAGCCGCTCCAGCACCGCCCGCTTACGGTCGGCGTCGAGCGCCGCGCCGAAGCGGTTGTGCTCGATCGCGTCCCGCAGCCAGGCCCGCTCGCCCGCCGCCTGGATGTGGTCGAGGTCGAAGCCGATCCCGGCGCCGTAGATCTGGCGCAGGCGGGCGATCGCCTCGCCGGCGGTCGTCAACCCCTCGGCGGCCGGACCGCCGACCGCCGAGGCGGGGATCGCGGCGAGGTCGGCGTCGGTCAGCCCGTAGTGGCCGGCGTCCAGCTCAGGTGAGCCATAGGGCGGCGTGCCCAACGGGTCGAGCCGAACCGACAGGTGGCCGAGGTCGCGGATGGCGCTTGCGAGCTGCGAGACGCCGACGATCTTGCCGACGTCGGCGGCGGGACCGGGCGGTGCGACGGCCGTCGTCGTGGCGGTCGCCGACGGCGGACCAGCGGCGAGACGGGTCAGCTCATCCGGGTCGGCGGTGTCGAAGAAGGCGCGGGTGTCGGGGTCGACGGAGGCCGGGTCCGCGGCGTAGCGATCGTAGAGATCGAGAACGTAGCCGGCGTTCGGACCGAAGAAAAGTGTTCGCAAATCCGTGGCTGGCATGCTCATCGCTGCCCCATCGGCTCCCTGGGCGGGCCGGTCATCGCCGCATCGCTGAGGCACCATGACTGGCTCGCGCCCTGATGAACGACCTGCATCGCACCCGCCGAGAGGTTCGGCGGTGACCCACGTCGTGCTCGAAGTGGACCCCTGTCGAGACCGGAGATCGTCCCGCGGCGCGCAGCTCTGGCGCGCCACATGAGGGGGATGACCGGCTCCGGGCGGGCCCGGTCGCAGGGCCCATTCTAGCACGCAGGACATGGCCAACGGGCCAAAACCGGCGTTCCGATGCCGCCCCAGCCATGCACGCTCCTCGCTGTTCGTCTGGCGACGCTGGGCATACTGCCCATACAGGCCGCGACGCGAGCGCAGCACCGCCCCATGCCACGCGAGTGACGGCTCTTCGATCGAGACAGGTCGACCGAAGAGCCGTCACCGGATGGACGATCGCCTGCCATCGACGAACCGGACGGCGATCGTCGGTGAGCGGACGAATCGGCCCGTTGGAAAGGCCCGGCCCGGTGTAACAAAACGGATGCGCCATGCATCTTGATGAGTAGCGCCGACGTACACCGGGCATACGCCTCGTCGCGGGCCAGTAGACTGTCCCCCGATGACCCTGCCGCGGTCGCCCCTGCTCCGGCAGCGCGACCGCCTCCGCCAGGACCGCGCGATGCCCCGCTTCCCGCGACCCGTCGACGCCACCGCAGTTCGCGACGCCCGGTTCGCCGAGGTCGTCCGTACCTACGAGGCGCCCTTGTCCCGCTATCTCGTTCGCATGGTCGGCGACGTCGAACTCGCCCGGGATCTCGCCCAGGAGACCTTCCTGTCGGCGTACAGCGCCTGGCCGGATCCCGAACCCACGCACCTCAGTGCCTGGCTGTACCGAATCGCGACCAATCACGCCCTCAGCCACCTTCGCCGGCGCAAGGTGATCCGCTGGGTCCCCTTCTCCCAGCTCGCCGCAGGCGGAGTTCGCGCCGACCGCGACACCGACGCGGGCAGCCTCGACCACCTCTTCCCGAGCGAGGCCTCCCCCAGCGACGGGATCGTCGAGGCCGACGCTATCGAGACCATCCTCGACGGTATGGATTCGCGGGACCGGGCGACACTTCTGCTGCACGCCGCCGGCTTCTCCGGTGCCGAGATCGGCGCGCAGCTCAACGGCAGCCCGGCCAGCGCCCGGACTCGCCTCAGCCGCGCCCGCGCCCATTTCCGGGAGCAGTACGCCCGTCTCGGCACCCTCGCCAGTGCGGCACCCGACCGGAAGCGGCCCACCCCACCGATCACCGACCGTCCAGGACCCGGCACCCGCCACCTCCGGCTTCTCCGACCGGCCAACCCGGCGACGGGCGAGCCCTCCGAGCCGACCGCCCCCGAATCCACCGAACCCCTCAGCCGACCGAACACCTCGCGATCCGGAGGAACCAGCGCATGACCGATCGGTCCTCCCTCCGGTGCGAGCAGGTCGCCGCCGACCTGCTCGCCGGCCCAGCCGACCCCACCCATGCCCGACGCCTTGCCGCCCACGTCGAATCCTGCGCCAACTGCCGCTCCCTCAGCCGCTCCCTCGACCGGAACCGGGCCCGGTTGGGCCGCCACCTCGACACCGCCGACTGGCTGCCCGTCGCCGACCGGGTCCTGGCCGCCCTGCCCGGGCAGGTCCGGACGGCCGAACCAGCATCCCGCCCCCGTGCCATTCGCGGGCTTCCTGGCCGGCAGGTCGAGCCCCCGGCCGGTTCCGGGCCGGCGGTCCGCCGGCCCGTTCGGCGATCCGGCCCGATCGCGGCCTCGCTGCGGGCGGCCTGTCTGGTGATCGTCGGGCTCGGCCTCGGGCTCGCTCTCCAGCAAGTCTGGCCGGACGACGGCGACGGCCGGACCGCCGAGGCGACCCAGTTCGCGGCGACCGGGCGGCAGGACGGCGCCCTCGGCGGCCAGCCGGGAACGACGGATAGCACCGGCACTGACGCCAGCTCCGCCTACGTCCCGGCGCCCGGCAACTACCCGCCGCTGGTCGTCTCCGGCGGCACCACCGGCATTGCGGCCAGCCAGAACCGGGAGACGTGGCGGTCCGTCCGGCGGACGGTCCAGGGTGGGATGAGTCCCCTGCTCTACCCGCCGGTCCCGCCGGGTCCGTTCGACTCGGTCGTGATCGAATCGATGGCGACCGACGCCTTCGCCGTCCGCTACGCCAGCGAGGACATGGCGATCGTCCTGACGGCCGGAGCGGACGCGGGAACGGCGACCGTTGCGGAGGAGAGCGGTTCCGAGGTCGTCGTCCGCGGCGCGACCGCGACGGTCTCCGTGACCCGGACGACGACGCCCGGCCAGGGCGGCCTCCGCCTGAACGGGCAGCCCAGCACGGCCCTCGCCGCCGGCACCATCGTCGAGGTGACCTGGACCGAGACCGGCCCGCGGGCTGGCGCGACGGCGCCCCCACTCCCCTACCGCGTCACCGCCGCCGGTCTCCCGGTCGATGTCGTGATGACATTCGTGGACAGTCTGGTCCCCTTTACCAGCGGCTGGGACGAACTCCGCGAAGCGTTGCCGACCGGGACGCCGATCTTCACCCCCGCCACGCTTCCCGATGGCTTCGGCCCGGCCGGCCTCATCGACGACTCGGTGGCCGGCGCCCAATCGGGCAGAGGAACGATCGTCACCTACTCCGTTGGGTACCGCCGGGCGGCCGGTGAGGATATCGACCGGATCGTCCTCTCGGCCGCACCGGCCGGCGATACGGTCGAATCGGGCGACCGCACCGTCGCCGGCCACCCCGCGAGCCGGTCCGCCAACGCGGCGACCAGCGACGATCCGGCGACCCGGACCGTGACCTGGACCGCCGGCGCGACCCGCTACCGGATCGACTTCATCGGCAACGGGTTCACCGACGACGAAGTCGACGCGGTCCTCGACGGCCTGACCGAAACCAGCGTCGCCGTCACCACGGGGCCCGCGAATTCCAGCCAGGCCGCGACGATCACGACGAGCCGGGCCGCGTGAGCGCTGGTCAGCGTTCCGGGCCGGATCGCGTACCATGCAGCAGCCTCGACCTGTCCGTACGGTCGAGACCGACGCCGCCCCTTGTCCTGCCTACCCGTGACCGCTGCCCGTTCCAGGGTTACCCCAGGTCCCTCGCCGGCCGAATCGATCGGCAGTGCGGACGAGAACAACCCGGTAGCGCCGTCGTCGGAGGACCGCTCTTGGCAGATGCCCAGCACAACCCGTCTTCGCCCGTAGCCCCACGCACGCGTTGGTCGACGCTCGGCGTGCTGCTGGTCGCGCTGCTCCTCACTGCCACGACAGCAACGCCGACGAGCGCGATGTCCGGGAGTTTCGAACCGATCAGCGCGGTCGCGGCTCAGGCGACGAGGGCGTCCGACGACCCCGGTTCGCGGCTCCAGCCGGTCGGCAATGGCGACACGATCGACAGCCCCGCCGACACGACCGACGATTCGGGTTCCAGCGATACCTCCTGGTGGTGGCGGATCGTCTTCGGCGCGGCCATCGTGGTCGTGGTCCTCGTCGCCCTGATCCAGCGCCGCCAGGACCCGGACCGCGCCCAAGGCAGTGGTCGTGGCCTGAGTGGCGGCAGGACCAAGCGCCGCGACGATCGCAACGCCCTCGGCCACTGAGACTCGACGATCGTGTTCCAGTCCAAACAACTCCGTCGGGGCGATGCTTGCGGCCGGGTGACTGCGCGAGCATCGCCCCGACGATTCAGGTGCTTCCATTACCCGATCGGCGTGGCGACCGGCGTCCCCGTTGCCGTCGAAACCGCGCCGGGATACCAGGCCGCCGCGATGTCGAGGTCGGCCGGGATCAGCCCGTTGTCGGCCAGCCAGCCGCCGAACGCATCCCATCGCTCCGCCGTCTGGACGCCGAACCGGCCGTTGGCGTCGACCCACGTCGCGGCGCTCAGCGGGACGGCCCGCGATTCGATCTCGACGTCGAGATCCGGGGACGCCGCCTCGAGCGCCGCCAGCGCCGCCGCCGGGTCGGCCGCCGCCGCGACGTAGCCCGCCCCCATAGCCGCGACGAGCGCACGGACGACCTCCGGCCGTCGGGCGACGGTCTCCTCGCTGGCCACCAGCACCAGCTCATAGAACGGCGGAACGCCCCAGTCCTCGAACCGGAGCAGCGAGACGTCGTAGCCCTCCCGATCCGCTATCAGCGTCTCGTGGTTCCAGTAGACGCCCGTGACGGCGTCGACCCGGCCCGAGGCGATCGCCGGCAGCAGGTCGTAGCCGACGTTGACGATCTCGACCTGATCGAGCGAGACCCCGTCGGCGGCGAGGATCGTGGAGAGGAACGCCTCGTCGCTGGCCAGCCCACTCGATCCGATCGACCTCCCGCGCAGATCGGACGGCCGCGTGATGCCACGCTCGGTCAGCGTCATCATCACGAGCAGCGGGACCTGGACGACCGCCGCGACGCTGACGACCGGCACGCCCTGCGCCCGCGCCAGCAGCACCTCGGTCTGATAGCTGATCCCGAAGTCGTCCCGCCCGGTACCGACAGTCTGCAGCACCGTCGTCGGGTCGGCCGGCGTGTAGATCTCTGGCACGACGCCGGCCGGCGCGAACAGGTCCCGGACCTGGGCGAGGTAGATCCCGGCGTGGTTGGCGTTGGGATACCAGTCCAGCGCCAGCGTCACACTGGTCGCTTCCTGGGCAGCCCGCGCACTGGGGCGGGCGGCACCCAGCGCGAGCAGGCCGGCGCCGGCCAGGGCGAGCGGAGCCCGCAGCCGGGCCGTCCGGGCATCGATCCGGTTCGTCGTCGTCTTCGCGTCGTGCTGTGTCATGGGTCCGTCGTCTCCCGTGGACATGGCGCTCGCGACCGTCGCCCGTTGCCGGGAGTCGGTCGGGTCGCCAGATCGGTCAGAGAACGGGGTCACCTGGTCCGCCCGGAACCGCCTCGAAGGGCGCGAACCGGACCATGGTGACAGGAGGAGTCGAGTGGAGATCCCGCGGCGTGGCGACCCTGCCATCGCGCGGAATCGGCCAGCTTCCCTTCGCGGGCATTATCCCGATCAGGTTCGACGGTCGGCGACATGCGGTCGCCCTCTCAGCCCGGCACCCCGAGCTCCCGTTGGCATCGGGCGGAGCGGCCAGCCGGCCGGTCTCCACCCGGCGAAAGCCTAACCTACGCCGCGCTCATCTGCACAACCGAAACCCATGCGAGCGCATGGAGGCGCGAGCCGATCCGCCGGTCTCGTCAGGTTGACCGGGCACGACATCAAGACTCACTGCCCACCCTCCGTGGGATAATCCGTCGCCACTGCCACCCAGTCCTCGTCGAATCCCGCGCCTGGCCGATCGCGCCAGCCGTCCAACCCGCCGCGAGGCGGGAAGAAGGTCACCGTGAACGGACCCGCGCCCCAGACCGCCAGCCCGCGTCCCGCCGTCACCGGGCCGCCGGAGGACCTGTCATCGGTCCAGCCGTCAACGTCGGGGATCGGTCCGGCAGCCATCGGCCGGCGGCAGGCGTGGCTGCTCGCCGCCCGGCCGAAGACACTGCCGGCCGCCGTCGCGCCGGTCGTCGTCGGGACGGCCGTCGCGATCCGGGAAGGCGGCTTCGACGTGGTCGCGATGCTGGCCTGCGTCGCCGTCGCGTTGCTGCTCCAGGTCGCCGCCAACTTCGCCAACGACGCCTTCGACTTCCACAAGGGCGCGGACACCGCCGAGCGCCTCGGCCCGACCCGCGTGACCGCCGCCGGGCTGATCCCGTCGCGGCACGTCATGGTCGCGACCGGGATCACCCTCCTGCTGGCGATGCTGGCCGGGAGCTACCTGGTCTATCTCGGTGGCTGGCCCATCCTCGCGATCGGGCTGCTGGCGATCGTCTCGGCCGTCGCCTACACCGGCGGACCGGCCCCGCTGGGCTACGCCGGGCTGGGCGACCTGTTCGTCTTCCTGTTCTTCGGCCTCGTCGCCGTCGCCGGGACGGCCTTCGTCCAGACCGGCGACCTGACCAGCCTGTCCCTCGTCGCCGGCGTCCCGATCGGCTGCCTCGCGACGGCCATCCTCGCCGTCAACAACCTCCGCGACGTCGAGACCGACCGGCGGGCCGGCAAGCGGACCCTCGCCGTCCGCCTTGGCCCCAACGGTGCGATCGCGGAGTACATCGTCCTGATGACCGTCGCCTTCGCCACGCCGGCCGCGCTGTATCTCTCCGGCGACCTCGAGCTCTGGGCCTTCGTCCCCTGGGTGCTGCTACCCCTTACAATCATGATGACCCGTGGCGTCATGCACGAGACCGGGCGGCAGCTCAACGCCCGCCTCGCCGGCACCGCCCGGCTGGAACTGCTCTTCGCCCTGTTCTTCGCGGTCGCCATCGTCCGCTAGCCCTCTCGCCCGGAGCCTGCCCGCCGTGCCCACGCCCGCCCCGCCGTCCCCGGTCACGCCGGTCAGCACGCCCAAGAGTCAGGGACCCGCCGGAGCGCTCCGGTCGTCCGACGACATCGAGATCCTGTTCGGCCAGATCGTCCGGCGGTACGACACGATGAACCGCCTGATGACCGGCGGGCGTGACGGCGTCTGGCGCCGGATGGTCGCCCGGCAGGCGGTCATGGGCGGCCGCGACGGCCACGTCCTCGATGTCGCGACCGGTACCGGCGACCTCGCGCTGGCGCTGGCCGCGGCCGGAGCCAGGGAAGTCACCGCGATCGACATCTCCGAGCCGATGCTGGAGGCCGCTGCGATCAAGGTCGATGCCCGCTCAACCGGCGGCGATCGCCCGCCGATCGAGCTGCGCCAGGCCGACGCCATGCAGCTGCCGTTCGACGACGACGTCTTCGACGCCTGCACCGTCTCGTTCGGGCTCCGCAACATGCCGGACTACGCCGCCGCCATCGCCGAGATGGTCCGGGTGCTCCGGCCCGGTGGCCGCTGGGTCTGCCTGGACCTGACGCCGTTCCGGGTTCCGCTCCTGCGGGCCGGCTTCGGGCTGTACTTCCAGCGCGTCGTACCGCTCGTCGGCGGGATGATCTCCGGCGAGCGCGATGCCTACCGCTACCTGCCGAACTCGGTCCAGAACTTCCCGGCGGCCAGCGAGGTCGTCACCCTGATGCAGCGGGCCGGGCTCGTCAACACCCGCTACCGGTTGCTCGGCGGCGGGACGGTCGCGATGCACATCGGGGAGAAGTCATGGCCGGGAGCCTGATCGTCGACGTGGCCGGGATCCCGGAACCCGAGCACCTCCTGATCCGCTGCCCCTGGGCCGGGACGGACCCGCTCATGCGGGCCTACCACGATACCGAGTGGGGCGTCCCCTGCCACGATGAGCGCGAGCTGTTCGAGCGGCTGATCCTCGAGTGCTTCCAGGCCGGGCTGAGCTGGGCGACGATCCTGCGGAAGCGGCCGGCGTTCACCGCCGCCTTCGCCGACTGGTCGCTGGAGACCGTCGCCGCGTTCGGCCGGGACGACATCGAGCGCCTGATGGGCGACGCCGGGATCGTCCGCAACCGGGCCAAGATCGTCGCCGCGATCGGCAATGCCAACGGGATCATCGCCCTCCAGCGGGAGTTCGGCTCCTTCGACGCCTACCTCTGGGGCCGCGCCTGGGACACGAGCGGCCTCCCGGAGCCGGTCCGTCCCGCGACGATGGCCGGTGTCCCCGCCCAGACCCCGGCCTCGATCGCCCTCTCGAAGGACCTCCGCAAGCGCGGCTTCAACTTCGTCGGCCCGACGATCTGCTACGCCTTCATGCAGAGCATCGGCATGGTGGACGACCACCTCCCCGACTGCTGGCGCGCCTCCCCGGCGTAACGTCGCAGCCTGCAAGCCCGGCCGCCGCCGACGCGATCGCCGCACGGCGAAATTCGTTGCGAACGGCCAACATGTGGTCGGCGAGGAGTCCCCTCCCCCAGCGAAGCGCGACCCGTGACGTAGGGGCATCCGCTCTCGCTTCGCTAGCGGTGACCGGTCGCCGCAGCGGCCTTCGCCGTCAGGCGAGACGGTCCACGCGATAAACCGATCACACCGAATCATGTCGTTCCCGAACATCGTCTCTCAATGCACGACCCCATGCCAATTCGACCGTCGCCCGATCCGGCACACCGCAGCGCGACCCCAGCGACCTGGTCGACAGCCCGGCGATGAAGTTCGCGAATGCGCCCGCCCGCTCCGGTGCCATCCCCCGCAGCCACGTGACCGTGAAGGCGGCGGCGAAGCTGTCGCCCGCGCCGGTCGTGTCCGCCACGTCGACCTCGACACCGGGGATGTCCCACACCTCGCCCGCCCGGAGGACGCGGCAGCCCGCCGCGCCGCGCGTCACGACGAGGGCGTCCCCGACCAGCGTCGCCAGCGCCGCGATTGCCCCACCGGCGAGCCGTTCAGCCAGCCGCCCGGCGTTTCCCTCGTTGGCGTAGACGACCGTCGTCCGCCGCAGGATCGCCCGGACCGCGTCATCGGTCAGATCATCGAGGTGCCCCGTCTCGATGTCCATGAAGAGCGGCACCCCCGCCGGGACCAGCGGCAGCAGGAGCGGCGCGAACGCCCCCGGACAGGCGAACCCGGCGACGTCGCCAGCGAACAGCCCCGGTTCCCGCAGCGGCGCGGCGACGACGGCGGCGTAGTCCGGGGCGTCCCGCCTTGGCTCCCGCCGTGTCGCCTGTCCCGGCCACTGACCCGGCGCCCGGTCCGACTCACGGGACGACGCGCTGCCGGAGACGATCGCCCGGTCGCCCCCGGCGCCGACCAGCACCAGACCGCGCCACGACGGCCCGGGGTGGCCACCGGCGTGACGGACATCGACGCCGTCGCGGTCGAGATCCTCCCGTAGCGACCGTCCGTCGTCATCGTCGGCGAAACTGCCAGCGAACCGGACCCGCGCCCCGAGCCGCCCGGCGATCGCGGCGACGTTGCCGCCCATCCCACCCGGCGCGAGCGTCGACTCGATCGCCGACAGCCGGTCGTTCGGGCCGGGCAGACGCGGCAGCCGGAGCAGTTGATCGTAGTGGATGCTCCCGGCCACGACGAGGAGCGGTTCACTGTCCATCCGGTCGCCCGCCCCGTCGTCGTCCATGCCCCGCCGACTGGCCCTGCGGGGAATGCAGCGTAGCGATACGGTGGCAACGGGGGATTAGCGAATGATGAACGTTCGCTTTGACCATCGGGCCGAGTAGCGCGTATCGACCCGACATGGAGGCCGGACCCCGCCCTGAAGGGACCGGCTGAAGGACATTCGATTCGGCGTTGGGTGCCAGACAGGACGATCCGAGCACGCGGTGCTCGCCTTTGCCTGATTGTTGGCGACCAATGTCGTTCAGCGGGTCCCTTCAGGCCGGTCTGCCGCCGGGCTGAGGCTGATACCCGCTCGAACGTAGAGCCAATGTCGTTATGTCCGAGCCGTTTACGGCCGGACCTCGCCGGGCCGCCGGCTCAGCCCGGCGCGACCGGCGCCGCCGCGACCCGCTCCGTCTTCGCCCACGACCCCTGCCGCCGCAGCACCCGCCAGAACGCCCGCCACCCGGCCAGCCCCCAGACGAACTGGAACAGCCCGATGCTGTGGATCAGCAGGATCGTCCGCCAGACGGAGAGGTCGCCGGACCGGGAACGGTAGCTGAACGCCAGGATCGCGCTCGTGCTGAACGCGAGCAGGTAGCCGATCACGCCCAGCCCCAGCCAGGTCGCGAACGGGAGCTCGACCGTCGCGACGTTGTAGAGCACGACCACCCAGCTCAGGACGATCGCCGCGGGCAGCAGCAGGCACGAGACCGCCGGCCAGACCAGGCTGAAGACGAGATCGACCATCGTGTACCACCGGCCCTCCATGACCATGATCTCCGGGATCCGCCGGCAGCACTGGAAGTAGCCCTGCACCCAGCGCGACCGCTGCCGGACCAGCTTCGGGATGCTGACCAGCCCCTCCTGATGGACGTAGGCCCGGTCCGTGAACGCGAGCTTCCACCGCTTGAGGATCAGCTGGATCCCCAGGTCGAGGTCCTCCGTCAGGCAGGCGGTCCATGGCGCCGGGCCGAGCGACATCAGGGCCGAGATCCGGGTGAACTGGCCGTTGCCCCCGAGCCCCGCCGAGCCGAGGTGGTTCCGGCCCTGCTGGACCAGCCGGACATGGGTGAAGAACTCGATGTCCTGCAGCAACCCCAGCATCGTCTCCCGGTTGCGAACCCGGACCCCGATCTGGACGGCGCCGATCTCCTTCTTGCTGAAAAGGTCGTCGACGGCGGAGAGGACCCGCGGGTCGAGCAGACCGTCGGCGTCCATCACGCAACAGACGATCGTGTCGAGGTCAATCCCCTCGGCCTGGCAGTCCTGGACGATCTTGCGGTAGGCGTAGTTGAGCGCCTCACCCTTGCCCTGCCGCGCGTTCGGCGCGACCCGCTGGAGAAGCTCGATCCGGTCGTCCTCCTCGGCCAGCGCCCGAACGATCGCGGCGGTCCGGTCGGTCGAGCCGTCGTCGATGACCAGGACGAAGGAATCGCCGGGAATCGAGCGGAGCCGCCGGACCGAGGCGCCGATGACCTGCTCCTCATTGAGGCAGGGCACCATGAAGATGTACCGGAGGCCGCCCGCCGTCTCCTCTGGCACCGCCGGAACAACCCACCGATCCCTTGTCCGAACCAGCAGGAGCGTCAGGAAATGGATCAGGGAGATGCCGGTGGCAATGCCGACGATCATCTGCAGCGTCAGGAGACTTGCCTGATACAGTCCGGCCATGGCGGTGATCCCTGCATGCGTCGACGGGTGCGCGGTGAGTTGTCTAGGTCTGCCCGAGGGAGGCGGGAGCGGCAACGAACGCGGCCGGTCGCGGCCCGGCGCCCAGCAACCAGGCGATGGCGTCGCTGGACCGGACGGCGGCCCGGCCGTCGCCATACGGGTTCGGGCGAGCCACCACCAGATCGATCCCGATCGTCTCCGACAGGAGGGCCGACGCCTCCTCGATGATCCGGACCGGATCGACCCCGACCAGCTTCGCCAGCCCGGCCGCGATTCCCTCCGGCCGCTCAGTCGTATCGCGCAGGACCAGCACCGGGACGCCGAAGGTCGGCGCCTCCTCCTGGATCCCGCCGGAGTCGGTCAGGACGAGCGACGCCCGCGCCAGCAACCGGGCCATGTCGGCGTAGGCCAGCGGCCGGCAGATCAGCACCCGCTCGGTGTCGGCCAGCCCGCGCTCGACGTCCCGCCGCACGTCAGGATTGGGGTGGGTCGGGAGCACGACGTGGATGTCGGGGTGCATCGCGACCAGCCGGCGGACCGCCTGGAGGATCTGGCGGATCGGCACGCCCCAGGACTCGCGCCGGTGGACGGTGACGACCACGATCCGGCGTCCAGACGCCTCGACGCCGGCCAGCGCCGGATCGCTGAACGGGCGGTCCCGACCCGCGACGTACTGGATGGCGTCGACGACCGTGTTCCCGGTCACCAGCACACGGTCGCCGGCGATGCCCTCCCGAGCCAGGTTCGCGGCCGCCTCGCCGGTCGGCGCGAGGTGGAGTGCGCAGAGGTGATCGATGATGACGCGGTTGCCCTCTTCCGGGAACGGCGCGGCGAGGTCGCCGGTCCGCAGCCCGGCCTCGAGATGGACGACCGGGATGCGTCGCCAGAAGGCCGCCAGCGTCGAGGCCGATGCGGTGATCGTGTCGCCGTGGACGACGCAGGCGACCGGGGCGAGGCGCTCGAGATGGATGTCCAGGGCCGGCATGAGGAGGGATGCCAGCTCGATCAGGCTCCCGGTCGTCCGATCGAGGTGGAGCATGACGTCCGGTACGAGGCCGAACGCGTCGAGCGCCTGGCGGACGGGCTCATCGTGCTGGCCGCTGGCGAGGAGGACCGCCTCGAACCGGCCGGCCTCACGGAGCGCGAGGACGACCGGGGTGACCTTGATCGCTTCGGGACGGGTCCCGGCGATGAGCAGAACGACTGGCTTGTCCATGCTGTCTCCAGGGTCCTGAGCGAGTCATGCGGGTATCACGCGGCATGGCCACTCGGGTGTCGGAGATGGACGGCTAGCGGTGAGCCCGCGCCCGCATCAGCATCCGGATGGCGATGAGCATGAACACCGCGGCCACGACGATCATGATCGACAGGGTGAAGGTATTGGCGAGAAGCGAGAGCGACGCGAGGGGGCCGACTCCCGTCGAGGGTAGCGCAACGACCGTGACCGCTGCCGTGGCGCTGACGCCCGCCGTGACGGCCGCGCTCTCCTGGCCGCTTTCCATACCGAATCTTCCTAGCCCGATGAGACGAAATCACCCAATGGTCATGGGAGTGCGTCTAGTACTTTATTCGTAGTACTTTCGGATGTACATGGTACTTTCGTCACTTAAAAGGTCGAGAACCGCGGTGGACACGACCACGACCTCGCGGCAATCCGGCTCAGGACGGTACTTTCGTCGGGTTTTCCCATCACGCCCCGTCTATTCCTCCCACCCCCGTATACGCTGGACCTGCCGATGCTCCGGGAGACCATCACCCCGAGCCATCGAGGGCAACGAGAGCACCTGCGGGAGCTGGCCCGGCACGGGACATCTAGCCTACGCGAGACACGGGAAGCGAGCTATCGACGTGGTGGGATCGGTCCATTCAGGTGACGCGTCGCCGTACCCGTCGACCGTTGGTGCCACTGCGACCGTCGCCGGTCAGACCAGCACGGCGGAACGCCCCGCGCTCGCGGCGACGGTCCGCCGCCACGGTGAGGCGGTCACCCTGGCCGCGATTCTGACAATCGCCACGGTGGCTCGCCTGCTCTGGCTGAGCTGGTTCCCGATGCCCCCGGAGAGCGACTTCGCCACCTTCCTCGACATGGCGACCAAGATCGCCCACGGCACCTGGCGGCCGGACGAGTACGGCTGGGTCTACCAGGGGTCCGGCTACCCCACGCTGATCGCGCCCCTGATCGCCCTCGGCGGTGGGCTCGATGCCCTGCGGCTGGCGAACGTTTTCGCCCAACTGCTGATGGTTTCCGGCGTCTGGCTCCTCGCCCGCCGCCTGTTCGGTCCCCGCGGCGCGGTGGTCGCCGGGGCCCTGGCGGCGGTCATGCCGGGTCTCTGGAGTTATGTCCCGCTGCTCGCCGCCGAGAGCATGGCGATGGCGCTGCTGGTCGCGGTCGCGCTCCTGCTGCGGCCGTCCGCTTCGCTCTGGCGATCCGGTGCACTGGGCGTCGCGGTCGGGATGCTCGCCTTCACCCGGCCCTCCTTCCTGCCGTTCGTGCTCCTGGTCCTGGTCGCGACCCTGTTCCTGACGCCATCGGGGCGATGGGCGAACCGCTGGCAGCGACTGCTCCTGTTCGTCGTCGGGCTGCTGCTCGTGGCGACGCCGATCATGGCACTCAACGTGACGAACGGCGGGCCGCCCCTCCCGTCCGGAGCGGCGGGCTGGCAGACGTGGCTGGTCAACAACGAGCACGCCACCGGCGCCTGGTTCGACGCCTCGGCCGACGACGCCTACCCCTTCGCCGGGCTGACGGGCGACGACGAGACCCGGGCCGCGCAGTCGAAACTCGGGGTGCAGTTCATCGTCGCGAACCCGCTGACGGCGGCGGAGGCGATGCTCGATCGCTACCGCCTGAACTGGCAGTCGGACGCGATGGGGATCGACTGGACGTTCGACCGGGCCCCGGAGGCATGGCAACACCGCGTCCCGTTCGCCGATCACCTCAAGGACGTCGCCCAGGTCCTGTTTGTCCTGGCGCTGGTCCTGGCGGCCATCGCGGCCGTTCGGCACCGGGCGCGGGTCGCGCTGCTCCTGCCGGTCGTCCTGCCGCTCGGCTACGCGATGGCGATCCTGGCCGTGGCCGAAGCCAACGCCCGCTACCACGCGATGTTCATCCCGCTCGTCTGCGTGATGGCGGGCGGCGCGCTCGTCCCGGCCGACTGGTCCACGCGGAGAATCGCCCGCCCGAGATGGTGGCGCCGGCTCAGCCGGTCTGGAGTGAAGGGGACCGCCGGCTCCCGATCCTCGCTGCTGGTCCGGTTCGGCGCCGTCGTCCTGCTCGCCGTCGGCGTAATCTGGCTCATCTCCCGGTTCGCCGACCGCCTCTGGGAGCGCTGGCAACTCACGCTCCCGCCCTGGCTGGTCGCCGTCGTCGTCCTCGCGCCGCTGGTCGGCTGCGCCGGCGCACAGCTCGCCACGCACTGGCAACGCATCGTCGCCTGGGCCGCCCAGCCGTCCTGGCGCTGGCTGGCCGTCGCCGGGGTCGGTGCCCTCGTCACCGTGCTGCCCGTCTGGACGGTCGTCGCCGGTGTGGACCAGCGTCTGACCGAGATCGCCGCCGTCAGCCCCTCGGGCTGGGAGCGAATCGTCCTCCCCGCTGGCGCGGTCGCACACGCCGGGACCGATCCGGACGCGGCACCATTACCCCTGCTGCTCGAGGACTCCGGCACCAGCCCCGGCCTGCGCCAGGTGTCCTTCCCGGACGCCGCGCTGCTCCAGTTCGACGCGGCGCCCCCGGCGGGAGACGTCGTCCAGCTCACCCGGACGCTGACTGACCTTGTCGTCGGCGGAGCCTACGTCTTCTATCTCCAGGTCTATGATCCCGGCATCGACGGCGACCCGAGCGAGCGAGTGACCATCGCCCTCAACGGCGGCGCCGTCTGGGAGCGGGCTCCCGGCGGGACGGAACCGGCTCAGTGGCGCTACGTCCGCGTCGACTGGACCGCCAACGCTACCGCGTTGACCATGACCATCTCCCGGGTCGCCGGGCAGGGATACGACCCTGATTTCAATGCCACTCCGCGGGTCCGCACGCTCCACCTGTACCCACAGTATTGACAGCCATCGTCTGGATCGTCCGCCTCACTCCAAAGATTCGGCGTTCGGTTCGGCTCCCCTCTCCATCCGTCCGCTACCGGCGCGTCACGGTGCTCCGCGCCGACACCACACGCGAATGACCCTACAGGAACAGGAGAGACATGATCGCGGGCAGCGCACCATCGGGGCTGTCCGTGTTCACCGCAATGAGGTTCGGGTCGATCAGCAGCGTCGCCAGCAGCACCAGGACGAGGATGCCGAGCGCGATCGACAATGCCTCTCGGCCGGACGGCCCCGGTGGATCGCCAGCGGGGTCGTCTCGATGCCGGTCGTCGCTAGAAGGACGGGACGTAGTCGGGGTCGATCGGCCGGATGCCGTTCTCCGGCGCCGGGTAGCCCTTGTCGACGAGGTAGTCGACGATGTCCTGGATCACGTCGTCCGGCGTCGACGCCCCGGCCGTGATCCCGACGACCGTTCCGCGTCCCAGCCACTCGTCCAGAATGTCCTCGCTCCGCTCGATGTGGTGGCTCTCGACGCCGGCCTTGTTGCCGACGTCGGCCAGCCGGGCGGTGTTGCTGCTCTTCTTCCCACCGATCGCCAGGATCAGGTCGCAGTTATCGTCCTCGATCAGCCGCTTGAGCGCCCGCTGCCGCTCGGACGTCGGCTCGCAGATCGTGTTGACGAACCGGAACTCGCCGCCCTCGGGGATGACGAGCGCCTCCAGCTGGCGGGCGAACGCCATGAGCTCGTCGACGTTCTTGGTCGTCTGGCTCAGGAGCGCGACCTTGCGCGGCGGGGCGGTCTGGCCCTCGCCGATGTCGCCGCGGTTGGTGTTCCAGCCCAGCTGCTCGAGCTTCTTGGCCGCCTTCGCCTTGGACGTTCCCGACCAGGCCAGGACGCTCTTGACCTCGGGGTGATAGTCGTCGCCGTAGATGACGATGAAGTACCCCTGCCGGGCCAGCTTCTGCGCCATCCGCTGCACCTTGGTCACCAGGGGGCAGGTCGAGTCGATCAGCTCGACCCCACGCTCGGCGGCGCGGACGGCCATGTCCGGCCCCCAGCCGTGGGCGGTGATCGCCACACGCTTGAATCCCTCGCGAACGGCACTGTCGAAGTCCGGCTGGCCCTCGACACCCTGCGTCCGGAGCCGCTGCACCACCTGCGGGTTGTGGATCACATCGCCGATCGGGGCGATCTTGCGGTCCGTCGAGGCGGCGTCCTGGACGATGTCCAGAGCCCGCCGGACCCCCCAGCAATAGCCGAGTTCGGCGGCGACGACGATCCGTCGCTGCCCTGTGGTGGGCTGAACCATCGTCTCTGTCATCGTCGTCGTCATCGCGTCTGGTTCTCCTGGTGGGGCCTCGATCCGGTGGGAAATCCGGAGAGGCGGCCGAGCGTCTGGTCACGTCCGGCGGTGAGGGATGTGCGAGGAGGAGGCCGGAATGGCCGAATGGTGACGGCGCTCGATCTCCATCAAGTATAGACGGTCAGCCAGCTCGACCCTGTCCCTACGACCGGTGGATGCCACCGCTAGGCCAGAGTCGTGATGGCCTGCGCGATCTCGCCGATATTCCGGATCTCGTTCGTCGGTGGGTCGCCGGCTCCGGTCCAGGGCTCGCCGTCCCGGTTGACCCAGACGACCGTGATTCCCGCCGCCCGGGCGCCGGCCACGTCATACATCTCGGAATCGCCGATGTAGATCGCCTCGTCGGGTTGCGCGCCACCGATCCGCAGCGCCTCACGGAAGATCGCCGGGTCGGGTTTTTGAACGCCGAACTCACCCGAGACGATGATGAAGTCGACGAGAACGTCGATGCCCAGCAGATCGATCTTGGCCCGCTGGACCTCGGCCGGCCCGTTCGTGATGACACCGATCTGCCGGCCCGCGATGCCGGGTTGCGCTCGCACCGCCGCCAGCGCCGCCCGGGCCTCGGCGAACAGGGCGAGCTCATGGAACCGGTTGGCCCGGTACCACCCCTGCGCCGCGGCGACCGCGCTGTCCGCGAGCTGGTACTCCGTCAGGAGCTCGGGGAAGTGCTCGACCCCATGCGGCTCGGTCGCGATCGAGCGCGCGATCAGGTCGGCCATGTCGGTCGGTTCGTCACGGCCCGACGCCTGGAAGGCACCGGCAAAGGCGCGGGCCAGCCGCCGCGAGCGGGCCAGCGAGTAGTCGCAGAGGGTGTCATCCAGATCGAACAGGACCAGCCGGTGACGGCGGATCGTCTCGGCGAGCTGACCGGGGGCGCTCACTTCTTCGGGTCCCATGCGGTCGCCCGGTTCGAGGTTCCGTTCATTCGTCCATGTCCCTTCACCGGGTCGTGGGAGCGATCTGGAGGGCCGAACCCGTTCCGTCAGCCCGGAGCCGAGGGACGACCCATGCCCGTCCCTCGCTGCCCGTCCCTATGGTCCCACATGGTATCGAACGATCGTCGGCGGACAACATGGCCAGACCCTTCGGACCGGAGCACCGGAGCACCGGAGCACCGGAGCACCGGAGCACCGGCGGGAACGGGCTGGCGAGGGGCACGGCAGCGCGGTATCGTATGCTCCTTACGGTTCGTACCCACTGGCCGGGCGGTCGTTCAGCGATTGCCCGGCTCCTGGCCAACGATCAGGGAGAACCACATGGCCGACTACGTCGCCCGCATCGGTTCGCGGCCCGAGACCCCGTTCACCTTCGACGTCAACGTCCGCGAGCACGCCTTCACGACCGGTCGCTCGACCGCCGCGCCGGGCGAGAGCGCCGGTCCCGGACCGTTCGAACTTCTCGCCTCCGGCCTCGGCGCCTGCACGGGGATCAATATCCAGAGCTTCGCGAAGCGGGAGCGCCTGCCGCTCGAGGGCTTCGACATCCAGGTCCGCATCCACCGCGACGTCGACGCCAATGACGCGCCGCACTGGCAGATCGCGACGGACATCGCGCTCCACGGTCCCCTCGACCACGGTCAGAAGACCGCGATCCTGGCTTCGGCCGAGAACCGCGCCGTCCGCAGGTTCTTCCTCAGCACCCCCGAGATCCACGAGCAGCTCGTCGACGCGATCGACGCCCCGATCACCCTCGCCGCCGTCTAGCCCGACGCCGCGATCTACGGCGCCGCCGTCCAGTCCGACACATGTCCGCACCCGACATCAACCCGAACGCCCGGTGTCAGGCCGGGACCAGCCGGGCGTCGATCAGGGCGACCTCGTTGCGGCGCGTCATCGCGGTCGCGACGGCGCTGGCGAACTCGCCCGCCGAGCGGCAGCGGACGGCCCAGCCGCCGCCGATGACGTCTGGCAGCCGGCGAGGGTCCCAGCCGCCGGTCGCGTGGTCGTCGCTGAGCACGATCACGACCGGGGCGAGCCCGAGCAGGCGGGCCGTCGCGAGCTCCCAGCCGTTCCGGGCCAGCGCGTCGAGCTCGACCAGCACGACCGTCCGCAGCTCCGGCTCGGCCAGACCGACGCCGATACTGGCCGGAATCGCGAACCCACGCCCGCCGTACGACGCCGGCGACATGAATTCGCTGCATAGCTGGACCGGCAGATCGGCGACGGTCAGCAGCGCCGCACCGGCGTCGGCGATGACGACCATCTCGTCCGTCAGTGCCTCGGCCAGCACCCCGTAGACACCCTCGCGGGTCAGCGGTTGCTCGCTCCCCAGCGGCGCCGGGACCCGAACGGCGGCGCCCGGCTGGGTGGCGAGCGCCCGCTCCGGAATCCCGGCCGCCGCCAGCCCATTGACGAAGTCAGCCAGCGTGATGCCGTCGTAGCGCCGGTGCCCGATCTGGATCCGCTCGGCCGTCGCGACGATCCGGTGACCGGAGTCGATCGTGGGCGGATCGCCGCCGGGCGCGAGGTCCATCCCCCGCGCTCCGAGCAGGAGCAGCCCGTCGCTCTCCTCGACGGCGCGGCGGATCCCGGCGTGGGCGTCGTCCGGGGCATACATCCCCATGAAGCCCGCGACGTGCTCGCCGATGACCGACTTGCCCAGCAGCGTGACGGCCGCCGGGATGCCGGTCGAGGCCATGAACCTGAGCACGGTATTCTGGAGATTGAAGCGCTGAATCTCGACGCCGATCAGAATCATCGGGCGCTCGGCGGCGACGATCATCGCCCGGGCATCGGCGACGGCGGCGGCCAGCACGGCCGGGTCGGACACCGCGCGGCTGGCGAGCGGCGCCGGCATCGGGGTGGTGGTAACGGAGAGTGTCCCGACCGCGATCTCCATGTAGACGGGCTGCTTGCGGGCCGTCATCGTCAGCAGCCCCTGCTCGATCTCCCGGCAGGCGATGTCGGAGGCATCGAGCGAGATCGCGGCGGCGACCACGGGCGCGAAGGCGTCCAGTTGCGGCGGCCGGGCGGCCGGGTTGAACGCCGCCACCCCGAGCAGCGGGTGGAACCGCCAGGTCGATGGGTCAGGCACCTCGGAGACGATCAGCAGCGGCGATCGTTCGGCGTAGGCCTGCGCCGCGGCGTTGATCAGCGCCAGGCCGCTGGCTCCGTAGCCCGCCAGTGCGACACCGATGCCGCGCATCCGGCCGTAGGCGTCGGCCGCCGCGCCCGCCTCGGCGTCGTCACCCATCCGCACGACATCGATCCCGGCGCTGTCCATCACCGCCGCCAGCGTCGGCGGGGCGACCGGGCCGGTGAAGACATGGCGCACCCCGAGCCCGTAGAGCCGGTCGGCTAGGTAGTCACCGATCCGGACCATCGCGGGGATGTTCTCGGCGAAGGGGGCGAGGTCGGCCATGCCCGGCTGTTCTCCTGTAACGAGGACTGCTAGAAGTAGCGGCGGCTCAACGGTGCGGCCGAAAGATACGAGGCCCCGGGATGGTACCACCCGTGATGCGGCGACCTCGCCAGAAGGCAAGGTCCAGTCCGCTGTCCCGCCCTGAAGGACCGGACTGAACGACATTGGTTCCCAACAAGGTAGCCGGAGGCTTCGTCTCGTACTTCGGACGTCACTATGGCCCTTCAACGTCGAATCGAATGTCCTTCAGCCGGCACGCTTCACTGCCCTTCAGGGCCGGTGTACGACCGGTCTGGTTCTGAAACACGTTCCTGGTCAGGAGCCGGACGAGCGGTCGTCGCGGTCCGGCATGGCATCCGCGGGGGACTCATCGCGTGTCCTTCCGGAATCAGCGCCATCGTCCGGTCCGGTCGAAGCTGCGTGGTCGGCATCGGGCTCCGGCGGAGTGCTCGCCCGTGGTGGCGGAGCCATCATCGGGTTGCTCAGCCCGGAGATCCGGATCCAGTCGCTGATCGAGGCGGGCGGGGCGGGGCGCGCATCCGGGTCCATGCCGGAGAGGAGGTCGCCCGGCGTCCGCCCAGTCACCGGGTGCCGCCGGGGCGGGGCGCTCGACGGCCGGGACGGGCGTTCACGGGTCGCGTCGGTGGGCGAGTCGACCGCCCGGCCGCCGACATCGACCGGGTGCGTCTGGGAGAACAGGTCGCGGAAACTCGCGGCCCGACCGCGCTCACCGTCGGCCTGCGGGCCGATCCGGGACAGCGCCGATCTGAAGCGGCTGGACGCTGGCTCGAGCTTGCCGGCGTCGGCCGCGTGCGGCACGTTGATCGGCCGCTGGCGCGGGGCCGACGGCCAATTGCTGTAGGGCTCGGTGATCGGCAGGCGCGGGTCGGTCCGTGCCGCTCGCGGTGGGATGTCTGGGACGGGGTTGCTGGTGAAGACGGTCCGTCGGCCGGGCACGTACCCCGGATCGTAGACCTGGCCGACGACGGCGTTGACCCAGAAGACCGTCCCGATCAGCCCCAGCACAACGAGCCCGACGCCGAGCATGACCCAGCGCTCGTGGACGATGACCGCCTCCGTCAGGAAGCCACGGCTGATGATCGGGGTGAGCGCCTCGTCGCCGACGGACCGGCCATAGGCGCCCAGCGCCAGCGTCAGGAAGACGACCCCGTTCAGCCAGGCCAGCACGGCCCCGGCGATCCGGCCGTCCGCCTCCGGCCGCGGCAGCCCGACGATCGTTCCGCCAGCGTGGCCGGCCCCGGCGCCAATCGCCAGCACGACGCAGGCGACGAGGAATCCCATCGCGTTGGGCGTGGCCCCGGTCAGCGAGGCGAGAGCGCCGCCCCAGGACCCGGTCCAGTTGCTCGCGACCGCCCAGCCGAGCAGGATGCCGCCGCCGACGAAACCCTCGTGGGCACCGCCGCGCAGCAGCCCGAGCGGGATCAGCATCAGGGGGACGAGGAAGATGAGGAGGTCCAGGAGCAGGGCAGCGGCCATGCGGGAAAGCTCCCTCGCGCCGGGCGGGATACGTCTCCCACCGGACCAGCGAGACGGGATGGCCGGGCCGGACGACCCGCCGGGGAGACCGATGGGGAAAGGTATCGTGGAGTCTAGCACGCACTCATGACGGTCCGGCCGGACGACCGGGCGCGGTGGGTCATTGCCGTTCTCGAATCGTCTCTCGGCACCAGCCTACGCATACATGTCCCCGTGAGCAGCCCTCAGTCGTCGAGCAGCGCCAGGACCTTCTCGAGGTAGACGCTCCGCCCCATGCTGTGAATCTTGTTGAAGCGATCGGTACTGTCGACGATGGTCATCAGTCTGAGGTTCATCCAACTGATCGCCTCGTAGATATGGGCATGAGCCGCGACCAGATCCGCCCTATGGCAGATGCGCTCATAGTGGTTCACTCTGTTTCGCAACTGCCGGATGTCGTCGAAGGCTTTGTGATGATGGCTCAGTGACATTCCTCGCGGACCATAGGGAAAGACGTCCCAGAGCATGTTGAAGCCCAAGGGTTGCCAGATCCGTCGCTCATAGGCGGCGCTCAGGACGGCGGTCCAGAATCCCATGTTGGTTGCTGAAACGATCTGGTTGTCGGACGGCTGATACGTACCATCCCGGTTATAACGATGTCGGATGCTCTTCAAACCACGAATCTGATCAGCCGAGAAGTACGTCTTCTCGTCGAACCAGGATGACTGCCCACCGGAAAGGAGGCCATGGCGCTTCGAGATCTCGTCGTGCAGTGCATTCCGAAGCGCCACTTCTACTGCCTGGAGTGAAGGATGCAAGGACTCGCCGAGGGCGACGTTCCTATAGATACGTGGCGATCAAGTCGACATCGGAGTCACCGGAACGACGATATGACTCAAGGCGAACCTGATTTAACGAGACTTGCAGTTCACGGAGTAATCTGTTGACCGTACGTCACCATTCCGTCCGGACGTAATTAGAAGGTGAGAGCTTGGCCTTTAGGACGATTCGCTCTAGACTTGGACCGTACCCCCGGGTGTTCCCTCTAGTCCTTCGAGGCTATGGACCCCGGGGATTGGTTTAACCAGGCGGACGCCCGGATTGTGGCGTGGCCGAATCCCTTTTTGTGCATGCGCCGGTCTTGAGCAATACGATCCTGACAGATACCGGTCGATTCTCGCGCAGGAAGCGATGTGCGACAACAGGATCGATCCTCCAACCGGCTCCCGGGATGACCGTCGTCTGGAGCAGAATCATCAGCGACCTGCGTGATTGTCACTTATGTTCTATAATAGAAGGAGTTTGGATCAGCCGAGCTCCCGAACTCGCCCAGGCATGCGGCGCACAGGTGGCCGAAACCAGTCGCGGACCTCTCCGCGCGGTGGCCCCGTCGTCATGCGGTGCGTGATCCGGTGATGTGTCCGGAAGTCGGCTGCCAGACATTGACATTCTGATACTCCCTGAGAGGGGGACGCTATTACTGCGACCACATCCTCCAGGACAGCCTCCTACGGCTCGCGCGAGAATGAGCGCGAGTCCGGGCACGTTGCCGATCGGACGCCACGTCTTGGCGCCGACGCCGTTCCACCGCTGTCCTGGCACCGCATGGACCTTCACCTGCACACCCCGGCCTCCATTGATTACCAGGAGCCGGACGTCTCACCGATCCAGATCCTCCAGGCGGCCGAGGCCAAGGGTCTCGACATCATCGCCTTCACCGACCACAACTCGCTCCGGGGCTACGCCGACCTCTGGCGTGAGATCGAAGACCTCGAACTGCTGGAGTACCTCAGGCGGCTCCAGCCGGCCGAAGCCGACCGCCTCGCCGAGTACCGCCGGCTCTTCAGCCGGATCCTGGTGCTCCCCGGCTTCGAGTTCACCGCCACCTTCGGCTTCCACATCCTCGCCATCTTCCCCGAGCAGACGTCCGTCCGGCTGATGGAGCACCTGCTCATGCAGCTCGGCGTCGCGGAGGACAAGCTGGGTTCGGGCGAGGTCGGCGCGACGACCGATGTCCTCAAGGCCTTCGAGATCCTCGACGAGCACGGCGCGCTGGTCCTCGGCGCCCACGTCAACTCCACGCACGGCATCGCCATGCAGGGACTCCGGTTCGGCGGCCAGACCAAGATCGCCTACACCCAGGACCAGCATCTGCACGGCCTCGAAGTCACGGACCTGATGCTCGACGGGGGACGGCGCTCGACCGCCCGTTTCTTCAACGGCACCAAGGCCGAGTACCCCCGCCGGATGCACTGCCTCCAGGGGTCCGACGCCCACCGCCTCACCCGCGACCCGAACCGTGAGACCAACCTCGGCGTCGGCGACCGGCCGACCGAGGTCGAACTGGCCGAGGTCTCGTTCCGGGCGCTCAAGGACCTGTTCCTGAGCGACCATTTCGACCGCGTCCGCGGCTATGTCGGTCTCTCCGAGTCCGTCCAGCTGTTCCGCGACGACCGCGCCCGGGGCAACACCGCCGACCAGGCCTTCCACGAGAGCCTGTCGACCAAGCGGACCGGCGTCTCGCATATCCTGCGAGACCTCGTCGCCTTCGCGAACGGCGACGGCGGCATGATCTACGTCGGCGCCAGCGCCTTCGAGAAGCGCCCGATCGTCGGCGTCCCGGATGTCGATGCGGCTATCGCCGAGCTCCGGGCCGAGCTCGCCCAGCTCGTGACGCCTCCGGCCGAAGTGGAGATCGAGTCGATCACCGCCGACGGCAAGGACGTCCTCGTCCTGCGAGTCGCGCCGGGCACCGAGAAGCCGTACGCGCTCGCCCCGAGCAACATCCTCGTCCGCGAGGGCGCCGAGTCCATCGCCGCCTCGCGGGACCAGATCGTCGCGATGGTCCGCGCCACCGCCGAGCAAGCGGCAGCCTCGGCCGCCCAGGCGGGCACCCCGGCACCGGCCTCTCGCCCGGAGCAGACGCCACCCGCCGTCCGGCCGAACCGCGAGCAGGCCCGGTCGGCGGCCACGGCTCAGCCCGAGCGCCAGCCTGCGCCACGCCGCGACACTGACGGCCGCTCACGTGACCGCGACGACAGCCGGTCCAATAACCGGGCTGCCGCGCGGTACGAGCCGCGCGACGACCGATCCGACGGACGTGATGAGCGCCCCGCAAACTCCAGCTACGGAGAGCAGGCCCGGTTCGATGAGCAGCCCGAGCCCAGTGCGCCACGACCGGAGCGCAACGGCAACGGCGCGGCGAATGGAAACGGTCGCAACGAGGCCCGCAGCCGGACCGACGAACGACCGCACTACGACGACCGCCCGGCGGTCCGCCGAAGCGAGCAGCCCGACAAGCGGGACCGCTACACCGCCCGATCGCCGTACGGGGAGCCGGAGCGCGACGAGCCGGGACAGGGCGAGTTCTTTCCGGAGGCCCGCCGGACGCAGCCGGGCCGGGACGGTTCCGGATACGACGACCGGCCGGCTCGCCGAGAGCGGGAGTCTGGTCAGGCCATCGAAGACCGCGATCGGTACGACGCTCCGGAGCGCGACCGGGACGAGCCGATCGACCAGGACCGCTACGAGGTCGCTCGCGACGAGCGAGCCCGCGCCAACCGGTCCCAGTACGACGAGCCGCCCCGCCGCGACGACCGCTCCGAGGCCGCACTGCGCCAGGACGACCGCCAATCCGACCGGCAGGACGATCGCCGCGACTCCGGTCGTGACACCGGCCGGACCGCGACCCGCTACGCCGACCGCGAGCCCGCCGCCCAGGCCTTCGCGCCCGTCCCGGTCGGCTTGTCGCCCGACGGCGGCGAGGAGCAGCACCTCCCGGCCGCGCCGGACCGGATCTCCCCGTCCAGCGGCGTCGAGATCCTCGCCGCGGCCGATGTCGACGGGGTGCCGTTCTTCTCGCTCCACGATCTCCGCCACGAGGAGATCATCCGGAACGTGACGGCCGACACCGGCCGCCGGCTGTGGCGCTACGCGATCGAGCAGTTCGAGGACCTCGACGCCTCGCTGGCCGCGACGCGCTGGGACGGCGACTACGGCTTCGTCAAGAGCTACCGCCCCCGTGGCGGCGAGCGCCGCTACAACCTCGCCTACCGCGGCGGCGGCGAGATCCGCGTCTTCTACGGCGTCTCCGACGAGGACATCCCCGACGGCTGGCGGGCCGTGCTTCCCGCCCGCGGCCGGTAGGTCTCGTCCATCGATCAATGAAACCAACGGGGCCATCGACTGCTCGGTCGATGGCCCCGTTGGCTTTCCTGCGGGTCCGATCTCGCCGTGTCACCATGGATCGCTGACGAAAGCTTGCCCAAGATAATGCCCTCCTACGTCCCGCCGCATCCCGTGACGACGTCTTCGGATCTGCCGCTTCAGCTCGCCCACCGAAAAGCGGTAGGTGTAGACCTGCCCCGGCCGGAACCCGTCGGTGAAGGCGTAGGCGGTGCCGAACTGGACCGACTGCGTCTGGCCGATGGTCTTGCTTCTGGAGACCTCCAGTCGCGGCACGCCAGCCGACCACGAGAGCGTGTACTCCTGGTGCTTGCTCCGGACCTCCCTGGTGTCGTCGAACTCCAGGTAGATTCTGAAGACCTTCTCCAGCCCGGCCCTCGCGAAGATCTCGCACTATCGAGCGACGACGATCTTCCACTCGGCGATCAGGTCGACGCCCTCCTCTCGGCCGTCGACGATCTGGAACGGCGCGGTCGGGCGGTTGATCGCGAGCAGGCGATCCCGCGGTTCGTCCTGCGGCCGAGCTCAGGCAGGCGGCTCCGGGCGTCGCGTCGATATCAGCTGATCCAGCAGACCTATGGTTCACATCTCCCGCATGTGCGATGGGGCCTGTCGCCCTCGATGCAGTTCCGACGTGCGATCGCCATGGGGTGTTCCATCATCACGTCGATCGGCATCGTTGGCTTCCCTCTTGCCCGGTTCAGGATGAGGCCATGATGTCCGTCAGGCTGGTCTGCATCAGATAGACGTTGTACGGGCCGAACAGCGACATCGTGAAGTAGATCTCCGGGCCGTCGTTCCAGCGGGCCGGGATGAACGGCGCGTAGAGCGCCGGGAAGTCCTCTCCGCTGACGACCGTCCGCTCCTCTGTCCACGGCCCGGTCAGTTCGTCGGCCGTCCGCAGGACGATGCTGTAGGTGTCCTCGTTGAGGTACATCATCAGCCACTTGCCGTAGTAGCTGTTCCAGCGGACCGACAGCTCCCCGATCGGAGCCGGATTGATCACCGCCGCCGTCGCGTCGCCAGGCACCCAGGTCGCGCCGTCCCAGTACTCCCAAGCGGAGAGATCGAGGATCGAAGCCGGCTGGACGCGGGCCAGAGCGACGCCGCCGAAGCGCCCGCCGGGGATGCCGAACGCGTAGATCCAGCCATCCCGCTCGACGAAGGCGACCTGCGCGAAGTTGGTATCGGCCGGCCACGTGGCGGCTGGATCCACGGTCCAGTTCTCGCCGCCGTCGTCGGAGTACGCCAGCCCGGACTGACTGAGGTCCCAGTGGCCGGGAAGTCCCCAGTAACTGACCGCCATGTAATGGAGGACCATCCGGTCGCCGACCGCGATGCCGTACGTCGGGATGATCGTGACCTCGTCGCCCGGCACGGCCTCTTGGGCGATCAGTTCTTTGGCGTGGCCCGGGCGGTCCTCGATCATGCGGTCGAAGGTCAGGCCGTCGCTCGGGTCGTCGTCGGTGGTGACCGCCATCACGTTGCTGCGCCAGTCGGTCTGGTCGGGTCCGAACGTGTCGCCGAAGACCATGTAGAGGGCGCCGTCGTGCTCGAAGGAGTGGCCGAGGTCGGTCCCGGCGACGTTGTAGCGGGCCAGCGTGTCGTTGACCGAGTCCGGCCCGGTCAACGTCGCGACCGTGTCGACCGGCCCAATCCCGTCCCCGCCCGCGATGGGCGTTCCGGGAACCGGGGTACCGACGCCGGGTGTGACGCCACCGACGGTCTGGTCAGCTGCCTGGCCAAACGAGGGAAACAGGGCGAGGACGAGGATGAGACCGATGCGCCAGTTCATGTGAACCTCCGGTGTCGAAGTCCTCGTTTGAGCACGTCTCAGAACCAGATCGCCGAGGTTCGGCCCTGAAGGGACCGGCTGAACGACATGGGATTCGACGATGATTGCCACCCGACCGATTCCGATTGCGGTGCCGTACTCCCGGACGGGTAGCGGATGACCAGTGTCCTTCAGCCGGCACGCTTCGCTGCCGTTTACGGCCGGGCATCGCCGTCAGGCGGTCGCCCGGCCGGATTCGGGCAGCGCCACATGCTTGCGTGAACGGACCCGCCCGGACCCCGCCGCCCGTCACTTCAGACCGGACGTCTTGATCGACTCGACGATCTGCCGCTGGAAGATGAAGAACATGAGCAGGGTCGGCAGGGCGACGATCGTCGACGCCGCCAGGATGTACTGCTGCGAGCCGCTGTACTGCTGCTGGAAACTCGCGATCCCGATCTGGACCATCCGCAGGTTCGGGTCGGTCGTCACCGTCAGCGGCCAGAGGAACGAGTTCCAGTTGGCGAGGAAGAAGAACACCGCCAGCGCCGAGAGGATCGGGCGGCTCAGGGGCAGGACGATGTTCCAGTAGACCCGCCAGTACCCGGCGCCGTCGACGATCGCCGCCTCCTCCAGATCGCGCGGGAAGCCGAGGTAGAACTGCCGGAGCAGGAAGATCCCGAACGCGTTGAAGATGGCCGGGACGATCAGGCCGGCGTAGCTGTCCAGCATCCCGAGCTCGCGGACGAGGATGAACAGCGGCACCAGGATGACCGGCAGCGAGACCAGGAACGTCGAGAAGATCAGCAGGAAGACCGTCTCCCGGCCGGGGAAGCGCAGCCGGGCCAGGGCATAGCCCGCCATCGAGTGGAACCAGAGCGCCAGCAGGGTGACGACGGTCGAGACGAAGAAGCTGTTGAAGAGGTAGCGGAGGAACGGGACTTCGGTGAAGACGTACCTGTAGTTGTGCAGCGTCGGCGCCCGCGGCAGCAGGTCCAGCGCGTAGACCTCGCTGCGCGTCTTGAACGACCCGAAGACCATCCAGAGCAGCGGGATCACCGTCAGGACCGCGATGACGACCACGATCACCAGCATGACCGTCCGCCCGGCCAGGACCCGTGGGGACGACCGCCGGTTACGCCGGCGCCGCGCGGCGGGGGCCGGGCTCGCGCTAGTCGAAGTCAAACCGGCCACCTTTCGTCACGACGAACAGTAGCCCCGTCAGCGCCAGCAGCACGACCACGAGGAACGAGGCCATCGCGGCGGCGTAGCCGAACGCGCCGAACTGGAACGCCTGCTGGTAGATGTAGAAGATGATCAGCGTCGTGGAGTTGTCCGGTCCGCCTCTGGTCAGCACGTAGACCAGGTCGAAGCCCTGCCCGCCGGCGACGGCCGTCACGGTCAGCGTCAGCAGGACGAAGAAGCTGGTCGGCCGGAGCAGCGGGAACGTGATGTCCCGGAACGTCCGCAGCGGCCCGGCGCCGTCGAGACGGGCGGCCTCGTAGTACTCGGGCGGGATCTCCTGCAGGCCGGCCAGGAAGATGAGCATGTAGTAGCCCATCAGGAACCAGATCGTGATCCCGACCACCGCCCAGAGGGCGAACGTCGGGTCGCCCAGCCACGACTGCCCATCAAACCCCAGCCGGGTGACCACCTTGTTGAACACGCCGATCCGGTCGACCAGGAGGAAGTTCCAGACCAGGCCGATCACGATGAGGCTGATCACGTTCGGCAGGAACAGCATCCCCCGCCAGACGGGCATCCACGGCAGCTTCTGCTTGACGAGCAGCGCCAGCGCGAGCCCGGCGATGTAGAGCCCCGGCACCAGCACGACGACGTACTGCAGCGTCACCCGCAGCGTCTGCAGGAAGCGGTCGTCGTTGAACATCGCCCGGTAGTTGTCCAGGCCGATGAATGTGTAGTCGCCGAAGCCGCTGACCTCGAAGAAGCCCAGCGCCAGGGCCAGCACCATCGGGATGCCGACGAAGACGAGCAGCCCGACGACGTCCGGCAGCAGGAACAGGGCGGCGGCCAGCCACTCGCGGTGCTGCCGGGACATCCCCGACCGCCGGGGCTCCACGATGTCGCGGAGCTCCGGCGTCGCGCCGACCGGTGAGTCGGTCGGGGTGGATGTCACAGGATCGGCGCTCCCGTGTAGGTGGCGAGGAACGCGTCGATCTGCTGCGACGCCGTCGCGGCGGCCTGGGCCGAATCGGCGTCATTGAGCTGGCAGGACTGGATCGCGTCCGAGATCGCCTGATAGATCTCGGGCGGGACCCGCGGCTCGGCTCGGCCACTTGGCAGGATCTGCTCGGCGAAGACCTGGAGCGGGCCGGAACCGTAGGCGCCGCTGGCGTTCGCCCGGTCCAACACGGACGTCCGGGGCGGCATGTCGCTCTTCGAGACGGTACACCAGTCCAGCACCCGGTTGATTGCGGCGTCCTCCATCGAACCGATGGAGGAAACGATGAACCGGGCCGCCGTCTCCGGGTCGGTGCCCCGGGCATTGGCGACGAACGCCCAGCCGCCGAGCACGGTCCTGTCCATCCCGTTGGGCGGAAGCGGCAGCTTGAACACGCCGTACTCGAAGTCTGGCGCTGTCTCCTTGAGGGCGGAGATTGCCCAGATCCCGATGTTCTGCATCGCGGTGTAGCCGTCGATCATGTTGGCTGAGATGTCGGCGCCGCCAGTGCCCAGGATATCGCGCGGCGCTACTCCGTTCCGGATCGCATCCTGCCAGAGCCTGAGTGCCTGGATGCTCGCGTCGGAGTTGAAACCGCTCTTGCCGTCCGGTCCCTGCAACTCCCCACCGCCCTGCCACATGAAGGGGTACCAGGTGAAGTTCTGGTAGTAGCCGGGACCGGTCTCGAACATCACGCCGAACCGCTCGTCCGTGGTCAGTTGATCGGCGACACCCAGCAACTGCTCCCAGGTCGTCGGGATGTCCGCGTCGGTCAGGCCAGCGTCGTTCCAGGCCGAGACGCTGTAGTACATCGCCATCGGCTCGACCTCCATCGGGAGACCGAAGACCTTGTCGTCGACCATCCGGTTGGCGATCACATCCGGAAGGAAGTCCGCCATGGCGGCCGGGTCCAGGTAGGGCGTCAGGTCGGTCAGCACGCCGCCGTTGTAGTAGCGCAGGAAGTCGCCAGGGCTCACGAGGAAGATGTCCGGCCCCGCGCCCGAGGCGAATGCGGTCGCCAGCTGGGTGCCGCTGACATACTCGGACACCGGCATGTAGACCAGCTCGATCTGGACCTCGTTGGCTTCGTTCCAGGCACCGACGGTGTCCTCGAACCAGGACGCCTGCGTCGCGACATCGCCGCCCGGCGAGTAGAACTGCCAGAACTTCAGCGACTGCCCCTGGGCCGAGCTCCGGCGGCTGAAGAAGTACGGCATCGCCAGCGCCGACGATGCCGCGACGCCCCCCTGGATCGCCCGTCGTCTGCTGACCGACGTCCGGCTGAACGGCGTGACGATCTGGTTGAGCGGTGTGATGATCGGGCTGGTCGCCCCCGCGCTGGCAACGTCCGATGTCCGGAACGGCGTTTCACGATGCATGGTATGTCCCTCACACTCGACGTCGAGTGACCATATGACCATCGACGATCTCCCATCGCCCTGTTTCGAATCAACCCTGAAATCGATTACAGGCGATGCCACGCTGACCCTACACCCGCGCCGTCATCGTGTCAATCGGACCGGTACGACGCGATCGCTGGGATGTGACACGCTGGTGCTAAGATTGAAATCGATTGCGGCAGACAGGGGGCGACGCGACGATGGCCAACGTCAAACAGGTAGCGGAGCGGGCCGGAGCGTCCCCCGCCACCGTCTCACGGGTCCTCAACGGCGTCCCCGGCGTGACGCCCGACCTCCGTGGCCGCGTCCTCCTGGCGGCGGCCGAACTGGACTATCGGCCCAACCGGATCGCGAGCAACTTCCGGCGCCAGAAGACCGCCACGATCGGGGTCGTCATCTCCGACATCGAGAACCCGCACTTCTCCCAGATGGTCCGCACCATCGAGGCGGCTGCCTTCGACCGGGGCTATCGGGTTCTGCTCTGCAACACGGACGAGCTGGCCAGCAAGCAGCAGGCCTATCTGGAAGTCCTCGCCGCGGAGCGCGTCGAGGGCGTCATCCTGGTCCCGATCGACTCCGCCTCGGAGGAGGTCGGTCGCCTGATCGACCTGGGCATCCCCGTCGTCGCGCTCGACCGCGTCGTCAACGAGCCGCGGGCCGACGCCGTCGTGATCGACAACGCCGGCGGCGTCCGCCGGGCGGTCGAACTGCTCCTGGACGCCGGCCACGAGCAGATCGGCTTCGCCGGCGGCTGGCCCACCATCGAGACCGGCGCCGAGCGGCTCACCGGGTACGAGGCGGCGATGCGCTCCCGCAACGCCGTCCCTCGTTTCGCCCTCGGCGACTTCCGGATCGCCGGTGGGCAGGCGGCCACCGAGGCGGTACTGGACGCCAACCCGTCCCTGACGGCGCTGGTCGTCGGCAACAACCTGATGACGATCGGCGCCCTCCACGCCCTCCGCGCCCGTGGGCTGCGGATCCCGGAGGACATCGCCCTCGTCGCGATCGACGACCCGTTCTGGACCGAGTTCATGGACCCGCCGCTGACCTGCATGGCCCAGCCCACCCAGCAGATGGCGACCAGCTCGGTCGAGCTGCTGTTCGAGCGGCTCGGCCCCAACGCCCGGACCCAGTCGCGGCAGGTCGTCTACTCGTTCGAGTTGCGCGTCCGGGGTTCGTGCGGGACGGCCAATGCGACCCGTCCAGAGCGTCAGACCATCCCGGCAGTGGCCCCCCGCTGATCCGAACAGGTCACAGGAGAGTACATGGAGACCAACGCGCCGTTCCCGGAGTTGCCAGCCGCGGCCGACCGCCGCATCTTTGGAACCACGCTGACCCGGTGATTCAGGACGAACGCGCTCGTCGTAGGGACATGGCTGGTCGTGTTCGCGCCGTCAGGCGGCATGCTTCGCGATCGTGGCGTCGCGATGGCGAACATCGTTATCGCCCTGCGGGGCGATGGCCACCGCGGCGGCCGGGAGCCGCAAGCGGACTCCCCTACGCAATGGACGGCTGCCGCGAAGTCGCTCGATTACTGAGAGGACAGGACATGCCCGATTATGCGTTCCCCGAGATCCACCCGTCCCCACCGAAGATTGCCGCCAACGAGGCCATCCTGGTCGCGTCCGGCGACCTGCGCCTCCCGGCCAACCAGATCTGCTGGCCGGCCCAGGCCGCGATGGAGGCGCAGCTGACCGGGGCCTTCGCGGCGGCGGGCGTGACGCTGCGCCGTGGTCACCCCTACGACCCCGAGCTCGGCCACGGCTTCATCGACTCCCAGTTCCACGGCCTGGAGATCTTCCGCGGGATCGACCCCGACGCGCCACTCGTCGTCGCCGAGGCGGTCTGGCAGTACAGCCACCACGTCCTGCCCGGCCTGACCACCCACCGCGGCCCGATCCTGACCGTCGCCAACTGGAGCGGCCAGTGGCCGGGGCTGGTCGGGCTGCTGAACCTGAACGGCTCGCTCGCCAAGGCCGGCATCCCCTTCAGCACGCTCTGGTCGCGGGACTTCACCGATGCCTTCTTCCGCGACGCTCTGCGGGCGTGGCTGCGGGACGGGACGGTCCGCCATGACCTGAGCCATGTCCATCCCGCGTCGTCGCTGTCGCTGCCCGGCGCCGAGACCGAGCTCGGGGAGGAGCTGGCGCGGCAGCTCCTGACCGACAAGGCGATCATGGGGATCTTCGACGAGGGCTGCATGGGGATGTACAACGCGATCGTCCCCGATCACCTGCTCCACGCGACCGGCGTCTTCAAGGAGCGTCTGTCGCAGTCGGCCCTCTACGCCGCGATGCAGCGGGTCGGCGACGACGATGCGCGAGCCGTCCGGCGCTGGCTGGACGAGCGTGGCCTGACCTTCGAGACCGGGCCGGACCCGGCCCAGGACCTGACCGACGATCAGATCCTCGACCAGTGCCGGATGTACATCTCCGCCCTCCGGATGGCGGACGCCTTCGGCTGCGCCACGATCGGCATCCAGTACCAGCAGGGTCTCAAGGATCTCACCCCGGCGTCGGACCTCGTCGAGGGGCTACTCAACGACACGAACCGCCCGCCGGTTACGCACGCCGACACGGGCGCGATGCTCTACGAGGGGCAGGCGCTGCCGCACTTCAACGAGGTCGACGAGTGCGCCGGGCTGGACGCGCTCGTTACCAACCGGATCTGGGTGGCGATGGGGCTGTCGCCGGAGACGACGCTCCATGATGTCCGCTGGGGCGAGGCGTTCCCGCTCACGGACACCGGCTCGGGCCAGGCCGGGACCGAGAATGGCTCCGGCGACCCGTTCGTCTGGACCTGGATGATCTCCGGCGGGGCGCCGACGGCCCACTTCGCCGGCGGCTACGGCGGGGCGGTCAGCCGGCGCCAGCCGCCGATGTTCTTCCCCCGCGGCGGCGGGACACTGGCCGGCGTCGGCAAGGCGGGCGAGATCGTCTGGAGCCGCGTCTTCGTCGAGGACGACGCGCTGCACATGGACATCGGCCGGGGTGCCGGAGTCGCGCTCCCCGAGGACGAGACCCGGCGCCGCTGGGAGATGACCAACCCGGAGTGGCCGATCATGCACGCCGTCACCTACGGCGTCAGCCGCGACCAGATGATGGCCCGCCACCGGGCCAACCATGTCCAGATCGCCTATGCCCCCACCGCCGAGGCGGCCGACCGCGCCCTCGCCGCCAAGGTCGCCATGATGCAGGGACTGGGCGTCTCGGTCTCCGTCTGTGGCAGCGACAACGGACTGACGGACTGAACAAGAAGAAGCAGAGACCAGACCTATCGACACGTATCGATCTGCAACCACTGATTGGGCTGGCGACGGCGGCGTCGAGGGACGGCGAAGCGGTCAGGCCACTTCGTTAGAACCGACTTCGCGGGGACTCCGGGCCCGGCCCAGCGAGCCGCCGCCTGGAACGTGCCGTGCGCCGCCAACCGTTCGATGATGCGGAGACCGTGCTGCCTGCTTGTGTGCGTGGAGAAAGTCACATGGACGACAGCCGGACATCACCGGCCGAGACGCCACCGTCGACCGTCCGCTTCGAGACCCGGATCGTGGTCATCCTGCGCGACGACCTCGCCGATTGGCAGCGAGCCAACGCGACGGCGTTCCTCGTCAGCGGGATCGCGGCCGGTGAGCCGGGCACGGTCGGTGAGCCCTACGAGGACGCCTCCGGCAACCGGTATCTCCCGATGTTCCGGGAGCCGGTCTACGTCTACGCCGCGACCGGCGACGAGCTGACCCGGGCCGCGACCCGAGCCCGTACCCGCGAGTTCCCGTTCGCGCTCTTCACCGATGACCTTTTCACGACCGGCCACGACGCCGCCAACCGGGCGGCCGTGCGGTCGGTCGCCGTCGACGGTCTCTCCTTCGTCGGCATCGCCTTCCGGACCGACCGCCGGGTCGCGGACAAGATCACCAAGAGCCTCGGCTTCCACCCATAGGTGGCCTCACGCACCCTCCGGTCAGGTTCGCTTCAACCGCTCCAGCCTGCCGATGACGCCCTGGATCTTCAGCCCGTCCTCCGTCTGCCGTAGCGGACAAAGGATCGGTCACCCCAACACGCTCGGCGATTCGACCCACGCTCCCCTACTCGGCGGGAGCCGACAGCCGCGTCCCGGCGGCCGGTCGCGCCGAGCGGGGCGAGAGTGCCAGATCCCTCGGCAGGAAGAGACTCGCCAGCCCCGCCCCGAGGACGAGCACCATCGCGATCCCCCAGGCCAGGTGGAAGTCATCGACACTGTCCGGTCCGATTCCTGACGAGCCGAGCACCGCCACGAGCACCGCCACGCCAACGACTGACGCGATCTGCCGGCCGGTATTGATCACGGCCGCGCCCGTCGCCGAACGCCCGCCCGGCAGCGCGGTCGATCCTGAGGCGATCAGGGTCGAGAGGGCAAGGCCAACCCCGGTCCCGCCGAGCAACGTCGACGGGAGCAGGTCCCGGAGGTAATTGGGGGCCAGGTCCGCCTCCAGGATTCGCCAGAGCTGCCCGGCCGCGAACACGACGCAGCCCGCAGTGATCACGGCGCCCGCGCCGAACCGGCGCACCGCGCGGCTGGAGGCAATGGCGACGAACGGCACGAGGGCCGGCCCAGGGGCCATGGCCAGACCGGTCTTCAGCGCGGAGTATCCCCAGATGTTCTGGCACCAGAAGACGGTCGCCAGGAGCTGAATGGCGAAGCTGACCGAGAACAGAAAGCTCCCGACATTGGCAACCGTGAACGCCCGGACCCGCCAGAGGGCAGGTTCGATCAGCGGAACCGGGTGCGTCAGGCAGCGGCGCAGAAAGACGGACAGCGCCAGAACCGTCACCACGATGAGACCGATCACCGCGGGAGACGTCCAGCCCCAGACCGGCCCCTGGACGATCCCGCCGGTCAGCGCGGCGACGCCAACCGTCAGGAGGACACTCCCGGCCACGTCCGGCAGCGGCTCGCGTCGCCCACCGCCGGCCGCCGGCAGGACCCGGACGCCCAGCAGGACGACGACGACGCCAATCGGAACGTTGATCAGGAACAGCCACCGCCAGCTCGCCTCGATCAGGAGACCGCCGAGGACCGGCCCGCCAGCGGCCGCGACGGCGCCGATCGTCGACCAGAGTCGGGCCGCGTTGTGCCGCCGGTCGGTTGGGACACTCGCCAGCAGCAGTGCCAGGGACGACGGCAACTGCATCGCCGCGCCCGCCGCCTGGAGGACACGCATCCCGATCAGGACCGGCAGATTCGGCGCGATCGCGCAGCCGATGGACGCGAGCGTGAAGAGGATCGTGCCGGCCAGGAAGACGGCCTTGTACCCGGACCGATCGCCCAGGCGCCCGGCGATGATCAGGAGCGCCGCCAGCGTGACCGCGTAGGCGTTGATGATCCACGAGAGCCCGGCCAGCGACGAGCCGGGCAGATCACGGCCGATCGAATCGAGGGCGACGTTGACCACCCACAGATCGAGGTTCGTCATCAACACCGAGACGCCGGTGACCAGGAAGACGAGCCGGGACCGGCTGGACGTCGCAGCGGCCGCGAGACGGTCCGAGGTGGGCACGAGCGTCATCCTTCCCGGCGGTTCGGGCAAACACATGCGCCGACATCCAGGTGATTCGGGCGCTCAGCGAACATCGCCCGATGCTAGCAGGTAAGAGTAGGATATTCCAACTTATATGCTCGTTCAACAACGTCTGACCCGAGGGAGGTCCGCCGGGACTGACAACGGACACGCGATCCCCCGGAGCTGAACCGTCGAGCGATCCCGTGTCCAATCCCTGAAGAACATCCTCCCTGGGCCGCGAGCATCGGCGCAGGGGAACGCTCGCGGGATATCGGGACGATCGGATACGGAAGGAGCCGCCATCGCTGACTCGCGAATGGCGGCTCCTTTCTGCTGGGTCCGGTTGATTTGGGAATCAAACGTTTGTTACGCTATCCATCATGCCAGCCCGAACACCCCCTGCTCCACGTCCATGCCCCGTCGCTCGCTCGCTCGAACTCGTCGGCGATCGCTGGTCGCTGCTCGTCATGCGCGAGGTGCTGTACGGCAAACGCCGGTTCGAAGAGATCCATCACTTCACCGGCGCGCCGCGGGACATCCTCTCCGAGCGACTGGTCCGGCTGACCGACGCCGGACTGATCGAGAAGCGCCCCTACAACGAGACCGGAACGCGCTTCGAATACCACGCGACGGAGCGCGGCCGGGCGACGCGCCCGATCCTGCTGGCCCTGGCGGAGTTCGGGGAAGCAGAGCTCGCCGGGCCATCCGCACACTGGCGCCAGCTCCTCGGCACCGTTCCGGAGTAGCGAGTGGGACTATCGCGACGAGCCGGCCAGTTCCCTCTCGCGGTCGAGTTCGCGCTCGGCCTCCGCTGCCTCTCCGGGCCGGTAGTCCGGACTCTGGTGGCGGAAGTAGGTGTTGAACAGGTGCGAGTAGTGGCCACCGGCGGCCAGCAGCCCGTTGTGGGTGCCGTCCTCGATGATCCGCCCCTGGTCCAGCACGATGATCCGGTCGGCCTCCTGGATCGTCGAGAGCCGGTGGGCGATCACGATCGCCGTCCGGTCGGCCAGCGCCACGTCGAGCGCCTCCTGGATCTGCGCCTCGGTCAGCGGGTCGACGCTGGCCGTCGCCTCGTCAAGGATCACGACCGCCGGGTCCTGCATCAGCAGCCGGGCCAGCGCGACCAGCTGCCGCTGCCCGAGCGACAGTGAGCGACCCTCCTCGCCGACATCGGTCTGGAGCCCGTCCGGCAGGACGTCCAGCCAGTCGCCGCCGGCGATCCGGTGGGCGACATCCAGGACGTGCTCGTCGGTCGCGTCGGGCCGGGAGTAGCGGATGTTGTCGGCGACGGTCCCGCTGAACAGGAACGGCACCTGCGTCACGACGCCGAGCTGGGCACGGTAGCTCGGCAGGTCGAACTGACGGATGTCGTGACCGTCGACCAGGATCCGGCCGCCCTGGAACTCGTAGAACCGGGCCAGCAGCTTGCCGATGCTGGACTTGCCGGCGCCGGTGTGGCCGACGAAGGCGACCGTCTGACCGGCCGGGATGTCGAACGACAGGCCGTTGAAGACGAGTTCCTGCTCGCTGTAGCGGAAGACCAGATCCCGGAACGCGATCTCGCCCTTGAGCGCCGGCGCGGTCTCGTCGCCGGTCTGCTGGACGATGGCCTCGGCGTCGATCAGGGCGAAGACGCGCTCGCTGGCGGCCAGGCCGAGCTGGAACTGGCTCCAGAACGACGCGATGCTCGTGATCGGCCCCCAGAAGATCGCGATCGCCTGAATGAACAGGTACCACTCGCCGGCGCTGATGCGGCCGTCGAGGACCTGGTTGCCGCCGATGAGCAGGATCGCCACGGTGCCGATCCCGGAGATGGTGATCAGAATCGGGAAGATGCTCGTAAAGACGAAGCCCTCCCGCAGGTTGATCCGGTAGGACTGCTCGTTGGCCTCGGTGAACTCGTCGTAGAGCGCCCGCTCACGGCGAAAACTCTTGGCGACGCTGATCCCGGTCATCGACTCCTGGACCATCGAGTTCAGCCGCGCGGTCGAGCGCTGGGCCTGCTGGATCGTCCGCCGCGCGACCCGGCGGAAGGCCAGCGCCACGACCGCGATCAGCGGCGTGATCGCCAGCGCGATCAGCGCCAGCAGCGGGTTGACCCAGAACAGCAGCCCAGCCAGCACCATGACCATCAGCACCTGCGAGAGCAGATCCAGCGTCAGGGTCGCGACCGACGCGAAGCTCTCCGTGTCGCTCGTCACTCGCGAGACGATCTTGCCGGACGGATACTGGTCGAAGAAGCTCAGATCCCGCTTCATCACGGCCCCGAAGGCATCCTTGCGGATGTCGAGGATGACGTCCCCGACGACCCGGGCCGAGAGCCACTGCCGGATGTAGTTCAGCACCCAGACCAAAATGCCGCTCGCGAAGAGCGCCGCGACGATGGGCAGCACGTCGACGAACGCGATGTCGTCGTCGAGCTGGTCGATCGTCCTGGAGATGAGAAAGGGGATCAGGGCACCCAGACCCGACGCGCAGAACGCGAACAGGGCGACGATCGCCATCACCCGCCGGTGGCGACGGAAGTAGGCCACGATCCGCCCGACGAGTTCCCCGTCGGAATACGAGCGGTCGTAGTCCTCGGCCTCGAGCCCATCCATGAAGAACCCCATGGTGGCTGAACCTCCTGTGCTCCGGGGAATGATCCGCCGGCTTGGTCGTCAGGTCGTCGGGTCGGTCGGTCGGCTGATCGCGGTCAGGCCGCGGCGGCGTACCGGCTGAAGATGCGCGTGTAGACGCCGCAGCGGTCCATGAGATCCTCGTGGGTGCCCTGGTCGATCAGCCGCCCGCCATCGAGGACGAGGATCTGGTCGGCCCAGCGGATCTGCGACAGCCGGTGGGTGATCATCAGCGTCGTCCGGCCGTGCTGGACCTGCCGCAGCGCCAGCTGGATCTCGTCCTCCGTCGCGCTGTCGATCGCACTGGTCGCGTCGTCGAGGATCAGGATGCGCGGATCGGTCAGCAACGCCCGCGCGATCGCGATCCGCTGCCGCTGCCCGCCCGACAGGGAGACGCCCCGTTCGCCCGTCTCGGTGTCGTAGCCATCCCGGAACTGCCCGATGAACCCGTCGGCCTGCGCGCCCCGCGCGGCGGCGACGATGTCGTCCTCCGTCGTGCCCGGCGGCGCTCCGAAGGCGATGTTGTCCCGGATGCTGCGCGAGAAGAGGAAGATATCCTGCTCGATCGCCCCGATCTGCGACCGGAGGGAATCGAGGTTCCACTCCCGGACGTCGATCCCGTCGACCAGGATCCGGCCCGCCGTCACGTCGTAGGTGCGGTTGACGAGCTTGGTCAGGGTCGACTTGCCGGAGCCGGTCTGCCCGACGATGGCGACGGTCTGCCCCGGCTCGATCCGGAAGGACAGGTCCTCGACCACCGGTCGCCCGCCGTAGCCGAACGAGACGTGCTCGAACGTGATCTCCCCGCGCACCGCCGCGACGTGGCCATCGACGCGCTCGTCCAGCTCGGTGTTGGTCTGGATCAGCTCGATGATCCGTCTGGCCCCGGCCATGCCCTGCTGGACCATGCTGATCGTCCAGATCGAGATCTCGGCCGGGAACCGGTAGGTCAGCATCAGCCCGAGAAACGCCGTCAGCTCGCCGACACCGAGCTCCCCGCGGGAGAACAGCCAGAAGGCCTGCGTCGCGCCCAACGCGGTCGCCGCCGCCAAGATCAGCAGCGGATAGTAGCGCGCCTGGAGCTGCCCGACCGCCACGGCGACGTTCCGGACGCTTGTCGCGCCCTGAACGAACTTCCTGGCCTCCTGCGCCTCCTGAGCCGAGGCCTTGACGGTCTCGATGCCGGACACGGCCTCGTTGAGGGTTGCGTTGGTGCGGCCGAAGACCTCGCGCTGCTCGATCACCAGCGGGTTGAGCTGGCGGGCATAGATCGCCAGGGTCATCCCGCCAAGCAGGATGAAGATGCCCGGAGCCGGCAACAGCCGCGGATCGATCAGCCCGATCGCGAGGGTTGAGAGAATCACCGTCATGATGTTGTCAAGGAAGATCGACGCGCCCGGGTCGTAGATGTTCCAGAGGGCGCGGATGTCGTTGGTGGCCCGCGCCATCAGGTCGCCGATCCGCTGCCGGTTATGGAACGTCTGGCTCTTGCCGAGCAGGGAGACGGTCAGTTCCTCGCGCGCCTCCTTCTGGGTGCGGGCTCCCAGCACGCTGAAGGAGTAGGCACCCACGACGTCCGCGAGGTTGCCGACGACGTTGATGGCGATCAGGATCAGCGCGATCCGGACCAGCCCGTCCCATGTGCCATCGTCGGAGGTGACTTCCGTAAAGGCCAGACCGATGACGATCGGCGTCCCGACATTGCGGGAGGTCGTGAGCAGGACGCCCAGAATACCCGCCAGCATCACCCACGGCGATCGCAGGTTGTGCGACCACAGCCAGTGGAGCGTCGTTCGATACGCATAGGCGGGAAGCCCCTCAACGCGGAATTCGCTGAGCCGCTGAGGATCGGGCGACGCGGCGCCCGGCGGGGGACGGCGCCGCGACTCCTCGGCCGCGGACGAGGTGATCACGATGGGACCTCCTTCTCCGATATCTCTCGAGCACAGCCTGACGATGGGTGACAGCTCAGCCCTGGCTGGACCGTGCGACCGCGACGTGCGTCGTGAGTCGCGCAGTCCCACACTCGCGACCGAAAAACGCGACTGCCCGCGGGAGCGGATACCGGAACGAAGCGAAGGATCGCCTGGTCCAGGCGCTCGCCGTTTCCGCGAAAGACAACCAGCCCGATCGGTCCGCGCTGGCAAACCCGCTCAAGGCGCCGCGCTGGTCCGATGCGGCCGACTTCCGCGCCGCGCCTGGCGACGGCCGCTGCTGTCAGAGCGTGGCCGACGTCATCAACACGCCGACAACACGGCGACACCTCGTCCCAACGCGGCGGACAACTGGCCAGCATCGGGATGCCAGACCGCAGCGCAACCTTTCCTTCGGTTTCAGGCCGGAGGAGCAGGATACCGAACAAAGCGGACAAAATCGGTCCGCCTCGTCAACCGTTGTCGGGAATGTTCGACACTGGATCAGGGTGGGACAAGAGGATGCCGGTGCGACCCGGCGGGACGGCCCACCTCCCGCACCGGCAGACGCGGGCGGGTTCGACGCTGTGACTGCCTTGCAACTATCCTAGCGTTCTGAAGCCACGTCAAGGGGTTGCCCGATGTTCGTTCGATGAATGACCCCATGATGTTGCGTCGGGGACCGATCGCGTCTCAGGGACGGAGCCGGCTCGCAATGGCCGATTCAAATCCCCGCGATCGACCCGCACACTGCCGGGCGCTCGTCCTGGCTCTCGGATTGCACACGGTGGAGTTGGCCGGACGAGCGCCACATCGACGTGGCATTGCCCTCGCAGGAGTCTCCCAACCATGACGGCTGACGGCCGAAGACGACCCAGCGCCGCCTCGACCATCGCCCCCACTGCGTCCGCCTCGTCGAACAGCCAGCCTGCCGGATCGTCCTCCGAAGCGCCCTCCTCCCCGCCCACCGATCGATGGGACGGGCAGACCCTGCTCGCGGCGATGCGCCTGGCGGCCAGGGATCTGCACGGCGAGCGGGCCACGATCAATGCCCTCAACGTCTTCCCGGTCCCGGACGGCGACACCGGCACGAACATGGATCTGACCCTCGCCGCCGCGCTCGAGGAGGCCGCGTCGCTGGCCGACCAGCCCGGCGCTATGGCGTCCGAGGTCGCCGCGAAGCTGGCCCGGGGGGCACTGCTCGGCGCCCGTGGCAACTCCGGGGTGATCCTGTCGCAGATCCTCCGGGGTCTCGCCCAGGGCATGGCCCGGCGAGCGAAGATCGAGCCGCGCGACATCGCCCGGTCGTTCGCGGCGGCCTCCGAGATGGCCTACAGCGCCGTGCTGAAGCCGGTCGAGGGGACGATGCTGACGGTGATCCGCGGCGCCAGCGACGGAGCGGCCGCCGCGGCCGGGACCGCCGGAGCGACGATCCCCGACGTCATCGCCGCCGCCCTCGCCAGCGCCGGGACCGCACTCGCCCGCACGCCGGATCTGCTCGCCATCCTGCGGGAGGCCGGCGTCGTCGATGCCGGGGGGCAGGGCGTCGTCGTCCTGATCGCCGGACTGGACCGCTACGCCCGCGGCGTCTCCGATCCAGCCCCGCCCATCCCGATCCCGCCGGTCGCCCTGGCCGACGTCGCCTTCGACGAGAACGTCATCGACGTCCACGGCTTCGACGACGTCGGCTACTGCACCAACTTCCTCGTCATCGGGACTGGCATCGACGTAGCGGCCGCCCGGGGACACCTCGCGACGATGGGTGACTCCGCCGTCATCGTCGGCGACGATACCGCGCTCAAGGTCCATATCCACGCCGGTAACCCCGGCCTGGTGCTGGACTACGCCCTGTCGCTCGGCGCCCTGACCGGGATCAGGATCGACAACATGGGGGAGCAGACCCGGGCGCTCCGGGCCGCCCGACCCGAATCGGCCCCGGCCCCGGCCCCGGCCAATCGATCGGCGACGCCGTTCGGCCGGCAGGCGGTCCTCGGCGTGGCCAGTGGAGCCGGACTGGCCGACGCCCTCCGGTCGATGGGTGCGACGGCCGTGATCGACGGCGGCGCGACGATGAACCCGAGCACCGAGGAGATCCTGGCGGCGGTCGAGGCGAGCGACGCCGCCGAGGTGATCCTGCTGCCGAACCACCCCAACGTCATCATGGCCGCCAACCAGGTCCGCGATCTGACCGAGCGCTCGCTCCGGATCGTCCCGACCCGCTCCGTCCCGCAGGGCATCGCCGCGCTGAGCGCCTTCAACGCCGACGCCGACCTCGCGACCAACGTCGCGGCGATGGGCGTGGCAATGGCCCACGTCCACACGGTCCAGATGTCGACGGCCGCCCGCGACGCAACGATCGACGGCGTCGCGGTCCGGGCCGGACAGGCGATCCTGCTGATCGACGGCGACCTCGTCGCGGCCGACGATGACGACCGAGCGCTCCTCGGCCGGACGCTCGCGGAGGAGCGCTTCGCCGGGACGGAGCTGGTCACGATCTACACCGGCCTCGACGCGACCGACGACGAGATCGCCGGCCTGACCGGATTCGTCGCCGGCATCCTGCCGGCTGCTGACGTCGAGATCCACGCCGGCGGCCAGGAGCTCTATCACTTCATCATCTCGCTGGAGTAGTCAACCCACGGCACCTCGCCGTGACATGCGCCTTTCGTCGTAGGGACTAGGGACATGGCTTGTTTACCCCACAAGGCGCCACGATCTTGCGAACCACAGAACCTCGCTGTGAAACGCGCTTCTTCGTCGTAGGGACATGGCTTGCCTTGTCCGCGCCGCAAGGCGCAGTCGCGTACACCAACCGCCGGGTTCGATCATGCCAGCGGTCGCTGAAACGGACCCTACGCCGGGATGATTGGGATACAGGCGAAATGTCATGGTTGGCAAGACCGTGGCGCCTTGCGGCGCGGACAAGGCAAGCCATGTCCCTACGCGGTGGCACCCTTGCCGGATCAGACCGTCCAGTTGTGCTTGAGGCGCTTGAGTATCTCGCCGAGCGGCAGCGTGTTGATGACCTTGTCCGGCGTGACCCAGGCTCGCTGGGCGACGCCGACGCCGTAGGTCTGGTTGTCGAGGCCGTCGGGCGCGTGGGCGTCGGAATCGACCGAGAGGGTGCAGCCGGCGGCGACGGCGGCCCGGGCGTGGGTGTCGCGCAGGTCGAGGCGACCCGGCTCGCCGTCGATCTCCAGGACGGTGCCGGTCCTGGCCGCCTCGGCGTAGAGCCGGCCCATGTCGAAGTCGCCGCCCGGTCGTCCGCCAACGATCCGGCCGGTCGGGTGGGCCAGCACGTCGACCAGCGGGTGCCGGATTGCGGTCAGGGCGCGCTCGGTCAGCCGATCGCGCTCCTGATTGAGACTGCTGTGGATCGCCGCGACGACGATGTCGAGCTCGGCGAGGACATCGTCCGGCAGGTCCAGCGAGCCGTCGGCCTTCACTTCCAGCTCGATCCCCTGCAGGACCCGGAACGGCGCCAGCTCGGCGTTGACCCGGTCGATCTCCCGCCGCTGCTCCCGCAGCCGCTCCGGCCCGAGACCGTTCGCCACGCCCAGTCCGCGCGAGTGGTCGGTGATGGCGAGGTACGCGTGGCCTCGCTGCCGGGCGGCGAGCGCCATCTCCCGGACCGTCGCGTGCCCATCGGACCACTCGGTGTGGCAGTGCAGGTCGCCCCGCAGGTCGTCGAGGGTGACGACATCGGGCAACCTTCCATTCAGCGCGAGGTCGATCTCGTCGCCGCCGGCGCGCATCGGCGGCGGGATGACCTGCATCCCGAAGTGGGCGTAGACCTCCTCTTCGGTGGCGAAGGTCGTCAGCTCGTCCCCCTGGGTGTAGCCGTACTCGCTCAGCCGTCCGCCCCGCGCGATCGCCAGATCCCGGACGCGGATGTCGTGGTACTTGTCGCCGGTGACATGGAACAGCAAGGCGCCCCAGTGCCGCGGCGGGAGGACCCAGAGGTCGGCGGCGAATCCGCTGGTGAGCTGGACCCGACACCGGGTCGGACCGCGGGACTCGACCCGCGAGACGCCCCTGAGCGCGACGAAGGTCGCGACGACGGCCTCCGGGTCGTCGGCCGCCGCGACGATGTCCAGATCGCCGACGGTCTCCCGGAAGCGCCGCGCACTCCCGGCGATCTCGATCCGCTCGATCCCCGGCACCGCGTCCCGCAACTGACGGATCAGGTCCGTGGCCAGTTCACGCGCCGTCCCCAACGGCAGCCGGCCATCGTCATCGCCGTGCAACGTCGAGAGCCCCTGGGCAATCCGCTTTGCCTCGCCCGCCCCGAGGAGCCCCTCCGCCCGGCCGTCCTCCAGCGCGACCCGGAGTGCGGCGAGATCGTCTACGCCAAGCTCACCGTGCAGACGCCCGGCCCGCTTCGGGCCGATACCGGGAACAGCCAGCAACTCCGCGACGCCGCGCGGCGTCTTCCGCTCGGCCTCCTCCAGCGCCTTCATGGTGCCGCCGTCGAGCAGCTCCCCGATCTTGGACGTGATCGCCTTGCCGACACCAGGGATGGTGCCCAGCCCATCACGGTCTCGGATCGACGCCAGCGGCTCGGACAGCCCCACGATCGTCTCCGCGGCGCGGCGGTAGGCGCCGACCTTGAACGCCGACTCCCCCTGGATCTCGAGCAGGTCGCCGAGGAGTCCGATGGCTCCGGCGATCTCGGCGTTGTCCATGGAACCGGCCATCTGCGTCGTCTCCCTCGGTGATCCCTGCCGGGCAATCGGGCGGGTCTGTCCCGTGGTTCTCCGCAGTCGCCTTGCCAGAGCCACGGATCGAGCAAACGCGCTCTTCGGATCGGCAGGGGTGCCCGGCTCGACCACTGGTGACTGAGACGTTCCCACGTATCGAAGCTCCGGATCCGTCGGCTAGCGTTGTAGGGGAGGGGCTCTGGCTTCGCTGGCCCTTTTTCGCTTCGCTGCCGCACCGCGTAGCGGTCCCGGAGGTCCGGACCAGACCTGTTCAGCTTGGCACCGCCGGTAGGCGAAGCGCTCTCGCCTGGCGGCGACGGCCGCGACGGCGGCGCGGATGGGGGCAGCGAAGCGAGCGTCCCACCCTAGCGGTGCTCAGCGCCACCGAGACGCGACTCGGCACGAGAGTGTCGGTCTACACCGGGCGATTCTGCCCCTATGCCACTATGCTACGGTAATCCGAAGCATACGGCGATCCGGGAGTCGATCGGCGGCGGCGGCGGCCGGTCGCCCCGCCGCCATTCTCACCGGCCCGGCCGGTCGCGTCCCGTCTCAGAACCGGAGAGTCCCCCAGCATGGCCAGCCGCCCTGTCGTGATCGTGGTCGACTCGACGCTCGACGTCCCGGCCAGCGTCGCGGTCGATCTCGGCATCCAGATCGTTCCGCTCAACGTCCAGTTCGGTGACGAGACGTTCCTCGACCAGGTCGAGATGTCGTCGGACGAGTTCCTTCAGCGGCTCAAAACCAGTCCGGACCTGCCGAAGACGTCCCAGCCGGCCCCGGCCCGCTTCGAGGAGGCGTTCCGGGCGGCGACGGAATCCGGCCACGACGTCCTCTGTGTCACGCTCTCCGCCGACCTTTCCGGGACGTACAACAGCGCCCGCCTGGCGGCCGAGGCGGTCGACCCGGAGCGCGTCCGGGTGATCGACTCGCGGTCGGTCTCGGTCGGGGGCGGCTTCATCGCGATCGCCGCCGCCCGGGCCGTCCAGGTCGGAGCTAGTCTCACCGACGTCGCGGCGGTGGCGGAGTCGATGCCAGCGCGGATCTCCCTCTACGCCGCGCTGGACACCCTGGAGTTCCTCCACAAGGGAGGAAGGATCGGCCGGGCGTCGGCCCTGGTCGGATCGCTCCTGAGCATCAAGCCGATCGTCCAGATCCGGGACGGCCATGTCCTGCCGGTCGAGCGAGTCCGGACCTGGCGCAAGGCGCTGGACCGGCTGGCGACACTGGCCGGGGAGCACGCCCCAGCCGAATACCTCGGCGTGATGCACGTCGGCAATCTGCCCGACGCCCAGCGGTTGGCGGACCGGATCGCTCCGGTCGTCATGTCGGGCGACGTTCTGCTCGGCCAGCTCGGTCCCGTCGTCGCGACCTACGGCGGCCCCGGTCTCGTCGGCTTCATCGTCGTCGAGCAGGCCTGATCCTTCCCCGGTGAAGGTAGCCGGGCCGGCCGTCAAGGTCCATGGCGACGGCATCTGGCCGGGGGACGCGGTAAAATGAAGACCGCACGTTCTTGATCCCCCAGCGAACCCCGACCGCTTCCCGGGCGGCGGCGCAGAGAGCAGCCGCGTGTCGACACGACCCATCCCCCGAGACACCTCCCCCGATCAGACCGTCGAGGCCGCGCTGGAATCCCTCCGTGCCCTCTGGCGCGACGGCCTGACGACCAGCCGCCTCGAAGTCGCCCGGGCCGCCAGCAAGGTCCAGGCGATGCAGTCATGGGCACCGACGACCGACGCCAGCGCCCGCATCGTCGGGGTCACCGATCGGCTCCAGGCCTACCGCCTGCTCGACGAGACGGCTCGCGCGGCGGAGCTCAAGGCGCTGGCCGCCGAGATCAAGGCGATCTCCGCCGACCTCCGCCACGTCACCGCCGCCCCGACCCCGGTCGGCCTGCTCGACGGCGCGATCAGCTCCAACCGTGCGGGAGCCCGTGACCCGAAGCCGGCGCCGCCCGCCCCCGCCGCGCGGGCCGCGACGCCACGGGCCGCCAGCGCGGTCCCGCAGCTCAGGCCGGAGTCACCCGTCACCGCCCTGCCCCACGTCGGCGATGTCATGGCGAAGAAGCTCCTCGCCCACAAGCACCCGATGGAGACGCTCGGCGACGTGATCGCCCTCGCACCGAGCCGACACATCGACTTCTCCCGCACGACGACGGTCAGCGAGGCCATTCGCGAGATGCATCGCGAATTCGGCCGGCCGGAGGGGTTTGAGGTCACCGTCCGCGGCGAGATCACGAAGATCCAGGACAACAGCTTCGCCAAACCACCCCGGATCACCATCACCCTCAATGACGGGACCGGCGGCCTCAAGGTCACCTGGTTCAACTCGTTCATGGGGCGCCAGTTGACCGTCGGCGACGAGCTCGTCGTCAGCGGCGCCCTCGAGGACGGCTTCGGCTCGTTCGGCATGACCAGCCCGGAGTGGGAGTACGCCCACCGGGCCGGCCTCTCGACCGGCCGGATCGTGCCGGTCTACCCGCTGACCAAGGGCCTCTCCCAGAAGGGCCTCCGGTCGCTGACCCGGGGCGCCCTCGACGCGACGCGCGGCCGGCTCTACGACCCGCTGCCCGAGACGATCCGGCGCAGGGTCGGGCTCCTGCCGCTCTGGGATGCCTACGAGCGGATCCACTACCCGGCCGACGACGAGCAGCTCCACGCCGGCCAGCGCCGCCTCGCCTTCGACGACCTCTTCTATCTCCAGCTCGGCTACCTGATCCAGCGCCGCGACCGCCAGTCCGGCGGCGGCGTCCCGCTGACCGTCGAGCGTCCGATCCTCGACGCCTTCCTCGGCGGCCTGCCCTTCACCCTGACCGGCGACCAGCGGAAGGTCCTCGCCGAGATCGAGCGCGACCTCGCCGCCGACGTCCCGATGTCCCGCCTGCTCCAGGGCGACGTCGGCTCCGGCAAGACCGTCGTCGCCGCGGCGGCCGCGCTGATCGCGACCGCTAACGGCTGCCAGGCGGCTATCATGGCGCCGACCGAGATCCTGGCCGAGCAGCACGAGCGCAACCTGCGGACGCTCTTCGACGGGCTGCCCGAGGCGCTCCGCCCGACGGTCGGCCTCCTGACCGGCAGCACGAAGGCCCGGCAGCGACGCGGCCTGCTGGAATCGCTGGCGGCGGGCCATCTCCAGATCCTCGTCGGGACCCACGCGATCATCCAGCCGACCGTCCAGTACGACCGGCTCGCCGTCGCCGTCGTCGACGAGCAGCACCGCTTCGGCGTCAAGCAACGGGGCGAACTCGCGCTCAAGGGGACGGGCGCCTCCCCACACGTCCTCGCCATGACCGCGACGCCGATCCCACGCACGCTCAACCTCGTCGTCCACGGCGACCTCGATGTCTCCGTGATCGCCGAGCGGCCGCCGGGCCGGATCCCGATCGAGACCCGGCGCTACCGGGCGTCCGAGCGCGAGGCGGCCTACGACCTCGTCCGGCGGGAGGTCGATCAGGGCCGGCAGGTCTTCGTGATCTGCCCGCTGGTCGAGGAGTCCGAGCAGATCGAGGCCAGGGCCGCGACCGCCGAGGCCGAGCGCCTCCAGCGGGACGTCTTCCCGGAGCTGCGGGTCGAGCTGCTCCACGGCAAGATGGCGGCGAAGCAGAAGGACGCCGTCATGACCGCCTTTCGCGACCGCGAGGCCGACATCCTCGTCGCGACCTCGGTGATCGAGGTCGGGATCGACATCCCGAACGCGACGGTGATGATGATCGAGGGGTCCGAGCGGTTCGGGCTGGCCCAGCTCCACCAGTTCCGCGGCCGCGTCGGCCGGGGCGGACACCGCTCGTACTGCCTGCTGCTCTCCGACAACGAGGCCGGCGACGGCGACTCGCGTCTGGAGGCGATGATCGAGAGCGACGACGGCTTCGTCCTGGCCGAGCGCGACCTCGACCTGCGCGGCCCCGGCGACTTCCTCGGTACCCGCCAGAGCGGCCTGCCCGAGCTGAGCTGGCTGGCCGACAGCTTCGACACCCGCCTCCTCGACGCCGCCCGCTCCGCCGCCGAAGCCCTCCTGACCGACGACGAACACCTCAGCCACCCGGACAACAAGGCGGTCGCCGACGAGCTGCAGGGCTTCTGGGAGCGGACCGGCGTCGGCGTCACGCCGTAACGGCTCTACGCTGGCGTAAGCACGTTGCTGATCGGGGCGCGTCGATCGCGAGCAGACCCCTCCCCCGGCCCCTCCCCATCTCGTCCGGTCGGCGGATCCGGCGATGCCGGATCCGCCGACCGGACGAGATGGAGAGGGGAGGACAGCCGGCGCAGCGTCGTCGTCGTAGGGGCGCAGCTTGCAAGCCCGGCCGCCGCAGCGGCCTTCGCCGCAAGGCGAGACTGGCTGCGCTACCGACATGTTCCTTTGAACCACACCACTCCCACATATCAGCACCGCCGCGCACTTTGGCGGCTTTCGGTCCGGCAGCGATGCGAGCAAGGCTAGCGAAGCAGAAGCCATGTCTCTACAGATCGTGCCAGCAGCCACAAGCCTCCCGCAGTCCCAGCGCCGCATTTTATTCATCTTGACGTATATAAGTACACACTGATATTATCTCGATCATGCACGTCTTCGAGGTTCTTGGCGACCCCGTCCGGCGCCGGATCTTGGAGCTCCTCGCCGATGGCGAGCGCTCCGCCGGCGAAGTCAGCACCGTCGTCCAGCGGGAGTTCGGGCTCTCCCAGCCGGGGGTCTCGCAGCATCTCCGTGTGCTGCGCGACAACGGGCTCACGACGGTCCGCGCCGTCGGGACGCGGCGGCTCTACGCCGTCGACCCGACCCCGCTGGAGGAGGCCGATCTGTGGCTGAGTCGCTACCGGCGCTTCTGGTCCCAGAGTCTCGACGCCCTCGGCGACGATATCGCCCGGGAACAGCGGGCACGCCTGGACGAGAGCAAGGCCGAGACGGGCATCTGACCGGACGCGAGTCCGCCATCGATCGACCCAGCGCAGGGAGCGACCATGACCAAGCACACCGGCACCCAGAACCAGACCCACCGTGAGGTCGGCCAGCGCCGAATCGCCGCCGGCGACGCCCGGACGATCCTGATGCGGCGGCGCTACGAGGCACCGATCGCCGATGTCTGGGCCGCCTGCACGGATCCGGACCGGCTCAGCCGCTTCTTCCTGCGGCCGACGGGGGACCTGCGGGAGGGCGGCAGCTTCAGCCTCGAAGGCAACGCTAGTGGCGACATCGTTCGTTGCGATCCACCGCATCGGCTCAGCCTGACCTGGGTCTACGCCGACCGGCCCGTCGACGAGGTCGAGCTCCGTCTGTCACCGACCGACGACGGCGCGACGGTCTTCGAGCTCGAGCACGCCTCGATCCTGCGGATGGTCACCCTTGATGACGGACGGGAGGTCGACGTCGTCCTCAACGATCCCATCTCCGGCATCTTCGGCCTCGGCACGGGCTGGGAACTCTCCCTGATCACCCTCGACCTTTACCTGCGGGGCCAGATGCCGGACGATCCAGCGGCGTTCATGGAATCGCCAGATCTGCCGGCCATCATCGACGAGTGCGGCCGTGGCTGGGCAGCAGCGGTGGCTGTCGCAGGATCGGCGGCAGGCGATCTGACTGCCAGTCGATAGTGACACGATCCAAGCAGAAGGAGGCGTTGAGGTGATCGACGAGAAGAGCGGCCGGCTCTGGCGGACCGACGGCGACTACGGCGTGACGCTGGACCGGACCTTCCCCATCCCGGTCGCTGCCCTCTGGGACTGGGTGACCGATCCGGACCGGCTGGCAAGCTGGTACTGCCCGGTCACCGGCACGCTGGCCCCCGGCGGTGAGTACCAGTTGCACTTCGGCGAGGAGACCGGCAGCGGGATCATCCAGCGCTGCGACGCGCCCAGCAGCTACACGGCCACATGGAACCATGTGGGCGAGCCAGCCAGCCTGCTCGCCGTCACGCTCCACGCGGTCGATCCGGGGCAGTCCCGCATCGTCCTCGAGCACCGCCAGCTCCCGGCGAACCAGGCCGCTGGCCACGCCGCTGGCTGGCACAGCTACCTCGACCGGCTGGAGGCCACGATCTCCGGCGGTGTCCCGCCCGAGTGGTGGCCCCGCTGGGAAGACGTCATCGACAGCTACCGGTCGCAGCATCGCGCGCTCACCGTGTAGGTAGCGCCGCCATCCTGGTCGCACGTATCCTGGCAACGGTCCAGCATCGCTGGAGTGGACGTCCGGGACGTCGCCGATCGGGGATGGCTGCATGTCGCCACCGCGAATCGTCCCAGGCCAGCCCTACCGCCGCCGAGCGCTCCACGCCGAGTACGGCGGTTCCTACCAGAGCGGAATCAGCTCCTCCGTGCGGGCGCCCGTCGTCTTCCTTTTCACCGGCGAGTCGGGCCTCCAGCATGGTTACCGGGACGGCTGGCAGGACGACAGCACGTACCTGTACACCGGGGAGGGCCAGTCCGGCGACATAATCTTCACCAGAGGCAACCGCGCCATCCGGGACCACCGCGACGACGGCCGTCGTCTGTACCTGTTCTCCCGCGAGACGAGACGAAGCGGGTATGTGGCGTTCATCGGCGAGATGACCTATACCGGCCACCGCCTGATTCCCGCCGTTCCCGACCGCCTCGGCAATCCACGAACGGCGATCGTCTTCGAGCTCGCTCCGACGGCATCGGGTGAAGCGGTCGACCCAGAGCCCGAACAGTACGACGACCAGCTCCCGCCATCCGACCCACTGGAGACGCAGCTTTCGGCGTTCAACCACGCGGGATATGTCGCCGAGGATGCGCCGACCTATCTTCCCGCGCCACCGCCACAGAGCCGCCCAGATTCCCGCGCCAGCCGAGCGACCCGGACGTTCGTCCTCCGACGGGCAAAAGGCCACTGCGAGGGTTGCGGCCTCGAAGCGCCCTTTCTCCGCACCGACGGCAGCCCCTATCTGGAACCGCACCGCGTCGACCTGGGGTCTGACCAGGAGCTGACCGGACCGGACTTGGTCGTCGCCCTCTGCCCGAACTGCCATCGCCGTACGCACTTCGGCGAAGATGGCCAGATCTACAACGAGCAACTCATCGCCCGGCTGACTACCGTGAAACCATCTCCCTGAATGGCAGACGCCCCTACTCCGGATACGTCAGCACGACCTGGGTGACATTGGGGTCTCGCGAGTCGATCAGTTCGTAGCCGTGCGCCGCGTCCTCGAACGGGATCCGGCTGGAGATCAGTGACTCCAGATCGAGATAGCCGAACGAGTCGAGGACGTGCCGCGTCCGTCGGGGCAGGGAGTGGGTGGCGCTGAGCGCCGGATCGACGCCGCCGACCTGGGACGACTTGATCGTGATCCGGTTGTGATGGAACTCGTCCGACAGCGCCAGCGCCCCGCCCGTCCCGCCGTACCAAGACATCGCCACCACCGTTGTGTCCGGGGCAGCGGTCCGGATCGCTTCCTGGAGGGCGTCGTACGAGCCCGAGACCTCGATCGTGACGTCGGCTCCCCGGCCACCGGTCCGCTTCCGGACCTCGAGGGCGACGTCGTCGGACGCCGGATCGAGCACCTCATCGGCACCGACCTGGCGTGAAAGCCGTCTTCGCGGCTCCAGCCCGTCGACGGTGATGATCCGGCGCCCCCGCATCCGGCGAAGATAACTGGTGACGAGCAGCCCGACCACGCCCTGCCCGAAGACCACGACCGTGTCGTCGATGCGGACGTCCGTATCGAGGACGCCGTTGTAGGCGGTATTGAGCGACGCGAACAGGACCCCGTGGACCGGATCGGCGATATCTTGCGGCAGCACGATGACCGAGTCGGCCGGCGCGATGTACATCGTCTGATGCGGCTGATACCCGAACACGATCGATCCGACCGGAACCGACGCGACGCCTTCCCCGACCGCGATGACCCGCCCGACGTTGGCATAGCCATAGGCCAGCGGATACCCCCAGTGGATGTCCGAGGGGGTGTAGTAGCCCCGCTCCGGGAGTCTGGCCTCCGACTCCTCGACCGGCTGGAAGAGCCGAAGCTTCCGGTCATAGGTTCGGCGCCACTGGGGGGCGACCCCGCGGTAGACGTTCATCTCGGTCCCGTGGCTGATGCCCGACGCGATGCTGCGAACGAGGATCTCACCCGGTCCCGGCTCCGGCACGTCGATCTCGATGTACTCGAGTCGCCTCGGCCCCGTCAGGACGAGAACGCGGGCGGTGTCCGACGCGGCGGAGACAGGCACGGGGCTGGTCACGGAACTCGTCACGGAACTCTCCTTGATCAGAAACGGGCTGGATTCGAGTGGGTCATCGAAGCAGGGAACGGGTCAGGGACAGTGGGCAGCCGGTCCGGGACCGCTCAGGAAATCAACCCTTGACGCTTCCCGAGGTCAGCCCACCGACGAGGTAGCGCTGGAAGACGATGAACAGGAGGGCGGGCGGCAGGGAGATGATCGCGCCGCCGGCCGTCAGCATTCCCCAGTCGATCGAATACTGCCCGAATGCGGCCTGCAGGGCGAGCGGCAGGGTCCTGGCGTCGGTCGACGTGATCAGCGACACGGCGAACAGGTACTCCCCCCAGGTGATCAGGAACGTGAACGCGCCGACGGCGACGACGGCCGGGGTCACCAGGGGCAGGAGGATCTGCCAGAGCACCTGGAACGGTCTGGCGCCGTCGAGCAGGGCCGCCTCGTCGAGGTCGATCGGGATGTCGTCGAGGTAGCCCTTGAGCATCCAGACGGCGACCGGGAGCCCGAGCAACAGGTAGGCGATGATCAACCCGAACAGGCTGTCGGCCAGGTTCAACTGGCGCATGATGGCAATCAGCGGAACCACCAGGACGATCCCGGGAACCATCTGGACGGCGAGGATGGCGCCAGCGAACGCCCGGCTCAACCGGTAGCGGAACCGGGAGAGGCTGAAGGCCGCCCCGAGCGCGATGATCGTCACGATGACCGCCGTGGCGGAAGCGACGATCAGGCTGTTCCGAAACGCGACCTGGAAGCCGACCGCCTCCCAGATCCGCTGGAAGTTGTCGACCGTCACCGAGCGGGGCAGGACGAGGTACGGGTCGTCGAACATCTGGTCCTCGGGCTTGAACGCCGTCAGGAACAACCAGATGATCGGGAAGATCAGCAGGAGGACCAGGACCAGGGTGAGCGCATCCAGTCCGAACCGCGTCAGTGGAGTCGATCGGCGCCCGATCATCGCGTCTCCCTCCCGTCGTCCAACCGCACGTCTGGGCCTCCGTGCGACGTTCCGACGCCTGGTCGCCGAGTCATCGGTCCACCTCGTCCCGGCCGGCCAGCCGCAGGTACAACGTCGAGAAGATGATCAGCAGGACCAGCATCGAGACTCCCATCGTGGCCGCGTAGCTGAACTCCAGCCGCTCGAAGAAGGACCGGAACAGGTAGACGCCGATCAACTGAGTCGACCCCGCCGGGCCGCCCTGCGTCATCACCCAGATGATGTCGAAGCTGTAGAACGCGAGGATGCCGAGCACGAGACTGAGCACGATGCTGACGCGACGGATCAGCGGGAGGGTGATGTCCCGGAACTGTTTCCAGAGCCCGGCGCCGTCCAGTGCCGCCGCCTCGTAGAGTTCGTGGGGGATGGACTTCATCGTCGCGAGCAACGCGACCACCATGAACGGCGCCCCCTTCCAGGCGCTGATGGCGATCAGCGCCGGAAGGGCCAGGTCCGGGTTGGAGAGGACGGACCGCTCGCCGACGATGTGGAGCGACTGGAGGATGGCGTGGATGATCCCGTACTGGCCATCCAGCAACCACCGGAAGGTGTAGGCGACGACGATTCCCGGCGTGACCCATGGCAACAGGATCACCGCCGTCAGGACACCATTGATCGCGGATTTCCGGTTGAGCAGCATCGCGAGCGGCAGTGCGATCAGGTACTCCAGCGCGACCGTGCCGATCGTCCAGTAGGCAGTGAGGCGCAGGCTGTCCCAGATGACCGGGTCCCCCAGCAGACGGCGATACCCGCCCAGGCCCTGCCAGACCGGATCCGGGCTCGTCAGCAGATACCAGTCGGTGAAGCCGAGGTAGATCTCGTAGCCGATCGGATAGACGGCAACCGCCAGCACGACCAGCAATGCCGGGACGATGAACAGGTATGGGGTCCAGTGGACACGGCGCCTGTTCGCGGGCTGGATCCGCCCCGTCGCCTCCGTCATCGTTCCGACCGGTTGTCCTGTCACGTCGACCATCGTCCGCCCATCCCGTCACCTTGCTTCGACCGACCTACTGTTCACTCCAGATAGTTCCGGGGGACGGGTCCGCCATGTTTCGCCACCGTGGACCCGTCCCCTGTCACGCTTAGCGGCTGAGGGTGTCGTTGATCCGCTGAACGAGGGCGACCGTCGCCTCGTCGACCGTCTGCTCGCCGAGCATCACGTTCTGAACGGCCGTCTGGACGGCATCGACCTCGAGCGTGCCCATCTGAGCGATCGCCGGGCTCGGGTACTGGTACGGGTAGGCGACCTTCATCTGCTGGGAGAAGGTATCGAGCGGGGCGGCGTTCCAGGGCGCCGCCCCGACGAGCGACTGACGACCGGGGAGATTGCCGGTCGTCTGCGCCAGCGCCGGCAGGCCGCCCTGCGGGTCGGTGGCGTACCTGATCCACCGGAAAGCGGCGTCCTTGTTCTCGGAGGCATCCCAGAGGACGAGGGGCCAGCCGCCGAGGAAGCCGAACTGCCCAGCCGGGCCAGCGGGGATCTGGCCGATGCCGACGTCGGCGAGGAAGGCCGGGTTGGCGGTCTTGAGCTGCTCATTGAACGACGGGCCGTTGACGAACATGGCGATCCGGCCGTCGATGAACAGCTGGGCCAGCGTCTCGTTGTCATAGGTCGGGCTGTCTGGCGGAGCGACCTTGTCCACCGAGTAGAGACTCGTGTACCAGGTCAGCGCCTGGCGGAACTCGGTTGAGTCGAAGCCGCAGGTCCCGTCGTCCTTCAGCATCCGGGCGCCGTAGCCGAGGTAGACGGACATGAACGTCTGGACCGTGCCGTAGTTGATGCCCCCCGGGATGCCGACGCCGTACGTGTCGCCGGAGGTCAGGGCGATCGCGAAGTCCCGCATCTGGTCGAAGGTCGACGGCGCCTCGCTGCCGAGGCCGGCGGCCCCGAACAGGTCCCGGCGGTAGTAGACGCAGCGGGTCTCCTCGGCCACGGGCGATGCGTACCAGTCCCCCGCGAGGTTGTAGTACAGCACGTCGCCGGGCCAGAAGTCGGCGGTGACGTCGGTGCCCGCTTCGGTCGACCACTGCGTGAGGTACTGACCCATCGGCGCCAGCGCCCCGAGGGCCTGGAACTCGGCCACGACGTTGTTGCCGAGCATGGAGACGTCCGGAAGCCCGCCAGTCGCGAGCCCGGTGACCAGCTTCTGGTGCTGCTCAGCCCACGGGACGATCTCCATGTTGATCGTCACATCGGGGTTGGCGGCCTGGAAGGCGTCGATCGCGGTCTGCCAGGCGGCGATGATGAAGTCCTCGGTGTTGAACTGCCAGAACGTGACGGTCGATGCATCCTGAGCGCGGGCGCGGAGGGCGGCCGGGCCGGCGGCGATGGCCGCCGCGCCCGCGGCGGTGGCGGCGACACCGGTCGCGAAGCGGCGGCGGTTCATCGGAAAGGCGCCACGGGCATGCTGATCGGTATGGGTCATCTCGGTATCCTCATCTGGGTGGTAGACCTGGCCTCTGCGGCGAGGGGTTCGAACGGTCACTCGGGACAGTGATTCGGCTTTGGCCCAGTCCATTGGGCCGTCATCTCGCCTGGCAGCACCTCCTCATCCGTTCGGTATCCGTCCCATCGGTCCGGCTGGTCAGCTGGCAACACCGGCGAGCGAACCGACCGTGGCATCTGCCCAGCGTTCGCGGAGGAACCGGACGGTCTCCGGAAGGGAGACCTCCGGATCCCCGGCGATGCGCGGGCCGGCGAGGGAGAAGCACTCGATACTGACGTAACCGGCGTAGCCGATCTCCTGCAGGGCCGCGAAGGGGGGCTCGAACGGCAGACAACCGGCGCCGGGCTGGAGCCGGTTGTTGTCAGCGATATGGACATGGCCCAGCAGCGAACCCGCATCGTGGATGGGCCGCGCCAGGTCGTCCTCCTCGATGTTCATGTGGAAGAGATCGGCGAGCGCCAGGACGCGGGGGCTGCCGACGCGACGGGCAATCCCGGCGGCCTGACCGACCGTCGTCAGGAACGACGCCTCGAACCGGTTGAGCGGCTCCAGGAAGACCGCCGCCCTCCCGGTCGGCAGTCCCGCGGCCCAACCGCCGAACTCCTCGACCGCCAGATCGGTGAGCCGGGCGACGGTCTCTTCCTGCTCGGCCAGCGAGGCGTACCCCCGCGACGGCCGGAGCGGAACGGAGACGACGCCGGCCGCGCCGAGCTCGTCCGCCTGCGCGACGAGTTCGGCGAGCGCGGCGAACCGGCGGCGACGCTCGTCCGCGTCCGGCTGGAGCGGGTCATGGATGGGATGGGTGCAGATGGCCGCGACGGGCAAGCCGGAGGCCGCGGAGGCGGCCGCGACATCCGCCAGTCGTTCCGTCAGGTCGAAGGTCGGGCCGACCGGGACCTCGACGGCATCGAAGCCGAAGCGAGTCGCGTTCGCGAACTGCTCGTGCAGGTCGCGGCCGGGTAGCAACAGGGTCTGGATCGCGAGCCGGAGTTCCGATGTCAAGGCAATGACCTCCCCCACTGCGCGGTTCGGCGCTCAGAAGCACCGCCCCGGCAGGGCATCTCGAATGATCGATCTGGACACGAACGTCGACCTGGAACGGGGTGCTACGGCGATTGGGCGGCGGGTGGCCCGGTCGACTCCCGCACGATGAGGTGCGTCGTGAGTCGCTCCACCCGAGGCTCACGTGGCGACTGTCCCTGTGCCTCGGCGGCTTCGATCGCGATCGCCGCCGCCAGGCGACCGGTCTCGATCATGGGCTGGACGACCGTGGTCAGGGGCGGAGCCAACTGCCCGGCGAGGGTGTCGTCGAACCCGACGATGGACAGATCGCGCGGGACGTGCAACCCGCGGGCGTAGGCCTCCTGCAGCACCCCGGCCGCCATGAAATCGCAGGCGGCGAAGATCGCGGTTGGCGGATAGGCCCGATCCAGCCAGCGGCTGGCCACCGTTCGGGTGTGGTCGAGGTCGTAGTAGCGACCGCTGAGATCGATGATCTCCGGGTCGATCGGCAGGCCGTGCCGGGTCAGGGCATCCCGGTAGCCGTCGAGCCGCTCGCGCTCGATCAGCCGCAGGCCCGGCTCGACGTGCGCTCCCCGTTTGTCGGGGTCCTCGCCGATGAAGGCGATCCGTCGATGGCCGAGCTCGACGAGGTGGCTCGCCGCTTCGAACGCCCCCTGGTAGTTGTCGATCGTCACCGACGACGCGGTGGCAAGACGCGACCGCTCGACCTGGACGACCGGGATCGACGCCGCGATCGCCGCGTGCATCGTCTTTGCGTCGCGGACGGTGGTGAAGACGATCGCGTCGACGCGACGCCGGATCAGCGTCTCGACGGCAAGCCGTTCCAGTTCCGGATCTTCCTGCGTGTTGGCGATGATCACCCCGCAGCCACGCCGGGCGGCCTCTTCCTCCACACCGAGGGCGATGTTGGCAAAGAACGGGTTGGGCGAGAGGGCGAGGAGCAGATGTCCCAGAACCAGGGTCCGCCGGGTCCGCAGCCCCTGGGCGACGACATTGAGCCGGTAACCAGTCGCGCGGATCGCCGACTGGACCTGCTCTCGCGTCTCTGGCGCCACGTACCCACGCTCATGGATCACTCTGGCGACGGTCGCCGTCGAGACGCCCGCCGCCGCCGCGACGTCTTTGAGCGTGGCCGATCCCTGCCCCACATCATCCCCCAGTGGATGCGATCGCACTCGACATGTCATCGATGACACATCGAGAATACGCATTGACGTCCGACTTGTCAACAGGAATGCGTGAGCCTTGAACGAGTGAGAATGCACCGACGACCGGTCTGGCAAGCGGCTGCTCTCGCCAGACCGGTCGTCGAGTGAGGTCGAATGAGGAGGATGCGGGTTGCGGGACAGCCGCCTCGTCAGTCCTGACCCCCAGGGGGCGACCGATCGACTCACGCCGTCCGGTTATTCGTGCTGGCCGTTGACTCACTCGGCTTGACCTGACGAGAGGGATCCCGGAGATCGGCAACCGGCGTACGTGTCCGGGGTCGCCGGCGACCGCCCGTGGTGGCAACCGCGGCCCGATCTCTCCGTATCGGTGAATCTGCCCAGACCACGCCGGGCGACGTTAGTAGACGATCTCCATCCGGAGCCCGCGCCCGTCGGTCTCCGGGATCTCTGGCAGGCGGCCGGCCGCGCCCGTCGCATGACGGTGGGCCGACCAGGCGGCGACGACCGCGTCGAGGATGTCATCCGCTCCCGCCGGCCGGGCCAGCGAGCGGGCGGTGACGCGGTCCCAGATCGGCTGCCCGAACGCCTCGCTCAGCAGCGCCCGGCGTTCCTCGAACCCCTCGGGGCTGCGCTTGCTCTGGGTCATCGGGTGGTCGGCCAGCGCCCAGAAGCTGACTTCGGGGTGAACCTCGACGACCCGCGTCTGGATCTCCGGCGTCAGGAGCCCGTTGACCTCGGCGATCTTGGTGAAGATCGCGTGGGACTGCTTGCTGATCCCCTTGCCGTTCAGCTCCCGTGACAGCGCCAGCGCGTCGGCGTAGACCGCCGCCCCGAGCAGCCGCGGGTCCGGTGCCGGGAAGACGCTGTTCGAGCGCGGACCCAGCACCCGCCGGGCGGCGAGGTCCGCGCCTCGTGGAACGCGCTCGGCCAGCCCGATCGGGATGTCGACCCCGATCGCCGCCGCACCCTGGTACGCCGCCAGCAAACCGGCGAATTCCCAGTGGACCCGCGCCGTCAGGGTGTTCGCCTCCGTCTCCCATTCCATCGCGACCCAGCCGCCCGGACACCCATCCACCCCAACGACCAGCATCCTCATCAGCCCCTTCTCAGACGCGACGATCGTCCACGGTTCATCCCGCCGGTCATCCCGCTCCTGTTCCCGAACCCGGCCGCGAATCCGACGGCTTCTCCGGTTCGACGGACCCCGGTCGTCAGCAGCATGTCACATCGCCTCCCACGTCCATGCGGCGAGGACGATGCGTCAGAGTCAGAGGCCGTCGGCATCGTGGAGCTCACCGGTCATCTGTGATCGTGAACGCGTCCCGTGACGAGTGGAACCGATCGTCGACATTGGGCACCTTCTCGATGATGGGAATCGACCAGGTACCGGTGCCACCCCCACGGACTCACAGGATCTGCCGTCCCGGACCTGCATATCAGTCGGTATCTCTCCGAGGGAGGACCCCGGTTATGTCGTCCAGCAGCGTCGAGACCGACACGTTTCGTTCCGCGCGCCCGGTGCGGCTGCTTCTCTCGGATCGCGTGTTCGCCCCGGTTGCCGGGGCGTCGATGCTCGCCATCATCGTCATGCCGGACGACGTCGTGTCGCTGGACCCGGACGAGGACGCCCTGATCGGGGAAGAGGAACTCGAGATCGGCACCGACCCCAACGACTTCGACACCGACGGCGACGGCCTTGGCGACGGCGCGGAGGACCGGGAGGACGGCTGGAACACCGACCCGCTCAAGGCCGTCACCGACGGCGACAACGACAACGACAACGACGAGCTGCTCACCTACGGCACCGACCCCAACGACGCCAGCGACTTCCCGGCCGACGACGCTCAGTCACCGGCCCCGTCGTCTCGTGCCAGGCCCTCGTCGAGTGCCCAGCCGACGGTGAAGCCGAGCGCGAGCTCCGGCGGTGCCGTCACCGGCCTGCCAGGCACCAGCACCCGCCTGGGCACGAGCAACGGCAGCCTGACGGCGCTGCTGGCCAGCGACGTCCTTGGCACGATCGCCGCCGCGGTCGGACTGCGCCGCCGCCAGGCCTGATCCGGACGGGGTGATCTGACAACGGCCCATCGATTCCGTAACCGAACAGAAGCGGCCCGAAGCGAGATCTTGCTCCGGGCCGCTTCTGTTCCTGTCAGGCCATGTACTGAACGACGAGCCAGCGACGGATCGATCAGGTCCGGCCGATCAGCTCCGTCCCAACCTGATCGATGATCCGCAGAACGTCCTCCTCGTCGAGATCGGTCTGTGGCCACAGAATCAGCCGGTCAACGCCCAGGTCCGCGTACTGCAGGGCTTCGTCCCGGCTGGGGATGCCCCGCGGCGTCACGCTGATCTCCAGCCGACCGAGTCCCGCCGGCCGCTCGACCTGTCCGGCCATTTCCCGCAGACCAGCGATCGCCGCCCGTGCCCCATCGACATCCAGGGAGAACCCATACCAGCCATCCGCCGACGCGACGGAGCGCCGGTAGGAGGCGAGAGATTCGCCGCCGAAGACGATCGGGAGATGATGGGGCCGGGGGGCGGCCTGGACGCCGGCGAAACTGAAGAACGGTCCATCGTGGGCCGGGTGCTCCTGCTCCCAGATCGCCCGCATCGCCGCCAGGTAGTCATCCGCCCTCGCCCCCCGCTGCGGGAAGGGGATTCCCAGCGCGCGGAACTCCGGCTCGAGGTAGCCCACCCCGAGTCCGAGGGTCAGCCGTCCGCCCGACAACGCGTCGAGGCTGGCGACCTCCTTCGCAAGCACGAGTGGGTTGCGCTGCGGCAGGATGATGATGCCGGTCCCGAAGCGGATCGTCGTGGTCTGTCCGGCGAGGAAGGCGAAGGCAATCAGCGGGTCGAGGATGGGCTCATCGGGCTCCATCATCGACTGCGGCGTGCGCGGGTCGGGCATGACGACATGCTCACCCGCCCAGAGCGAGTCGAACCCGGCGGCCTCGGCGGCGCGCGCCAGCCGAACCGCCCCGCTGGGCTGGCTCCCCGGCCCCATGTTGATCGCGAACAGGCCGTACGAGAGGTGATCTGCCATGCTGGGGTACTCCGGGGAACCGGCCGGGACGACGCACGCCGTGATCTGACCATCGACGGCGACCACCAGCCGGTTCCGCACCGTATCATCGGGATGGAGTCCGGTCGAGCTAACCATTTGGGCAGTGAGGATCGCCGTGGCGGCCAGTTCCCGGATCGAAGCGTCGGGAAGCGGGCACTAGAAGGAGGAATCGATCGCATGGCGATGATCGTCTGGAACGCCTCGACTCGGGACGAGCTCAACACCGCCCTGCCCGGCAGCGTCGTCCTGCTGCCGACCGGCGCGACCGAGCAGCACGGCCACCACCTCGTCACCGGGCACGACACCTTCGGCGTCACCGCGATCGCCTACCGGGCCGCTCGCGCCGTCGCGGCGGGGACGGGCATCGTCGTCGCCCCGGCTCTGCCGTTCGGCTCCTCCTCCCACCACCTGCCCTTCGGCGGCACCCTGTCCCTCGCCACGGAGACGTACCGCGCTGTCGTCCACGACCTCGTCACGTCGATGATCGCCGGCGGGGCGCGGCGGATCTTCCTGCTCAACGGCCACGGCGGCAATCGCGAGCTCAACCAGCTCGTCGCCCGCGACGTCGCGATGACGCAACCCGCCGACCGCCCGGTCGCCATTGCCGCCGCGTCGTACTGGGAGATCGCCCAGCGCTCCCTCGCGACCGACCCGGACCTCGGCGCAGTCCGCCAGCCGGGCCACGCCGGGCAGTTCGAGACGGCAACGATGCTGGCGATGACGCCCGAGCACGTCCGCGAACCCCGCCCCGTCCGCGAACAGGACCCGTCGCTCGTCCCCGCCATCCCCAGCGTCCGGATCGAGCCGACCGGCCTCTGGGCGAGCTACGACGGCTTCACGGACTTTCCCCACCGCGCCACCGCCGAGCAGGGCCGGCGGGCGCTGGACCTCATCGTCCGCGACGTCGCCGCGGCGCTGGTCACCTTCTCACACTATCCCCTCGGTTCTCCAACCAGCCCGGTATGATGTCGCAACGGACGCGATTCCGACGGTTGTCCTGGCTGACCCCACCACGCCACCGGAGACGAACGACCATGGGCAGCGACGCACGGACCGAGGCGATCCGGCGGCTGGAGAGGGCGATCGATGAGCGCCGCGACGAGTTGATCGGCCTCGTCGCCGACCTCGTCCGCCGGCCCAGCGAGCTCGGCCACGAGGCGGACGCGCAGGCGTTCGTCCACGACCACCTGCGGGCGTCCGGTCTCGACGCCGAGGCGTGGGATCTGGACGACACGGTCCACGACCTGCCCAACTCCGGCGAGAGCGGCGTCCCGTTCGCTGGTCGGCCGAACGTCACTGGCCGGCTGGCGGGTCAGGGGGGTGGGCGGTCGCTGATCCTGAACGGCCACATCGACGTCGTCAGCCCGGAACCGGTCGCCGCCTGGACGCACGACCCGTGGGACGCCGAGGTGATCGGCGACCTGATGTACGGCCGGGGCGCCTTTGACATGGAGAGCGGTGTCGCCCTCAACCTCTTCCTGCCCCGCCTGCTCCACGACCTCGACCTGCCGCTGGCCGGCGACCTGGTCGTCCACAGCGTGATCGAGGAGGAATGCACCGGCAACGGCGCCCTGGCGGCCAGCCTGCGGGACCACGCCGACGCCGCGATCGTCACCGAGCCGGAGGGCGGCGGCTTCACCCACGCGCACATGGGCGTGATGTGGTTCCGTGTGGCGATCACCGGCCGCTCGTGGCACGCGATGCAGGCGTGGCGCGGGGTGAACGCAATCTCGAAGGCGGTCCCGATCATCCGGGCGCTGGAGGCGCTCGACACCCGGCTCAACGAGGAGCGCCACCCGGTCTGGGCGGGGATCGAGCACCCGATCAACCTCAACATCGGCGTGATCCGCGGTGGTGACTGGCCCAGCACGGTCCCTGGCGCCTGCGAGCTGCACTGCCGGCTGAGCTTCTATCCCGGCCAGCCGATCGGCGAGATCCGCGGCATCGTCGAGCAGACCATCCGGGAGGCCGCCGACGGCGACGACTGGCTCCGACAGAATCAACCGACCGTCTCCTACGACGGCTTCCAGACGGCCGGCTCCGTCGTCGACTGGGACGCGCCGTCCGTGACCCTGCTCGGCGAGCATCACCGCCGCGTCACCGGCCACGCGATGCGGCCGCTGGTCGGAACCTCGGTCAACGACATGCGCTACTACAACTTCGCCGGCACCCCGGCCGGCTGCTACGGCGCGACCGGCGGCAACGGCCACGCCGCCGACGAGTGGCTGGACCTGACCTCGCTGGCCCCGGCCGCCAAGGTCCTCGGCGGCTTCATCATTGATTGGTGCGGCCTCTCCGATCAATGAAGAAGCCCTCAACCTGCATAGGCTCAGCCGTAGCGGCTGTCTCATTCATGCCGGAGGCTCACAATGGGCGAGGACAATCGAGTGTCGGAGTTTATTGATCCGATCCCTCATGCTCGACTCAAAGGCGACGAACCACTCCTGCCCGGAATTCTGGTTCGCGACTTTTGGGAGTGGGCTGTGGGTGACTTGCGACTGAACGCCACGCGTGGCCTGCTCGCCCAGTTCCTCGTGGCGCAGGCCGTCGGAGACACCCGTTTGAACGATGATGGCTGGGGCGACTTCGACGTTCTCTCAAGTGAGGGGATCAGAATCGAGGTCAAATGCTCCGGCTATCTCCAGAGCTGGGCACAGCGCCGAGCGTCCACGATCGCCTTCTCCGGGCTCAAGGGCCGTACCTGGTCAGCGGAGACTGGCTACGGATTGAAGCCCGAGGTGCGAGCCGATGTCTTTGTATTCGCCGTACAGACCTCCCAGGACCGGCAGCAATACAACCCACTGGATCTGGACGCGTGGGACTTTCATGTGCTTCCAGGTTCAGTCATTCGTGACAGTGGACAACAGTCGATGAGCCTCAGCACAGTACGTCGTTTAGGTGGTGTTCCGCTCAAGTGGGACCTTCTTCGCGCTGCCATTCTCGATGCCTATGGGAGAGAGAACACTGAGGACCCGCCATCGATTTGGTAAATTGGCCCATTGTCGTTCCCAAGGCGTCCCGGAACTCAGTGACTGACGACACAGTACGAAACCAATCCCAACTCTTTCCTGAAACCGGGTGAGATCCACTCATTCCGACGATTGGCCGTGCGTTCCGGGATCGAACATTTACCCCTGACGCCGCGTCGGACCCTATCCTCACGACCATGATCGAGACGACGATGACCACCACCTGGATCGTCATGGAACTGGCGACGCTGGCAGACGTGAACGTGCGGACGCGCTACGACCACTACCTCGGCCCACTTCTGCTCAGACCAGTCGACAACAACGGCAACCGCTCCATCGACTCCGCCGAACCCGCGTTGCTTCTCGAAACCGCTGCTCCCGGGAGGTGAACGTCGACGGCCGTCCTACTCCGCGAGCACGCTGGAGGCGATGCGGAGCATTGCGGCCAGGCTGCGCTCGACATCCTCGTCGGTCGTCGCCCACGACGACACGCTGATCCGCATCGCCGCCTGGCCCTGCCAGACCGTTCCGCCGCACCAGCACGTCCCGTCCGCCTGAATCCCGGCAACGACCCGTCGCGTCGTCTCATCGTCCCCGAACCGGACCAGCACCTGGTTGAGCTCGACCTCGTTCAGGATCTCGTAGCCGGCGGCCCGGAGTCCGTGGGCGAATCGGCTGGCGTGACGGCAGCAACGCTCGATCAGATCGGCCAGTCCATCCCGGCCCAGTGAGCGCAGGGCCGCCCAGACATCGACGCCGCGAGCCCGCCGGGAGATCTCCGGCACGTAGTGGCTTGGCTCACGCGCGTCGCCGGTCGTGAGGTAGGAGGCGCTGACACTCATCGCGGCGCGCAGGGACTCCGCGTCCCGGACCAGGGCGACGCCGCTGTCGTAGGGGACGTTCAGCCACTTGTGCGTGTCGATCGTCCACGAATCGGCCTCGGTGATCCCGGCGACGAGATGCGCCCGCGCCGGGGACACCGCCGCCCACATCCCGAACGCCCCGTCGACATGGATCCAGGCCCCGTTGCCCCGTGCCCAGGCGCAGATCTCGCCGATCGGGTCGAACGCCGCCGTGTTGACGTTGCCGGCCTGTGCGCAGAGGATCGCCGGGCCCGTCAGCGCCGGGAGGGCGTCCGCGCGCAGCCGGCCCTGTCGGTCGACCGGAACCCGGATCACGCGCTCCCGGCCGAAGCCAAGCAGCGTCAGCGCCTTGAAGACCGAGACGTGGGACTCATCACTGACGACCACGTTGATCGGCGGTGCGCCGAACAACCCGTCGGCCTCGACGTTCCAGCCGATATCGGCCAGCACGCGATGGCGGGCGGCGGCGAGGGCGGTGAAGTTCGCCATCGTCGCGCCAGTCACGAACGCCGCCCCGGTGCCGGCCGGGAGCCCGAAGATGTCCGTCAACCAGCCGAGCGCGACCTCCTCCACCTTCGCGGCGATCGGGCTGGTCACGGTCAGCCCCGCGTTCTGGTCCCAGGCTCCGGCCAGCCAGTTGGCGGCGAGCGCGACCGGGAGCGTCCCGCCGATGACGAACCCGAAGAACCGGCCGCTCGCGGTGGCCGTCGTCGCCGGGGAGCCGATCTCATCGAGCATCGCCAGCACGGTTCCGGCATCGGTCGGGCCATCCGGGAACGATTCGTCGAGCCGATCGAGCTCGTGGATGGCGGCGGCGTCGACGCCGACCGACCGATCCCCAAGACTGGCCAGGTAGCGGGATGCCCGCTCGGCCGTCTCCGCGAGAAGGTCATGGACCATCGCGTCACCGGAAACAGGAGTTCGTGCCCCAGTCTGACCAGTCATCGTCACGCCCTCGATACCCATATCGGGACCACACTGCCCAGAACGACTATACGGCCGATCTCCGCCTGACGGCATGAACCCCGTCGCGATCTCTGAAAATGGGTGGGGGGGCCAACGACGACCCGCTGTCAGGAGGACCCGCGGCTGCTCTACACCGTGGCGAAGAAGCCGTACCCGCTGGCCGCGCGGGCCGATCGCTGCCTGGCTTCGGCTCAACTACCGGCCAGATGCGTCGAGGCGATCGCTGATCCGGGACCTGGTCCGCGGGCTGACCGAGCATCAGGGCGCCGGATCAGTCACCGCATCGCGGTCGATGATCCGGTCGAGCCACTCCGTCATCATCGCTCGCTCGGCGCCGGTCAGTCCGAGCAGCCCGGTCGGCCCGGTCAGGCTGCTGTGAAGCGTGATCGCGGCGCGTGTCGCGGCGTCACCGTCCGGCTCGTCGGTGCGATCGGTGACGATCGAGCGCATCAAGGTGTCGTAGACCGCGTCGCCGAGGCCAGGGTCGCGGTCCTCCGGCGGCACGGCCAGGAGGGCGAGAACGGTCCCGATGCCGGCGGCGTGAATCATCCCGGTCGCCCGGCGAACCGGGACGCGCAGCCGGCCCGCGGCGGCAACCCGTTCCACCCGTCCTTGGAGGATCGCGGTCCCGCTGATCGCCGCGGGAGACGGACTGCCCTGCCGAGCGGTACTCAGGACCACGAACAACGCCGGATTCGCCAGACCGAACCCCATGTGCGTGTTCCACCCGGAACGCAAGTCCGCGACCGGGTCATCGGTCGGGCTGGTCGTTGCCTTGTGCGCCACGTACGTCGCGAAGACGTGCTCCGCCACCGCCCGCAACAGGCCATCCTTGTCGCCGAACAGGCGATAGATCGTCGGCGCCTGGACGCCGGCCCTGGCTCCGATCGCCCGCGTCGTGACGGCGTCCGCTCCGTGCTCCTGCAGCAGCTGCGTCGCCGCGGCGACGATCCGCTCCCGCGTCTGGCTCCTGCCCAACGGCGGGACCGCGTCGGGTGGTGCCTCGGTCTCCGCGTCTGGCGTCCGGGCCTCGACAGGTCCAATCGGGGAGGCATCGTGATTCACTGCTAACCTTCCCTTGTTATCTTGATGTTTCCGGTGTTACCATCACGACAGACCACTGCTAACAGATGATACCAGAGAGAGGAACTCCGATGATCGTTGTGACCGGTGCCACGGGCAAACTCGGCTCCCGGATCGTTGATCGGCTGCTCAGGCGGGTCCCGGCGGACCAGATCGGCGTCAGCATCCGCGACACGAGCAAGATGACCCACCTCGCGGCCGAGGGGGTCCGGGTTCGTCGGGGCGACTACGACGATCCCGCCTCGCTCACCGACGCGTTCGCGGACGCTGACCAGGTGCTCATCGTCTCGGCGGGCGCCACCGGTGCCGAGGCCATGCAACACCACATCGCCGCGGTCGACGCCGCACGCGATGCCGGCGCGAGGCGGGTCCTCTACACCAGCCACATGGCGTCGGCTCCGGACTCGGTGTTCGCGCCGATGCCCGACCACGCCGCCACCGAGCGGTACCTCGCGGCCAGCGGTATCCCATACACCGCGTTCCGGAACGGCTTCTACGCGAGCACCGTCCCGCTGCTGCTGGGCGGGGCGCTGCAGACCGGCGAGCTGGTGGCACCGGCGGATGGCCCCGTGTCGTGGACGAATCATGACGACCTCGCCGAGGCGGCGGTGATCGCTCTCGTGGACGAGGGACGTCTCGATGGGGCAACACCACCGCTGACCGCGCCCGACGCGCACGACCTCGACGACATCGCCGCGATCCTCTCGGAACTCACCGGACGCACCATCCGACGGGTCGTGGTCGATGACGACGAGTGGGTGCGGGGTCTCATCGGGCGTGGCGTCCCAGAAGGTCCCGCGCGGATGCTGATGGGTATGTTCCTTGCCGCCCGGCGTGGCGAGTTCGCGGCGACGGACCCGACGCTCGAGCGGCTGCTCGGCCACCCGGCGCAGTCGATCCGCACCGTGCTGGGCGGCGTAGTCTCCGGTTCCTGAACAGGTCGCCAGGATCGAAGCGAACGGTCGCGCGGTGGTCACCCGTCGGGGTGGCCGCCCGGGGTCTTCGGCCCCTGGGGCGATCGCGCTCCCGAGCGACGCCCTCACAGGAATCAGCGCGACGCCCCCTTGACCCTGACGCCACGTCAGACCCTACCCTCTCCATCATGCGCGGGAGGAGGATGACGATGACCACGACCTGGACCGTCAAGGAACTGGCCAACCTGGCGGGGGTGAGCGTCCGGACGCTCCACCACTACCACCACATCGGCCTGCTCCCGCCCGCGCGGGTCGGCGACAACGGCTACCGCTTCTACGGCCCCGCCGAGCTCGTCCGGCTCCAGCAGATCCTGTTCTTCCGCGAGCTCGAGTTCCCGCTCGACCGCATCCGGGAGCTGCTGGACCGGCCGGACTTCGACGCCACCGCCGCCTACCGCGACCACCGGCGCCTGCTCGTGGCCCGGCGGCGGCAGCTGGACCGCCTCATCGCCACCCTTGACCAGGAACTACGACCAGAGGGAGGACATCCCATGACTGACCATGACACGATCCGGATCTCCGACCGGTACACCAATGACGAACTCGAGGAGCTCCAGGCGGAGGCGAAGGAACGCTGGGGCGGCACCGACGCCTGGCGCGAGTCGCAGGAGCGCACGAAGGAGTACACGCCCGCCGACTACAAGCGGATGGAGGACCCCAACCGGGCGGCGCTGCATGTCCTGGTGACCGACATGCCGAAGGGCATCGGTTCACCGGAGGTGCAGTCCCACATCGCCAACCACCGCGAGCAGCTGCGGAACTACTACGAGCCGTCGGACGAGATGTATCGCGGCCTCGCCGACATGTATGTCGACGACGAGCGCTTCGCCGACTACTTCCGGGAGTTTCACCCGGACCTGCCAGTCTTCCTCCGGGACGCGATGCGCTACTCGCTGGGCGATCGCCCCGGCCAGTAACGCACCCACGGACAGACCCACGCGATCGCGGCCCGACCCCGGTGGCTCAGCACCTCACGACAGCGCCGATCCTCGATGAGGGTCGGCGCTGTCGCTGTCTTCGGACGCGGGACCGGCGAGCCGTGGTCCTCCGAGGGCGGGTTCGGCGTTGCCTGGAATTGGTCGCCGAGGAGGTCGATCAGCGCGTCGGCGCCCATGCCGCGCCAGCTGGACGCATTGTGCCCACCCATGAACTGGTGGTCCCGCGCGATCCACGGCGAGTTGACTGCCGGTCCGGTCATCGTCACCTGTCGCGCCCCGATGTCGTCCCCAACACGGTGATCGGGACGGACGACCCGACCGGCCCGGATCGCGGCATCGTAACGCTGTCCCCCTGCCCAGAAGGCGCCAGGCGCCTTCCGACCGGATCTCGTCCTCCCGACCGCAATGGGACACCGGGCTGTCCGCATTGCGTCCTACACTGACAAGAGGGCGGGGAGCTGTCGAGACGATCCCACCAGGAGAGCGACATGACCGTTCAACCGTTCACGGTCGACGTCCCGCGGACCGACCTCGACGACCTGGCCCGGCGGCTCGATCTGACCCGCTGGCCGGACGGGATGACGGGAGCCGGCTGGGACTATGGCACCGATCCGGACCACCTCCGCGAGCTCGTCGCCTACTGGCAGAGCGGGTTCGACTGGCGGGCACAGGAGCGGCGGCTCAATGGGTTCGCCAACTTCCGGACCGAGATCGATGGCGTCACGATTCATATCATCCATCAGCGTGGCAGCGGCCCTAACCCGACCCCGCTCCTGCTGCTCCACGGCTGGCCGAGTTCCTTCGTCCAGATGCTCGACCTCGTGCCGCTCCTCACCGACCCATCCGCTCACGGTGGTGATGCCGCCGACAGTTTCGATGTCGTGGTCGCCTCACTACCGGGCTATGGCGTCCAGACCCAGATTGCGCTGGCTCACCCCGAGTCGATCACCGGCATCCACCTGGCCGGGTCGTACCCTCCCTTCGTCCCGGACGATCTCTCCGACGCCGAACGGTCCTACATCGATGCCATCAGGGCGTGGGAACAGTCCGAGGGAGCGTACGCGCATCTCCACCGCACCAAGCCCCAGACACTTGCCCACGGCCTGAACGACTCGCCGGTCGGGCTGGCCGCCTGGGTCCTCGAGAAGTTCCGCGCCTGGAGCGACTGCGGCGGGGACGTCGAGGCCTGCTACACGAAGGACGAGTTGCTGACCAACATCTCGGTCTACTGGTTCACTCAGACGATCAACTCCTCAATCCGCGTCTACCGGGACGGTTTCGGCGCCGACTCCCGGATGGGCATCCCCGACGTCCCGACTGCGCACCTGATCGGGCACGAGCAGATCCCGAATGCACCGGAGGAATGGACCCGTCGGCTCTTCCGGATCGACCGCTACGTCGAGGCGGAGCGCGGCGGCCACTTCATGGAGTGGGAGCAGCCGGAGATCGCGGCGGAGGATCTACGGGCGTTCTTTCATTCGCTCCGGTCTGTGTCATGAGGACGTCGCGCGCGCCGCTGGACGAGCTCTTCATGCGCAGCCGGGCGGAGTGGCGCGCCTGGCTGGCGGCCAACCACGCCGCCTCGCCCGGGATCTGGCTGATTCATGGGAAGAAGCAGGCAGGACCGGACCGCCTCTCCTATGAGGAGGCGGTGGAGGAGGCCCTCTGCTTCGGCTGGATCGACAGCGTCGGTGGCAAGCTGGACGAGACCCGGACGAAGATCACGATGACGCCGCGAAAGCCCGGCAGCGCCTGGTCGACCGTCAACAAGGAGCGGATCGAGCGGCTCCTCGCGGCCGGGTTGATGCACCCAGCCGGGCAGGCGAAGATCGACGCCGGCAAACGCGACGGCTCGTGGGACATCTACGACCAGATCGAGCACCTGATCCCGCCGGACGACCTCGCCGCCGCCCTCGCGGCCGACGAGGCGGCGGGAGCCGCGTTCACTGCCTTCAGTCCATCTCGCCGCAAGGCGCTGCTGCTCTGGGTCGCGACGGCGAAGCAGCCCGCCACCCGCGCCCGCCGGATCGCCGTCATCATCGCCGACGCCCGGGAGGGACGCAGCCCCCTGGACTGGAACGGCCCGAAGGACCGGCCTGCGGCTGGAACCGACGGCTGATACGCCGGGAAACGTCCCGTCTACTCCCGGCAAGGTCCACGGTGCTGACATCGATCGCGCTCACGCCGGGGATCGGCGCGAGCGATGGCATCCGAATCGCATCCGTCCCGGAGACGCCCGACGGAACGGATCGATGGAGGAGGATGCCGATGTCAGATGACGGATCGGCCCGACGGGTCGCCCTGGTGACCGGTGCGGGCAGCGGCCTCGGCGCGGCGATGGCGAGGACGCTGATCGAAGCCGGCTATGACGTCGCGGCGCTGGATCTCGACACCGCCCGCCTCGCGGCGCTGGCGGATCAGCCCGGGGTCCTGGGCCTGGCCTGCGATGTCTCGGACGCCGCCGCGGTCGACGCCGGCGTTGCGGAGATCATCGCGCGCTTCGGCCGGATCGACATCGCGGTCAACTGCGCCGGGGTCGACCACACCTACTGGCTGGAAGACCAGACGCTGGCCCAGTTCGACCAGATCATCGCGGTCAACCTGCGTGGTCCGTTCGTCGTCGCCAAGGCGGTCTGGCCGGGCATGAAAGCCCAGGGCGGCGGCCAGATCGTCAACATCGCCTCGACGGCGGCCCTGCGGGTCTGGCCGGGCGCGTCGGCCTATCACGCGTCGAAGTTCGGTGTACTGGGGTTGAGCCGGGCCTTGTCCCTGGAAGGTCGCGGCGATGGCATCCGGGTGACGACCGTGATCCCCGGCGGCATGGACACGCGGTTCTTCGACCGCTTCCGGGAGCAGAACATCCCGCTGCCGGGTCCCGACACGCTCCAGAGTCCGGACAACGTCGCCCGGACCATCCTCTACGCGCTCGGCTTGCCGGCCGACTCGGTCCTGCAGGAGCTCGTGATCACGCACCCGGATGAGCCCGGCTGGCCCTAGCGGTTGATCAGCGGCCATCGGCTGGACCACTTCTCGATAACCCCCGTCGGCGCGATGTCCTGCCATCGTAGGGGAGTCCGCTCTCGCTTCGCTGGAGGCTCCCAGCCACCGCAGCGGCCATCGCCCCTCAGGGTGATAGGTGCGGTCCGCTGGAGAGGCGGTCAAACGTGAGCCTGTTCGCGGGCAAACACGGGGACCGCTGCGCGGTATGGCGACTGGCGGCGCGGACAGGGCCAGCGAAGCGAGAGCCATGTCCCTACGACGACGGACGCCGATTCGCTGAAGCGCCCTTGAATGGTCAGGCAACGATTCTCTCGGACCCTCTCGGCAGGAGCCGGTCAGGCGCGCACCGTGCTGTTCCGGACGACGAGGTCGTAGTCGATCCGCAGGTCGACCCACTCCGCGTCGTCCCCCTGCTCGATCCGGCGCTGGAGCAGCGCGACCGCCCGGTCCGCCAGCTGCTGCATGTCGGGCGCGATCGTGGTGAGTGTCGGCGCGGTGAAGTTGCCTTCCGGAATATTGTCGAACCCTATGACCGCGATCTCGTCCGGCACCCGGACACCACGCTCGTAGAGGAGATGGAGTGCACCGACAGCCAGAAGATCACTGAAGCAGAACACAGCATCTGGTGGTTCCCGCAGCGCGAGCAACACGGCCATGGCGGCCGCGCCCGCCTCACGGGAATAGTTGGTCACTGTCTGGTGCAGGATCGGGTCATCCCGCAGACCAGCTGCCTGGACGGCTTCCCGATAGCCTTTGAGCCGGAGCCGGGAAACGTCCGCTCCGGGGTATGTCTCGACGCCAAGCGCGGCGATCCGGCGCCGGCCGAGCCCGACGAGATGCCCGACGGCGGTTCGCGCCGCCGCGATATCGTCGAGCCCGACATGGTCGGCCAGCCCGTGAGAGACCCGCTCACCGAGAAGCACCAACGGGACCTGACGGGGCGCGTGCCGGAACTCATCCGGCCCAATTGCCAGCGGACTGAAGATGACCCCGTCTGAGAGATAGTCTCCTACCCCCTGGAGCACGCGCAATTCCCGCTCGGGAACACCATCGGTCTGTTCGACCAGGACCTTCCAGGAGACCCGCTCGGCCGCCTGGATGATGCTGCGGGCGAGCGCGGCAAAGTACGGCGCATGGATGTGGGGGATAGCGAGACCGATGAATCCCGTGCGACCGCGACGGAGATTGCGCGCGGACATGTTTGGGCGATAGCCGAGCGCGGCGATCGCCTCCAACACCAGTTCCCGGGTCGCGACGGTGACGTGTGGACGACCATTCACCACGTTGGACACGGTCTTGATCGAGACTCCGGCGCGCGCCGCCACATCCTTGAGATTCGTCGCCAACCACGCTCCCTCTTTCCCCACCTCTGGCTGTGCATCCCATGGTACTCGGGACCACCATCCACCGCGCATCTTTACATCGTTGTATACATCGTTGTACAACAGGTGGCACACGTCAGTGTCTTGACGAAAGCATCCACAAGAAGGGAGGACGCCGTCGTGTCTGCCGTAGTCGGCGGTATCCCGCTCGCCTCATAGCGATCCACCGGTTCCCGGCCTTGCCGACTGACGTGGCTACAGGTGGATTCGCGACCAGCGTCGCGGCGTTGACGTTGACGTTGATTGCCCACCGTTCCCTCACTGTGGAGGAGACCTACATGCCCTTCTCATCTCGTCCTGTCGATCGCCGTCGCGTCCTGACCCAGACTGGCCTGATCGCCGCTGGCCTTGCCGGCGTTACACACCTGAACAGAGCATCGGCTCAGGACGCGACCCCTGAGGCGGAACCCACCGCAACCGAGGCACCAGTGCAGGCCGGCGAATTCGTCGAGGGTGCGCCCACACTTACGATCTGGGCTGAGTCGTCGTTCGTTCCGTCCTACGCCCAGGCGTCGGCGCAGTTCTCGACCAATTACGGCGTCAACATCGTCTTCCAGCCCTACGGCTTCAACGACATCATCACGAACTTCCTCCGCGCCGCTCCGACCGGCAACGGCCCGGACCTCTTCGATACCAACATCGATCTGCTCGGCCAGGCCTACGCCGCTGGTCTGCTGGCCCCGGTCGACTTCGGCGCCAACCAGGCGTCCTTCGACCAGCGTGGTATCGATGGCTGGTCGCTCGGCCAGCCGCAGATGTACGGCGCCCCGATCCAGATCGAGAGTCTGTGCGTCTACCGCAACCCGGACCTCATCCCCGAACCGGTCACGACTTGGGACCAGTTCCGCACCATCGCCCCTGGATTGCTCGACAGCGGCGTCCCGTATCCCATCATCCTCGGACCCAATGGCTATCTGTTCATCGGCATGCTGACAGCATTCGGCGGCTATTGCTTCAGGTACGATCCAGCGACCGGGACCTATGACGTCAACGATGTCGGGCTCGACAACGAGGGATCGATCCAGTCGGCGTTGCTGCTGGACGAGATGGTCAAGCAGGGCTGGCTGTCGGCAGGCGTCTCCGATGACATCGCGATCCAGTTCTGGCCACAGAACCAGGTTGGGCTGCTCCTGGCCGGCCCCTGGATCACTGCCGGACTCGACAAGGTCGGCGCGAATTACGTCATCGATCCGCTGCCGGCCGGACCGGCCGGGCCAGCGGTACCGTGGTTGTCGGCACGCGGCTTCGCGCTCAACTCGTTCTCCCCGAACCTCGCACTTGCCCAGAGCTTCCTGGTCGATTACTGGGCAGCCGACGCGCCGATGACCACCTACGCGACCGCGGCCCAGCGAGAGAGCGCCTGGCTGCCGGTCAAGGAGGCGACCGCGACGCCAACCGTGCGGGCGCTGATCGCGGCAGCCGCGACCGCCATCCCCATCCCATCAGATCCGCTCCTGAGCCTGTACTGGCCAGCCGTCGGCGATGCGCAGACGACGATCATCAACCAGGCCGCCGACGCGACCGAGGCCATGCGCAACGCCGGCAAGCAGGTCCGCGACGGCGTCGCCGCCGCCCAGTAGCCATCCGCCAGCACCATGTCGCGACCGGCGCCCGCTCGTCCTTCTGGGCGCTGGCCGCGTGAGGGCGTCCCATGGCCGCGGAATCCACCATCACCCATCCCCGGCGACCGGCCCGGACGCCCGGAGACAACCTCTCGCTCGCGATCCGGATCGTCATCCTGGCGGTCGTCGACGTCCTCGTCCTGTCGTCGATCCAGCAGTTCTTCGAATCGGGCACGCGGTTCGTCGGCTGGTCGATCATCCTGACGCTGATCGGGCTGAACGCGATCATCCTGTTCGACCGCTTCATGCCGCTCCGCTGGCTGGCCCCCGGTCTGGTCATGCTGGTGCTGTTCACGATCGCGCCGATGGCCTACACGTTCTACGTCGCCTTCTCGAACTACAACGGCAATCACCTGCTCACCCGGGAGCAGGCGGTCCGGGCGATCGAGCAGCAGACCTACCTCGCCCCCGACGCCCCGAGCTACAAATGGGCGGCCTACCAGAATCCGGCCGGTGAGTTCGCGCTCTGGCTGGTCGGGGCCGACGGGACGACGACCCGCTTCGCCCCGCAGGGCGGCGAGATCCGGGACCTCGCGACCGGCGGCGAGGGCGTCGGCGCTCCGGACGCCAACGGCTTCCCCACCCAGATCGACGACTACCGCCTGCTGACGCGGCCGGAATCGGTCCGCAACCTGCAGACGCTGAGCCAGACCACATTCGGCGAGGGCAGCGACACCGTCCAGGTCGCGACACTCTCGCAGGCGGCGCAGTACCAGCAGCGCTACCAATACGATGACGCCGCCAACACCATGACGGACCTCCAGACCGGCACCGCCTACACGCCGGACGAGGGGACGTTCACGGCCGCCGACGGCACGACGATCACGCCGGCCTTCCAGACGACGATCGGCTGGGGCAACTTCACCCGCCTGTTCACCAACGCGGCGATCCGCGAACCGGTCACCCAGATCCTGATCTGGACCTTCGTTTACGCGATCTCGGTCGTCGTCATTCAGTTCATCCTCGGCCTGGTCATCTCGCTGGCGCTCAACGACAAGGTCGTCCCGCGACCGCTCGCCAAGGCGGTCCGGTCGTTCATGCTCCTGCCCTACATTGTGCCCGGCTTCCTGATGATCCTGGTCTGGGCGGCGATGTTCAACCCGCTCGTCGGGATCGCCTCCGACGGCTTCGGCATCCTCGGGATCGCCCGCGACTGGTGGACGACGGATGCCTACGGGGCGAAGGTCATGGTCATCCTGGTCACGGTCTGGCTGGGCTTCCCCTACTTCGTCTTGATCGTCTCCGGCGCCCTCCAGGCCGTCTCCGAAGAGGTCCTGGAGGCGGCCGAGGTCGACGGCGCCAACTACTGGCAACGCCTCCGAAGCATCCTGCTGCCGATCCTGCTCCAGATGACGGCCCCGCTGATCGTGCTGGGCTTCGCCGCCAACTTCAACAACTTCGTCCTGATCTTCCTGCTAACGGGCGGAGGCCCGCCGATCCCCGGCGCCACGGTCCCGGCCGGCAGCACTGACATCCTGCTGTCGTTCACGTACAAGGCGGCCTTCACCTTTGGCAACACCGACTACGGGCTGGCGACGGTGATCACGATGTTCATCTTCCTCATCCTGCTCCCCATCGTCGCGACCCAGTTCCGGCGCCTGCCGGCCTGGCAGGAGGACTGAGCCGATGACCGATGCCATCTCACACGCGAGTGGCACCCCCATCATCGCCGAGGCGAACATGGAGCAGGCCCGGGCCGAGCGACCGGCGAGGACCGTGACTACCACCCAACGCCCACGCAAGCGCGGCGAGGGCGGCCGGATCGCGCTGATCACGGTGATCATCGTCGCCGCGCTGGCCTTCGTCATCTTCCCGGTCTGGTACGTGATCGTCGCCGCCTTCGACAGGGTCAACGCCCTCGGCGCCCAGAGACTCTGGCCCAGCGAGCCGTCACTCGACAACTTCCGGGTGCTCTGGAACCAGGAGGGCGGCTTCCTGTTCCGCGACTGGTTCGTCAACTCGATGGTCGTCTCGGTCGTCGTCAGCGCCGCGACCGTCATCTTCACGACGATGGCGGCCTTCGCCTTCTCCCGATTCCGCTTCCGGGGGCGCAAGCCGCTGATGCAGACCGTCGTCCTGATCCAGGTCTTCCCCAACCTGCTGGCGCTGGCAGCGATCTACCTGATCATCACCCAGGTCGGGGACGTCTTCAGCGGGCTGGGCCTGAACACCCGCGGCGCCCTGATCCTCGTCTACCTGGGCGGCATCCTCGGAGGCAACGTCTGGCTGATGAAGGGCTACCTCGACTCGATCCCACGCGACCTGGACGAGTCCGCCAAGCTGGACGGCGCCTCTCAGCTCGAGATCTTCTGGCGGATCCTCCTGCCGCTCTGCCGGCCGATGCTGGCCGTCATCGCCGTACTGGCCTTCGTCGGCACCTACGGCGAGTTCCTCCTGGCCAGCGTGCTGATCCCCAACGCCGAGAGCCGGACCCTCCCGGCCGGGATGCAGGCCTTCGTCGCCGGCGGCGGGTCGACCGGTGGCGACTACTCCGAGCGGTTCGGAGCCTTCGCCGCCGGCGCCCTGGTCGCCTCGATCCCACCCCTGATCCTCTTCTACTCCCTGCAAAACTGGCTGGTCCGCGGCCTGACTCAGGGCTCCATCAAGGGGTAGAGGACCCGATCGCGATCAGTGAGCACCGTTCGTAGGGGCGATCCCTTGTGGTCGCCCGGCCCGACAGGGCCATCGCCCCGAAGGGCGATAACGATGCACCGGGACGACCGATCCAACGGCGGACGATCCGCCCATGAACCTGATTGCGCCCCGCGGCACGGGCGACCATAAGGGATCGCCCCTACGTGTCGGGCGACCTCCATGCAGGATCTCCCACCACCGGGGCCGTGGAATCAGGCACAGGCAGGAGCTTTGGATGGACCGATCGCACGAGGAATCCAAAAATGACCGATTCACATGATGACAAGCGATCCGGCCTCAGCCGTCGGACCCTGCTCGCGGCCGGCGGCGCCATCGGTACCGGTCTGGGCGCCGCCAGCCATGCCCACTCTGGGCAGGCCGCGATCCAGCCGCTCGCCACCCCAAACGGAGACAGTACCCCCATGCCACAGATCCCGATCGCGACCACCCCGGCGCCCGTCTCGACCGCCGGCCTGACCGGGCCGACCAACCTCGACTACCGGGGCGTCACCCTCTTGCCAAGCCGCTTCCTCACCCAGATCGATGCCTCGATCGCCTTCCTCGGCGGCGAGCTCTCGATCGACACGATCCTGCACGGCTTCCGGCGGCGGGCCGGGCTCGACGCGCCGGGGGAGCCGACCGATGGCTGGGCCAGCGACACGACGGGAGTCGTCTTTGGCCAATGGGTCTCGTCACTGGCCCGGCTGGGGCAGGCACGCAACGATCCGGCAATCAGGGAGCGAGCCATCAACCTTATTACTGGCTGGACCGAGACGATCCCGGATGGCGATTTCCAGGCCGATAGCTACGTCTATGAGAAGTATGTCGCTGGCCTGATCGATGTCGCGAAGTACGCTGGCTATACTCCGGCGCTGGAAACGTTGCAGGCGATGACGCGGTGGGCGTCGTCAACCATCGACCGATCCCGGTCTCCAGCGACGCCGAGCGACCGCGACGCCCGCAAACCACACGGCACGCTGGAGTGGTACACCCTGGCTGAGAACAACTACCGGGCCTACCAACTCACGGGCGATCCGGCGTTCCGCGACTTCGCGGCGCTTTGGCACTACGACACCTACTGGGACGCGTTTCTGGATGCTCCCGCCGAGGGCCAGCCCTGGAACGTCCCAACCCTCCTCCACGCCTACAGCCACGTCAACACCTTCGCCAGCGCGGCGGCGGCTTACGACGTCACTGGCGATGAGCGATTCCTCACGATCGTGAAGAATGCCTACCGCTGGGTGCGCGAGACGCAGTCGTTCGCGACCGGGCTCTACGGCCCTGGCGAGTACACTGTGCCCCACAATGGCACCCTCGGCCGGGCGATCGAGTGGCGTACTGACACGGCCGAGGTAGGGTGTGGCACCTGGGCCGGGTTCAAGCTGACGAGTTACCTGATGCGGTTTACCGGTGAGGCGCACTACGCCGACTGGGCCGAGCGCCTGCTCTACAACGGCATCGGCGCCGCTCTTCCTGTCCAGGCAGACGGTCGCCACACCTATTACGGCGACTATCGGATCGGCAACTCGTCGACCAAGCAATACTTCTGGGACCACTGGGCGTGCTGCTCCGGGACATATTTCCAGGACCTCGCCCACCTCTACGACATGATCTATCTGCTCGATCAACAGGGCCCGCTCATCGCCCTGTTCGTCCCGTCGGAGTTGACGTTCGAGCACCAGGGGCAGCAGGTCACGCTCCGGCAGGAGACGATCTTTCCGCAACGCGATACCACAACCCTGACCTTCGATGCGACGGTACCGGTCGCGATGTCACTCCGCGTCCGCGTGCCGGGCTGGACCAGCGGAATGACCTTCAAGCTTAATGGTGAGGTGATCGATGTCGACACGGCTGTGGGGGAGTGGGCGACGATTCAGCGCACCTGGAACCCGAGCGACAACGTGGAGATCTCGCTTGGCGCAGGGCTCCATGCCGAGGCGGTCGACGCGTGGCACCCAGACCGGGTCGCCCTGCTCTACGGCCCGGTCGTCCTCGCCCAGCAGACCATCTTCGCGATGCCATTCCAGCTCGGCGCCGACCGCTCGCCCGCGGCGCTCGACGCCATGTTCACCCGGGCCGACGAGGGCGCTGGTCCGGCCGGCCGGATGAAGTTCGAGCCGGTCGACCGGGGCGCGGCCGAGCAGCCGATCGGCAATTTCCGCCCGCTGATGGACTACGGCGAGCGGACCCCGCACCGCGTCTACCACGACGTCGACGCGCCACGCTATCTGTAGGCGCGGTGCCTGTCCCAGGCAAGCGCGACCGTGCGCCTAGCCGAGGATCTCACCGTCCAGCGTCTCAATCGCCTGCCGGCTGAGGAAGGCGACATGAATCCCCTGATGCTGACGAAAGGCGGCGGCGACGCGATTCTTCAGATCCTCGTCATCGCCAGCGTCGACCCGTATCCCGAGGCGCCCCGGTTGCAGGTCCTGGGTGATGGCCGTGATGAAGTCAAGGTCCCCGCCGGTGCTGGAGACGAATCTCCTGATGGCGCCCTTGACTCCGCCGCCCCGCAACTGGACGGCGAAGTCGTCGCGGCGGTCGGGTGTGATGACCTGGATCGCATCGTCGCTGATGCCCTCGGCCTTGACCGCGTCGATCAGTGCGGGACCCTGGTTGTCCGGGACGATGGCGACGATACAGTCGATCGGATAGTCGATTCCTCCGGGTGCCGCGGCGTAGCGTGAAAGGTCCCCCGTGGTTTCGGTCATCGGTCATCTCCAGGTCTGCGAGTCGTCCGGGGACGGGCACGTCCCACTTGATCGTTGATATCATCGCATCGTGCCCGCCACCGGCCCGAACCAACCGGTCGCGTCAGGATCACCGTTCCGCCAGGATCGTCGAATGGATACTCATCGTGTCCCAATATGGCGTTACGCTGGGTTGGAGAAAACCCGACCGACAGCGGTGATTGGAGCGAGCATGTCAGCGACCCCATTCACGATCGACATCCCGCAGGCAGACCTGGATGACCTGCACCGGCGGCTCGAGATGACCCGCTGGCCGGACGCGATGGACGGTGCCGGCTGGGACTACGGCACCGATCCAGTCTACCTGCGCGAACTGGTCGACTACTGGCGGGAGGGGTTCGACTGGCGGGCGCAGGAGCGGCGACTCAACGGTTTCGCGAACTTCCGAGCCGAAGTGGATGGCGTCGACATCCATTGCATCCACGAGCGCGGAGTGGGGCCCAACCCCACTCCGCTGCTGCTGCTCCACGGCTGGCCGAGTTCCTTCGTCCAGATGCTCGACCTGATGCCGCTCCTGACCGACCCGGCCGCTCACGGCGGCAACCTGGCCGACAGCTTCGACATCGTCGTCGCGTCGCTCCCCGGCTACGGCTTTTCCGCGAGTCCGACGGACCGTCCAATGACTCGAGCCCGGATGGGTGAGCTCCTTCACACGCTGATGACCGATGAACTCGGGTACGGTCGCTATGGGATTCGGGCCAGCGACATCGGGGCCGGCGTCCAGGCGCAGATGGCCCTCGCCCACCCGGAAGCGACCACCGGGATCCACCGGACGGGCTCCAGCGTGCCATTCCTCCCGGATGACCTGTCAGAGATCGAGCAGATCTACATCGCCGCCGTCAACGCGTGGCAGGAGGCCGAGGGCGCCTACGGTCACCAGCACCGGACCAATCCGCAGACGCTCGCCTACGGCCTGAACGACTCACCGGTCGGACTGGCCGCCTGGATCGTCGAGAAGTTCCGGGTCTGGAGCGACTGCGGCGGCGATGTCGGGCGCGTCTTCACGAAGGATGAATTGCTCACCAACGTTTCGATCTACTGGTTCACCCAGACCATCAACTCCTCGATCCGGGTCTATCGCGATGGCTCCGGACGAGACACCCGGACAGGGATACCGGATGTCCCCACTGCGCACCTGATGGCGCACGAGCAGATTCCGAATGCCCCGGACGAGTGGACGCGGCGTTTCTTTCGGATCGACCGGATGAATCAGGCCAAGCGTGGCGGCCACTTCCTCGAATGGGAACAGCCGGGAATCGTCGCCGATGACCTGCGGACGTTCTTCCACCCCCTACGGGAGGAGTCGTGATGGCGACCGGCAAGGCAGACAAGACCGCCTACGAGCAGGTCTACTTCCCGAACCGGGCGGCGTGGCGCGAGTGGCTCCCCGCCAACCACGCCGGCTCGTCCGGGATCACGCACGTCCATGATCGGAAGGGCGCCGCGACCGACCGCCTCCCCCTATGTGCAGGCGGTGGAGGAGGCGCTCTGCTTCGGCTGGATCGACAGCGTCGGTGGCAAGATCGACGCGACCCGGACCGGCCTCCGGATGACGCCGCGCAAGGCGGGTAGCGCCTGGTCGACGGTCAACAAGGGCCGGATCGGGCGGCTGCTGGCCGCCGGCCTGATGACGCCGGCCGGGCAGGCGAAGATCGACCAGGGCCAGCGGGATGGCTCATGGGAGCTCTACGATCAGATCGAGAGGCTGACCGTGCCGGACGATCTGGCCGTGGCGCTCGCGGCGGACGACAGGGCGGAAGCCGGCTTCACCGCCTTCAGCCCGGCCCGCCGCAAGGCGATCCTGCTCTGGGTCGCGACGGTGAAGCAGCCCACCACCCGCGACCGCCGAATCGCCGCCGGGGCCAGGGAGGGACGCAGCCCGATGGACTGGAATGGTCCCAAGGATCGGAAGCGCGGTGGCGGCAGTTGACGCCGACTCAGCCTTGCCCACCATGACGCTGTGAACCAAAGCAGAAGCAGACTACGGGCAACGGCTGATCAGCCCGGGAACATCCCGACCGTCTCGGCCGAGTGCATCCGGTCGTAGAGGAACGTGAACCAGGCTGGCCAGACCTCCGGCCGGTCCGCCACCCTGTCCCAGGCCGACCCGACCGCCGGCTCGCCCTGCCAGTAGGACCAGATCAGCGCCGCCCGGTCGGGCCGGGAGATGAACCGCATCCGGCCCGCGACCCAGCCCTCGCCGCCGACCAGCTGGTCGCGGGTCAGTTCGTCCCGGACCCGCTCGTCGGCCCAGCCCTCGGCGTGGAGCCGCCAGGCCGCTCGCGTCCCGAGCCCGGAGGCGTAGTGGGACAGCAGCACGCCGAGCCGGTCGTCCGGGCTCTGGTCCCAGCCGATCACCCGCAGCCCGACGTCGGCGATGCCCTCGAACGGCGTCGACGAGGCCGTGTTGACGACCGAGAGGAGGTTGTCGGCTGGTCCGCGGCCCTCGGCGTAGGCGACCTGACGCCGGATGAACTGAACGTAGTGGCCGGGGTAGCCCTCGTGGACGGCGAGGTGCCGCAGCGATGGCATGGTCAGGATCGGGTCGACGTTCAGGTCGACCGTCCGGTTGGAGAAGTCGCAGCGGGCGTTGAACGGCGCCGCCCGGACCGTCCGGATCTTCATCCCGTCGGACTTCTCGGCCGGGATGTCCATCACGGCGACGGTCCGGTCCCAGGCCTCGGACATCAGCCCGGTCAGGACACCCTCGACCTCATCGGGCGAGACGCGCTGGCGCTCCTGCCAGTTCGACGCCTGCCGGGAGAGGTCGCCGCTGTAGCCCATGTCTGTCAGCAGGGTCCGCATCTCTCCCCGGATGACGTCGAGCTGAGCGTCGGAGGCCGGCTCGGACGGAATGTGGAGGAAGCGGCCGATCTGGTCCGGGAACGACAGGCTGGCGGTCCGCCAGGTCGCGAAGGCGACGGCACTCTCGGCCGTCTGCCGGTAGTACCGCCGACGGTCGGCTTCGGGCAGCGAATCCGCCTCGCCGGCCAGCTCGGTGAACCGCGCGATCGCCGCGTCGTAATCCGCGAAGGCATCGGGCGTGTGGCTGGTCGACATGTTGAGCACGACGAGCCGCTCGATGTCGTCGCCGATCTCCGAGCCGTCAGCCGTCTGCTCGGCCGCGTAGAGCTCGTCGAGCCCGAGCAGCGCCGTCGCGAACCCTTCGCCGTAATCCATCGTCCTGTCGGAGAGCATCGGCACTGATTCCTGTCATTGAATGGATCGAATGGTGTGTCGGGTGCTGGTCGGCTTCGCCGTCCGGCCGACCCCTCCCCAACCCCTCCCCATCTCGTCTTCCGCTCGCGTCGACTGCGTCGAAACTCGCCTGGAAGACGGATGGAGAGGGGCTACATGCTGGTCGGGCTAAAGCCCTCCGGGACCAGCCAGCCCGAGGCAGGACGGTCACCCCCTCTCCATCCGGTGAGGACCAACGGGACGAAACCGGGATGGGGAGGGGGCCGGGGCAACCCGCGCTACCGGTTGCGCAGCCGCGGGTCGAGGGCGTCGCGGAGGCCGTCGCCGAGCAGGTTGATCGCCAGCACCGTCAGCATGATCGCCAGGCCGGGGAAGAACGACACCCACCAGGAGTTGCGCAGGATCGTCCGACCGTCGGACAGCATGCTGCCCCACTCCGGCGTCGGCGGCTGGATCCCCAGGCCGAGGAACGAGAGCGTGCTACCGAGGATGATCGCGCCCGCGATGCCCAGCGTCGCGAGGACGATGATCGGCGGCAGGATGTTCGGCAGGATGTGCTTGAGCATGATCGAGCGGTTGCTCGCCCCAAGTACCCGCGCCGCGGTGATGTACTCGCTCTCACGGACGGACAGCACCGACCCGCGCACGACCCGCGTGTAGTCGGGGATCGACGACAGGCCGACCGCGATCATCAGGTTGAGGAGGCTCCCGCCCAGAATCGCGACGATCGCCATGACCAGCAGGATGCCGGGGAAGGCCAGCATCATGTCGACGATCCGCATGATGATCGAGTCCACCCAGCGCCCGTAGTAGCCGGCGGCCAGCCCGGCCAGGACCCCGAAGAAGCTCGCGATCGCCACCGCGACCAGCCCGACCGGAAGCGAGTACCGCCCGCCGTACATCACCCGTGATAGCACGTCACGACCGAAGCTGTCCGTCCCGAACAGGTGGTCCAGGCTCGGCCCGGTCCGGATCAGCTGCGTGTTCTGCCGGATCGGATCGTACGGCGCGATCAGGGGGGCGACGATCGCGACGAGGACGATCAGGACCATGACGACGAGCCCGGCCAAGGCGCCGGGGTTCTGCCGGACCCGGCTGAACGTGTCGCTGAGCAGGCCTCGCGGCTTGCGCACCAGCGTCTCGACCGACGGGTTGGCCGCCTGCACCGGGACGAGGGCGATCTGGGGGTTATCCATACCGGATCCTCGGGTCGAAGACGGCGTAGGAGAGATCGACGAGCAGGTTGACCACGACGTAGGTCGCCGCCGCGACGAGGACGACCCCCTGGATCACGGGGAAGTCGCGGTTGTTGATCGCCGTGATCGCGACCCGGCCCAGCCCCGGCCGGGAGAAGACCTGCTCCGTCACGATCGCGCCGCCCAGCAGGCCGGCGAACTGCAGACCCATGAACGTGATCGTCGGGATCAGCGCGTTCCGGAGGGCGTGGCCGGTGATCACGACCCGCTCGCTCAGGCCCTTAGCCCGGGCCGTCACGACGTAGTCCTGCCGCATCGTCTCCAGCATCGACGAGCGGACGAGTCGGGCGATGTAGGCGGCCGAGGAGAACCCGACGACGAACCCCGGCAGGATCAGGTTCTTCAACCCCTCCGAACCGGTCGCCGGGAAGATGTGGATCCTGAACGACAGGAACAGCAGCAGCAGGAGCCCGAGGTAGAACACGGGAACCGAGACGCCGAGCAGCGCGATCACCATCGCCAGCGAGTCCAGCCAGGTGTTGTGGAACAGCGCGGCGAGGATGCCGAGGAGCAGCCCGAAGACGACCGCCACGATCACGCCAGCCAGCGCGAGTTGCAGGGTCGGTCCGAGGGCCTCACGGAGCGAGTCGATCACCGGCCGCTTGGAGTGCAGTCCGGACCCGAAGTCGCCGTGCAGCACCCCGCCCATGTACGACGTGTACTGCTCCCAGAGCGGCCGGTCCAGTCCGTACTGATGCCGGATCTGCGTTGCCTGCTCTTCGCTGATCGGCTTGTCCCCGGCGAACAACTGCACCGGGTCTCCCGGCGTCAGGTGGATGATCAGGAACGTGAAGATCGAGATGCCGAACAGAACCGGAATGGCCTGCAGGACCCGCCGGAAGATGTAGATTCCCACGATGCGCTCTCACTGCTGCTGGACCGCCGTTGCCGGAGCCAGCCCACGAACAGGCTGGCTCCGGTAACAGACCGCTACTCGAAGTAGGCGCTGTTCAGGTTGACGTAGGACGCGAGGAAGTCGAGCACGTCGCCCTGCATCCGGGACGACTTGGCGTTGTAGCCAAAGGTGTCGACCATCGGGATGATCGCAACGTCCTGCAGGACCCGGAGCTGGACCTGCGAGTACAGGGCCGTTCGTTCAGCCTGGTCGTTGGTCGCGGCTGCCTGCTCCAGCCAGCCATCGACCTCCGGGACGTTGTAGTTGGACCGGTTGAAGGATCCGATGTTCTGCGACCAGAAGATGGTTCGCAGGACATCCGGATCGGCGTAGGAGAACCAGATGCCGGTGATGTCGTAGTTGCCCTCTTCGCGGATCACCTGGCGAAGACGGCCACGCTCCATGATCTCGAGGTTGAGCTTGATCCCGACCTCGGCCCACGCGCCCTGGAGGAACGTCGCGGTGCCCTTGTCCGGCTCGCGCTCCAGAAGCGGGTAGTACAGCTCGAGCGGCACACCGTTCTTCTCGCGGACCTCGCCGTTCATCACCCAGCCAGCCTCGTCGAGGATCTGGTTGGCCTTGGCCACATCGTAGGTGAACAGCGTCTCCGTCATAGGCTCGTAGCCGAGGGTCGGCCGCATCAGCGCGCTGTTCGCCGGCAGGTTGAGGCCACCGTAGGCGGCCTGGTTGAGGGCCTCCTTGTCAAGCGCGTAGTGCATCGCCTGGCGGACGGCCAGCTCGGCGATCGGCGTCTGGCGGATCAGATTCATCTCCATCAGCTGGCCGGCGCCGGGTTGGGCCTGCTTGATCACGGTCACGTCGCTGTTGGCCTCGAGGTCCGGCAGCTGCAGGCCGTCGATCGAGTCGATGTACTGGGTCTCGTCGGTCGTGACCGTTCCGGTCCGGACGGAGATATCGTCGATCACCCGGAACTCGATCGAATCGAAGTAGGCCGCCCCGGTGTTGGCGAAGGCCGACGAACCCCAGGTGTAGTCCGGGTTCTTCGTGACGGTGATGTGGTCGGCCTCGATCCACTCCCCGAAGATGAACGGGCCCGTCCCGACCGGAGCGCGGGCGAAGGCCTCGATCCCCATCGTCCGGACGGCGGTCGGCGAGACGATGCCGAGGTAGCCGTTCAGACCGGCGAGGAACGGCGCGAAGGCCGTCTTCAGGACGACCTTGACCGTGTGGTCGTCGATGATCTCGCTGTGATCGTACGGGCCGAGCTGGTCGTGGCACTGACCGGGGGCGATGACCATGCTGGCGTCCGGCGTCCCGCCGACGGTGGGCGTGCCACCGGCCGCGACGACGTCGCCGGCGATGACGCGGTCGAAGGTGAACTGGACGGCCTCGGCGTTGAACGGCGTCCCGTCGTGGAACGTCACGCCCTGCTTGAGGACGAAGGTGTACTCGGTGCCATCCTCGGAGACCGTCCAGCTCTCGGCCAGCCCCGGGATGAACTCGGTCGCGGTCGGCATCCAGAGCAGCGGCTCGCAGATGTTGAGCGTGACGCGGATCGTGGAGTCGTAGTTGGTGACCTGCGGGTCGAGCGTCCCGTCGACGTCGAAGCCGAGCCCGTAGATCAGCGTCCCGCCGGGCTGGCCCTGGCGCTGGACGACGCGGGCGGAGGTGAAGCCGAGCCCGTGGGCGCCGGCCTTGGCCTGCCACTGGGCCAGCGACAGCGCCGCGGCGCCACCGACGGCGCCACCCAGCACGGTCCGGCGATTGACGCGATTGCCATTGAGACGAGTATCCATCGATGATCCCCCAGCGCGACGATTGCGAGGACGACCGCGAGACCCCTCGCGGTGGCAGTCCGCCGGAGTCCGGCGGGTTTCACCCGTGGTTATCTGGCCACCAGCGTGGTGGCCCGGCCCGTGACCCAGTCGTACCGGGGGTCGTCGTCGGGCACGCTCGTGCCCTCGAACCGGGACCCGACACCGGCCCCGCCATCGACGTCGATGACGGCCCCGGTCAGGAACGACGCGGCATCCGAGACGAGGAACAGGACCACCGACGCGACCTCGTCCGGCTCGCCGGCCCGGGCCATGGGCATGGCCGGGATCCGGCGACCGAGCGCGTCGGCCATCCGTGGCGGGAGTGGTTTGGGTTGGGTGTCGATCAGGCCGGGGCTGATGCAGTTGACCAGGATGCCGTACTGCGCCAGTTCGACCGCGGCGACTCGCGTGAAGCTCTCGACCGCGGCCCGGCTGGAGGCGTAGCAGGCCGCGCCGGCCGACCCCCGCTTGCTGACCCCGGACGAGAACGTCACGATCCGCCCACCGTTGCCGGCGGCGATCATCGCCTTGGCCGCGGCCTGGGTCATCAGGAACGTCCCGCGGCAGTTGACGCCGTAGACCGTATCCCAGACCTCGACCCGCTCCTCCAGCAGCGTGGCGTGCGGAGCGACGGCCGCGTTGTTGACGCAGACGTCCAGCCGGCCGTACCGCTCGACCGCCGCGTCGACGATCGCCCGGGCCCCCTCGGGCGTGGCGATGTCGGCGACGATCGTGCTGGCCTGGTCAGCCGGTAGACCGGCGACCGTCTCGGCCAGCCCCGCGGCGTCGCGGTCGGTCGCCAGAACCGTCGCCTGCGCCGCGACCAGCCGCTCGACGATCGAACGGCCGACGCCGCGGGCGGCCCCGGTGACGATCGCGACCTGCCCGGAAAAGACGAACTCGACGTTCATTCCACCCCCTCGAACCGATGGGTTCACCGCGCCGGAATCGCTTGTAGCGGTTTGCACCATTTCCTCGCGGGACACCGGCTATTCAGTTTGACATCGACTCGTGGGGTGATAGTATGCGGATTGTCGACAATCGTCAATCCGTCAGTCAGCATCGTTCTTGGCTACCTGGCACAAGCCGTCACGACTACCGTCTGGCTGCCCCATCCATGCCGGCCCCGCTCCCTGTGGGCCGTCCTGATGGCGACGAATGTAAGGAGTGCGACCGGAAGATCACCCCGAACGACGGTCCGGCCGCCCCGCGATGGGCCGCCGACGGGCCAGCCCCCCGGTCGGCCGCCCGGTCGGCCGCAAGGAAGCAGGAGTGCATGGCGTCTACCGCTCAGGACCAGCTCGACCCCATCGCGCCGGATCACGACCATCAGATCCGTCCGCCCGGCCGGCTCCGCCTCGTCGACGACGTCGCCCAGGCGCTCGAGGATGGCATCCTGTCCGGCTCGCTCCGGCCGGGTGAACGCCTGATCGAGACGCGCTTGTGCGACGAGCTCGGGGTGAGCCGGACGACGCTGCGCGAGGCCCTGCTGACGCTGCAGCGCCGGGGACTGGTCCGGAGCGAACCGCGCCGCGGCACCTTCGTCCACCGGCTGGCGCCCGAGGAATCGCGGGACCTGCGCCGGGCGCGGTCGGTCCTGGAGGGCTACGTCGTCTCCGCCGGCCACGCCAGCCTCACGGCCGCCGACTTCGACGCGATGCAGGCGATCGTCGACAAGATGGCGCTCTGCCAGTTCCCCGGCGAGGTCGCCCGGATCATCCGGCTCGATCTCGAGTTCCACGGCGCGATCATGCGGGCCGTCCCGTCGACCGTGATGCTGGAGCTGTGGGAGAGTCTCAACGGCCGGATGAGCGCCCTGATCCTGAGCAGCATCGAGCGGCACCACGCCGGGACACCGGATTTCGCCGAGTTCCACCAGGTCCTGCTCGATGCCCTGCGCACCGGCCGGACGGAGATCGCGGCCGACGCCGTCGTCGCCCACTACATCGGCGTGACGAACGAAGACACGGAATCGCTCGCCGAGATCACGCGGGCGATCGACACGATGATCCACGTTCCCGTCCACACCGCGGGCGCGGCCGGACGGGCGCGGGCCATGTCCGCTCCGGAGTGAGCGGGAGAGGAACACCACCGATGTCTGTCGCATTCCAGCCCATCACGGGACGCAAGATCCGCGTCGGAGTCATCGGCGCCGGCGTCTGGGCCAACAACGCCCACCTGCCGGGCTGGCACCGGGACTCCCGCTGCGACATCGTCGCGGTCTGCGACGTCGACGAGGCGCTCGCCAACGAGGCGAAGGCGACCTTCGGCGCGGACGCCGCCTACACCGACTACCGCGACCTGATCGCCCGGGACGACATCGACGTCGTCGACGTCTGTACCTCCAGCGCGATGCACCTCGAGCTGTCGCTGGCCGCCCTGAACGCCGGCAAGCACGTCCTCTGCGAGAAGCCGGTCGCCTTCGACTTCCGCCAGACTGCCGATGCCGCCGACCTGGCCGACAGCAAGGGACTCAAGACCAAGCTCGGCTTCACCTTCCGCTACAGCCCGGGCGTCCGCTACGCCCGCCAGCTGATCGACCAGGGGTTCGTCGGCGAGCCGTACATCTACAACGCCTACGAGCAGAACTCGCAGTGGATCAACCCTGAGACGCCGCTGCGCCAGGTCAAGCTCGACGTCGACCCGAACACGATCCAGACGCAGTCACTGGAGGGCTACGGCGCCCCGGTGATCGACATCGGCCACTCGTGGGTCGGCGCCGACTACGCCCGCGTCGTCGGGACGATGCGCAACTTCGTCCCCGAGCGGATGGTCCGCGCGACGGGTCAGATGACGAAGATCAACATCGACGACGGCGACATCTACATCGGCGAGTACACCAACGGCGTGATCAGCTCGGTCCAGACGAGCTTCGTCACCGTCGGCAACTACCCCGGCATCGAGGTCCGCCTCTACGGCTCGAAGGGCGCGATCATCTGCCGCCTGATCGAGGAGTTCGGCATCGCCGAGACGATCAAGGTCGCGACGCCGGACGATGTCGAGTTCCGGCAGCTGGAGATCCCGGCGGAGTTCTACCCGGAAGGCGGCCACCCCGGCGAGTCCTGGCGGACGCTGTTCTACGCCAACCTGATCAAGGACTTCCTCGACGAGCTGACCACCGACACCGGCGCCAACCAGGGCAACTTCCGCGACGGCGCCTGGGTCCAGGAGGCGATCAACGCCGTCGAGCGGTCGTTCCACGAGCGCCGCTGGGTGGACCTGCCGCTGGAGCGGTAGGTCGGGTCATCTGGCGGGGGGAGCAGGACTGGAAGCGCCATGGTGGTGAGCAGACCTCTCCCCCTGGCCCCCTCTCCGGCTCCCGGTTCGCTCCGACGCCTGCGGGCGTCTGCGCATCACCGGTCCCGGAGAGGGGGAGATCGGGATCGAAAGGGATCGATCGGGCTCCCTCGATCGGGCTCCCGAAAGTCGGTACGGTGAGTGGATCCAGTTCAATGAGGTGAGCGACATGGACAGCACCGTTTCTCGTCGGGTCGCAGCCGCCCGTAACCTTCGTCGCCGGCAGACCCCGGCGGAGGCGGCGCTCTGGGCCAGGGTGCGTCGACAGCAATTGGGCGTGACCTTCCGGCGCCAACACATCGTCGGGCCGTTCGTGGTCGATTTCTGTTGTCAACCGGCCCAGCTGATCGTCGAGTTGGATGGTTCCGTCCACGACCTTGACGACGTGCGGGAACAGGACGCGTGGCGCACGGGATACCTGGAGGAGCGCGGCTTCATCGTCGCCCGGTTCACAAACGACGACGTGTTGTCCCGTCCCGAGACCGTCGTCACCGCCATCCGTAACCTGCTCACCTGACCAACAGACCACCGACCGGTCTCCCCCTCTCCGGGCCCGGTGACGCAAAGACGCCCGCAGGCGTCGGAGCGAACCGGGAGCCGGAGAGGGGGCCGGGGGGAGAGGTCTCTCCGCCACCACGACGCTTCGAGTCCGGCCGCATTCATCCACACACCGGAGAGACCGCACCCATGACCGACACCCTGCCCGCCACCGAACGCCAGACCAGCGCCGCCCCGGCGTTCGACCGGTGGCTGGACGCCTTCTTCGCCTCGCACTTCCACCGCAACCCGGTCAACGCCACCTTCACCGGCGTCCATGACTACGACGACCTACTGCCGGACACGTCGCCGGAGGGGCTCGCCGCCAATGCGGCGGAGATGGAGCGGCTGCGGGAGGCGCTCGCGGCCCTGCCCGACGAGCCTCTCAGTGAGGCGCAGCGGCACGACCGGGCGCTGGCCGGCGGTGCCTTGCAACTTGCGCTATGGGAGGACCAGTCCGGCCACTTCCAGCGCGGCAACCCGAGCTACTCCACCGGCGAGGCCGTCTTCTCGGTCATGGCGCTGTTCCACCGCGACGCGGAGCCGGCCAGCCAGCGGGCCGACGCGGCCGGGGCCCGGATGCGCGCGATCCCGGCATTCCTCGCTCAAGGCCGGACGAACGTGCCCTCCGCCCCAGCCCCCTGGACCGAGCGGGCTATCCGTGAGGCAAGATCCGGGATCGCGTACTTCGGCGATGGCTTCGCGCTTCTGATGGATGAGCGCGGCATCCGGTCCGACGGGCTCGTCGAGGCAGCGACGATCGCGACCGATGCCTTCCGTGAGCACCTCGCCTGGCTGGAAGGGATCCTGCTCCACCAGACCAACGACCGCTACAGCGCCGGGACGGAGGCGTTCGAGCGCTACCTGCGCCTCGGCCACCAGCTCGCGCCGGAGCAGGACGCCGCCTGGGTCGAGCGGTACGCCCGGACCGCGATCGCGTCCGCCCAGCAGACGCTGGAGGAGCGCGCCCGGGAACTCGACCCATCGGCTGGGTGGCGGGAGCAGCTGGCCCGCCTCGCCGACCACCATCCCACCTTCGAGCGCTACTACGGCGCCTACACCGAGACGTGGCGGGCGGCGAAGGATGCCGCCCTCGCCGCCGATCTCGTCACCTGGCCGGACTTCCCGATCGACTACGGGCCGTTCCCGGCTTCCGACCGGGCGGCGGCCGGCGGGCTCTACTACCTGTACTACCGCTGCCCGGCCCCGCTTGGTCGACCGGAGACGCACTACTACCGCGTCACCCCGATCGAGCCCGACATGCCGGCCGGGGAGCGGGAGGCGAAGCTCCGGGCGACCAACGACGCCCAGATCAAGCTCAACCACGTCATCCACCACGGCGGGATCGGCCACCACATCCAGAACTGGAACGCCTTCCGGGCCGAATCCCGCGTCGGCCGGGTCTCGGGCGTCGACTCCGCCGCCCGCCTTTCGCTGTTCTGCGCCGGGTCGCTCGTCGAGGGCTGGGCCGTCTACGCGACGGAGATGATGGGCGAGGAGACGGACTTCCTGACGCCGCTGGAGAAACTGTCGGAGGCGCAGGGCCGGGTCCGGATGGCCGCCCGCGCCATCGCCGACGTCGGGATCCACACCGGCGCGATGACGCTGGAGGACGCCGCCGCCTTCTACGAGGCTGAGGCCGGGATGACCGCCGCCGCCGCGATGGGCGAGGCCGTCAAGAACAGCATGTTCCCCGGCGCCGCGATGATGTACCTGATCGGAACCGACGCGATCCAGGATCTCCGCCGGACGATGGCGGAGCGCGACGGCGACGCCTTCTCCCTGCGCCGCTTCCACGATCGCTTCCTCAGCTACGGCGCGATCCCCGTCGCCCTGATCGCCGCATCCATGACGGCGAGCGATGCCGGTCCGGCATCCAGTTGACGGCTTCCGGTCGGAGTAGGTGTGATCGGCATACCGGCGATCCCGTCTCCTGATCCAGCCTGCCGCGAGGAGTCTGTCTGATGGCTACCGTCGTTCTGGAATCCACCATTACCTGTCCGACCTGCCAGGTGAGCCGGACGGAGACCATGCCAGTCAACGCCTGCCAGGTCCGCTACACCTGCCCGGAGTGTGGCAGCGAACTCCGGCCACTGGCAGGTGACTGCTGCGTGTTCTGCAGCTACGGAACGGTCCCCTGCCCGCCGATTCAGATCGACTCCACGGGCGCCAACTGCCACTGAGCTACCATCGTCGGCTTTGGCGGCGCGGCGACCCGGGTTGGGAACATCCACCCAGTGATACAGCAAGGCAGGAACAGAGACGCTTCATTCCCCTGGCCAGACGGTGAACCAGGGGAATGAAGCGTCTCAGGTTGGTCTGACGGTGTGACCGGGTTCGCTACCTGTCTTCGCGGATGGCCTCGGCGGCCAGCACATCGGCCGGGCCCCAGCGCTCGATCCGGAGGGGTCTGGCTTCCATGTGGCTGAGGAAGCCGTAATTGGAGAGGGCGTCGAGGATCGCGGCCGGGTCGCCGGTCTCCCAGACGGTGAAGATCCGCTCGTCGCTCGGGTCGGTGTCGAAAGTCTCGATCCAGCGCGGGTCGGCGCCCTCGGCCCCGGCCTGCTGGGCGAGGTCGAGCATCCGGGTCGGCGCCTGGACCTCGTTCGGGTCGACGTCCTCGCGTGGGGTGTGGATCACCAGATACCGTGGCATCGTCTCGTGCTCTCCGTGTCTGTCTGAGGCGCGAACGCCGAACGTGATCGCGACTGGCGCGACGTCATCGTCAGGAAGGCCGTCCGGTCAGGCCGACGTATCGCCCGGGCCGTGGTTGCGCCGGCGGCGACGGCGACGGGCTTCCTCGTCGATCGTAACGCCGGCTCCCGCGTCCCCACTGGATGGCTGAGACGACACTGCCTCGGCGGATGTCTCGGGCTCGACCGGGGACGCGGCAGAGGAATCAACCTCGACCGACGGACGCTGGCCCAGCTCACTGCTCGCCAGCGACACCTGCTCGCCGCTCTGCTCCATCCGGACCGTGACCGTCTCCTTCAGGACCTGGAGCGCGACGACCTGGGCCCAGCCGGCCGGCGTCTCGACGCGCTGGCCCAGCCGCGGCAGGACCGACTTGAGCTGCTTATACTGCTCGTTCTCGTACGACAGGCAGCAGAGCAGCCGGCCGCAGACGCCGGAGACCTTGCTCGGGTTCAGGGCGAGGTCCTGCGTCCTGGCCATCCCCATCGTGATCTCCGGGAAGACCGGCAGCCACGACGAGCAGCAGAGCGTCCGACCGCAGCGGCCGAGGCCACCGAGCAGCCGCGCCTCCTCCCGCGGACTGACCGCCCTGAGGTCCACCCGGCAGCCGAACGTCCCGGCGAGGTCCCGGCCCAGTGAGCGCAGGTCGGGACGCTCGACGCCCTGATGCGGCGCGTAGCTCAGGGTCAGGAGCGTGCCGTCGAAGGAGAAGGTCGCGCTGATCGGCTTGATCGGGACGCGGTGCTCGCGGATCAGGTCGCTAAAGGTCCGGACCGCCGTCGAGGACTCCCGCTTGAGCCGGTCCATCAGCGCGACGTCGTCGCCATCGAGCGTCCGCAGGACCGGGCGGAGGTCGCCCTGGAGCTGGTTGAGCAGCATCTGCCGCGGCGCGACGATCACCCGGCCGGCCTCCTGGCCCCGCTCGGTGTCGACGACGACCCAGTCGCCCGGCTCCAGCTCGTACTGCCCGGCATCGAAGTAGTACAGCCGGCCGCTGTCCCGAAACCGGACTCCGGCGACGCGGGCAGCCGGTCCCTGCTCCGGCCGGGCGGCGCTTGCATCGGCCTCGGACGAGTGACAGTCGCAGCCGCCGACCTGCTCGCCGGCCTGGACACGGTCGCGGAAGCGGTCGCGGGCCAGCGACCGGGCCTCGTCGACGGTCCGGATCGGGATCGGCTGGCTGACCGGCGCCTCGCCGCCCACCGGTGCCGGGTACAGGTTGGCGATCGGTTCGCGAGCCGGGGTGTCGCCACCCCGGTTCCGCCGGCGTCGCCGCGGGGGCGATGCCGGCGCGGGCGTCGATGCGGTCGGAGTCACGGTCGACTCGTGGTGATGCTGGGTGTCGGCCATTGGAGCACCATATTCTCGAGGGCGAGGCGGGGACGGACGTTACGCTCAAGGTCGGCGATGCCAGTCTGGACCGAGCTGAGCGCCTGGTGGATGTCGCTCAGCTCCCAGCCAGGCAACCACTGGCCGAGGGTCGCGATCCCCGCGTGGTAGGTGACGAAGTCCTGCTGCCCGGCATGGAGGAGCAGCGCGTCCCGCCAGAGCCCGAGGACCGTATCGAGGTCGGCGAAGACCTCCTCGCGCTGCTTCGTGAAGCCGTCGCCGACCCGGAGGGCGGTGACCAGCCGATCGTAGGCGGACGCACCGATCCAGGCCAGCCCCCGATCGACGGCGGCCTGCCGCTGGGTGACGACCTCGCCGTCACGCGCGGCGCGAACCGCCCAGCCCGGCCGGCCTCCGGCCAGCCCGGCCAGCGTTCGGGCTTCGTCGGCCGCGACGCCGGTCCGCTCGAGCAGCTCCGTCGTCACCGCCCGCGCGACCGGCCGCAGCTCGACGACCTGGCAGCGCGACCGAATCGTTGGGAGCAGCGCGTTGACGTCGTCGGAGAGCAGCATCAGCACCAGGTAGCCCGGCGGCTCCTCGAGCGTCTTGAGCAGCGCCTCCTGCGCGACGCCCTGGAGCGTCTCGGCGTCGTCGATCATCGTCACCCGCCAGGCCGACTCCATCGGCCGGAGCGACGCCAGCCCCGTCACCTCGCGGATCGTCTCGATCGTGAGCGAGGTGTTCTGGCGGTTGGCCTTCTCGGCGGTCGCGGCCTGGCTGGCGAGGCTGATCCGCTGGACGTCCGGGTGGACACCGCGGCCGATCTTGGCGCAGCTCCGGCAGACCCCGCAGGCGACACCGGGCGCGGGCGGCGTCAGGCAGGTCAGCGCCTGGGCGAAGGCCATTGCCAGCGCCCGCTTCCCGATCCCCGGCGGCCCGGCGACGAGGTAGGCATGGCGGACATGGCCCGAGGCGATCGAGCCGCGCAGATCGGCGACGGCGGCGGCGTGACCCCAGACCGGCCAGTCGGTCCCCGGAGCGTGGGGGATCGGTGGGGCTGGTGCGGACGGTGTCTGGTCCGCGGCCGTCCGGCGGGTGCGGCGAGCGACCATCTCAGGCGGCCCGGCGCTTGACCGGCCGCCGGCGGGCCGTGGCGGGCGCGTTCTCAAGCGTCCCGCCGACGCCGAGCAGGTCGACCAGCCGCTGCCGGTCGGCGGGCTTGAGGGCGTCCTCGACCGGCTCCTCCTGGACGAAGCGGGCAAGCTCGTCAGGCAACACGATCGGATAATCCGGCTCCTCGGCGTTGATCGTCGTCCGCGGGTCGACGAAGACGATCGCGCCGTGGATCTCCGCCTCGTACGCCTCGCCCCTGAGGTACTGCTCGACAGTGTTGACGGCGACGTCGGTGTCGACCGACGGGTTGCCGAGCTGGGGTCCGCTCAGCCCGAACAGACGGCGGATGCCGAAGCCGCCCTGCCGCCAGCGCCGCCCCCTGACGTTGACCTCGCCGAAGAACTCCTTGGCCGTCAGCACCATCACGCCGCCGGGAAAGACGAGGACGTGCTCGACGACGCGCCGGCCGAGCTTCGCGTAGTGGATCAGCGTGTACTGGTCGCCGAGGGCGGCCAGGTTGCGGTCCAGCACCTGATCGTTGCGGACGGGCCGGCTCCACTTGGTGATGTCGCGCATGCCCTGGCTGAAGACGATGAAGCCGAGGATCAGCAGCACATAGGAGAAGATGAACGTACTGGGGAAGAGGGTCAGGACGAACGTCGACATCAGGATGACGAAGCCGCCGGCGGCGCTGAGGCGTGCGTTTCGCTTCTTCGTGCTGACGTACCCGGCATTCCGAATGATGCGCATCGAGTGACCCCGGCGGGATGATCCGCGTGACAACACAACAGGCTGTGGATATCGCGGGCCAGTGTACCAGAGCGCCCCGATCGGCCCGATGGGAACCGGTATCCTGATGTCCCGATGGTGAGTGAGACAAGGAGTTAATCGGCACCTTGCCACACGTCGGAGGACCCGATCGGGACTATCGCTCATCCCCGATGTCATTCACTTCGTCCCCGATGCCGACGTTCTCGCGCCGCTGCAGTGCCTCGAATCGTCGCAGCGCCTCGCGGTAGAAGTTCTCCCTCGGCCCAATGAGAAACAGCAGGCAGATCCGGTTGTCCGGGAGCTTGACGTACGCCACCCGGCACTCACCCATTCCCTTGAGCGAGAACTTCAGAGACAGCGCACCCTCCAGTGCTCCCTCTAATCGGTCGCCGGCATCCGGGTTGGTCCTGAGCACGGCGATCTTCGCCCGCAACTCAGGAGTGACAGACCTGAACCTTGTGAAGTCCTTCCTTGCCGCTCGGGCCGTAACGATCCTCCAGTATTCTCCTGATTGGTCAGGTGGCATCGGTTCGACTCATTGATTCCTGTTCGGCTTCGAGCTCGTCCATGAGGTCATCGAAGTCAATGGTCTCACCGGCGTGGAACTGACGGACCGCGTCCAATGCGAGGGCGTCGAGCATCATGGCCAGCGGATTGACCGCCTTGACGACCCGGACGGTCGGCACGTCGCCAGTCGTCGTATCGACGTTCAGGAACACTGCGTCACCAGGACCGACGTGGATGGCGTCGCGAACGGACTTGGGCAGGCTCAGTCGGTTCTTGCTATCAAGTTGGCCAACGAGGGCGATCCCCTCGCCTCGTCTCGTGATGACAGGCTGGCCCCTGGCCGCGGTCCTGTGTAGGACATGAGACGACTGAGTCCGACGATCTGGCACATGTCGAGCCGCCTTGTGGCTGGCCACCTTCATACCGATGACTTCGCCGGCCGTTCGGCGTCCTTCAGCTTGAGTATGTGTCATGTATGTTCCCTGCTGTACATTCTGGGTGGGATGATCCCACCCAGATTGTACAGCACAGATATCGGCTCTTGGGCACCGCCAATAGTTCGGTGTTGCAGCGGCGCTGAGTCCGTGATTACAACCTCAGGCAACACGCTCTACGAATTGACTTCGATCGTGTACGACATGATCCCGACCAGCAGACCGTCCGCGAAGTCGTAGAGATCGCAGGACGCGACGGTCATCTTTTCCCGCTGCTCATCGACGTACTCGGCCAGGCTGTCGATCACGACCGTGGCCTCGCCGGCGACCACTCGGAACCGCAGGAACCTCGTCGTGACCTTCGCCAGATACTGGGACGACTGGTTGCAGGTCTCGACGACCTCCGCCTTGCTGGACAGCTGCTGGCCGCCGATGTTGTCCCAGACGATCCCGTCAGCGAGATACGGGTACGTCGCCTCGAAGCGGTGGGACGAGAACGACCGGGCGATCTCCTCAAGGGTCATGTCAGCACTCGCCACTGGCGCCGGCGTCGTCGCCGGCTCGATGACCGCCATTCTACGATCCGACGTCGATCTCACGAAGACATGGGGGTAATGACCTCGATCCCTTGAAAACTGACACGCCGCGAAGGGCGGTTCCTCAGGTCGGTTGGCTATCGGCGTAGGGACATGGCTTGCCTTGTCCGCGCCGCAGGCGCCACTCCGCGCAGTGGCAGCGGTCGTCCGCGTCAGATCCGGTCCGATGGAATCAGTCGGTTGCGCGGCACGGTTAGCACCCTGCGAGACGATGGGCGCTGCGGCGGCCGGGAGCCGCAAGCGGACTCCCCTACAATTATGGTCGCACCAGCCAGCCCTGCCACACCGTCCGCGTTTGGAGACCGGTCGACGGTCCGCGATTCAGTGCACTGGGAGCGGCAGGCCGGCGCCGACCTCGGCCAGGAGCCGGGCGCCGCTGATCGTCGCCATGACCAGCACACCGAGGACGAGGGCCGTCACCGCCGGGCGCTGGAGGTCGGCGAAGGCGCCGAAGCGGCCCTCCTGCCGCCGGGCGATGACGACGCCGACCAGCGCGATCGACGAGACGACCACCACCGCCGACGACAGCAACAGCGAGGCGACGATGCCGTACGCCCAGCCCGGCGCGACGATGATCGTCCAGGCGACGAACAGCCCGAGGCCGACGACCTGGGCGACATCACGCCAGGTTCCGACCGCCGCTTCGCGATCCCGAGGGGTTCGCCAGAGCGTCCCGGCGACGAGGTAGACCAGCACGGCGGCCAGCGTGACGCCGGTCAGCGTCCCGGTCGCCAGCCGGAGCAGGTTGTGCGGGGCGTAGGGGTGCGGAAGGCCGAGGTCGAGCAGGAGCGAGTTGGTGCCGTCGACAGCCATCGCGGCTATGAACGCCAGCAGGGCGGCCCCGACCGGCCAGGACGGCAGGGCCGCCGAGGCCAGCCGCCGGCGCCAGACCAGCCAGCCGAACGTGGTGGCAAACCCGCTGTAGATCCCCGTCATCCGGGCATCGAACGGCAGCGGCTGCCCACCGATCGCAAAGGTGTGCGTTGGGGTCTGGGCACAGAGGCCGTGCAGGGCGAGGTGGGCCTTGGTCGCGAAGCTACCCGGCGCGACGAGGAACAGCGCGGCGATGATCAGCACGGCGACGGTAAAGACCCCACCCGGCAACCAGGCGAACGGCGCCCGGGCGGCCGCTGCCCGGTGAGTTGTCGATAGCTGGACCAACGGATGCTCCCGGTCACGATGCCGCGCCGGCCCGGACCAGCGGCACGGATGCTGATCGGCCGGCGGGGATCGACCTGCGAGACAGTATAGTGTGGCGGCTCTGGCCGAACCCTCGATGGGGCGGTCGCGTCCCGACCAGCGTCCGGTTGCTGGCCGCTGTCCCTTCAAAGGAGACATCCCCCGGTGAGCCTGCTCAGCCGTTCCCGCCCGTCGCGTCCGGCCGCCCCACGTCCGATTGAGAAAGCCGCCCAGCAGGCGGCGGAGACGACCGCATCCGTCACCGCCCGGGCGCAGGCGGCGGCCGGCCGGCGGCACGAGGCGGCCGAGCGGCTGACCGTCCCGGCCTCCGAGGCGCTGCTCCGGGGCCAGCGGAGCGTCTGGTTCGTCGCCATCGCGCTGACGGCCTTCGCCATCCTCTTTACCCTCGTCAAGCGCCGCCGGACCGCGGCGGCCGACCTCGCGATCACCATGCGGGTCCAGCGCCAGCGGCGGCCGTGGGTCCGCCGGGTGATGGGGACCGTCTCCTGGCCCGGCTTCCCGCCCCAGAGCCGGTTGATCCCCCCGATCCTCGCCGGGTTGTTCTGGCTGTTCGGGCTCCGGATCGAGGCGCTGTTCCAGCTCGCGGGCTGGGGAACGACCGGGCTGTCCTACGTCTTCAAGACGTTCATGCGCCGACCCCGGCCCGAGCACCCCGAGATCCGGGTCGCGATCGCCAACATCGGCGGCAGCAGCTTCCCGAGCGGCCACGTCCTCGGCTATGTCGGGGTCTACGGGATGCTGGCCTACCTGGCCAACGCGCTGATCCGCCCGGCCGGGCTGCGCCGTGCGGTCGTGGCTGCGCTGTCCGGGCTGATCGCGCTGGTCGGCCCGAGCCGGATCTACCTCGGCCACCACTGGTTCACCGACGTACTCGCCTCCTATCTGCTCGGCACGTCGTACCTGCTCGGGCTGACGGCCCTCTACCGCCGGATCAAGGCTCGCCGCGCCGGGCTGGCCTGACCTGGACCAACCGATCGACTCGCCGGTGACCCAGTCTTCGCCAACGAGGAGCCCCGGATGACCCGTCGCGACGACAAGGACGACGACCTCGACCATGCGGCCGACATCGACCGCCGGACGGGCAAGATCGACCCCCGGATCCGGGTGATCCTCAACCCGAACGCCGGCAGCAAGGCGGGCATCCCGACCAACGTCCGCGACCCCGAGGAGCACGTCCGCTCCCTGATGGCCGAGTTCGACCTCGGCGACGACCTGGTCGTGACGCGGTCCGAGGAGGAAGCGATCGCGGCGACCCGCGACGCGGTCCGGCATGGCTACGGCACGGTCGCGGCGGCCGGGGGCGACGGCACCATCGGCGGGATCGCCCGGGAACTGCTCCACACGGAGACGGCGCTCGGGGTCCTGCCGCTCGGCAGCGTGATGAACATCGCCCGAATGCTGGACCTGCCCCGCGACCTCGCCGCGGCCGCCCGGGCGATCGCCGACGCCCGCTCCAGCGAGAGCGTCCGGATCATCGACGTCGGGCGGGCCAACGACACCGTCTTCTTCGAGGCCGGCTCCGTTGGGATGAACGCCGTGATCTTCCGGGAGGCCAACCGCTTCGGCGACGGCGACTGGCGGGCGCTGTTCTCCGCCGTCCGGGTCGCCTTCCGCTACCGACCAGCTCGCATGACGATCCGGCTGGACGACCGGACGATCACCAGCCGGGCGCTGATGGTCGCGGTTGCCAACGGCCCCTACACCGGGATCGGCTTCACTGTGGCGCCCGGCGCCAACCTCGAGGACGGCAAGTTCGATGTCCGGCTGTTCCGCCGCTTCTCACGCTGGGAACTGTTCAGCCATTTCCGCGGCATCGCCTTCGGCCGCCGAACCTACGCCCCGAAGGTCGAGACGTACCGCTCGCGCTCGGTCCACATCACCAGCGCCTCCCGGCTGCCGGCCCGGGCCGACTCCCACGACCTGGGCGAGACGCCCGTCACCTACACCGTCATCCCCGCCGCCCTGCGGATCGTCAGCCCACTCCCGCCGCCGGGCCACGAACCAGCGGCGAAGGACCCCGAGGTCACGGGTGACCGATGACCGATGACCGATGACCGATGAGTCAGACCGCTCATCGCCCTGCCGGGATCAGAGGGTCAGCGTCAGGACGCCTTGAGGGCCTGAGTCACCGTGTCGGGCGAGTACGAGATCACCCGTAGGAACGATCGCGCCGTCGTATCGGGCTCGCTGCGCCCCTGCTCCCAGTCCCTGAGCGTGCCGAGCGGAATCTGGAACCGGTCCGCGAACTGCTCCTGCGTGAGATGCAGTCGGATTCGAAGATCGCGAACGGCTGGCACAGGACGAAGACGGGTGAGTTGTTCCGGGGTCAGCAGTTGCGCGTCCGGGTCGCTCGCCGCGTTGGCTTCGACCTCCTCGTCGGTCATGGCCGCCAGACGCTCCCAGTCGGTCGAGGGTTCGTCGGGCCGCTTGTCGCTGGTCAGGACGACCGGCTGACCATTCTCGTCAAACCAGATCCTGGCCCTGGTCATACCGCCGTCGCTCATTTCGACTGGCCTTTCTGGCTGAGATGATCCTGCGAACGTGGTGACGATCGGTGTAGCACACGTAGACGAGATCACTGCCTGCGCGGCCGATCGCCGCCCAGCGGTCCTCGTCGTCGTCCGGCCAGGAGACGTACACCTCACGGACATGAGGGTCCAGAAACACGCGGATCGCCCCTGGAAAGTCGATCCCGTGCTTTGCCAGATTGCTCAGGTTCTTGGCCGGATCCCATTCGTACTCCACCGATACACTCCAAGTGTACTACTGGTAGACCGTACGCCATTACCCCCGTCCGGCAGGGACAACTCAATCCTCCTGTCATCCCCACCGCCCTGCGGATCGTCAGCCCGCTCCCGCCACCGGGCCACGAACCAGCCGCAAAGGATCCTCAGGTCATCGACGCCTGATGAATCGGACCTTTCATCTTTTCCCCAGGATCAGGACGCCTTGACCGCTCGCGCCACAACGTTGGGCGCGTCGGCTCCTTCGCCTGCGCGTTCACGGTCGCTGCTGTCCACTGGTTCGGGCGACTCGCTGCCCGGAAGGAATATTCTCGGCGGGAGGACCATCTCCCGGTACTCCCCGTCGACCCGGTCGGTCCGCTCCAGCAGCATCTTCGTCGCCTGCTGGCCCATCGCGTAGGACGGCTGCACGGCCCGGATCAACGATGGCGCGTAGTCGTCGAGGGCCGAGGTGTCATGGAACGCCGCGACCCCGATGTCGTCGGGAATCGTCAGACCCGCGTGCGTGATCGCCCGCACGCCTCCGATGGCCAACCGGCTGTTCGCAAGAAGGATCGCGTCCGGCCGAACCGGGCCGACAAGGAGTTCGGTGACCATGCGATAGCCGTCAGCAGGATCACGGGCACCGATCCGGATCAGCTCAGGGTCGGTCTCCCGGCCAGCGCTGGCCATGGCCTCATGAAAACCGATCAACCGGCGCTCGCTTCCGGGATGGGACGAGGGCAGCCCGACGTAGCCGATCCGGCGTGATCCCGCCTGAAGCAGCGCGGCGGTGAGCGCCCGGGTCGCACCCTCAGCGTCGCTGCGGACGACGTCCGCTATCGGCGCCCGAAGCGTGCGGTGAATCACCACGAACTTCATTCCCTGCCGGTGCAGCCGCTCGAGCTGCCGCTCGCTGCCTGGGTCGGGCGTCGTGACGATCAGCACGCCATCCACGCGGCGGCGGAGCAGGCTCTCGACATAGGCCGCTTCCTTCTCCGGGTCGTTGTCGGTGTTGCAGATGAAGACGCTGTAGCCGTGGGCCCATGCCTCGTCTTCGACCCCTCGCGCGATCGTCGTCCAGAACGAATTGGTGATGTCCGGCAGGACCAGTGCAAGCAGATCCGAGCGCCGGGACCGGAGGCTGCTGGCGACCTGATTGGGAACGTAGCCCAGCTCACTGATCGCCGCCTGGACCCGCTCCCGCGTGGCCGCTCCGACATAGCCCGACCGGTTGGCCACCCTCGACACGGTGATCGACGAAACGCCGGCCCGCTTGGCGATGTCCTTGAGGGTCACCATCCGACGATCCTTCGCTTCGGAAACACAGAAGTGCGTGGGGCAAGGGTGACGGCAATGAACCGCACGGACACTGGTCCATACGGTTCATGGGCTTGAAATCGCCGTATGGGGCAGTATGCGGTCCCCTCTCCTACCGCGCCAATTCGCCGGCCCCCAGCCGATGGTCGCCCGGCCCGGCGTATCAGCGAGGCTCCCTGCTCACTACGCCATGCCGATCAGACGTGCAGGACGATCCAGCCGTCTTCCACCGTCACCGCGAAGGTCTCGACCGACTCATCGTCTTCATCGAACGTCGTCTCGACCGTGACATCGTAGGCCTTGACCCGGGTCTTGTGCGGGTTGAAGATCGAGCGGCCCGTGGTGATGTCGAACTCCCAGCCATGCCAGGGACAGCGCAGGATCTCTCCGTCGCGCGCCCAGATGTATTCGCCCGGTTTCGACGGCATGGTCATACCCTTGATCGATCCCAGGCAGAGGGGCGCGGCCTGATGTGGGCAGCTGTTGCGGAGCGCGTAGAACACACTGTCGACGTTGAAGACCCCGATCGAACGCCCCCCGGCATCGACGATCTTGCGCCCACCCGGCGGGAC